>Ga0209232_1000094_pt1 | contig 54450 bp, 75 predicted proteins | sample ETNvirenome_2_60_FD_184066 | JGI IMG/M metagenome (GOLD analysis project Ga0209232, IMG submission 184066) | Marine viral communities from the Pacific Ocean - ETNP_2_60 (SPAdes) (version 2) | ecosystem: Environmental > Aquatic > Marine > Oceanic | place: Pacific Ocean | collected 2013-06-22 | reverse complement strand
TGGTCATCCGTGTGGCGCTCATTCCACCACATCTGCGTGTACCAATCAATCTTACGCTCCATAAACTCATCCTCTGTGATTATCATACAGGGATGCCTATCACCTCGTCGCGTTCCAGCATGGCCTTTTCGTTCAGACACTGCTCAATCTCCGCTATTAATTTCGCCAATTCGGTGCTTGGATAGCTGCACGGCCCATCCACATGTAGTTCATGCAACGCTTCGCGCAATAGCACCTCCATACGCAGAAACATTTCTTCCTGCGCGTGGTCTATGTCATATGATCTAGTCATTGTCCATACGCTCCCATGTGTTTTGTTCAGCCAACAGGCCAGCCTTCTCTATGTCTACACCCAATGCTAGCAGACGATCCATTTCTTCCTCAAACAAATCCTCAATCATACTTTGCACTTCGTTTGGTAAACTCATCATCGTTCCTTTCTGACTTCGGCTGTGGTTTCGATCCATACGTGTGCGCCACATGACAGGGGCTTGTCGGGTCTGTACACAATTCGACACGGCCCATCCACATGTAGTTCATGGGCATACGTATTGCTTTTGGACGTTTTACACGTAAGCACTGGAAACGGCTCTTCGTCTAAATGCTTACGATTGTACTTGATAACATGCTGGTTCACATGTATGCGCTTGATGGTCATAGCTCATTCCTCATTCATTACAAGGTAATTTAATAAATACTTGGCACGGTTAATATACTGCCGTGCTGTCTCCACGTCACCATATGACATGACCTCTTGTGCATCCGAAAGTATGGACATGACAAGCATGGCATCTCCATGCCTGTCATCCGTACCTGCTCTGTATAAAGATGTCTCCGCCATCTCACGAAGCTCATCACTCGACATGCCAAACATTGACACGTCCCTTTGCTCACGTTCTGTCTGTGACAACGACATATTATAATCCTCCATCTGCAATGTTAAGGGCGTCAGCTATACAGGAACGCCCCACAATCACGCCGTCCGTGCGCTCAATCTCCCTCACAAGATTGTCTCTATCCGATTGAGACAGCGGGTGGATTGTATTGCGAGCACCGGATTGCTTTGGATAGTATATTAATGGTTGCATTTTAGTTCTCCAAATAGGCTCTAGGTAGAGCTTAGTGAATGGGATAGGATACATTGGCAACGTCACTTGACCAACATGCTCGACAATCACCACACGCATTATCTTGAGTACGTGCTGGGCAAACGTGACCATGTGGCACGTTGTGCTTATCATGTACCGTGCTTGTCGTAACTTGTGGCACATTGTCAAATGCACTCAAAGGTTTGTCATTCACCATAGGTGCCGACACACGAATGTTGAGATTAGTTGGTATATGATCCGCACCATATTGTTGGATGAAGGAAAGCAGAGTTTTGACCTCACGTGTAGGCAACCAGTGCTGCACGTTTGGCGTCTGCCGTGCTATCTCGCAGACACTGGCGAGAAACTGCACGTTGGGTACGTCACCACTATCCAGCCATCTATGCTCCGCATATCCCATGCGGTTGATTTGAAACACCATAGCGTCTTGCCACAGTGTCGGATCAAGTGCCAGTGTTGCCACAGTTTTGCTTTGATTGTTGCCCCATCCCATGTTGACGGATGGGCGCAGCTTTTGTATGCGTCGAGCATAACACTTGAAACATACGCTACCTTCGACATCGGCAAGCCGTGACCCTACGTTGCACTCGAAAGCATCAAGTGCAAAAGTAGAACCGGGCATCTTCGTGTTACCTTTTGATACCTTGCCAGCGATTTCGATAGCAGATTTTAGCGTTTGCATAGTCAACTCCGTTGTTTGGCTCTAGCTAGAGCTTGTTTTAACGCAACTCTTTTTGCGCTATGGCTTTCGCGTCTGTGTAAAGTTTTCGCATTGCGCCTTTCGGATCGGTTGATGGATCGTCAAATATTTCTTGTATGCGAAGATTTGAGTACAGCAAATTAGCGGCATCAGATTGATAGCCATTGTACACCGCATTGAAGCGAAACATGATCCCAAACACATCCGTGTGAACGTCCACGACAGTTTCACCATTCAGCTTGTACGTCTCAGTCGCAAAGCTATAAGCCATTTTATTTTCCCTTCGTTACCTCGTGTGTATGTATACCTAAGTGTTCTCTTTCACAAGTTCAAGAGAACACGTAAGGTATACTATACAGTACTGTCTCTTTTCAGCTTGTCAAGGCGGCTTCGCATACGAGCAATCATCTGCTCGTGTTCCCACTTTTGCATGGCACGAGCATTATGTACATCTGCTCTCCATGCAATGCGTTTGTTTTCAAGCGTCTCACTGTCTGGCATCACGTCGATGCTGCCGTATGAGCTACGCAGAATGCGATGCGTATCGTATGTGCCGAAGTATCGCTTTGCCATGTGTTTAACTCCGTTAAGTTAGGCTCTAGCTAGAGCTTACTAGCTTCGCTGCGGATACATAGGCCAGCAAGGTAGCTATTGCTACCAATGCGAAATGTACATAGCCAGCGCCATACTGGGACTCGTACACTGCAACGTATACCGTGAGCAAGCCCACAACGATTGCGACTGTGAAAGCAGCTAGATATGCGAGACGTTCAAACATGTTTTAACTCCGTTAAGTTAGGCTCTACGTAGAGCTTAGTTGGCAAGATTGCCACCGATAGGCTGGCACCAAAAGTGATACCAGCCTAGCAGAAGCGACCTTACGCTGCTATCGCAGCGGGGTTGGTTTCATCGAAGATGTCGATGATCTCGCTGATAACATCTTCGACAGACTTGCCATCACGGGAAGCCAACGCATGAATGGCGACAGCGATAGTTGATACGTCGAGTGTATCACCTTCGGTGGTTACATTCTCTGATGCTTCACCTTCGGTGGCTTCACTCTCGCTCTCACTTTCAGTGGATGCTTTGGCTTTATCCGCTGCTTTAGCAGCCTTCGCCATAGCGGTCTTGAGTGCCGATACATTCGTGAAGCCTTTCTTTGAGGCTTTGATGAACTCTCTCGCTTCGGTTTCGTTTTGAACGAACCAAACCCACTCACTCCGCAAAGCGGAGGAAACCTTGTCGATGCCTAGCTGTTTCAGCGTAGCTGATGGGAGCCTCTCGACCTTAAGTGCTGCTCTTGCAGCAATCTGCACTTGAGCCAATCGAACACCAAACCCATCGGGTTTGATATCACGCTTGAACCTGCCACGATCCGCCTTGTCACGTTTGGCAAACTCGACACCAACTTCGTTGGCATCTTCGATCAGTACTTCGTACTCTGTCGGGTCGAGGGTTGCTGTGGTTTCGGTGGTCATTTCTTCTCTCCTCTTTCAAGTATATCTAAGGTGTCTTCTCGTAAGAGGTCGAAGACACCGCAGATATACGTAAAGAAAGAGAGAGAGGTTGTCAAGAGGTTGGAGTGAAATTATTTTCGATGGCTATTCAGCGCGTGGCTACAGGAGCTAAAGCTCCGAAGCTCGTGTACGGAATTGCGATAGGCCACTATGGTGGGGTGGGGTGGGGTCTAGCTAGAGCTTGTCAGAGGGTATGTTATTTTATGCATCGTCTTTGACGATATCTCGATTGTCAAAATGCTGTGTTCTCACCACTCTCTGAGTGGCAACTGATGAACTAACAGTTTATAGCTTTAGCTATAGTATTGATATCACTACCTTTATTGCATTTATGGTGTAAACACCATGCCATGCCTACTTCACCTTGCATCACATGACGCCTTGCGACCACCGCATGCATTATACATCGGGGTGGGGCGAGGGCCAGTGGGGGTGCGGGCGTATATATGCATGAATAACTACACAGATCAGTAAAATGAAGTGTTAACCACTAGAATTACTTACAATACATATACACCTTGCGTTACACAGATGCGTGTTTCTTACCGTTCCTAGTACAGGGGCAGGACGGCATCTTATGTAACACAATTAATGTATCCTTAATATCACATATGTTAATTACTTTTATGCTATATGTATTTTATGCTTGACACGATTTGAAATATGTGTATAATAGTACCATACACTTTAAATGTTACACTAAAGTGTTTTCTATATATTTCCTTAAAAAATCACTTATCTAAAAAAACTTTGATATCACCTAAGTGATACAGTTAAGTGTATCACTATAGTGAGTATCTCTGTATTATTATATTATAATAAGGTATTGACATTTGTGTTTAAATCAGTAAAACTATATCCTGAAGCGGAGGAACCTGTATTAGAAATCTTCTATGAGGCTCTTCGTACCAATAAGCTTCACAAAATTCATTTACCCCATAGCTCTGTGTTCTATGTACGTGCTGCAATAGAAGCGGATACGGGTGTTCGTTATTCTTTGGCACATGTAGAACGTGCTATGAAACAGGAAGGATTTGTATAATGCCAAGCCATTATGATAAGCCATTACCAAAAAGAAAACCTGCAGTGCCATCTCGTGCTATACGTGGGGATGCACCTACTCGTGGTATGAACCCTGCTGAAATTGAAGCTGCTCTTGAGGCTGGTGAAATAACAGAAAAAGAAGCTATGAATATGATGAAAAACCTTCAACGTATGCGGAAAGCAAATAAAATGGCAAAGGGTGGTTTTCCCGATCATAACAAAGACAATGAAATAACACAAGCAGATGTTCTTATGGCTAGGGGAGCTATTCCAAAACCTACAAAAGCAGCATACGGTGGCATGATGAAGCCAAAGAAACCAGAGATGATGGGTGGCGGCATGAAGAAAAAGCGCAATGCGAACATAGACTATCGTAAGGGTGGCATGGTGTACAGTACTAAAGTTAAAAAAGGTTAGAATTATGGTACTTAAAACATTAGGAACACAAGCAGCCAAAGCATTAAAAAGAAAAAAACCAAAACAACGACAAACAGTTAAAAGCCGAGACGCACGACGAAAAGAAGCATTAGAAAGAAAACTTAAAGCTAGAGACAACGAAACTCCTCCCGCTACTCAACGGATATTTGGAAGAAGGGGTGCTGGAGCACGATCTATCGATGAGATAGAAAATACAAGGATTGATTCAGAAACAGGTGGTTCCGTAGATGATGCTAGAGAAGTAGGAACAAGAGGTGAAAAGGTTACTCTAGATACACGTGGTCCTCGTACACGTGGTTATGTAGAGGATCAAGCAGGTGGTCGCACAGGTGCTGCAAGAGCACGAAGGTATTTAGCTTTAAAAAATAAAGTTGATGGCGGTACGGCAACAAGAGCAGAACGCCTTGAATTTATGCGTATGGCTTTTGCTGATGCTGATGCATTTACTCGTCAACAAGGAAGAAATATTAAATCTCGACAAGCAAAATCTACTGCTGGAAGATTATCTGCAAGGCAACGTGAAAATGCTGTACAAAAATTTTATAACACAGGAGAAATTGTAGAAGGTTTTGAGCCTACACCTAATCAAATAAAAATTGCAAAGCAAAATGCTAAACGACGAAAAGAATTAGCTAGTGATGGTGATGATACAGAAGCTATTTTGGCAGGTATGGCAGAGCGAGATGCTGCAAGAACTCAGCCACCAGCACGTAAACCTCTAAGTGGTATTAGAGCCGAAGACGCTGGTGGTATGAAAGATGGTGGCCTAACTCGTAAAAAACGAAAGATAGCAGAAGCATATAAAGAGTACATGAAGACAAGTGCAGTTAAAAAACGAAAGAAAAATGTAAAAAATACAGCATCTGCAAAGCGAAAACGAATTACAGCAAATATTATGTCTGCTGCAAAGGGTGGCATGGCAGGTAAGAAACCTCGTAATGCTAACATAGACTACCGTAAAGGCGGTATGTTCTACGTAGGTGGTACGTCAGCTAAAGTTACACCTATTAATAAAGGTAAAAAGTAATGCCCGTAGTTACTGTTGCAGGAAAAAAGAAACATCTTAAGTATCCTGCTAACTGGAGCAAAATGTCTGCAAAGCAAAAGGCTGCGTGGATCAGAGGTAAAAAAGCAAAGATGACAAAGAAAGCATGAAGTTTACAAATACATATACTATTAGAAAACGTAGAACACGTAGGAATAAACCAAAAGGTTTGAGGCACAGAAAAAAATTAGGACCAAAATCATCCTTGCGTATACATAAATAATATAATGAATGACAAAAAATGCCACCAACTTAGATGATAATACAAGATTTGCGATGCCAGTTCGCAATCTTATTACCATTGTATCAGCAGTAGCTGTAGGTGTGTGGGCTTGGTTTGGAGTACAGGAAAGATTAAATATAGTAGAAACTCAACAGATACTAGTTCAATCTGATCTGGAAAAAAATACTGAGTTTCGTATTAAATGGCCTAGAGGAGAGTTAGGTTCTCTTCCTGCTGATAGTGAACAGTTTATGTTAATTGAGCACTTGTCTTCAGAATTTGAAAAGCTTGCTACTAATCTTGAACAAGGTAAAGCACCTTTTGATCAGCAGCAAGCATTAACTTTAGAGTTCTATGAAAAAAGAATTACTTCTTTAGAACGTAAACTTGACAAATTAAAAGATGAAGTTTATCGCATGAAGGCTAACGGTAAAGGAGGACACTAGTATGGTAGAAACTATGTTCATACTTATACTGTATCTTAAAGGCTCTGCTATAGAATATATGGGACACTATGATGTTCAAGGTAGGTGGAGAGTAATGGGAATGTCAGGTTGTCTTTCCATGAAGAGAACATTGAAAAGAAATGGATGGAGAGATTCTAAGGTATCCGATACAAGATACTCTTGTGAAAAAAGAAAGGTTTATTTAGAGAAAGATAAGTTCGGGCGCATGGTTGTAGCAAGGATTGTAGAGTAATGCCAAATGCAGTAAGCCTTACAGAAAAAGCAAGAAGTCACCTATTAAATATCTGCAATGACGAAAAACAAAATTATATACATCTATCTGTAGCTGGAGGTGGATGTGCAGGATTTTCTTACAAGTGGGATTTTGCAAACGAGTACGAAGCTACCGACGAGGTTATAAGTATAGAGCACGATAAAAAACTAATTATAGATGGTATGTCTCTAATGCATCTGATTGGTATGGAGATAGACTATAAAAAAGATATCTTCGGTTCTATTTTGCATATAGACAATCCAAATGTAACATCTAGTTGTGGTTGTGGAGAATCGTTTAATATCTTATAACAGGGAGGATATTTCGATGGAGGCTCTCATTATGGCTATTGGAGCAAAGACCTGCTGTATTCTTGCTTCTGGTTGCGGGGGTTTAACAAATTGGGCGGTACAAAAAAGAATTTCGTGGAAAGACTTAGGACTAGCTTGCCTTGTAGGTTGGATAGCTGCTGAGTTTTTTCTACCTCCAGTTATGATGCATTTTGAGTTAGAGATGGTTTGGGGGCCAGCTATGGCTTTTATAATTGGCTACTGTGGTATTCGTATACTACCAACTATAGAGGAACGACTTAAGAATTTAATTTCAAGTAGCAAAATTTAAAGCTTGCTTTAGTATATTATTTATGGTACAATGAGCGAACGTGAATCCAATAACATAGTTTTTTTAGAAGAGGTAATAAAGCAGAAGTTACGTAAGGAAAAAGAGCTTGCTTTTTACGAACAAGAACTTGTCGTATTACAAACAAGGTTAGATTTTTTGAAAAGTGAGATTAGCCTTACAAACTTAATTATAAACCTCGTAACATCTGAAAGCGAATTGGATATCAAAAAAGTTCCACAGAACTTACGTATAGTGGAATATCTTGATAAAAAAATAAAGGAATAAAATATGGCTTGCTCTTGTAAAAATTGTCTTAATCCAGAGTGTCCTTGCACGGGACCAAATTGTGATGGATGTGACTGTGGTTGTCACCATCAAAAAAATTTAAAGAACCATTTATTGTGGAATGGGTTTTCTAATTTTACATACAGTGACATGTGAGTACGCATGAACCGTAAAGAACGTAGAGCGAAAGCTAAAACAGAAAAGACAGAAACAAAGAAAGAATACAATCCGCTAGAAAATTCTAACGATCAGCCTTTCAAGGAACATATGCTTCATATGAAGGAAGCACATGATATAGGGCATCTTTTATGGTTACTGAATACAGGGCGTCTTTCACTTCCGTATCATCATCATCACGAGGAAGCATTAAATCTAAAACTTCCCTTTGATGCTATTTCAGAAAACTACTACAAGACACAACCAAACATTGTAGTTATTGATGACTTTATGAATCTGGAAGCGTTGCAAAAATTAAAGAACTACTGTCTTGAGTTTCCATTTTGGAATACAATCTATGGCAGAGGATACTTAGGTGCATTTAGGCAAAATGGATTTACACCACAAACTTTAGAAACATTAGCTTTAGAGATGGTGCAGAACCTACCCGATATTTTTAATACGACCAACAAACGTAATCTATCGCAGATGTGGGCATTTAAATATGAGTCTAAGTGTCCCGGCATTGATATACACGCAGACTTTGCGGCTGTTAATGTAAACTTCTGGATTACTCCCACAGAAGCAAATGCAGATTATGATAAAGAAAAAGACATTGGTAAAACAGGGGGCATGTGGATTTGGGATGCAGGTGCTCCTCCTGACTGGGACTTTAATAGATACAACGGTGACGATAAGAATGAAGTTATGGAGTATCTAGAAAAGCAGCAATCAAAGGCTGTATATATTCCATATAAGTATAATCGGTGTGTTATGTTTGATTCTAATCTGTTTCATAAAACAGCAGATGTAAACTTTCTTCCGGGGTTTGACAATAAAAGAATAAATGTAACGATGCTATTTGGTCAACGTGAAAACACTGGAGTAGAACCTCAAGATATGTTAGAGGCTGAAAAGTTACGAAAGATGACTTCTCAATCTATTTTAGAAAACTTTGATTTAGAAACAGGCAAAATTAAATCCGTAATGGAAGAAGCTGTATAGGAAAGGATATATATGTTAGGTGCACTTATAGGTCCAATTGCTAACTTAGCTGGAACTTTTCTTCAGGGTCAGTTAGAAAAGACCAAAGCAAATAATGAAGTTAAAGTTGCTACTGCAAAAGCAAAAGCAGCGGTATTGGAAAAGCAAGCAACAGGTGAGATTGAGTGGGATGTAGAAGCAATAAAAGGTTCTACAAGCTCGTGGAAAGATGAGTGGCTTACTGTACTATTTTCCATTCCTTTGATACTTGCTTTTATTCCCGGTGCTGATCATATTGTTATGAATGGATTTGAGCAACTTCACAAGATGCCAGATTGGTATCAATATAGTTTAGGAGTAATTGTAGCAGCTAGTTTTGGCGTTAGGAGTGCCTCTAAATTCTTTGGAAAAAAATAACCATGAAAGAAATTCTGATGAACTATCGCAACTTAGTAGGAGAAATAGTTTTTATTTTACTACTTCTATTTGCTATTATTTATTCAACTGTTGCGTATTCACAAGAAATTTCAAAGAATACTGTTGTACCTATGCCGGGACCAGCAATGTATTGTGGAGATAAAATTAGTTTAAAAAACACATTAGACAAATATAAAGAGCAAGAATTTATAGCTTTAACAGGACATGTAGTATCTAATGATGAGCCATACTATATCTTATATAGAAATTTTAATACGGGTTCATGGAGCCTAATAGTTTACAATGTGCGAAATGCTCCAAAAGATATTGCTTGTTTAATGGGTGGTGGAGAAAAATCCCTTGTTGTTCCTGACATAAAGGCTTTAACTGAAATGTTAAACAAACAAGATAAAGGTTTTGATCCTCCAGTTCCTACAAATAATGAAAGATCAAGTTAATGGCTGCAAAGAAAAAGAAACCTGCAAAGAAAAAAAGCGGTGCAAAACCAACTAATCCTAAACTCTATGCAAGAGTTAAATCAGAAGCTAAACGTAAGTTTGATGTATATCCAAGTGCCTATGCAAATGCTTGGCTAGTGCGTACCTACAAGAAACGTGGAGGTGGTTATGCCTAAACCTACAGGTGGCCTTACTGCGTGGTTTGGTAAAGGCCCAAAAGGTGATTGGGTAGACATAGGTGCTAAAAAGAAAAAGGGAAAGTTTCAAGCTTGTGGTAGAAAATCTACGAAGACAAGTAAACGAAAATATCCTAAATGTGTGCCTAGAGCTACAGCAAATAGAATGACAAAGGCACAAATAACAAGTGCCGTAACAAGAAAAAGAGCAGCAAGTAATGTAGGTGGCAAACCTAAAAACGTAGCCACATTTGTAAAAAGAAAAACAGCAAAAAAGAAAAAAGCTTAAGGAGTTATGCACTATGAAAAAACTTACAGATGCACAAAAAACAAAACTTAAATCTCATTCAAAGCCACATAAAAATAAAAAGGGTCAAACAGTAGATGGGCATTCACCAAAACATCTTAAGGCTATGAAAGTAATGATGGAACATGGTATGTCCTTTGATAATTCCCATGATGCTGCTATGAAAATTATGGGAAAGTAATGTTTAAGTACGATAAAAACGAGTTGATTAAGCAAATTGCACATCACGAAGGCGTAGTATTAAAAGTTTATAAAGATAGTTTAGGAATAGATACGATAGGCATAGGAAGAAACTTAGAACACAGAGGTATTGCAGATTTAGAGTTATCCCATATGGAAAAAACTATGGGTGAAATTTATGAAAATGGTATAACAGAACAGGATGCATATTTTTTAGCACATAGAGATGTTGAGATTGTTGAGAGAGAACTACTGGCTTCGCGCCCAATTGTAAAAGAATTAGACAATATTAGACAAAGAGTATTAGTTGACATGGCTTTTAATATGGGTATACCTAGACTAACTAAGTTTTATCGCATGTGGAGTGCTGTTAACGAGCATGACTTTAAAGGTGCAGCAGTAGAAATGTTAGATTCATTATGGGCGCGTCAAGTAAAATCTCGCTCTGATACTTTAGCTTATGCTATGGAACATGGAAAGTTTGCATAATGTCCTTAACAGATGCAGAAAAAGGTAGACTAAAACGAGCAGGGCTTAGTGGTTTAAACAAACCAAAGCGCACACCGAAGCATCCAACAAAGAAGGCTGTGGTAGCTATACGTGATGGTGATAAAGTAAGGATTATTCGTTTTGGTGATCAAAAGATGGGACATAACTATTCGCCTGAAGCGCGTAAATCTTTTAAAGCTAGGCACGGAAAAAATATTGCAAAAGGTAAAACATCTGCTGCTTACTGGGCTAACAAGATGTTTTGGTCGGGGCCGGGAGGTTCTAAAAAATCTCCTCCCAAATCTCAGAAACACAAAAAGGGTGTATAGCAAAGGAGAAATTATGATTAAAACTATTTCAAAGTGGGTTATGCTTATTCCTATTAAAGTTGTAGAGTGGATTATGTGGCCTGTAGCACAGGCGCATATACAGCTAACAAAATTATCAAAGTGGATAAAAGATAAATTATCATAGAAAGAAATGTGAATGTCTAGAAACCTTACAGCAAAGCAAAATAAATTCTTATCTGCTTTATTTGATGAAGCAGAAGGAGATGTAGTAAAAGCAAAACTGCTTGCTGGATATTCTGAAAATACCAGTACTACTGAAATTATTCGTGGTATGAAAGAAGAAGTGATTGAAGCCACACAGTTGTATATGGCGCGTAATGCTCCACGTGCAGCTATGGCTATGGTAAGTGGTGTAACTGATCCAACAGAGTTAGGCATACGTGATAAACTAAATGCTGCAAAAGAATTACTAGATCGTAGCGGTATTGTTAAAACCGAAAAGATGCAGGTAGAAAGTTCTGGTGGTATTATGTTGCTACCTGCAAAAGATACTAATGAGTAGAACTGTTGGCGAGTGGAAATTACCACAGCCTACAGATATTAAGGAAGAAGATGAGTGGGTATCTATACCTCGTATAGCACGTACTGTTCCATTTGGTTATAAGTTGGATGAGAATGATTCTGGTATTCTTCGACCAATACCACAACAGCTTGATTTTTTGGAGCAAGCTAGACAACATATTAAACAATATTCTTATAGAGAGGTAGCTAATTGGTTATCTACTCGTACCGAAAGATACATCTCGCATGTAGGATTAAGGAAAAGACTTGCCCATGAGCAGCAGCGTAAGAGACAAATTACAAGCCTCCGCAAGTGGGCAGAATATGCGGAAACGGCAATCAAAAAGGCAAAAGAACTCGAAACCGAAAGACTTGGAGCAAAAGCCGCTACAGCAGAATGAAGTAGAAGAAGAAACAGTTGATGCTGTAGAAGATACACATGTAGTAATATTTAAACCAAACGAAGGGCCGCAAACAGAATTTTTAGCGGCAAGTGAACGTGAGGTTTTATATGGGGGTGCAGCAGGAGGTGGCAAATCCTATGCCATGTTAGCTGATCCATTACGTTACTTTGGACACCCCGACTTTAGTGGCTTGTTACTTAGGCATACAACAGAAGAGTTGCGTGAGTTAATATACAAGTCACAGGAACTGTATCCGAAAATCTGGCCGGGAATTAAGTGGTCAGAAAGAAAGATGCAGTGGACTGCGCCTTCTGGTGCGCGACTATGGATGTCGTACCTTGACAGAGACGAGGACGTGTTGCGTTATCAGGGTCTAGCTTTTAGCTGGATAGGCTTTGACGAGTTAACACAATGGCCTACGCCTTATGCATGGAATTATATGCGCTCTCGTCTACGGTCCACTGCCCCTGATTTGCCCATCTTTATGAGGGCTACTACCAATCCGGGTGGTAGGGGGCATGGTTGGGTCAAGAAAATGTTTATTGATCCTTCACCCGCGAATAACACGTTTAACGCTGTTGATATAGAAACAGGAGCCGATTTAGTTTTTCCAGAAGGGCATGATAAAGCAGGACAGCCCTTATTTAAACGAAGATTTATTCCTGCATCCTTAGTAGACAATCCTTATCTTGCGGCAGCAGGTGATTACGAAGCAATGCTTTTGTCTTTGCCTGAACAACAAAGAAGGCAACTACTACACGGTGATTGGGATATTAAAGAAGGTGCGGCGTTTACGGAGTTCAATAGAGAACACCATGTCGTTGCTCCTTTTGAAGTCCCTCACAATTGGAGAAAGTTTAGGGCTTGTGATTATGGCTATGGTTCCCATACTGGTGTGCTTTGGTTTACGATTGCTCCAGATGAGCAATTAATAGTTTATAGAGAACTATATGTTTCCAAAGTTCTTGCGACAGACTTAGCTGACATGGTTCTAGATTTAGAACAGGATGATGGCAATATAAAATACGGTGTGCTAGATAGTAGTCTTTGGCACAAGCGTGGTGATACAGGCCCATCATTGGCAGAACAAATGATATTAAAAGGTTGTAGATGGCGACCTTCTGATAGAAGTAAAGGAAGTAGAGTTTCGGGTAAAAATGAATTGCACAGACGTTTACAAATAGACGAGCATACACAAGAAGCAAGATTAGTATTCTTTGATAGCTGCGTAAATACAATAGCTCAAATACCTGCTATACCACTTGATAAAAATAATCCTGAAGATGTAGATACAAAAGCAGAAGATCACTTGTATGATGCACTTAGGTATGGTATAATGTCTAGACCAAGATTTAATATTTTTGACTTTGATGTACCTCTTTCACAACGTCGATATGAACCTGCAGATGCAACATTTGGATATTAAAATGTTTTTGTATTTGTATTATAACCACTTTCAAAAATATTTTATTAGGATAAAAAACAAACTTGTAAGGATAAATAAATGGCTGATGAAGATACCTCATTGATTGAAGCAACCTCTACTGCGTTAGAGGATATTGAGGATGATAGTGTTGTAGAAGATGCTGGTATATCGCCTGTTGTGAACTATATTTATCACAAGTATCAGCTTGCAAAAGATTATCGAAAAACAGATGAGCAAAGATGGTTAAAAGCTTATACAAATTACAGAGGATTGTACGGACAAGAAGTACAATTTACAGAAGCAGAAAAGTCTCGTGTATTTATTAAGGTAACAAAAACAAAAACATTGGCTGCGTATGGGCAGGTTGTAGATGTTTTGTTTGCAGGACAAAAGTTTCCATTAAGTATTGAACCCACAAAAATGCCAGAAGGTGTAACGGAAAATGTATCTTTTGATCCAAATAAACCAGAGCAACTAAAAGAAACAGAAAATCCATATGGTAATAGAGACGATGACGGTTTACCAGCAGGTGCTACACTTACTAGTTTAGAATTAGGACCGCTTGAAGAAAAGTTGGAAGGATTACCTATTGAAGAAGGTATTGGAAAAACTCCAACTGCTGCAACATTTAGTCCCGCTATGGTTGCTGCAAAGAAAATGGAAAAGAAAATTATGGATCAGCTAGAGGAAAGTAATGCCTCTAAGCATCTTCGTAGTACAGCATTTGAAATGGCACTTTTTGGAACAGGTGTTCTTAAGGGGCCATTTGCTACAAATAAAGAATACCCTAACTGGGAAGAAGATGGTTCATACAATCCTACATACAAAGTTATGCCACAAATTAATCATGTCAGTATCTGGAATATGTATCCTGATCCAGATGCAAATAATATGGACGAAGCACAATACATTGTTGAAAGACATAAACTAAGTCGCACACAACTTCGTGCTTTAAAGAAACGTCCTTTCTTTCGCAATAAGGTAATTGATGAATGTATTACTATGGGAGAATCTTACACAAAAGAATCGTGGGAAGATGATCTTGCAGATTATGAAATTCAACACAGTATTGAAAGGTTTGAAGTACTAGAGTATTGGGGTATTATTGATAACGACCTTATTAATTTAGAAGAGTTGGATATACCTAAAGAACTTGAAGACGTTGATCAACTACAGGCAAACATATGGTTATGTAATAATAAAGTAATACGACTTGTTTTAAATCCGTTTAAGCCTGTACGTATTCCTTACATGGCGGTGCCTTATGAGCTTAATCCTTATAGTTTTTTTGGTGTGGGTATTGCGGAAAATATGGACGATACACAAACACTGATGAATGGTTTTATGCGGATGGCTGTAGATAATGCCGTACTATCGGGTAATTTAATTGTTGAAGTAGATGAAACAAATCTGGTGCCGGGACAGGACTTAGCATTATATCCCGGCAAAGTGTTTAGGCGACAGGGTGGAGCACCCGGACAAGCTATATTTGGAACAAAGTTTCCAAATGTAAGTAATGAAAATATGCAGTTGTTTGATAAGGCCCGTCAGCTTTCCGACGAAAGCACGGGCTTTCCTTCGTTTGCACATGGACAAACTGGTGTAAGCGGTACGGGACGTACTGCAAGTGGTATTAGTATGTTGATGAATGCAGCAGCAGGAGCAGTTAAAGGTGTTATTAAAAATGTAGATGATTATTTGTTACGTCCATTAGGACAGGGTTTCTTTCAGTTTAACATGCAGTTTGATTTTGATTCAGACATTAAGGGTGATCTTGAGGTAAAAGCTCGTGGCGTTGAAAGTCTCATGGCTAACGAAGTTCGTAGTCAACGGCTAATGCAATTTTTGGGTATTGCAAGCAATCCTGCTCTTGCGCCATTTGCTAAGTTTCATTACGTGATTGCGGAGATTGCTAAGTCATTAGGTCTTGATCCAGAAAAAGTTACAAACAGTATGGAAGAGGCAGCAATACAGGCAGAGCTTCTGAAGCAGTTTCAGGCTACACAGCCGCAACCTCAACAGCCACAACAAGTACCAGCAGGTATGAATCCACAAGATACAGCAGGAACAGGTGGCGGTACGATAGGAACAGGACAAGCACCTGCTCCACAAGAACAAGGATTTACTGGAAATGAACAACCACAAGGACCACAAGGAACTCCTAACGAAGCTCAAGCCTCTGCTCAACAACCACCGTCAATGGCAACACTTCAATAATTATATAGATTTTACAATTGAACAGCATCATCGAATACTAGAACAATCCGATGATGTAGTTTTACTTCATAAAGCTCAAGGAGCTATTGAAATTCTAAGAAAAATAAAAACATTAGATAATTTTATTCAAGGGGATAAGTAATGTACGAACAACAGATGGATATGTTTCAAGAGGGTGGTGTTACTCTCAAGGACGAAGGCGGCGAGATTGAAGAAGTATCTGGCAACGAAGTTCCTTTAGGTGGTGTAAAAGAAGGAGTGGCAGATGATCAACCTGCTCAGTTAAGTTCGGGAGAAATGGTTCTTTCAGAGGATGTTGTTCGTTATCATGGTGTTGAAAAAATTATGGCACTACGAGATGAAGCTAAAATAGGCTATCACAAGATGGAAGCAATGGGACAGTTAGGTAACTCAGATGAGGCTACTATTCCAACTGAAGCTATATTTAATCCGGGCGGTATGCCATTTTCTGTGGTTGATCTTGAATATATTGAAATGGATGAGAATGACGATGAAGCTGAAGTTATGGCTATGGCAGATAAAGAAGACGAGCCAATTGAAGCGCAAACGGGTACACTTGTGCCTGTGCAACAACCTGCTGCTTCATTTAGTCGTATTAATCCAACAACAGGTTTGCCAGAAATTACTACTGCTCCTGCAGCTTCTGTACCACAAGTGTTACAGCCGGGAACACCTGCACCTATTACAACGGGTTCAGCATTAACACCAACTACATTGTCAACACTTACACCTACAAGCACATCTATTAGTGCACCCGATAGACCTGTAACACAACAACCTGTTCCACTTGCACAGTTACCTAAAGCAACACAATTTTTAGGTGGTGTATCAAGCACTAACTTTTTTATTAATGAAATAGGGCAGGTTATACAAATTCCTGTAATTAATGGTAAACAACTTTTTGAGGAGCCAGAAGGTTTTCAGCCACACGATCCAACAAATCCACAACCATTTGATCCAGATTTAGAAGAAGATACAGGTACTGATACAGAACAACCACAGCAACGTAGACGTACAATTACGGAGCGTGAGGAAGGTGGTCAGCCGGATGCTGGTCCGGGCGGCGCTGATACACCGACAGGTGCTGGAGTGCCGGGAGTAGACGTTGGCCCTTCAGCAGAAGGTTTAGGTTTAGGCAGTTTAGGTGCTGTCAATGCTGCTGTAGACGCAATTAATGAATTAGAAAATCCCGACATAGAGCAGATAAATAGTGTTTTAGACGTAAATCGAGTTTCCATCGCGGACATTGAAAACTATGGTAAAACCATACCTGCTGCAGGTATAATAGGTGCATTGGTTAGTGCAGCAGCAAATGCCGTTACTTCAAAAGATCGTCAAGCGGCATCTTTGGCAATAACCGAAGCGGTAGCTACAGCACGAGAAGAAGGAACACGAGACAGAAGCAAAAGTCGTCAGGGTATTAGAGGATTCAGCCCTGCTCCCGGTGTTCCCGGTGGGCCAGCAGGAGGTACTACTAGTACAGCATCCGCCGCCGCCGCTATGGGTGATCCTACTACTGCTGCTGGTGCATTTGGTACTATGGAAGGTGGTGGCCGTCAATCTGGCGCTAGTACGGGTGGTGGTCTTGGCGGCACTGGTATGGATGCTCCGGGGGCTGCGGAGAATCCGGGTATGGAAGGACAACTTAATACTGGCGGCTTTGTGCCTAAGATAAAATTTAAGAGTAAACCTAAAAATCGGCGCAAGGGGTTAGCGCAGCGTAAATAACCCCAGTACTGGCTACTCATCCCCCGTGTATCGCACGGCTACGGTGGCCCCAGAAGGAGTATATATTATGCCTGAACTAGTAGAAGTAGAACAACCTACAAGAAAAACTTTTGTTTCTCGACCAAACTCAAATGCAGACAAGATTGAAAAGGAAGAAGAGGAGCTAGAGAAATTACTTAAGGAACAGGAAAGTGCTGAAGAAGATAGTGGACACGTAATTGAAGACGACGATTCTCCAGCAACACCAGAAGAAAAAACATTTAAGAAACGCTATGGTGATTTACGTAGGCATTCACAGAAGCAACGTGAGGAATACGAAAACAAACTAGCTGCTCTTAAAACACAGCTTGCAGCGGCTACTAATCAACAGATACAGTTACCTAAGTCAGAAGATGAACTGTCAGAGTGGGCTGAAAAATATCCAGATGTTGCAGCTATTGTTGAAACTATTGCGTTAAAAAAGGCAAAAGAGCAATCTCACGATTTAGAAGAAAAGGTGCAAAAAATAAATGAATTGCAGGAAAGTGCAAACAGAGACAAAGCAGAAGCGCAGCTTATGCAACTACATCCAGACTTTGAAGAAATTCGTGGGTCAGACGATTTTCATCAATGGGCTGAAGAGCAGCCTACGTGGGTACAGAACTCTCTGTATGAAAATGACACCGACGCTTACTCTGCTGCCCGTGCTATTGACCTGTACAAAGCAGATCGAAATTTAACGGGTAAGGCTAAAAGTAAGCCTTTAGACAATTCGGAAGCGGCTAAATCTGTAAACACACGTGCTTCCCGTAGTAAGCCGCAAGCAGAAAATACATCAGGGCAGATTAGAGAATCTGATGTAGAGCAAATGTCTTCTCAGGAATATGAGAATAATGAGAAGGAAATTATGGAAGCAATAAAAACTGGTAAATTTATTTACGATGTATCGGGTTCAGCGCGTTAATAGCTTGACTTTTGTGGATAAATTTATATAACTATATAAACGACATGACCCCCATGTTTGGGCAACTCATACACTACTAAGCAACTACAGTATTCTTACTGATTTACCTAATTAAGTACAGGCCCGTAACATATATTTATTTGCAAGACTTATATGTTATGCACCCTAGAAAGATTAGCCGCAATGAGAAGACAGTAAGTTAGCGTCTGTTTTACGTGAAAGGATAATACAATGGCTTTTCAACGTGCAGCGGGGTATAACAGTTTACCGAATGGTAATTTTAGCCCCGTAATCTATTCCAAACAGACTCAGCTTGCTTTTCGCAAGAGTTCTGTTGTGGAAGATATCACCAATAATGATTACTTTGGTGAGATCGCAAATTTCGGTGATACAGTTCGTATCATCAAAGAGCCTGAGATCACGGTTAAAGAGTATGCTCGTGGTGCTCAGATTTCTCCTCAAGACCTTGACGACGAAGATTTCAGCCTTGTCGTAGACAAGTCGAACTACTTTGCCTTTAAGGTTGACGATATTGAAGAGGCACATTCTCATGTGAATTTTCAGTCGATGGCGTCTGATCGCGCTGGCTATCGCCTCAAAGATCAGTACGACATGGAAGTACTTGGCTACCTTTCGGGGTTTGCTCAAGCTTCTCTCAGTGCTGTTGCGAGTACCGCTAATACTACGGTATCTGGCACCAAAGCTGTTTCGACTGCTGGTTCAGACGAACTGTTGTCTTCGATGCAGCTAAAGAAGGGTGACTTCGGTAGCATTACTACTACGTCAGCGGGTACGCACTCGATTCCGATTGCTCCTCGTCTGCCGGGTGCTAGTGCTCTTCCAACGGCGACTGCATCTCCCAATATGGTTATTGCGAGGATGTCTCGTCTTCTTGACACGCAGTTTGTGGACAAGGACGGGCGTTGGCTTGTTGTGTCACCTCACTTCATGGAAGTTCTGATGGATGAAGATTCACGTCTTCTAAATCAAGACTTTGGTGAGTCGGGTGCTATTCGCAACGGCTTGGCTCTTAATAATCTTTATGGCTTCAGGGTTTATGTTTCTAACAACCTTCCGTCAGTTGGTACTGGTCCGGGTACTTCAGGTACTGCTAACCAGAACTCTAACTATGGCTTGATTGTTGGTGGACATTCGTCTGCTGTAGCAACGGCAAGTCAGATTACGAAGACTGAATCTTATCGTGATCCTGACAGTTTTGCTGATATTGTTCGTGGTATGCATCTTTATGGTCGCAAGATTTTGCGCCCAGAAGCGATTGCTACTGCGAAGTATAACGTAGCATAGGGGGGTAGGACAATGGCAACTTTTGACATGACGGCCAAAGCTACCACTGGCGTGAGTGCTAGCTCTAGTGCTATTAACCAAGCTAATCGGGCTGGACAGAACATGCGAATGATTGAAGCTGTTCTTGACATGGATGCTCTTACGGCTGATGGTTACAGTTGTACGGATGGTGACATCTTTCAGCTTCTAGAAGTTCCCGCAAATACGTTTGTTCTATTTGCTGGTGCAGAAGTTCTGAAAGCTTTTGATGGCTCTTCGCCTACAGTTGATATTGACTTTGCGGCTGGCGATGACATCATTGATGGCGGTGACGTTACTTCAACGGGTATTCTCGCTGAAGGAACTAACGGTCAATCCAATGACGTTATTACTGGTGCAGATTCGCTATTTGAATGTTTCGTAACTAGTGTAGACACGATTGACGTTAAGTTGATTGCTGGTTCTGCTGATGTTACGTCAGGCAGGTTGCGAGTTTATGCTTGCGCTATCGACTGTAATGGTTGGGCCGAAGATACTGACGAAGTTGATCGTGATCAGCTTGCGTAGTTAATAAAGAGTGGAGAGGGCTACTACGAATGCTCTCTCCACTACTTTTATAGAAAAGAGAATACATGGCAAATTCATTTTTAACATATACTAATGACGTGCTTGCAAAATTAAATGAGGTACAACTTACCTCTACAGATTTTGGTGATGCTCGTGGTATTCAAATACAAGCTAAAAATGCGGTTAATCAAGCTATTCGTTATATTAATCAACGAGAGTTTAATTGGCCGTTTAATGCTGCAGAGGCAAGCCAAACTCTTACGGCAGGAGTTATAAAGTATTCTTTGCCATCAAATACAAAGCATATAGACTATTCCACTTTTAGAATTAGAAAAAGTGAAACATTTGGTAACGAAGCTAGACATCTTTCTTTGATTGATTACAAAGAGTATCTACATTATTTTGTTCGGCAGGAAGATGATACGGTAACAACTACACTGAGTAGCGGTATTGATGATGATGATACTACTATTCCTGTATCAAGTGCCTCATCTTTTGATTCTACAGGAACAATTATTATTGGTTCAGAAAACATAACTTATACAGGCACAACCTCTACATCTTTTACAGGAGCTACAAGAGGAGCAGAAAGCACAACCGCAGCAAGTCATTCAACAGGAGCTACTGTAGCTCAAATTGATGCAGGAGGAATACCTACTCACGTATTTAGGCACCCTGATAATACGTATGGTCTTTGGCCTTTTCCAAACAAAGCGTATAGTTTAACCTTTGATTACTTTACTTTTCCAAGTTCTGATTTATCTGCACATGGGGACACAACTACAATTCCAGATAGATTTGGGCATGTAATTGTGGATGGTGCAGTATCCTACGTATACTTGTATCGTAGTGAAGTTCCTTTATATGAACGGACGTTTGCACTTTTTAATGAAAGTATTAAAAATATGCAAACCTTACTTATTAATCGTTTTGATTATGTTAGGTCTACGTATGTCCCAAGAGCAGGTGGAACTGCTTATATAACTTCGGCATCTTTTTAACACAGGAGAAAATTAATGACGCAGATACCACAAGGAAATAACATGTTCTGGGATGTACAGTCAGTTGTTACTGTAGGTTCTACTGCTGGTGGAACAAATGTCTCAAGTTACAATTTAGTAACAATGCACCTAAACGGTGAAATTTACGTTAACTTTGGTGCTTCTAGTACGGCTGCTGTTAGCACTGCAAATGATATTAAATTAGCTGCTGGCTTACATTCACTTACTGTGCCTAAACAAGCAGGTGATTCTCAATACCTGAATTACGCAAGAGTAGGTGGTACGGATGTAACTATGCGCTTAGTATTGTCATAAGGAGAAGATTTATGTCTCTATTAAATGGACTTGTAAATCAAAATGTCGATAGGCATACTAGAGACATTGTAACTCTGACTGCAACTGCATCAATAACAACTGCAGATCATTCAGGTAGAACACTTCTTATGGGAGAAGTTGGTGGCGATGCTGCTGCCACTTTTACGCTTCCTGCTGCTACAGGAACAGGAAGTGTGTTTAAATTTGTTGTGTCGGTAATAAATACTTCTAATTATCTAATTAAAGTGGCAGATGCAACAGATACCATCGACGGTCAGATTGTGATTACCGATGCAGACGGAACTGATGCCTCTTCTATGGTAACAGCCTCTGCATCAGATACCATTACGTTAAATGGTACGACTACTGGTGGGGGTGCGATAGGTGACTATGTTGAAGTGATTGACATAGCATCTAATCAATACGCAGTGAGTGGTATGGTAACATGCGCTGCAGGGTCTAATCCTGCAACAATGTTTAGTGCTACCGTATCATAATATTTAGCTAAGAAAGGAATGTAAAAATGGCTAGTTTTAAAATGACACAAGGTGTATCTCGTGTCCCTGAAGATGTTTTTGTTGAAGATGGTATGACTGTAACTTCAGGAGGACTTACAGTTACGGCTGGAGGTCTTACTGTTACTGCTGGTACGACTACTCTTGGGGGATCGTTTATACGAGATTTAGTTACTCTAACTGGAACCGCAACACTAACAAACGCTGATCATGCAGGACGTATTCTGCTAATGGGTGAAGTTGGTGGCGATGCGGCGGCAACCTTTACGCTTCCTGCTGCAACGGGTTCTGGTGCAGAATTTCAATTTATTGTATCTGTAGTAAATACATCCAACTACGTTATTAAAGTTGCTGATGCTACTGATACGATTGATGGTTCTGTTATTCTTCATCAAGATAGCGCCAATTCGGTTGTTTCTTTTAATACTGCTGCTGATTCAGATACCATTACGTTAGATGGTACGACTACAGGCGGTGTTTCTATTGGTGATGAGATTACACTTATTGATATTGCTTCTAATCAGTATATGGTTAAGGGCATCCTAACTGCGAGTGGCACAGAAGCTACTCCATTTAGTGCTTCGGTATCGTAAGCACGAATTATGCATAAATGCTTGCTCATCTACGTATTAGTAAATAGGTGAGCAAGCATTTTATGATTTTAGTAAAAAGGTTATGACATGGCTGTAAGATTAAAAAATGCTGCTTCAGCTTTGTCAAGTACAAATTTAACAACTGTGTACACATGCCCTACTAACTTTACTGCAGTGGTACGAGAAGTAATTGTAGCAAACGTAGATGGAAGCAGTGCTGCAGATATATCATTAAAATACACAGATACTTCGGCAAGTGCTACATTTGATTTGGTAAGTACAAAAAGTGTAGCAGCAGATGATTTTTTACGATTAGACAATGCAAATATAGTATTAGAAGCAGGAGATATTTTTAAGGCGCAAGCTTCTGCTGCAGATGATTTAACAGTTTCTCTGTTTATTGAGGAGCAGATTACACCAGCAGGATAATAATAAATGCCAGATACTTCAGCTATATCTCCTGTAACTGTTTCTTTGGGTGGAGGTTTAATTCTTGATCAAGATGACTTTTCCATGCCACCCGGAGCAGCAGTTCAGCTACAAAACTTTGAGCCTAGTATTCAAGGTGGTTACAGGAGACTTACAGGCAATTCAAAGTTTGACAGCAATCAAGTAGATAGCAGTAATGCTATACTTGGTGTTAAAATTTTTAACAACGGTGTACTTGCTGCTGCAGGTAATGTAGTAAAGTTTAGCACAGGAACAGGTTGGAGTACTTCTATTGGTACACGAACTTCTGCTGGCCGTTACAAGTTTGATGACTTTAACTTTAACAATACTACTAAAGTTGTTATGGTGGACGATGTTAATCAAGCAGCTACGTATGATGGTTCTACCTATACGTTATTAAATGCTACGGGTGCTCCTGCTGATCCTGCCTCTGTAGCGGTATTTCGAGATCATATGTTTTTTGCTGGAATGTCTACTAACCCACAAGAGATTGTGTTCTCTGCTCCGTTTAATGAAGCAGATTTTACTGCAGCAAATGGTGCAGGATCAATTAAAGTAGACACACCGATTGTAGAATTAAAAGTCTTTCGTGATGCTCTGTTCATTTTTGGTAAAGATAAAATCTATCAACTTCAAGGAACAAGCATAGCCGATTGGCAAGTAGCTCCTGTAACAAGAACATTGGGTTGTGCAGATGGGTTTTCAGTACAGGAAATAGGTGGTGATCTACTCTTTCTGTCACCAGATGGTTTAAGAACAGTAGCCGCAACTGCAAGAATCGGTGACGTAGAATTAGGTTCTGTATCTAAACCAATACAAAAACGAATACAGGATATTGGATTTGATAACATTAGTTCTGTAATTGTAAGGAATAAAAGTCAATACCGTTTATTTTATCCTAAAGATGGAGCAGCAGCAGGTGATTCAAACGGCATTTTAGCCACACTAAAAAGAACACAGCAGGGTATAGGATATGAGTTTGCTGATATAAAAGGAATGAAACCTTCTTCGATGGATTCAGGATTTATAAGCAACACTGAGTATATTATAGAGGGTGGATACGATGGATATGTTAGGAGGCAGGAAAGTGGTGACACATTCGACGGAAGTAATGTTGTCGCTGTGTATAGATCACCTGATCTCTCTCTTGGAGATACCGGCATTCGCAAACTTATGCAGCGTGTTATTTTAAACTATGAGGTAGAAGGAACAGTAGACGCACAACTTAGAATTAGATATGATTCGGATAGTAAGGATGTGCCTCAACCTACATTTTTTGATATTGCATCTCCCGGCGGCATTGCCATATACGGAAGTTCTTCATCTACGTATGCCAGTGCTGTGTATGATTCAAGTGGAGCACCAATCTTTAGACGAGCCATTGAAGGATCAGGATTTCTTATTGCTGTAAGAGTTAATCACGACAGCGCAAACAATCCATTTACTTTACATTCATATCAATTAGAATTTACTGCAGGAGGAAGACGATAATGGGGGCAACCTATACAAGACAAAGTAGCACAGAAATTGTTGATGGTGAAGTCATCAATGCAGCAGACTTTAATAATGAATTTGCTCAATTAGTTTCTGCCTTTGCTGCTTCTACTGGACATACACATGATGGCACCACTGCTGAAGGTGGCCCTGTTACTAAACTTTTGGGTACGGCTATCACAATTGGTGACGGTACAGCAGGAACAGATATTGCAGTAACTTTTGATGGAGAAACTAGTGATGGTCTTCTTACATGGATGGAAGATGAGGATCACTTCAAGTTTAGTGATGATGTAGTTATTGATAGTTCAAAACGTCTTTACCTGTTTGATGAAGGTGGAGAGTATATTTCTGGTGATGGAACAGATATTACTGTAACATCTGGCGCTGACATCAATCTTACTGCTACTTCTGATGTTAACATACCAGCCAATGTGGGAGTTACATTTGGCAATGATGGAGAGAAGATCGAAGGAGATGGTACTGATCTTACTATCTCAGGCAATAATATCAATCTTACTGCCACCGCTGATGTTAATATTCCTAGTGGGGTGGGTGTCACATTTGCAACAGCGGAAAAGATTGAGTCAGATGGTACAGACCTTTCAATTACAGTTGGAAGTGGTGGAGATATTAATATTCCAGCAGATATCGGGCTTACTTTTGGTAATGACGGCGAAAAGATTGAAGGTGACGGCACTGATCTTACAATTAGTGGCAATAACATTAATCTCACTGCCACTGCTGACGTTAACATTCCTAGTGGAGTAGGAATTACTTTTGCTACGGCTGAGAAAATTGAATCTGATGGTACGGACCTTAGTATAACTGTAGGTTCAGGTGGTGATATCAATGTTCCTGCAAATATCGGTGTTACATTTGGTGACGATGGTGAGAAAATTGAGGGTGATGGTACAGATTTAACAATTAATGCAAGTGCTGATCTAAACCTTACTGCTACTACAGATATTAATATTCCAGCTAATGTAGGTCTTACATTTGGTGACGATGCAGAAAAGATTGAGGGTGACGGAACAGACCTTACAGTTTCAGGTAACAACATTAACCTTACTGCTACGGCTGATGTAAACATTCCAAGTGGTGTTGGACTTACGTTTGCTACTGCTGAAAAGATTGAATCTGATGGTACTGATCTTTCAATCACTGTTGGCTCTGGTGGTGATATTAATATTCCTGCAAACATCGGTGTTACTTTTGGAGATGATGGGGAAAAAATTGAAGGTGACGGGACCGATCTTACAATATCCTCTTCTGCTGTACTGACAATAGATGCTGGTACAGACATTGTATTGGATGCAGGTGGTGCTAATGTAACCTTTAAAGATGATGGTACTGCTATCGGTGACTTCTCTAATTCATCTTCTGATTTTGTAATAACTTCCAGTGTACAAGATAAAGATATTGTCTTTAAGGGAGATGATGGTGGCTCTGCTGTTACAGCCTTAACATTGGATATGTCTGATGCTGGTGCTGCAACATTTAATAATGCAATTACTTCTGGAGCCGTTATTACTTCTGGAGCAGGTCTTGTTATTGCTGATGCTGGAAATATAGGTAGTGCATCAGATACAGATGCTATTGCTATTGCTTCTAATGGAGTTGTTACATTTAGTCAAGTTCCTGTTCTTCCAGATGATACGATTGAAACAGCAGATATTCAAGACAATGCAGTTACACTTGCTAAGATGGCAGGTTTGGCACGAGGCAACCTTATTATTGGTAATGCATCTGGTGATCCAACGGCACTTGCTGCTGGTTCTGCAAACTATGTTTTAACTTCAGATGGCACTGATATTGCTTGGGCAGCAGCCAGTAGTTCTGCTGATCCTTCTTCTGCTGATGGCGATTCATTAGGTACAGCTTCAGCAGAATGGTCTGATCTGTATTTAGCAGATGGTGGTATTATTTACTTTGGTAATGATCAAGATGTTACAGTTACACATGATCCTGATGATGGTCTATTTCTTAAAAGTATAGCAACAGGAGATAATAATCCATTTCTTTTAACTTTGCAAACTGGTGAAACAGATATTGCTGCTGATGATGTTATAGGTAAGATTGCTTTTCAAGCACCAGATGAAGGTACAGGTACAGATGCTATTCTTGTATCTGCTGCAATTCAAGCAAGATCAGAAGGAGACTTTAGTTCTAGTGCAAATGCAACTTCAATAGATTTTATGACAGGTGCTTCTGAAGCTGCTGCTACTAAATGGTCAATTACATCTGCTGGATCATTCTTGAATGCTGGAACTAATACAATAGACATGAATGCTGGTGAACTTATCTTAGATGCTGATGCAGATACATCAATCACAGCAGATACAGATGATCAGATAGATATCAAGATTGCTGGTGCTGATGACTTTCAGTTTACTGCAAATACATTTACGGTGGCATCTGGATCAGTTATTGCACTTCCAGACGGGAGCGTCGGTGCGCCATCTATCGGGTTTACCTCAGATGCGGACACGGGGGTTTACATCGTTAATGCCGGTCAGCTTGGCATTACAGCCGCCGGTGCTTTGCAAATGAGAATTCAAGATAATTCGATCAGAATGCAGGACGCTGGCGCTGTCGATGCTCCATCGTACACTTGGAACGACGCCGCTGACACCGGTCTATATTTTGCTTCGCCAGACATGAAGATCACCGTCGATGGAGTGTTCTCCGCCTCGTTCACAGACGACGGAGCCGGGTTAGGAAATAGAGCGCTATTCGGTAAAACCGCTGAGGGTGCATCTGCGACACTGGGATGGGATTTCCCTTGTACGCCTGCCACTCAAAGCAATGCGTATGGAACTTCTGGCGGGACAACAACGCTAATTCTCAATCGTCAAACTAACGATGGAGCGATTATCGACCTCAAACAGGCGAACAGTTCGGAGGGAACCATCTCTGTCAGTGGGACGACTGTAAGTTACAACGGTGCACATTTATCGAGGTGGTCGCAGCTTGCCAATAACGCCAAAGTCGAAATTCCTCGTGGCACCGTAATGTCAGGCATTGATGAGATGTGTCAGTGGTGGATGGAATCATGGACAGACACCACGCTAGTAAAGGACGGCGTCGTCGTGCCTCGTGAGAAAATAAGCTCAATGAAACTTAGTTTGGGACATGCAGATGGTGACACCTATGAGGATGAAAATGGTGACATACGAACGATATCGTTAAAGCAAAATAACCAGCTTACTCGCTGCAAAATTTCAGACGCAGAATCGGACAAAGCGGTCTTGGGTGTTTTTGAGAAGTATGAATCCGATACAGAAGAAGAGAAAAATTATAACGATCTCGTGATAGCGCAATCTGGAGACTACGTAATTCGTGTTGGAAGTGATTTTGATGGAGAGGTTGGCGATCTTCTGGAATCAGCAGGAGATGGAACAGCGAAGATTCAAGATGATGATGTAGTGAGATCAAAGACGATTGCCAGAGTGACTGGTAGTACAAAAATTCATGAATATGCTGATGGCTCTTTCGCCATTCCTTGTATTCTTATGATAGCTTAAAGTTAATAGATTTGACGGAGCTTCTGACGTTTAGTTAAAAGGAAATGGGTGTGTCTGTACCTCAGTTTATTAAACTATTTGAAACAGTAGGCATACCCGTACTTACAGCGTTAGCAGCAGGGTACGCTTTATGGTGGCTTATTAGGTGGATCACAGGAAGTTTTAAGCAGGAGCTACAGGATGAGCATCAGGATATTGTTAGAGCCATTGATCATTTAAAAGAAGAGCTTGACGAAGAAACTCGTGATACAAGAGTTCAATTAGGAGAAAAGCTAGAAGAAGTAAGACTTATGGTTATTCGTTTAATTGATAGAGTAAGAGTTCTTGAAATTAATTTTATAGAGCACGATGAAACAGTAAGAGCAGTAGACGGTCTTTCTCGTGCTAATAGAAAAAAACCCCGTCACGAAGTTGTTGAAGAGTTAAAAGAACAAATAAAAGACGCAGGTAAAACTAACGGAGATTAATGCGCTATGGAAATTGATTCAATGTTTTTATGGAATGCTGTACTAACTTTAGTTATTGCTCCAGCAATATTAATTTTTAGAGCATTACACTCAGAAGTAAAGAGACTGGATATTTTATTGTCTAAGACACGAGAAGAATATGCTACAAGAAAAGAACTTAGTGGATCAATTGATAGAGTATTAGAAGCTTTGCATAGGTTAGAAGATAAGCTGGACCGTGCGCTTAATCAGAGGAAATTTGAAGAATGACAAAAAGAGCACTCCACTTTACAAAAGCAGGGCAGGAAAAACTAGCAAGGGCTGTTGGTTATACAGGCCCAAGTGATATGAGAGAATTTGCTAAGTACTTAGAGAAGCCGGAAAATGAAACTGCACGTGATCTTATGGCTCAGTACAAAGACCAAGCAAAACAGATGGCTGCTGCTGCAGGAGGAATGATTCCTGTTCGTAGATATCAAGCAGGAGGAATTATATCAGATAGAGAATTAGCTACAGATATCCCTGAAGCTAGAAGCCATGCTACAGAAGCAAAAACTCCTGCGTGGTTAGCAAGAGCATTGGACCCATCTACTCCTACTACACTCGCTAATGAAACGGTTAGAACAGAAAGTTTTTACAGTGAAGAATTAAGAGGAGAAGTTTTAGTTCCAACAATTCGTATGGACGATGATGGAAAGTTATATAGGCCGGATGATCCTTTCAAAGAAGCAATGGACAGAGGAGACTACCTTTTAATTCCCGGCCCCGACAATGAAGAAACACGTGCTGCAGCAACAAATGTTTCTAGAACTATTAGCGATATGATTAACAAAGCACGTTCACCAAAAAACTATCAAGTTGGTGGTGTTGTTCCCGTTACTACGCCACAAACTACACCAGTTGGCACTGGTTCTTTTGGTACTGAAGAAAATATTACGGATGAATCTATACGTAGGCAACTACAGCCTACAGTTCCTATAGGTGCTGCAGTTACTCCTGTAGCAGCACAACTTACACAAGAACAACTATTACCAACAACTACAGGACAAGTTACTGGTGATGTAGGAGCGGAAGCTGCAATTAGTGGAACAACACTTGCATCTGCTGCACCTGTGTCTCCTGCTGCACAAATAACTACTCAGCAAGCGGCTCCTCAAGTAGCAACAACTGTATCGGAGTTACAAGCAGCACAAGTACAAACTCCTGCACAGATTGCGGCAGCACAGCAAGATTCTAGTGCGGTATCTGGATTGCAAGCAGCGCAAGGTGCAGCATCTGTACTTGTCAATCCTGTACAACGACAAATTCAAGATGGTGAACTTGTAAGTGAAGCTGCAAATGCACAGACAGCAGCTACATTTTCTGAACAAATTCAGGCAGCTACTGCACAGCCTAGCACACAAGCTACTGTGCAGGGTCAGTTTGAGCAACTGTTCACCTCATTTGATGCGGCTAATCCTCCAGCATGGGCAAGCGGAGCAGTTCGTGCTGCTACACAGCGCATGGCACAGAGGGGTCTGGGTGCTTCCAGCATTGCTGGACAGGCAATTGTACAAGCTACACTGGAAGCTGCACTGCCCATTGCACAAGCTGATGCCTCAATCATTAGTCAGTTTGAATTAAATAATCTCAGTAATAGACAGCAACGTGCTATGCTGGCTGCACAGCAACGAGCAGCATTTATCGGACAGGAATTTGACCAACGCTTTCAAAGCCGTGTACAAAATTCTGCACGTATAGGAGATATTGCCAACATAAACTTTACAGCAGAACAACAGATTGCATTAGAAAATTCTCGTAATGTACAGACGGTAAATCTCGCTAATCTAAGTAACCGCCAAGCTGTAACTCTTGCTGAAGCATCTGCGCTTGCTAATCTAGATCAAGCTAATCTTAGTAATCGTCAGCAAGCGGCTGTACAGAATGCACAAAACTTTTTACAGGCTGATTTAGCAAATGCTTCTGCTCAACAACAAACATCTATATTTAAAACACAGCAACGTGTACAGTCACTGTTTACAGATCAAGCAGCGGAAAATGCAGCAAGACAATTTAATGCTACAAGTCAAAATCAAACAGATCAATTTTTTGCACAGTTACAAACACAGACAGCACAGTTTAATACTGCTCAGTCAAACGCTCAAGCGCAGTTTAATGCAGGACAAATTAATGTTGTTAATAGATTTAATCAGGAATTAAACAATCAACGTGATCAGTTTAATGCCAAGAATAGATTAGTCATTGATCAGTCTAATGCTGCATGGCGTAGACAAATTTCTACTGCAGCTACAGCACAAACCAATCGTGCTAACGAGCTTAATGCAAAAGCTATACTAGATATCTCCAACGCAGCTTATAATAATTTATGGCAGTATTATGCAGACTTAATAGAATCTGCAATAGAAACTTCTGAAAATGAACTTGACAGAAATGCTGATTTAGCCATAGCGCAATTAACAGCAGAAACTAGGAAAGACATTGCAGCAGAAAATGCAGCAACTGGTGCAGGTAAAGCTGTAGGAGGTTTGATAGGAACTCTAGGTTCAGCATTAATTAGTAAAGGTATTTTTGGAGGATAAATAATGTTAATAAATCCAGCAGGTATGTTATACAGAAAAATGGAAGCCAGTTTATCTGATGAAGCAGTTGAGGATGAAAAGGTTGGGTTTTTTTCTAGAGGTGGTTTGCAGAAGCCTAATATAGATCAACCTGCAACACGAGCACAGCATTATTTTTCTAAGATACGATCAATACGAGAGGGGTTAAACAATGGCCGAACCAAACTTTAATCAACCCATTCCGGGTAACAGTCTTACAACAGATATAAATAGTAGCCCCATAAAAAACCCTCCTCAGTATGCAACTATTGATGAGGCAGTTGATTTTTATATTCAAAGAATGTCTACGGATGAGTTTTCAGACAAGCTCATATATGCTTTAGAATCAGGTGTATCTGTATCTCAAATAGCAAATATAATGCAGATTCATGGAGTTATGGAAGGACAGCATACTCTTGATATTAGTATATTAATATTACCTATACTTATGGAGTTTATTAGGTATATAGCGGAGACAAGAGGAGTAGAATATAACTTAGGAATTGAGGAATATGATACTAATCGTGCAGATGATGCGTTAATTGTAAATGCCGTTAATAAGTTAAAAAAAGAAAACAGAACAGCAGGTATTCCAGAAATAGACATGGAGGAGGAAATAGACGAACAAGAGCAACCACCAAACGAAGATCAAAGTATTCGTGGTTTAATGGAAAGAGGAATTTAGCATGGCTATTTTTGGAGGTTTATTAGATAAAAATATGTTACTTGGTGTTGTGGAGGGTGTAGCTGAATCGTCACAACAGGGTTTAGAAGATATTTTAAATAGAATTGATAAGCGTATAGATGGTGCAGATCAGTATCATCAAGCTCGTGCTGGTCGTGAGGAAAAAGACCACGACGATATGGCTAAGGAAGCTGAAAAAGGTATACGTTTACTTCACGGATTTCTAGCACAGGAAGACAATTCTTGGGAAAAAGCTGGAATGATATATAATCAGTATGGTGGAACTTTAGCAGGTGCTCAAGAGGCAGCGAAAGCTGGTCGATTAGGTCTTGCTAAAGTTCACGAAGATAATCCAGATAAAGCATTTGCTTTTTCTAGTTTCTTTGACTTTGCACAGGGTGCTTTTGATCCAGAAAATCCATTAACTCTTGATGATGTAGTCAATAAACATGCTGGTGAATTTTCATATACACCTAATGAAGTAGTTAATCTAAAACCCACTACAGGAATGGGGAAGTTTTTGTTTGGTGATGTGGCAGAAAGAATTAATAAACAAGTGCTTGAAAACTTGCAATCAAAAGGTTTTAACACAGACGAGCCTCAACCTATAGAAAGCGTATTACCTTCTTTGTTTACAAAGCAGGGTGAAAAATATATGAATCTTGTGTCGCTGGCTAACGCAAACAAAGAAGCTGCAAACATTGCAAATATAGAGGCGAGAACAGGATACGTTGGCCAACAAGGAGATTTGCTAGACAAACAAATAGAACACTTTTCTGAAGAAAGTCAAGCTAAGGTACGGCAGATGAGCAGTGGAGCAGATTTAAATGGTGCTAGAGCAGCAGATTTAAATGCAAGAATTTTATTGGACGGTAAATTTGCATTAAGAGAAAGAGAAGCGGCCATAAAACTACAATGGGCGCAGATACAAGGAAGAGGTAATTGGGCACCAAATGACTACGAAGCATTTGATGCTAGAAACCTTGCTGAATTACAGTTTGCAAAAAAAGAATTAGCAGATGCAAGAACTGCAAATGCTAGTATGGATAAGATCAATGAACTAAAAGAAAATGTAGCTACATGGGAAGCAGCGCGTCTTGCATATATAAATGATCCAGCTATTTCGGCTACTATGAAGGAAGATATATTTTCAAAAACTAGCGTTACTTCTATTTGGAAAGCAACACTATCTTCTGAATTAATGAACTCAGAAATACAAGGAGTTGAGCTTGGTTTAGAAGGCCAGCTACTGAAATTCAAATCAGGAGATACTTTTAAGGTTAAGCTAGCACAACAAAAAGCTCTTGCTTCTTTTAAGGCTTCTTATGGTGGTATTGGAAAAGCAGATTCATTTATTGGAAGTATAGAACAAAATGTAAATAAAGCTGTATCAGACGAAGTGGACAAGCTGCTTTCTCCTATATATGAAAAACCAGATGGTACATTTAATGAAAAACTTGATAACGTAGGCAGTAACAACGTGAAACCATATGTGTCCAACCGATATGGAACCTCAAACAAAACTGTTCCATCTAGTGAGTTAGTACTAGGCGATGTTTACAAAATACCTATGACTATAGTAAAACAAGAAATGTACAGACGATTACCCACAGTGGGGAATGACTATGGTCAAGTAACACAAGAACAATATGATCAAGCAAAAACTAGAGCAGATGCTACACTGATGGCTTTTACGGAGTCAAAATACTATAATGCAAAAGAACAAGCAATATACGGTATTTGGGGAGGTGGTGCTAAAGAAAGATTTAATTGGAAATTTAGTAATATTAGAAAACCCGCACGAACATCAAAAAGGATACCATAATTAATAATGACTGATGTTAGCATAGACCTTTCTACTGTTTTTCAAGATAAGCCACCGCCTACTGGTAAAGACGATATTACTAAAGTAGGCGCTCCTCCTTCTATTGACATATCTGATCCCTTTGCTGATGAACAACTAGAAGATCAAGACGAAGACATAGCACCAGATGCAGTAGATGATGTTGACATGTCTTCTCCCTTTGATGCTAGTGAATTTGATATGTCTACTCAAGATGCATATCAACAAAGTCGAGCAAATCAGGCTATTACTCAACACCCGTCTAGACCTCCAGAACCTGTAGCACCAGAAGGGTTTACTTCCAAAACTTACGACGAGCTAACAGACGAAGAAAAGGAACTGTATGTACCCGATGCTTTAATGCGGGGTACTGGCCCTCCAACTTTTCAGAGTTATGAAAAGTACCGTGAACGATATGATATATTAGAAAAAGAATATCAAGCAGCGATTATTGCTGCAGACAAAACTAAGGCTAATGATGTTACAAGAGAACAGAATTTTTTAATAACAGAATTTGAAGAAAGTTATGTAAATCCTAATATACGATATATTATTCCTGATAATAAAATTACAAACCCTACTAATTTAGAACGAGTAAGCTCTGTTGGAGATAGTCTTACTGTAATGCAAGTTTTTGATACACAAAAACGCATAGCAGAAAAAGATGAATTTTGGACTAGAAGTGCAAAGTATTGGGACGATGTAGTTCGTGGCCAAAACCTAGAAGACTATCGCCCCGGTCAAGCTGGAGACAAAAATTATGGCCTCTACTTTAAACAAGATGCGTATAGGCTTATCGAAGAATTATTTCCTGATATGGGTATCGGAGGAACAATTAATGGTGCTGTTTTACAACCCATTGCAAAGAGTTTAGCGGCTGGAGGTCAATTTGTTGTTTCAGGAATTTTAGATTTAGGTATGTATGCTGTTCAAGATGTAATTGAAGAAACATTTGAGGCACTTGGTGCTCCTACTACATATAAGGATTTTCTTGGTTCAGGACGTACTCTGAATGTTGGCGATGCGCCTAGAGATTTTGTGAAAGGAGCGTGGGAACTATCTGAGGGTATAGCAGGTATGCCCTTTCACTTTTTTCGTCCTCAAAGAATAGTAAGGATACAAGCAGATAGAAAAGTAGTTCGTAATCAGATAAAAGAGCAAGCGCGACTACTACAAGATGAAAAAAGAGCTATTAATTTTTTGGAAATTAGTCAGGCTACTGCTGGTGCAAGACTTAAAAAAACTGAAGCTGCTGCTAAATTAGCAGAGGAAAATGAGGACATTGCTATAGAGATAGCACGAGGACTAGAAGAAACACTTGGTGTTACTGGCTTAGTTACTAGAAGAAGGACTAGAATTGGAACTGACGCAGAAGGAAACCCAAAGTATAAGACAGATGCAGATGGCGAGGTTGAATACAAAGAAGCTATAAACTACGATAAAATAGCGGAAGTAGGTCAAGACGAATTAGACAAGCTACGTGTACGATCTGATGAGGTGGCTGGTTTTACTGTTGATGAAGGTGTTAAAGTTACCACAGCACGGGGAGCAGAGGAGGTTCTTCCTGTAGCAGAAGTACTTGATGATCTAGATGATGTTCGTAGCGGAATACTTCGTACTGCTTTAAATGTAGACATGTTAAAGAAGTACGTTGCAGTAGCTGCTGATTTACGGGCAACTCACCCAAGACCAAAAGGTAAAAAAGTTAGTGAATGGTTGTTTGATACTATGTCTCAAGCAGAAGATTTGGATGATCCTGTTTTACGAGATATGCTATCATCTGTAAATAAGTTTGGAATAGATTTTCCCACCTTTGCTGCTATGGTTTACTCAAACTATTCTTCAGCAGGTAAAACTTTGGCAACTATAAGCAGACCTTTTAATAGATTTAAAAAAGCGCCTCATGCAAACGATGACGAATTTTTAGCCATGAGAGCCATGATAGATCAAGAAACTGCATTTATCAGAGGTGTACGTAGGCTTGAAAATATGAGGCGTGGTTTATTGGTATCTGCATTTAAGACAGCATCTAGAAACCTTCAAAGTGGTCTTATAAGAGCACCATTTGAGGGTTTAACAAATGTGTTTACAGAAACACTTGTCTCTTTAGGAAAGGGAGATTTAAAACAGGCTTATAAAGAGTTGATGCCGATATCATTAGGTTTAGAAAGAGGCACAAACTTATTTATTCCTTTGAACAGAGTGGGAGAAGGATTAAATATTCGTCTTCCTATCGGAATGAGTGAAGAGTGGACATACAGTTTTGGTCAGACAAGACTTTTACTTGACAGGTATAATCGTGCAGAAGATATTCAGAATCTTACAAGACTATTGTTAAGTCAGGATGAATTTAAAACTAAGTATAGAAGGTTTTATCAAAACTATAATGAAATTCAGCAAATTACAGATGTTCCTCCTCCAACTACAAGAGCAGGAAAAATTGCTGATGCTATACTTACAGAGGGAGAGGAATTAACGTGGACTCTTAATGCGCCAAATAGATTTCAGGAGTTTATATTTAGAGAGTCTCATTTTATGGGTGAGATGATGCGGCTTGTAAAGAAAGAGTGGGATGAGGATTTAATTGAAGGTCTTTTGAGTGGCAGAATGGATGATTATCTTAATAACGCTGCGGACTTAAAGAAAAATAGTTTATTACGTTTTGAAGATATTGTGGAAGAGGCAACTGAAGGAGCATTAAGGGCAACCTATGCTGGATCACCTCAAACTGCATTTGGTAAATGGCTTAATCAAGGTGTGACAAAATTCTTTGGTACATTTGCAACTCCTTTTCCGCGCTATATGATAACATCAATGGAACTTTTAGGCAACATGGGAGCAGGTGCTCCTATAGCGTTAGCAAGAATGGCGTTTGCAGGAAGAAAGTTAAAGGATAGGCAGTCTGGAGCCGCCGTATCTCGACAAATTGCTACTAATATAACAGGTGCTTTAGCTCTTACAACAGCTTGGCAATTTAGAAATAGTGAATTTGCTGGAGCCGCTTATGACGAGATACTACTTGCAGGAAAAAAGCTTAATATAGGTCCAGTTTTCTTTATGCCTCAAATGCTGATGATAGCAGAAGCCACTAAAAAATTTCTAGCTGGTGATCCTATGCCAATAACTAAGAGAGAAGCAATTCAAGTTCTTACAGGAACAGGTTTTAGACCTAACCAATTAATCGACGGTGTTACTGGTTCTCTACTTTCCGCTCTTGAAGATGAGGGGCTTGATTGGGATAGGGCAGGAGCACTTGCTGTAGGAGGACTTATAGGTGAGGTAGGAGCTAGTTTCCTACAGCCTTTTACTATGGGTGTTGATTTAGCTAGAGCTATACATTACGATCCCGACTTATCTTTTGAGGATCATAAGCCCGATCCTAGTTACGATAATTGGGATGCTTTTGCAAAGGGGTTTGCCAGACCTTTTAAGGTAAAGGGGTTTGGGTTAACCAATAATAAAGATATAAAACAAACAATTGATAGATTAATAGAAGAGCAGGAAACAGAAGCTGGCCTTACTCCAGAACGGTTTATGGAGATTGCTAGAGAGATAGAGCAACTAGAGTCTCAAAAGATTCGTGAGCGAGTTTCTCCCTCTCGTCCAGACGCTGCGAAACGGGGGCCACCCTTACTAAACTTTTTAGGTTTTTCCCTATTTGAACCCGACACAGAGCAGCAAGCATACTTGAAAGATTTAGGGCTAGAAGACTACATAATCGGAGGGCAAACAGGCATAGGCAGTATAGATTCTGAGATAAATGAATACTTAAATGACCATGTGCCAAATATAGTTAATCAAGTTATGGCGTTAGGAAAACAAAATAATTACTCCTTAACTGAACAAAAAACTATATTACAGAATATGTTATCAACTACACGTGCTGAAGTACAGAAAGCTGAAACAAATTCAAATAGTTTAGTTTCGCAGTACTTTAAGTTTAAACGCCTTTCAAAAAACGCACGGGATGTGTCAAAGGATAAATTTTTTGATAAGTACGGGAGAGCACCATCTACGTCCAGTATAGATGATATATCGGAACTTTTACTTATTGCTCAAGCTTGGAATAGGATTGGTAGAAGAGGTGGTCGAAACTAAATAAGCATACGTACTAATCCCACTGACAGTATAGCACAGGCTACGGTGTTGATCAGTATCAACGCCCTGTCATGCCATATGTATCCTACGTAGCCCCACATAGCTGTACCCATACAGCTAAGTAACACATCCATAAAGTGCAGCACCTCTGCTGCTCTTATAATTGCAGCGCCGATAAGAAGAAAGCTGGCACACCATTTAATGTACCAGCTTACATCCTTATACGGCGTTATTTTTTTAACGGTTGTCTCCTGATCCTCCAAGAGTTCCTCGCTGTTGTCTTCCTGATAGTTTGTTTGCATTTTCTTTAGCTATTCTTCCTAATGATAATCCTAAGTCGGATGCCAGTGCAGCACAGTACCACAATACATCTCCTAATTCGTGCGACACTTGTTCTCTCCAATCAGGAGGTGAGTTTGCATAACCATCTCGCACGATCTTCTTAACTTTGTTTGCAACCTCTCCTGCCTCACCTGTCAATCCTAATGCTGGATACATAACACCAACACTCTTAGGATAGATGGCCGTCTTCTTTGCTTCCTTTTGATATTCGTCAAACGTCAAGCTACTTCCCTTTTTATCCATAAATTTTCTAGCCTCGTCTGCTAAGTTCATTCAAGTTCTCAAAGTATGCTTTATCATATCCACGCTGCCACTCCTTTGCTTGCATAGTATAATGAGGGTACGGGTTGGATGTTGTAATCACAGTAGCACCCGAACTAAGTTTCTTTACCCACTGTCTCTTTTCCTTAAATGCTTTATAGCCTCTCTCAAACTGTAGTCTGAGTGGAGGAACAGAGTACTTCTCATAGTATCGTTTGCTACGTGCCATTCTCTAAGTCCTTAATCTTTAAGTTGTAACAGTCGGCTTGAACCTTGTAGTTATTACTTGGATCAACAGTTCCCTTCTTCATAAACCTTGCCTTGTCAAAGAAACTATCTTTAGCAATTGTACCTAAGTACCATCCGATTGTCAAGTCTTTCTTGACACGAACAAAGGCATAGGAATCACACTTTTGTTTTGTATTAAACTTGGCGATACTGCAATCATACTCCGGCAAAGGAGCAACAGATGTTTGTTTTGTCTTGACATCTATGCGCTTACCATTTGGCATAAGTATATCGTATTCATACGTGTTCTGCCACTCACCTCCCAGACATTGCAAAGCTATCTGCTCTCCAACAAACCCTGCTATGTTTCCGTTGCCACGAATTATAGAGTTCTTAAGCACTCCCATCTCTGTAGATTTGCTTCGTGCCTTGTCAATCATGTCAAGTGTTATTTCTACTTCCTGCATTTGAATACTCCTATGCTGCCTGTATATCCACTACTTCACAAACACCTGCGCTGCAAGCTAAGTCCTGTGTTCCAGTAGTAGTGTCTTCCTTCTCATACTCTGCAAGGCGCTCCCAATCTATAGTGTTAGGCATTACCTTTTGCAGTTTCATATATTCTTCTTTATCACAGTCTTGATATGGTGCTTGGTGATAAACGTGATCGTCAAAAGGTAGAAAACTTATTCCCGATATTTCATCGAAGTGTTTGTACACCCACGCTCCTACCTCTAACCACTCATTCTCTCGCACCGTCACAGTGATGCTTGGCTTGTGCTCACACCAATGTCTCTGATAAATAAGCCAAAGCTCTAGCTGCTCTATAGCGGTTCGATCTGTGCGACTGATAGCATCTTCCGGTGAGGCAAATGGAAAGCTAAACACTGTTGTGCTTTCCGGCTTACCTGCGTCTGGTTCTGATGGAACACCACTGTCAATCATAAACTGTGTCATTGGGTCTTTGTTATCAGCACGTACTGTACGTATGTAATACGGGCTGTGCCTTGCATGTATGCCGCTTGCACTGTCTACTAGCTGCGACACTGTACCGCTAGGCTTGACACATGTTATGGCGGCAGAAACAGGAATGCCCAACTGCTTTGCCAACGCCTTGTTGGTATAGACAGCCTGTTTCTTTAGGTCTTCCAACACTCCAGCCAAACCATCTTTAGAAAACAGAAGTGGGTTATCCATGATGCCCGTTAGACTAACTCCCAACAACCTTTCTTCCTCTGTATTACGTTTCCAGATAGTCCGTAAGTATTTAAAGTTTGTAAGGCAAGACTGAAACGTACCTAATATGGTAGCCTGTCTCACCTTTTTATTTAAAGACTGAGCGGTATCGTGAGGCCGCACTACCACCTCTGACAGATTACAGAACTGATAGGGACGCAGAATAATTTCTGAGCAGGGATTTGTACCCCACACATGTCCATCCTCTCGCCGTTTTGTTTTTGCTACCTGTGTATTAGCTGCTGCTCTGTTAAAGATACCACGCTCACCCGATTTACTTTCATACAACGAAAGCCATTCACGCATAAACGTACCCATTTCTGGTGTGCCTCTGTAACTTACACTGTTATTCGCTAGACTTCTCTGACCCTCATATTCCCACCAATCTCCTGACTTAGCGTGGCGCATCTGGTCATCACCTAAATTAGACAGAGAAATCAATGCGCTTCGTCGCACACCACCGACAACAACCACATCTCCAATCTTACACATAATATCATGGCATTCTATGGGATACAGCTTGCGCCCAACAGCACCCGTAAACTTTGCAATACAGAAATGAAACAAGTCTTCAAGTGGTTTTGGCCCAGATGCTCTACCTCCAAATGTCTTAAGCCTAGCTCCAGCAGGACGAACTCGTGATACATCCCACGTAGGTATCTGTCCTGCATACAGACAGGCAATCATTTCACGCAAAGACTTTACCCATCCTATGCGGCTATCATCTACAACAATCGTTGTATTGCTACGATGAAATGTTTCGTTTACGATTGGCAGCTTATCCACATGATCTCGTTCTACACTAAATCCTACGCCTGTGCCGTTCATTAGAATGTACATTGCCTCGTCAAAAGCACGGGGGTTATCTATAGGTAGGTATGAGCAATTGTATGCACCTACATTGCAACGATCTAAGGCTGGCCCTGCTGTCATCACAGCCCTCATGCTAGGCATGATCTCAAGTCCTATAACCGCTTGCTCAAGCTCAGTTCGTAATTCCTTTGACAACTTGTAGGAGTGCTTCTTTGCCAGCATACTTTCCATATAGTCAAAGTACCTACACACGGTTTCTACCCACGTTTCTCGTCTGTTTTCCTCCTCATTCCACCTTGCATATCGTGACATAGCAATGAAATTTTGATAGCTTGTGGGTAGTACGTTACTCATTTATCTATTCCTTCCTGTATAACATTAATTTTATTAACCACCATGCCATCTACATCGTAGAAATGTTCACGTAAAGAATCTTCAACTTCATCAGACACGTATCCATCAACAGGCATGGGGTATTCTTCGGTGTCAATACTCAATGTCATCAGAACTTTTATAATCATTTTACCACTCTTTCAATAGCCTATTCAAGTACCACTCTGCCTTTAGCAAATCCTTCTTTGGCTCTTCGGTGTGCTTATGGCGATACCGACTAACATACTTAAGTATATTTCCCTTAAGATAACCTTTGAACTCTTCCTCTGACATAGACTGCTTAATCAAGTCAATGGTTTCAAGTCCATTAGTATTGTAATGTTGCGGATTGTTTACGTCATCCTGCCGCTCTACATCACTAGGCAACTCATCATTATATCTCATTAAAGTAGGCATGTCAGTGTCTCTCCTTCTTAGGATTAAAGTCTATCTTTATAACATTGTTTTCTGTACTTATAATCTCTGCCCTTCTCTGCCCACCGTTGAGCTTTTTCTTTGCCTCTTCAGAATACTTTTCGTTTACCAGCCATGCTGCCATATTTCGTATCTCGTCATGCTCATCGTATATAGGTACGCAAGCACATATCATTTGGCAGAAGAAGAGCAGAGCGTCCGATTCATCCTTAGCTAAACAGGATTCATCAGAAGATATTATATTTATTTCTACCTCTCCTGTCCAGCTAAAATTTTCAGTTAGTCTTGGACGTACCTGTATCAACAAGTCTTCATTATCTATATGTTCACTTTTCACTTGCGCTTCCTCTTCGTTCCTTTGAATTTTATAAATCGTCCGACCTTTTTCTTTCGCTTCTCCTTCAACCAATCTTCAGGTATTACTTTGTCATAGTATATAAAGTCATACTTGATACACCACTGACCATACGTAGACTTTGCTCCCTTTCTAAGCTTGCGTCTACTGTTTTCAAACACAAACCGAATGTCAAGCTCTGGATGCTGCCTTCTAATAAACAAATGTTTTCGTCTATCAGCAGCAGTAAACATTCCTTTTGTTTCAATAATTATGTTATTACTCAACACAAAATCGGGGGTATAGGTCCGATAAGCCAAGTCTTCCCACTCAATTTTTATAGCCTCATACTTGTACTTAATATAAAGATTGTCGAGGTATTGGGAAACCTTGTGCTCTAAGCCGGACCTATACCCGTGCTTACGCGCAGCTATAAATTGCCGTGCGTCCACTAGAACCTAAACGTAAATGCGAGTTCGTAACCCACGAGTAGCATACGTAGGACTATAACTCATGTTTAACGCCCGTAGCTCATCTCGTATGGCTGCGTCTGTTTCATTACGTGCTTCATATAATTCACGTAAATGCGCTGTTTTACGTTCCTTGTACTGTTTCTTAGCCGCCGCTAACTCTGATGCTGTCTGTGACAGCGAGGTAGACAGCGATTCAATAGTCTCCTGTAGTTCTTCTAAGGATTGTTCTTCAAGCATTTACTCCTCCTTTCTTATCCTCTATGTAAACATAGTCCACCATTTTAGGACTAACTGCTTGTGACTTTATCATTGGCATCTGTTGTAACGAAGGCCAACAATCTTTTTTGTAGTCACAAAAACTACACGTTTTACTCAACACTTTATTGCCTGTTGGCTTACTACGAAAGTACTCAGTTTCTGCCTCAAAGCAACGCTCAAACACATTCTCTTTTAACTTCTTTAGAGAAGCATTTATTTTACTACACTCTTCCTCAATGTCAAGTCTAGCAGGTACATATTTGAAGTCTCCATTAGCTTTGTTTACAACCCACCAACCACCTGCTCTTTTATTTAATCCTTTAGCGTATCCAGCTAGTTGTGCTATGTAGCCAAAAGCATCAAGCTCACATAGCGTATCATATGACGCAAACTTATTTCGGTATGACCAATCAGATGCAGATTTAATGTCATCTACAGCACCGTTGATGCTGATGTCAGCCGTGCCAGACACAGTGACACCATCATCAAACTCTACTTTAGCTTGTTCATTTTCTTCATAGTCAACACCAGCCTCTGTAAGTATCGCCTTGAATACAGCTTCCACGATATCACCTATCATCATATTCATTATGAAGGTGGTTGATCGTGGTAAGGCTGCATTCGGTTTATTTTTCTCATACCATAGCTGGCAAACAGGGCGACCTACATTTGACATACGAGGTCTAAACTCACCTCTCTTTGAGGAACTACCGAATTGACGGTGCAACGCAGCCCGTATATCCTCACACACTTTATCTATTGTGTCCTCAGACATATCTGTAGCGTCAGCTTTTGCGTTCTCAAGGTACTGATGCACCGCCAATTCAGCAGGGTGGTTCATTACTTTTCTTCCTCTGTTAAGTCACCCAAATCTTTCTCCTGTGACTGTGCCTCATACTGAGCAACCTCTTGCTGCACCGCATGGAGCATTGAGTGTACTTCTTTGTATGGTTTTGTTGCCAGATAGTTAATTATAACTTGTAACAAAGAGGAGGAGATCATTGCATTGTCTCCTCAATGTTTACAAACTCCTCAACAATGTCAAGTGCTTGATCTTCTGGTAAGTCCCACGCAGAGTTTAGTTCGTCACTAATCTTATTGCTATCATTCCATGACGAAAGAATGTACTCATTGTAGCTTGCGATCCAATCAAGAAAAGATGCAAACATAGTCTGATCTTCCTGCTCAATGTTGATCGTATCTGAGAGGTTCAAGTCTACGGCAGGAACATAATACGAATTACCGTTAGGCAACTTACGCTCTGCCGTTGTAGCAATGATACGATGCTGCACGGGCAGTCTCTTATTTTGAAAGAGCGTTTGAAACGGCCCACCCATAGTCTTGAAGGCTTCTCTATTGTCAACCTCCCAGATGAAAGGTACTTCATCAATCTCTACTGGTTCTCCCCTTACATCTATGGGGTTAGCCATTCCTACTGTACCAAACACAACACGCACTCGTTTGATCTGACGAATGAGGTTCTGCATATCTTCAGGCAATGCCTTGAAGTCCTCAATATAACCAGCAGGTTTGCCACAATTAAAGTTACCTGACGTGTCCTTCAGATCAATCTTCAACGTGTCTGCCATCACAGTTTTGATGAAGGCATTCTTCACATCACCTACGCCCTTGACAAAACGCTTGTACATAAAGCGTTGCATGTATGGACGAATACTAACCTCAGATGAGAAGTATGTCTGCTCTGTGTCGGGAATCTCCAGCTTATAAGTTCCTCCCTCTACAACTTCAACATTAACCTTCTTCTTATTTACTTCTGCCGTACCCATGATTGGAGTATGGTTTATCTTTAGCCGTGCAAGAGTACTCTTGGATTTGCTACTCGTTGGCGCTTCTCCAGAAATACCCATAGCTTTAGCCATCTCTGCGTAGTTGTCTGTATCAATAGTTGTTAAGCTCATTTGTATGTTCTCCTTCATTTTAAGGTTTGCAGTTATATCACGTTAAGTCTTTTGTGTCAAGCCAATTGTTTCCAATCTTTGCCTCAAGTAACAGTGGCACGTTGAAGTCAACACCCCACTGTTTCAGTATTAATGAGTGCAAAGATTTGTTAGTATTTTCAATAACTTCTACTACATATGCTTCCTCCTGTGGATGAACATCTACGACTATACTATCATGTACTGTGTTTACAATACAGGATTGCTTACCCTTCAGTAACTCCTCTATGTACAATAGTGCTAACGGTACGATGTCTGCCGTAGCAAATGACTGTACTGGATAATTCTTTATCTGTGTAAAGTGTGTTGGATCACCATTCCATCTACGTGTCACATTAGGAAACGCAAACTCTCTGTGTGAGGGTGTTCTCACCACACCTGTGTTTAAAGCTTCAGAGGCGAGGCGTGAGTGCCATTCAGATATACCCTTGTACTTGCTTACAAAATGTTTGTAGTACGCCGCTACGCTCTCTCCTCTGCCGTAACCAGTAGCTCCATACAGAGGAGCAAACGTATGCGCCTTTGCTTCCTGTCGAGTAGTAGGTAGTCCAGCATCCGATATAACTTTAGCTGTGTAGCTGTGTACATCAAAGCCTTCAGACACTTCTCGCATGGCTATCTTGTCTTGTGACAGAAAGGCTGCTGTTCTAAACTCTAGCTGTGCAAAGTCAGCCTCAAGTATTCTACCTCCGTCAAAGCGAGATACAAACACACGCTTGATAGGAAAGGTTCCTCCACGTGGCATGTTCTGCATGTTGGGATTGCGGCCACTGAACCTGCCTGTAGATGTCATGTGCTGTGTTAGCTGAACATGCAGCATACCATCCCCCTTAGTAAAGGACTTGATGCCATCGACAAATGATGACAGGTATGTATCAAGAGCACTCAACCTACGCACATTTCTAAGAAACTTAGCAGCCGCAATCATGTTCTTACCCAAAGCTATCTGCTCCAGCATCTCAAGATTGGACTTGCTTGTGCTAAATCCATGTGCACTTACCCATTTCATATTGGGTGCTGAGAACTTCAGCCCTGCCAACTCTGCTGTTGGACGAAACAAATACCCTACACCGTTGCAGGTGGAACACTTTGTTGGCCGTGCAAAGGGAGAGCCATCCTTCTTTGTCTTACGTACCTTACCAGCACCGTAACAAGAGGAGCATTGAACAGCATGAGCTTTGTACATTTTAGTGGACAGTCTGTTAACCGTACTGTTGAAGTCTGCCTTTACCATGCCATGAGTAAACGCATCTGCCCACACTTTCTTGTCTTTTGGTTTACGTGAGTAGATAACCCACGACAATTGTTCTGGTGAGTTTAGATTAATGGGTACGTCTCCCATCAATTCTGTAACCTGTAGATCGACAGCCTCTTCCAACTCTTCCTTCTCAATCTCAAACTCCTCCTTAACTCTAGCTAGAGCTTGTTGGTCGATCTTAAATCCTCGTTGATATATACGAGCAAGCGATATAGCTACACGATTGGATAGAACAACAGGCTCCATCAACACAGAATCGGGAGATGTACTTAGCTTTTTGTACAACGTATCACTTAACTCCTGTGTTGCATGAAGATCAGCACTAAGGTATGCGGAAAGTTCATCATGTGGTATGTCTGCAACAGATACACCCTTAGATAGATACTCCTTTAGTGTGTCTCGCTTCTTCGTGTTTAGATTATATCGTTCTGCACAAACCTCCAGTGATAGTGGCTGCTTCTGTCCACGTTGTAACACATACTCTGCAAGCATGGTATCAAAGACAGGACCATCGTATTGAAACCCACTCTCCCATAACCACACGAGATCGTGCACTATGTTATGGCCTATAAGCACCGTAGTCCTGTCAAGTAGTTCCTGTACACCAGACCCGTCAAAACTTACAAGTCTCATATCCTCCATTTCTGTGGGCTGTCCATGATCTGAATTATGGTAGATGGTAAATAACTTTTCCTCTCCTCTGTCGGTCAACGTTCCTATCATTACGAGGTCATTATTAGGTTCAAAGGGATCGAAGTGTGTCTTGCCATCCCGCTGAGTGACAGTGTGTTCTACGTCAAGCGTTAGCTTCATTTGCTTTCTTCCTTATTTTTTTCACTGCTCTTTCATGCCGTGCTTGGCGCTTCTCGTGCCTCGCCTTCATGTCAAACCAGCGTTTAAGAGATAATCTTTTACGTACTCGTCCTGCATTGTCGGCTGGATCACCGCTGTGGCTAGTCATATGCGCCCACTTGCGTCCTTCCTTAACATATACAATACGAAGACCACTACCTATACGTGGAGCCTCGTCTCCCAACTGTATGTCATAACGTGACCCATACCTTTTTTGTTTTATTTCATCCCACATAGTGTACTTGCTTTCAACAGAGTGTTCTTTCTGCTCAACTTTTCTGGGCCTACCTTTCTTTGGTTTACGAAGTAAGAAGTCGGGTATCGTCAGTACGTCATCATTTAAGGTCATGGTATTTTTTATCTCCATAGAATAATGTTATCTCGTCTCCAGCATGTATAGGTGCACGAGGCAATAGGTATCTTACTCTAACTGATGGACCTCTGTCAAGGTTATCTCTTGTCCCTAACAAAACCCACGATAAATTAAAAGACTCAATTGCGTTTGAAGTTTTTAGAAAAACCTCGTCCTCTGTTGTTATACAATTTGGCATTTGACTGTGGTTTATGAATGCACCTAGTGCTGTTCGTAGCCAGCCTAGATGTGGATGGTACACATGAGTAGCTATTGTGCCATCGTCAACAAAATCCTTTGCGGCAAACAAACCCAACCCATGTATAGCAGACTCGCCAATAGTAAATCCTATAGGTAATGCTCTTTTATTCATGCTGTGTACCTTGCTGTTCTGTAGTCAAGTTCGCAAATGATACGCCCATGCCAACCAGATAGTTTATTTTTCACAACATTCAAGTGACGTTGCGTACTTTCCTCCTCTCCGTCTACTCCATCAACGGGTGGGTTCTTTGCAATAAGTATCATAAGGTCAGCTTCCGCTGCCTTACCTGTTCGACTGCCTTCCATCATAGCTTGGTTCAATTGTATCTTTCCCTCTGCCTCTGCACTTAACTGTGACATATAAAACACGGCACACTCATACATCTTTGCAATCTGTCTTGCATACACTACATTAGCTTTCAATGCTTCATCAGTACGAGCAAAGCCCTGTGTCGTTGCAAACTTATCTCCCATGTCCAGCACTACAATGTCTGGCTTGTAGGATTTACACACGCTCTCTACCCATCCCATGTCCTTGCCTGTCACATCCTTAAGAAAGATATTGTCTCTAATCTTTCCATACATATCCCATGCAGCTTTAGGGTTTTCTTTTATCTGCATCAATGACATACCAGTGCAAGCCTGTAGATATCGTGCACCCACACGTGGTGATCCTTCCTCATTGCATAGCACCATACAGTTTGCACCTTGTGCCGCAAAGCCTTTTGGAGAAGCAATCATACTTGCATGAAAGGATGTCTTACCCACATTAGATCGTGCACCTATCTCAACCAAATGACCAGCGTTAACACCCTCTACCACTGTGCACAATGTAGGTATGTTGAACTTCCAACGTGTCTCCAGATCATTCTGTGCAAGCAGTGTATCAATGGATATGTCATCCCACTCTACGTGTAGGTCAGGCATGAAGTCATCTGTGTATCTGTCGAGCAACTCACGTAGTGGTTCAAGAGTTGCACGTGTACCATTGACATAATCAAAACCTAGATTAGCAACCTCTTCACCTACCACCTGCTGAAACAGTTTAGACAACACTTCCTGTGCTACATCTTTACCTAATGGTGCCTCGCGTTTTATTCTATGAAACAAATCACCATACGCTTGCTTCTGTGCTGTAGTCATAGAGGGATTGCCCGACATGAACAACGCCTCTATCTCATCTGGTGTAACGGTGCGACTATACTTCTCTATCGCCACATCAAGTGCATGTTTGATCTTACGAATGTCCTTACTGAATAATCTGTCGGGACATCTCGCCCCTCTGTGATCATCGTAGAACTCCTTGTCCATTAAGGACCGTACAAGAGCTAGTTCCATATTAAGTTCTCCAAGTTCTGAATGTCTTGTGCATTTCTATATTTCAAATCGTCGCTTAATCTTAACACACTTACCTCCGAATGTATAGACCTTAGTTCCTGTGCTATGCCCAACGTCTTAGGCAATGCGTCTGGATCAAGTGCTACAATTAACTTTGCGTACTGGGCTAAAGGTTTCTTGTGTGCACTCTGTAGTGACGTACCTAGCAATGCCACTCCTGTGCAGCTACACATTGAACCCACCACAGCCGCACTGATAGCGTCCTCCACCACCACAGCCACTTGATCAGACCCATACGTATAGGGCAACCCAGAACCTCCATACCTCTTCCATTTAGGAAGCCTTCCATTGAGAGATCGCCCTGCTCCATCGACCATCATTCTGCCCCTAAATATTGGAAAGACTATTCTGTTTTCTTTGACATCATATAGAGGACAGGGGTGCATATTCTGTAGTGAGTACTTACTTAGAAAGTTTTTAAGTCCAACGTGTTGTCGCCCCTGCACAATGTAGTCGGGCTTGTCCCACACTGGATCAGTCTCCTCTTTTGCGTGAATGGTATTACGTATATCATCTACACTAAGATAGGTACGAGTACCACCATGCACAAAGCAGCCAGCTTTGTAGCAGTTCCATACAATCATTCCATTCTTGTTGGTGACTGTAAATGTTTTTGATCCGTCGCAAACAGGACAGTTACGTCTAACCGTAGCTCCATTTGCAACATCCAAATCATCTACAAAGTTTCTTATGTCCATGATGTTCTCCTACAATACAAGAGAGTTGCCAGTTACCCGATTTCTTCACGCCACCTTGAGACAAGAGTGGTCGGGAGCTACTGGCAGAGCTTGTCTAAAGCACACTTCTTTTATTTGGTGTGGGCGGCTGGACTCGAACCAGCACGGGCTTACGCCCAACGGATTTTAAGTCCGTTGCGTCTACCATTTCGCCACGCCCACCAATCTCAAATACATTACGTTGAGTTACTGTTACTGTGTATGCCATGATTTATCCTCCACAGAGTTTAACATTTCTTCAGTTGTAGCAAAGTGCTGCACTAAGTCCTGCATGTCATCGTCCCACCATTCGGGTGACGCTCTGCCTCTGTCCCATCTAGCAAAATATGCTTTCTCTCCTTTGTAGTATCTACGATACGCAGCAACGGGATCACCCTCGACCTTGTACTGGTCTGGCATACACTGAGGAAAGGGCATGTCCTGTGCTTCCATCTCTATGCCGTTAGGCACATGCCTTTGAAAGTAATGAAGCAACCTCTCGCTAACGTGGCGCTTGCCGTAGCGGTGCGTGTACTCTGCACACAAGGCAGCAAGTAACGATACAGCCCAGTAATAATTCCAAACATCATTGCGTACCCATACACAGGAAGGATGGTTCTTGTGTGCAATTTTGTACAGACCCTCATCGTCTGCTAACTTCTCGCTACCCAATACACGATAGGCTGTTGACAACATCTGCGCTGTCTCTAGTATCATCTTGACTACGTGCTTATCGCAGTGCATTTGTGCGGCAGTATGTGGATCATCGTGCAGTCTAAATACATTCATTCTGTTTCTCCAACAGTTGTATTCTATTATTTAGCCAACGTAGTACTGTAATATATTCTACATCCTCCTTATCTTCTCTTGTCATTAATAATTCTTTCTCATCTTTAAGTATGTAAAGAACATTAGATTGTGCTGTACTTAACATTATGTATCACCTTTCATGCGGCAAGGTTCTATGCTTTTACCATAACTTTGCCTTTGTGTCAAGGCAGAATTTGCGCTAGCATAGGTGTGTGTAAGGTAGGGCTTAACGCTTTGTGGATTGACATGACCCGTCACTGACATGATCTGTCCCATAGATACACCTGCATCATTCATCTGTGTTGTGCCTGTTCGTCGCAAGTCCATAAGCCATAGTTCAGACGGTAGCTCTGCTGCTATTATAACTTGTCTGCTTAACTTAGATAGACGTTGTTTAGTATAGGGAATAAACTCTCCCTGTACAGGAGCTATCATGGGAGCAACATACTTCTGAAAGCCAAAGTCCTCGTGCTGTTGTGTCAGCATGTTGATTAACTCATTCGATATCGGAAGGCTCACCTGTCCTCGCCGCTTTGATTGTTGCAAGTCTAGTCGCTTTGCATCAAGGTCAATACTATCCCATTCCAATACGCGCATGTCACCCAATCTCTGTACCCATTCATATGTCATTTGTGCAATCAGACCTATGTTACGCCACCGCCACTCGCTGTACGCAGTGTCGAGAAACTTCACAACGTGTTCATGCTGCCACACAACCTTACGTTGCATAGGTGTTTTTCTCTTGACATATGCAAAAGGATTAAATGTGACGTACTCTCTGTCGATAGCGTAGTTGTATAAGATAGAGGCAGCAGCACATACGTGGTTGGCATAAGGTATACCACTGTGTATCCATTTCTCGTATGCACCCTTCGCACGTCTAGTTGTTACATCAGAAATCCTAGCATCTTCAAGGGTTTGCACCATGTTGTTAAGAAAGTACATGTAGTCTTTCTGTGTAGATTTTCTTAGCAGAGTGAAGTTACTACTGTTGCAATAATCGCGCACTAACAAAGATAATTTACTACCCTTACGAACATCTAATATTTCTGCTTGACTTTTTCTCCATTCATCTATCTTGGCATTGTGCTCACGAGCAGCCGACCTTGCTGCCGACAGATCAGGCCCAAGCTCCACACGCTCAACAACACCAGCAGTGATAAACTTCTGTGGTGGGTTAAACCTGTACGCTTTTGTCCCATCTGCTAGTTCACGCACCTGTGTAAATCTAGGTAGTTTCATCTGAATACTCCTTCGGAACCCTGCCCCATCCAACTGCTCTATCCCACTGCCTTTGTGTGTATATGTTGATAGGCTTCTTGTCCTTATAGCACTGCTTGCATTGCTGCTGCAATCCATTCGGATTACCCCATGCAAGTGCAGAGCCTTCTTCGTGGAATACTTCACCGCAACTAGCACACCTCCATCCTCCTTTGTCTGTAGGTACATAGTCCTGTGCTCCAGCTATACCAGTGCCACTCATCCTTTAATTAACACAAGCACAAGGGTCAATGCCAAGACACCAATAGCAAAACGAGTGACCCACCTCTCAAGCCTAGTTATACGCACTGTTGTACCTCGCAGTAAAGAAAAGTAGTTATGTGACAGTGTTTTTAATTCATCCATCATTTTTCTCCTATAAAATAAATGCGAAGGCGATGAGGATTAACCCCACCGCCCACGCAAAACCCAACAGAAAATCGTGCACTACGCTGCTAGTTCAAGTGCACGAAACTGTGGTGTGCTGATCCACCTGCTTACGTCCTGCTCACGCCGGAACATGGACTGTGCCTGTGTATCGTTGCCCGTCTCACGCAGCTTGAACCCGTTGTTATCGTTAGCGTGAGAAGAGTAGTTAGTGAAGGCACTGTACAGTGAGAACAGATTTTGTCCACGCTGTGCAGCTTCCATGTGGTACACAGTCAGCATCTTGTCTGCCTTGCGGTCAGACTTCATCACTTCCTCAAGCAACTGCTTGACTTGCTCATGGCTCACGTGAGTGGAAGCCCACGTCTGTAGCTTACGACCATGCTGATAGAAGTCCTGCTTTGCACGGCGTAGTTCGCTGATGAACCTGTCCAATGAGAACAACAGAGTGTTCTTACGCCGCACCGTGTCATACTCACCACTAATCATGCCGTTGGTGCAGAAGAAGTCAATACCACCATAGAACACTTGATTGGAGCATGACCCATCAATGCCATGCAGAGCAATCACACGCTGTGCAATCTCAGTTTTGTGCTTGAGCGTCTCAACGTTCACCTTAACGTTAGGAAAGGTCACGTCCATCATAGCCCATGCACCATCACGAGCAGTACGAAACGTAGCATTCACGTCCTGCAAATCGGGAGCATTTAGCTCTTCGATCATGGTGTCCTGCACACGCCGAAAGAAATCGGGGTGGCTGGCACAATTAAACTTGTGGCCCACCGTGTCAAGGTACTGCCCCGTGTCTCCATTTATTACATACTTTTTATGGGACACTCTTGTAGGCTCAAACATTACGGGAAAGTCTATGTCTTTTGGAATGTCTCCAAAGACACTATCCTCAGTAACATTGTCGCTCAAGCTATTGTACATCTGTGTATCTAACATTATTCAATCTCCTTTGTGTGTGTGTGTCTGATCCCCATTATACTGATCTGACCTCAGTTGTCAAGCGTTTTATTTAAGATAAGTGTGACCGTTCAGAATGGCAGTCACAGTCATACCCTCTGCCCATATGGGCATATCTATTTTCTTATGTGCATAGTAGTACAGCGCACCGTCCACACGATCCTCACCGTACCCATTATACACAAGGTAGGCAGCTATAACTGCATCCTCCCATCCAGTTAGATTTCGCACTGCATCCGACCTGCCATCACAGTACCAGCTAAACTGGCACCTGTGACGTATTGGAAAGTACACACGCTCCTCATCGTTGAGCGTATCGTCTTGCCGTGTACGCCAACTCTCACGTATTGGCCCCTCTGTGACTACCTCACACACTGTACCGTGTACACTTCTACTCACACGGTTCATCACAACCTGTGATACTGCTATCATCTCATCCATGCCGACACCTCTCGCCTCATGGTAGGCGTTCAGTGCAAGACAGTATAGCTCCTCGTGTGTATCCAGTGTGCTTGAGTGCATCAATGGATTTGTAGTGACTAATCCTAATCCCAACACAATCTGTCTAAGAAAAGTAAGTGCTGGTAACGTAACCTCAATCATATAGACCTCCACCAGTGATTATATTCTATGACACAATCGTAAATGTCATTCAATACTGCTGCTCCAACTACGTACAACAGCCAGAGCAGCAGCACAGGGGTAAGTAGTTTAATGAAGAGCAGCAAATTGTTTTACGTAAGCTAGCTCAACGGACGCACGTGGGTGCAGACTTTGCACCAACTCGATAGCGTACTCTGCTGCGCTTACCCAATCGCTTGCTTCATACGTTTCATGGTCAACTGTCACCTCGACTTGGTGATAGTCATCCACATCAATTCCCACGTGATACGTTTCCATATCTTTTCTCCTTCTCTAGTTCTTTAATGCGGCGTTGCTTACGGCGCTGCTGCTTCCAATCCTCAAACCGCTTAGTCTCTTTGCGCCTTGCTTTACTAGTGCTACTCATCTTCGAGTGAAGATCGTATGTGTTTCCGATCATTTTCCTTTCCTTTTCTTGTGTATTTAGTTTGGTCACGGACAATGCGTGGTCGAAACTGTGCATCCTCCAGTGAGTGTGCCTCAAGGTTACGCCGCTTTAACTGTCGGCGCTTTCCTTTTAGCTTTCTTGTGTATGTCATCACGTTCTCCCGTCACGCTGATGATACGCTCTACGTTGTAGAACGTATTATTATACAGCGAGTTTTCGTCCCATGTCAAGTCGTAGTAACGGACAGTGTGACACGATGCAACCTTAAGAAAGTTGCCGCCCACCCACTTGACACCACCACGAGGGTCTTTCTTTGAGCGCGTGTCTGTCACCTTTGCATACCATCCCTGCCACTTGTCGGTGGTACGCTCAATGGTAGGCTCTAAACCCTCTGCTGCAAGCAGTTCTAACACATTTACAGTACTTGATTGTCCGTCACAAGTAAGTGTACGTAGATTTATACCCTCGTCACACACCACAGTCTCCTTTCTAAATAAGTTCTTGATCCATGCCACTATGCGTCGCCACAGTGTCGGGTAGGTCAACCTATCCTGCTGACCCATATACTCATAC
>Ga0209232_1000093_pt1 | contig 54587 bp, 52 predicted proteins | sample ETNvirenome_2_60_FD_184066 | JGI IMG/M metagenome (GOLD analysis project Ga0209232, IMG submission 184066) | Marine viral communities from the Pacific Ocean - ETNP_2_60 (SPAdes) (version 2) | ecosystem: Environmental > Aquatic > Marine > Oceanic | place: Pacific Ocean | collected 2013-06-22 | reverse complement strand
CTATCATATTTACGGCGATCCGTGGCGCGAGCAACGATACACCGATGACTGACAACGGCACGCAAACCGCGTCATGGCAATCATGCGTGATCGAGGAAATCGTCCAGCAGACGCCGAGCATCAAAAGCTTCTTCCTCCGATTGAGCAGGCCGTTCGCGCACATCGCAGGCCAACATGTCGATGTCCGGCTGACCGCGCCTGATGGCTATAGCGCGATGCGCAGTTACTCGATCGCGTCATCGGCAGCCTCGTCCCCGATCATCGAGCTCGCTGTCGAACGCCTGCCCGATGGCGAGGTGTCGGCCTATTTTCACGATATCGCGATAGTCGGCGATGAGATCGAGCTTCGCGGTCCGCTCGGCGGGCACTTCCTATGGCCTGAACCTGCCGTAGACGCGGTGCTGTTGATCGGAGCAGGCTCCGGGCTCGTGCCGTTGATGGCGATGATCCGGCATCGCCGCACACAAGACCCGGCCGTGCCAACCGCGTTGCTCCTGTCCGCGCGCACCGCTGAGGATGTTCTGTTTTCGGAAGAACTACATTCCGTCGAGATCAACGATGCCGCATTTGTCCTGGCGCTGGCGATCACGCGCGAAGATCCGATCCGCGCATCGGATTTCGGGCGGCGGATCGACAGCGCCATGGTCGAAGAGGTTCTCGCCCGGCTTCACCGAAAGCCCACACAGATATTCGTTTGCGGATCCAACGATTTCGTCAACATTGCGACCGAGGGCGCGCTGCTGGCCGGGGTCGACCCCTCGATAATCAAGACCGAGCGCTATGGTGGTTAGCGGCGCATACTCCGTCGCGCCCCACCTTTCACCCTGCGGATAATATTTGGAGATCGTCATGAGCCGCTTTGCTGAACCCGTCTTTGTTGCCGCCGGCCTTCGCACTCCCTTCGGCCGCGGCGGAGGGGCTTTGGCTGCTTATGATGCCGTCTCTTTGTCCGTCCCTCTTGTGCAGGCGATGGCGGCGCAAGCAGAGCCGGATCTTCTCATCTGGGGTACCGTGATCCCGAATTTGGGTTGGAGCAACATTGCTCGCGAGACCTGGCTTGACGCCAAGCTCAATCCGAATGTCCCCGCATTTTCGGTCGTTTTGGCATGCTCTACCAGCATGACGGCGACTTTCGCTGCGGCAGGGATGCTGGGCGGAGGAACCGATCTCACGATGGTGGGCGGTGCCGAAGTCATGAGCCGACCTCCCATCGCTTTGACGGCCGATGCATCGAAGCGGCTCACCGACCTCTTTGCGCAAGATCCAGCGGCGGCGCTTGCGGCCCTCCAGTCTCTTGCCCTCCACGACTATGTGCTCCCGACCAAGGGATGGGCCAACCGGATCACCGGCAGGACAATGGGCGATCATATGGAGGACACCGCCAAGGCCTGGCGGATCTCGCGCGAGGCGCAGGACGATTGGGCGCTAAAGAGCCACCAGCGGTCGGTCGCTGGTTGGGAGCGAGGTTTCTTCGACGATCTCGCGATTTCCCTTCCTGAACTGGCGCGCGATGCGAACCCCCGCGCCGATACGTCGCCCGAACGGCTTGCCGCACTCAAGCCCGTCTTCGATCGCGACAGTGGCAGGGGAACGCTGACTGCCGGCAACAGCTCGCCGATAACGGATGGCGCCGCCGGTTGCTGGGTGGCAAACGAAGCCGGCGTGGCACGACTGCCGGCGGGCACCCCCTACGCGCGGCTCATCGATTACGAGGTGTCGGCCGTCGATTTCCACACCGAGGGTCTGTTGATGGCACCCTCCTATGGCATTCCACGTCTGCTCGCGCGGCATCAACTAAGCTTCTCCGATATCGCTCTTTGGGAAATCCACGAAGCCTTCGCCGCCCAGGTCCTGGCGAATGTCGCGGCCATCACCGACCGGGAGTGGGTGCGCGAAACCGCCGGTGTCCAGTCGGATTTGGGCGACTTCGACTGGGACCGCGTCAATCCCAACGGGGGCTCGGTAGCAATCGGTCATCCCTTCGGCGCGACAGGCGCGCGCGACCTCAGCCAGGCAGTGAAGGAGCTCTGGGACATGCCGAGCGGATCACGGGCAATCGTCAGCATCTGCGCCGACGGCGGCCAAGGCACCGTCGCACTCCTCGAACGCCCCTGATTCACGGGCCGCTGCGAACGCCGTGCCATTGACAATATGAGAGGATATTCCGTTGGTCTCAGCAGTTTGGAACGACACCACCATCGCCGCAAGCGACGAGACAATCGTCGTCGAGGGAAACCACTATTTCCCACCTTCCGCGGTCAATCAGGAGCTCCTTGAAGCGAGCGCACACACTTCTGTCTGCCCGATCAAGGGCACCGCGAGATACTTCCATATCCGCGTAGGCAGCGCGCTCAACGCGGACGCGGCTTGGTCATATCCCGATCCGAATCCGGTTGCGGAAGCCATCCGGGATCACATCGCTTTCTGGAAAGGCGTAGAGGTTGGATAGCAGCCAAGGCGCAGCGGGCCTTCGCTGATGGCTGTGTCGCTTCATGCGCGCATCCTTGATCATCTCGCGCGGGTAATTGGCGATCTGCAGGTGGCGGGGGACGTTCCTGCGGGCCTCGACCGGGCGGGGCTGACCGTGGAGCGTCCGCACGACCCGGCGCATGGCGATCTGTCGACCAACGCGGCGATGGTCCTGGCAAAACTTACCGGCACGCATCCGCGCCAACTCGCTGAGAAGTTGGCGGGCCGGTTGGCCATGTTGGAGGATGTTGCAGACGTGGCCGTCGCTGGCCCGGGCTTTGTAAATATCCGGCTGACCGACCAGGCCTGGCAAAACGAGCTGGCGGTGATTGCGGACCAGAAGGACCGCTACGGCATGTCGCCCGTCGGCGCGGGTAAGACGGTGAATATAGAGTTTGTCTCGGCCAACCCGACCGGTCCGATGCATATGGGGCACTGCCGAGGGGCAGTGGTCGGAGATGCGCTCGCCAACCTGCTCGCTTTCACCGGCCATCGCGTCATCCGCGAATATTATATCAATGATGCCGGCGGGCAGGTCGATATTCTCGCTCGCTCGGCACACCAGAGATATCGCGAGGCGTTGGGCGAGAGCCTCGGCGAGATAGCGGAAGGTCTATACCCGGGCGATTATCTGAAGCCGGTCGGGGAGGCGCTGGCCGCCGATTTTGGGGGCCGCTATGCCGACGCCCCGGAGACGGACTGGCTCGCAATCTTTCGTGCGCGGACCGTTGCCGCGATGATGGAGACGATCCGCGAAGATCTGGCGCTGCTCGGCATAAGTCACGACCGCTTCGCGTCGGAGGCGGACCTCGTCGCTGCCGGAAAGCCGGATGATGCCGAGGCCTGGCTGCGCGAGCGCGATCTTGTCTATGACGGCGTTCTCGAACCTCCGAAGGGTGAAGTCTCCAAGGACTGGGAGCCGATCGCGCTGCCGCTGTTCCGGTCGACGAAATTTGGCGATGACCAGGACCGTCCTATCCGTAAACCGGATGGGAGCTGGACCTATTTCGGCGTGGATCTGGCCTATCATTTCGAGAAGGCGCGCGATGCCGACGAACTGATCGACATCTGGGGCGCCGATCATGCCGGGACCGTGATGCGCATCGTTGCCGCCGCCGAAGCTCTAACCGAAGGCAGGAAGCGGTTCGACGTCAAGCTGGTGCAGATCGTGCGGCTGCTGCGCGCGGGTGAGCCGGTCAAGATGTCCAAGCGCGCAGGCAATTTCGTCACGCTGGCCGATGTCATTCGAGAAGTCGGAAAGGACGTCGTTCGCTTCATGATGCTGACCCGCAAAGCGGAAGCGTCCATGGACTTCGACTTTGCGACCGTCGTCGAGGCATCGAAGGATAATCCGGTCTTCTATGTGCAATATGCCCATGCGCGGATTTGCTCGCTAGCAAGCCGCGCGGCCGAAGCGGGTATCGAGTTGGGCGACCCGCCCGATCTCGCTCTTCTGGACGGTCCGAGCCTTACGCTTGTGAAGCGTGCGGCAGAATTCCCCCGCATCGTCGAGGCGGCTGCGGCAGCGCGCGAGCCGCACCGGATCGCCTTCTTCCTTGAGGGGCTGGCCGCGGAATTCCATGCGCTGTGGAACACAGGAAATGCCGACCCGACGCGCCGCTTCGCCTACCCGGAAAACCTGCCGGTTAGCCGCGCGCGGTTGTTCCTGGCCGCCGCGATCGGGCAGGTCATCCGCAACGGCCTGGCGCTGATGGGGGTTGAACCGACACATGAGATGGAGAGGGCCTAGTCGAATGCGCGCTTGTTCCTGGGGCTCGTTGCGCGCGCCAGAGTTGGCGGGCCCGAACATGCTGTGCGTCTTCTGATACTGGTGGAACGAGATGGAGCTTACCGATTTCGACGCTGCCTTCAAAAGGCTTCCCGAGGGTCATAGCGAAGGCATTCACGAAGGCCGGCGTTTCGGCTTGATCGTCCGGCGGTCCGACGACGGGCGCCGCAACAGCCTGTTTGCCAGGGAGTTGGCTGGGACCGACATCGTCAGCTTCAACCTGTATCGGTTCACATCAGGCAAAACATCGCTCAAGCCGTGCGAGATGTCTGCGAAAAAGGTCGTGGATTTCGTGCTTGGCTTCCAACCGGACTGAGGGTGTCGCAGTCGCTGCTCTGTTCGCAATGTCCGCCCCGGCACTGCGCATGTCGCTAAATGGGTATCGAAACTATAGCGCCTGGTTATTGGACTTCGTCTGGCGATGAACTCATCCTCCATTCAGTGCCAAGGCGCGGCGAAATTTGCATACTCATGGTAACCTGCCAGCGAGCGGTGCGGTCTCGTTGGATCGTGACGGCGGGGCGTTGGTCGGAACTGTCCGCGCCGGGTGAACTTCTGACAGAAGGATTTGAACAATGCGTCTTGCAATGATCGGCCTCGGCCGCATGGGTGCCAATATCGCGCGTCGGCTGATGCGCGGCGGCCACGAGGTCGTCGCCTTCAATCGCGATCCGGCCGCGGTTACTCAGCTCGCCGGTGAAGGTGCCATCGGAGCGAATTCGCTTGAAGATGTCGTCGCCAAACTCACTGCGCCGCGGATCTTCTGGGTAATGCTCCCGGCGGGCGCTCCCACCCAAGACACGGTCGACAAGCTGATGGAATTGTCGGAGCCCGGCGACATCATCATCGATGGCGGCAACAGCTTCTACAAAGACGACATCAAATGTGGTGCTGCGGCAAGGGACAAGGGGCTCCATTATATCGATGTTGGCACATCAGGCGGGATATGGGGGCTCGAACGCGGTTATTGCATGATGATCGGCGGCGACAAGGAGATCGTCGATCTGCTGGATCCCATCTTCGATACGCTCGCGCCGGGCTATGGTTCGATCGTCCGCACCATTGGACGCGACGCGCCCGACAGTCGCGCCGAGCGCGGCTATATCCACGCCGGCCCAACCGGCGCCGGGCATTTCGTCAAGATGGTCCACAACGGAATCGAATATGGCCTGATGCAGGCCTATGCCGAGGGCTTCGACATTCTCAAGGGCAAGTCCTCCGAACGGCTCGAGCCTGATGAACGCTTCGACATCAACCTGACCGACGTGGCCGAAGTCTGGCGTCGCGGCAGTGTCATCTCGTCCTGGCTGCTCGACCTTTGCGCGATCGGCCTGGCCAGGGATCCGATGCTCGAGCAATTCACCGGCCAGGTCTCGGACTCTGGCGAGGGCCGGTGGACGATCGATGCGGCAATGGAAGAAGCCGTCCCGGCCTATGTCCTTTCGGCCGCCTTGTTTGCGCGCTACCGCAGCCGCGTCGACCACACTTTTGGCGACAAGCTTCTCTCGGCGATGCGCTTTGGCTTCGGTGGGCATGTCGAGATGCCGCAATAAGTGACGCGTCACGCTATCCGGCGCTATGAAAACTATAGGCACAGCCTATTGGAAAAACGTCTGGCTCACTGCGATAGTCGGCGCAACGGCTGACACAGAAGCGACGGCGTGCCTGACGCTGCGCCCCAGGATGAATGAGAGCGTCTTAGCCGAACGGACAATCTTCAACGGCGCCGCGGTTCGTTAAAATAGGTACGGCCGCGAAGACGATGAAGAGAACAAGGGAGCTCGCGCCACAGTGCTGCACCTCATCGAGCCAGAGATACTTCCATCCGGCGCCTTCATCTTCACGCCGATGGAACTGACGGTAATCGCACTGGCGCGGAGCGAGAAAGGCCAAAGGTTCGGATCGCGAGCCGGTCTCGCGCAGGCCCTCTTCAAGAAACATCAACTTCTCCCGGGACGGCGTGCAAATGGGACACTCGCTGATCCCCGGCTCGAAATACTCCGCGCGTTCGTTAACCTCCTGCATCGGCGGGGCCAGCGGTTGGCTGCGGCGACCCAGACATTACGCGAGGCCGGCTTCAGCAGCGTGCAGGAAACCTGGCTTCGTTCGGAATGTGCACGGCCGCTCTGACTTACTGCGTACCTTGAACCTTGCTGCCGGAAGGCAACCATTTATGATCAATATCTTCGGAACTTCCCTTTGGTTCAAAGACAACAAACCCCGTGCTTGGCGCGCATTGCGACTTGCATCGGTCGCTTTCGTGATCCTCGGGTTAGTCGGCCTGTATTTGCGCCCAGCGATGATGCATGTCCACAGTCCACTGCTACTGGGCGTTCTTATCGGCGCGCTGATGCTTACATTGATTGCGTCCGCAGCCAGAAGGCTCAGGCGCGCGAGACGGCGCTGATCCGCGGAAAGAAATACGTCTAGGCGCGAGAGGTGAAGATGGCGAAGATCGGCTTTGGAGGGGGGTGCCATTGGTGCACCGAAGGGGTGTTCCAGGCGCTGCGCGGCGTTGCGCAGGTCGACCAGGGCTTTGTCCAATCGGACGCTCCGGCAGATAGCTGGTCAGAAGGGGTGATCGTCACCTTCGATCCTTCAATCATTCCGTTGGCAACGCTGTGCGAGGTGCATCTGAGAACGCATTCAGCCACCCGGGCCCGCTCTCCTAGCGACAAGTACCGCAGCGCGATCTATATTTTCGATGACAACCAGCGGCATGAGGCCGAATTGGCGATCGTCCGATTTGCCGAGGAATTCGGCAATACGGCGCATACCCTGGTTCTGCCGTTCAGAAGCTTCAAGGCTTCGGACGAGCGTTACCAGAACTATTATCGAACCGATCCGAGCCGACCCTTCTGCCGCCGCTTCATCGATCCCAAGCTGGACTATATTCGGCAGCATTTTTCGGAAGTGGCCCTGCCTGAACCGAACTCTGTCGCCGAGCACGCTGTCGATCGCGACAATGTCTCGCAAGACCCCGCCAGCGCTGGGATAATGACTGACAGTTCTTCATCCATCGCAACTCAATCAAGGACGTCGCCATGATGATCAAAAAGCCATTCACTATTCTCCCTCTCGCCCTGGCGCTGCTTGGCCCGATATCCTCTTCTCCCGGTTTAGCGGCTCCGACGCCCGCCGCGGTGCCCGACACCATAGCCGGGACCGTCCGCCAGACCGCTCCCGCAATTTATCGATTTACGATTGGCGATGCCCAGATAACGGCATTGTCGGATGGGTCGGTCCCGCTGGACCTGCACCAGTTGCTGCGCGGCGTCTCGGCGCAAACGATCGACGAAATTCTTGCCCGCAGTTTCCTAGCTAATCCCGCAGAGGCTTCGATCAACGCTTATCTGATCGACTTCAACGGGCGGCGGATCCTTGTCGATGTCGGTGCCGGCGATCTTTTCGGCCTAGGCAACGGCGGCAGGCTGCTCGAAGCGCTGGCAGCAGCTGGGGCCGCGCCGGAGACAATCACCGACATACTCATCACCCATGTCCACAGCGACCATAGCGGCGGTCTCACGAAGGCGGGCAAGATCGTCTTCCCGCGCGCGACGGTCTATGCCGGCGGTGCAGATATTCGCTTTTTCTCCGATGTTGCCAACGCGGCTAAAAGCGGGATCGACAAGCGCTTCTGGACCCAGACCGAGCAGACGCTGACGCCCTATGTCACGGCCGGCCGGGTGAAGCCGATCGATACCGATGGCGAAGTCGTGCCGGGCATTCGTGCCGAACTGCAGCCTGGGCACACCCCGGGCACCGCCTTCTACACCTTGACCAGCAAGGGGCAGAGTATCGTCTTCGTCGGCGATGTCATCCACGCCGGCGCGGTTCAATTTCCACGCCCCGACGTGACGATCACTTTCGATGTTCGCTAGGACGAGGCGCGCGCCGTGCGGAAAGCCGCGTTCACCCGCTTCGCTCGCGACCGTATGATGATTGCGGCGCCCCATCTTCCGTTCCCGGGGGTGGGTCACATTGCCGCCGACGGATCCGGCTACCGCTGGTACCCCATCGAACAGACGGATCGCGAGCCCATGAAGGAGAGGCTCAAGCTCTGAAGCTCGCATCGCCTCTTGCATTCTCCAGCCGCTGCGCTATTTATATGCGCGACGCATATATACTGGAATGCGATTGACCAAGGACGCTTCACCTTCCGATCGGCTGATCAATCTCTTCGGCGCCCTCGCGCAGGGGGTGTCGGATGAGATGCGCGGTGCGATATCACAGCGCTTTCCGGCCGGCGGGGAGACCGCGGCGGCATTGAGCCTCATCGGCCATGAACCGGGCCTTTCGATCGACCAGATCGGCAAGGCCCTGCGCCTGTCGCATGCCGGTGCTGCCCGCGTGGTCGAACGGCTGGTCGCTCAGAATTTCGTCTCGAAATCGCAATCCCCCGGCGATCGCCGCGTCATGCACGTGTCGTTGACGTCCGGCGGCGAGACGGAACGCAGGGCGCTCCTGAATCTGCGCAGCACAGCGATCACCGGGTTGCTCGCTGCGGTCGGCGAGAAGGACCGCGCTGCGCTGGAGCGCGTCGCGGAAACCATCCTCGCGTCATTGCCGCGCGACGAAGTGCGCGCGCGCACGACCTGCCGTTTCTGCGACGAAGAGAAGTGCACCAACTGTCCGACCGACATCGTCGGTCCCGGAATTACAAACTGACGCCTCTCGCCACATTTCCATCAACAAAAAGGGCATTGATTATGAGCTTATTGGAGAAATATTCATTCAGCGTCCCCGAGCATCAAATGCGCGAACTCGCTCTGCTGCGATGGGCCCTAGTCATTGTCTTTCTGTGGTTCGGCGGCATGAAATTCACGGCTTATGAGGCGCAAGGCATTGCCCCATTCATCGAACACAGCCCGCTTATGAGCTGGCTTCACCCGCTGTTCGGCGTCCAGGGCGCCAGCCAGTTCATCGGCACGATGGAACTCGCCACGGCCGCTGCCCTGATCCTCGGTGCATTCAAACCGATTTTCTCGGTCCTCGGCGGCGCCATGTCGGTGGCGACCTATACCATCACCTTGACATTCTTCTTGTCAACGCCTGGTGTCGCAGAGCCGACCGCCGGCGGGTTCCCGGCCATTTCGGCCATCCCCGGGCAATTTCTGTTGAAAGACGCCGTTCTGCTTGCCGCTTCGCTGGTATTACTCTCGGCGGCTATCCGACGGAAAAAGCCTGCCGACGCCCAGGTCTAAGGCACCAACAAACCGCAAGTTACGATGCGGACCTGTGGCGGGGAGCGTGAGGCTCCCCCAGCGACAGGCGCCGCGAGCTTGCTCATCGATCCTCGCGGGCTTTCCGCCCCACCGGGGAGGTGAGGCCGGAACGCTATGCTTCGCTCGCGCGAGCAGGAATCAGGGCGGATCTCCCCCTCGGCCGTGCGCGATCCAGGCTCGGGCAAAGGCTCTGCCGGATTTGCACCGTTGCAAGGTGCCGATATTCTATCCGAGCCGAAGGCGGGCACCGCTTGGCCTAGCCTCCCGGACCACAGTCGATGCAGCGCAGCGGCGGATTCGGTCCGAACCCGAGATGGTGGTTGAGGTGGCGAAGCGCGGTGCGCAGCCCTTCCTCAATGACAGGATGATAGAAGGGTCGTTCGAGCAATTCGGCGACGGTGAGCCGGCTCTCGATCGACCAGGCGAGGAGATGAGCGAGATGTTCCGCCGCTGGACCGAAGATTTCGGCGCCAAGCAGCAACCCGCTCGGCCGATCGCCATAGACGCGCAGCAATCCCCGGTTGAGCCCCAATATGCGAGCCCGTCCCTGGTCTTCGAACGACACTTCGCCGATGGCGAAATCCATCCGGTCGCGAAGAAGGTCGGCATGGCTGCGCCCGGCGATGGCGATCTGGGGATCGGTGAAGACGATCGTCAACGGGGTCCGGCGCGCGCGGCGATAGCTGTGCGGATAGCGCGCGGCATTTTCGCCTGCCACCCGGCCTTCGTCCGCGGCCTCGTGAAGGAGCGAGAGATCGACCGCCGAGTCGCCCGCGATGAAGATGTCGCTGTAACTGGCGCGCATCGACAGGTGATCATAAGTGGGGACGCCATGGGCATCGAGCGTGAGCGAGGTGTTTTCCAGTCCGAGATTGTCGACATTGGCCCGTCGGCCTGCGGCCGCGAGGAGATAATCGAACCGCTCCTCGCCCCCCGCTGACCGGACGATCACAGCGTCCCCGTCGCGCGCGACGCTTGCATCGGCTGCCATCCAGTCGATAGGAATTTCGCTCGAGAACTGTGCCGCCGCATAAGCCGCGACGTCGGGATCGGTGAGCGGGCCGACGCTGCCGCCGCGCCCATAGATATGGGTGCGGACACCGAGGCGATGCAAAGCCTGCCCGAGCTCCAACCCGATCGCGCCGGTGCCGAAGACTGCAACCGAGGACGGCAGATCGGTCCAGTCGAACAGTTGGTCGTTGAAAATCAGCCGATCGCCCGCCGGTTCCAGGCCTGCGGGTACGACCGGCCGCGAGCCCGTTGCGATCACGATGCTGCGCGCGCTGATCTGCTTGCCGCTCGCAAGTTCGAGCCGATTGTCATCGACAAAACGCGCCTGCTCGCGAAGCAGGCCTCCGGGTGCAAACCCCGCAATCGCCTCGGTGGCGAAGCTAACAAAGTGGTCGCGCTCGGCGCGGACGCGGTTCATGACCTGCACACCATCGACCTCGACGGGTCCGGCGCGAAGTCCGAACAGGCCGACGCTTTCGGCACGGTGGCGCGCCTCTGCCGCAGCGATCAGCAATTTGGAGGGCATGCAGCCAACGCGGGCGCATGTGGTCCCCAAGGGGCCGCCATCGATCATGACGACGCGATCGCTATATTTGAGCGCTTCCCGGTACGCCGACATTCCAGCGGTGCCCGCGCCGATTATCGCCACGTCATAGTCGAAATCGGTCATCCCGCTGTCCCTTCCTGATTACACGATGCGCATATTGCGCGCATCGAGCGCGCAAAAACAGTTGGCCCGTGGGCATGGTTTCTATGCCCTGCGGGAATAGTTTGTGGCGGCGAAGATGAGCATGAGGGTCAATGTCATCCCGAAATAGGCGGTCAGGGCATGGGGAGCGAAGGAGGGCAGCCCGTAGACGATGATGACCCCATTGCCGCCCGGGATGAGCTGGGTGGCCAACCCCATGATGGTGCCGCCGACGAGATGCCGCGAGCCTTGACGCCAGTTGGTGCCGCGCAACCGGAAGCTGGCGGAGCGGACGGCTGCAAATAGTCCGCCGCCGATCATCATCGCGGTGCCCAAAAGCGCCGGCAAAGGAGAAATCGGGGCGAAATCGTGCATGACGAGCTGCGAGGCGTAGCTGGACAGGAGGCCCAGATAGGTCCAGCTCCCGGCGCAGGCGTACAGCAGGCCGCCGCCGATGCCGATGATGAGCATGGCCTCGAAGGGACGCATCCGCGCGCGTCCAAGCAGCATCTTGCGCCAGCGCGACCGGCGGCGCAACAGTCGCAGGCGCGGCCAGCTCCACCAGCAGACTGCGGCGAAGGCCAGCCACGCCGCTATCGCGGCGAGCGGTGACGTCGCAAGCAGCGAGGGCTCGGGAATTTGCTGGGGCCTGTAGACTTTGGATATGAACGAGGCGCCGATTACCCAGCCGGCGAGGGTCAGAAGATATCCGAGCCTGCCGCCGGTCAAATGCGCGAGTGTTCCAAAGCCGCAAGCCTGGTTCGCCCACGCGCCGATCCCGTAAAGACACCCGAACAGGAAAGCCTGGATCAGCTGGTCGTAGCCCGGGGACAGATGGAAAACAGCTGGTGCGGTCCATGCCAGTGGAACAAGCAGAAGCCCTGACCAGCAAGCCGCCGTCGCGAACCCGATGAACTTGTCGGGTCGGCGCCGCACGACAAGATCCTGCGCCGCAACGACCACGCAGACCGTCCCCCGCCTGATCGCGAAACCCATCGCAAAACTCAGCATCGAAGCAGCGATGGCAACCGCAATAGCGTTCATGAGAGCAAGCCGGGTCGCTCATCGGCAAAGATCGCGTTCATCTGCGGGCGGAGCCAGTCGAGAAAAGCGCGCACTCTCGCGGTCTGGTCGCGGCCAGCCGGCAGCAGGGCCCATAGATCAATGTCTTCGAGCATATGGTTGGGCAGCAACTCGACAAGATCGCCGGTATCGATCAGATCGGCGACGAAGGGCCGGGGCAACATCGCATAGCCGAGACCGGCAAGCGCTGCCGACCGGGCTGCGTCGTCGCTGTCGAGAATGAGCGCAGGATGCACCATGATCGCGATGCGCGCGCTGCCATCGCGGAAGACCCAGCTATTCTTCGCATGATGAAGGCGCGAGATGATCGCGGGCTGCCCCATGAAATTGTGCGGGGCGTCGAGACCATTTTCGGCCTTGTTCGCGACCAGCGCCATCCGCGTGCGCGCCATGCGAGAGGCGACGAGCGCGGTGTCGGCGAGCGTGCCAATTCGCAGCGCGATATCCACGCCCGATGCCACGACATCGGTTTCGCGATCGGTGATCTCCAGATCGAGCGTGACTTCGGGAAAGCGATCAGAGAATTCCCGGAGACACGGCACGAGATGCAGCCGGGCAAGGCAAGTCGGGACCACGACGCGCACCGGTCCGGCGAGACGGCCCCCGTCTTCCTTGGCGGCAATCTCCGCGGCGGCGGCGGCTGCAATCGCACGCTCGGCGCCGTCGCGGTAGCGACGGCCCGCCTCGGTGAGCGTCAGGCTGCGGGTTGAGCGCTGGAACAGCCGGACGCCGAGATAGGCCTCAAGCTGCGCCACGGCTTTCGAAATCGATGGCTGACCGACATTGAGCCGTCGCGCCGCCGCGGAAAAGGAACCCGCCTCGGCCACGGCGAGGAACTGCTCCATGACGGCAAGTCGATCCATTTCATTCCCCTGCGGAATAGGTCCTATCGACTCAACCCATCTGCCGCAAGCAATCGCTACAGCCTAAATACGGCTCATCCGCAAAAACGGACCCGAGACAAAGCCTCCTGGAGTTTTGAGATGACCATCATGAATGCCAGATCAGAACCGACGCCGCTTTCGCGGCCCTGGATCGCGGGGTCCGTTTCCTTGCGGGTTGCGGCGGCCTTCCCTTACCGCCGCAAAAGCCTCGAGCCCGGACGCGACGTCCGAGCCGGTAATTCCCCTTCCCGGCTTCGTCGCTTCGCTCGATCCACCTTGGGCTGGGCGTGACTCCCGGCGCCCGGCTCGAGGTGGACATTGAAGGAAAGGCTGGCGCGAGCCGCGCCAGCCTTTCCCCTCCCCAATTTTCGATGCAGAAGAGTCGAATGAACTTCCGAACGGACATGAGCATGATCGAGCAAGCCTATTTCCAGGCAGCCGGCGACGAGGGGAGGGTGGCAATCGCCGAAGGCGATCGGCAGATCCTGGCCATGGGCATCGAGGTCTCGGCTGTCCAGGCCGGAGATGTCGCGCCGGAGTTCCTGCTGGAAAACGCCCTCGGCGGCACAGTCTCGCTGCGTGGCCGATTGATTGGCGGACCAGTGGTCCTGAGTTTCTTTCGCGGCGGATGGTGCCCCTTCTGCCGCGCCGAACTTCGGGCGATGTCGAAGGCGGCGCAAGCGGTCGAGGATAGAGGAGCGAGCCTGCTCGCGATCTCCCCGCAGCCGCTCGCCGACAGCATCGCAATGGCGCGGGCCGAGGAAATGACGCTTCCGTTGCTCGCCGATCGCGGAATGACGGTCGCGAGCGATTATGGCCTCGCCTTCGAACTGCCCGAGAGTATGCGCCGGGCGGCGCTTGCGGACGGGATGGTCGCAGGCGACGACGGCGCCGACTGGCGCATTCCGATGCCGGCAACCTATGTGATCAGTACCGACGGGATCATCAGATATAGTTTTCTCGATCCCAATTATCGCAACCGGCTCGACCCGGCGGTTCTCATGAGCATCCTCGACCGCCTCTGAGCCAAATTTCGAATTTCGGGACTGTCTCCACCGGCGCGCATGCGGCGCACCGGGGTGGAAAGACGTGCCGCAACTGTCAGACAAAGGAGATATCGAATGACCTACCTCAAGACCAGCGAAGCCATTGCGAAGCTGACGCCCCAACAGCGCCATGTCACCCAGGAAGGCGGCACCGAGCGTGCCGGCAGTGGGGAACTGCTGCACAATAAGGAGCCCGGCATCTACGTCGATATCGTCAGCGGCGAGCCCTTGTTCGCCTCGACCGACAAATTCGATTCCGGCAGTGGATGGCCGAGCTTCACCAAGCCCATCGTCCCCGCCAATGTCGATGAAATACGCGACGACAGCTACGGGATGATCCGCACCGAGGTGCGCTCGGCTCATGGCGACAGCCACTTGGGACATGTGTTTCCCGACGGTCCGCGCGACCGTGGCGGCCAGCGCTACTGCATCAACTCGGCTTCACTCCGCTTCGTCCACCGCGATGACATGGAAGCCGAGGGCTATTCCGAATTTCTGAACCAGATCGAGGAGAATTGATCATGACCGAACGTTCCATCCTTGCCGGCGGCTGCTTCTGGGGCATGCAGGACCTGATCCGCAAACTCCCCGGCGTCGTCAGCACCCGTGTCGGTTACAGCGGCGGCGATGTGCCGAACGCGACCTATCGCAACCACGGCACGCACGCCGAGGCGATCGAGATCAATTTCGATCCCGATCAGATCAGCTACCGCCGGATCCTCGAATTTTTCTTCCAGATCCACGATCCGACCACGCGCAATCGCCAGGGCAACGACCGCGGCGGGAGCTATCGCTCGGCGATCTATTATGCCGACGAAGCGCAGCGTGAAACCGCGTTGCAGACGATCGCGGACGTCAACGCATCCGGCCTCTGGCCGGGAAAGGTAGCGAGCGAGTTGGAGCCGATTGGCCCCTTCTGGGAGGCGGAGCCGGAGCACCAGGATTATCTGGAGCGCCGTCCCAATGGTTACACCTGCCACTTTCCGCGCGCCGCCTGGGTCCTTCCATCGGCCGGCGAGCAGTCTGAGGCAGCTTGATCGGAGACATGAAATGAAACCGAACATAACCCTCTATACCAAGGACTATTGCCCCTTTTGTCACCGGGCCAAGGCGCATCTTCGCGCCAAGGGGGTGACCGACTGGATCGAAATCGACGTCGAAGATGATCCGGTGCAGTTCCGTGCAATGCAGACAGCGTCTGGTGGACGCAGGACGGTTCCGCAGATCTTCATCAACGGTACGCATGTGGGCGGGTCGGATGATCTGGTGGCGCTCGATGCCGACGGCGGCCTCGATTTGCTGCTGCGCGAAAAGATGCTCGTCTGAAACTAACGGGCGTCCGCCGAACAGCGGGCGCCCGTTTGCGCGTTACCGTGAGCCGCCCCGGAGTTGCTCGCGCTTAGAGCCAACGGCGATCGGCCGTGAAGTCGATCGTGAGCCAATATCCGGGGCGCAGCCCGCCCATCGCGTCCGCAAATTCCTGACGAATGGCGTCCTGCTCGCCAAGCGTCATCGTGGTCGATGCCGCGACACCGACAAAGCCGATCTCGATAAACCCTGCGCGGCCGACCTGGGTCACATAGGATTGATGCTCGACGAAGCCGTGCCGTGCCGCGACTTCGCGTGCGATGCTGCTGACCTGCGCATCGAGATCGGCTGGCGCGATCTGCAGTATCTCGCGACCGGCCGCTGCCAAGGCCCGAAGGGGAAGCGGAGCCAGGAAGATTGCAAGGAGGATGAGGATTGCCGGATCGAAATAGGCCGAGAGCTTCTCCGCCTGCGTTCCCTCGAGCACGACCGCGGTGACAAATGCGGCGCTCAGCCCGGCGTTGAGAAGTGCGCCGAAAAGCCACGCGGCCGCGTCGATATTCAGAAGCGAGGACCCGAGGCCGCGAGCGCGGCGCCGGATATAAATATACATCCCGAAGCCGATGAGCGCGCTCGCGCCGGCATATCCGATACCGGGCCCGAAACTCACGTTCCGTCCTCCCATCATCACGGTGTCTACTCCGTCAATCAATGCATAGGCGCAGGCGAGGAGCAGAACGCTGCCGTTGACGAACCCAAGCATCGGCTCGATGTGCCAGTAGCCATATTGGAACCGGCGGTCTGCGCCACGCGCGATCAGCCGCGCGGCGAAAAAGGCGGCCAGCGTAAGCCCTGCGTCGGCAAGGCTGTACACACCGTCGAACAAGATCGACTTTGCGCCGCTCAACAGGCCAATAGCGATGCCAACAAGGGAAAGGGCGAGGGTGCCGGTGGCGGAGAACAGGAGAAGCCGTTGTTCCTTGCGCTCCGAATGCGGTCCCAATTTCCATCTCCAATATTACAGCGGTCCAAGGGCCGTCACCTGAGGCTGTTATCGTAGCGAGTTACGCTGCCGGCGATGTATTTCCAACTGGCCTGACCTAAGGATGAAGCTGCAGTAAGATCTGCTATTCAAGCCCGCCCCGCATATCAAACATGATGTTGCACCAGCAGAAACGCCGAAAGAAAGCCCGTCACGGTAATCAAACCGATCATCGGCGGCGCGTGATCGAAGGCTTCCGGGATCATGGTTTCCGCGAGCATCGCCAGCACCGTGCCTGCAGCGAAACAGAGAATGACCGTCGTTGCGTCGGTTGAGACTGATCCCAAAGCAAAATTCCCGAAGGCGGCTGTGAGCCCTATCAGGAGCGGGATGCCCGCCCAGATCGCGTAAATGTAGCGTCGTGATCGTCCAGCCAGCTTCATCCCCGAGGCGCTTGAGAGTCCCTGAGGAATGTTGGCGAGGAAAAACCCGGCGACGACGCCCATCCCGATCTTCCCGCCGCCAACCATAGACAGGCCGATCACGAGTGCTTCGGGAATGCCGTCAAGAACCGTCCCAACAGCAATCGCGACGCCGCTTCCGGCATGCTCATTTTCGGTCGTTTGCTTCACGCATTCGCCGCAACGTTTCCTATTTTTCGCGCCGCTTGTGGCGAGATACCAGTTGATGCCGCTGAAGATTGCCGCCCCTCCCAGCAACGCTGTGATCGCAGCGGCGGACATGCCAGTTTTGATTGCGTTCCCCATAAGCTCGACAGCGACAATGGCGATAAGCACGCCGCCGCCAAACCCCATCACGGTCGCGATGAGGCGATGAGACAGCCGGTTTGAAAACAGGTCCGCGACAACGGCACCGATCAAAAGGCCGCTGGCTGTAAACAGGCCCCAAAGGCCAGCTCCGAGGAAATCAGCGATGACGCGACTTTCTTTCGTTTCGGATTTTACTGGCCTAGCACGGGTTGCGGTCAGTCTGGAATGCGGGCGATTACCTTGATCTCGAAATCGAATCCGGCCAGCCAGTTCACACCAAGTGCTGTCCAGTTCGGATAAGGCGCTTCAGTGAAGATCTTGCTCTTCACGGCCATAATCGTTTCGAACTGATTTTCGGGATCGGTATGGAAAGTCGTTAGATCGACGATGTCGTCAAATCCGCATCCCGCAGCCAGCAGGGTCGCTTCCAGATTTGCGAAGGCCAGCCGAACCTGCTCCGCGAACTCTGGTTCCGGCGAACCGTCTTCACGACTTCCGACCTGGCCGGATACGAAAAGCAAACGATCCGACCGGATCGCTGCGGAATATCCATGCTCTTCGTAGAGAGCATGTCGGTTTGCGGGGAAAACCGCATCACGTTTGGCCATGTGTCATTCCTTTGATTGAGGACATTCGGGCCTTGGCAAAAAATCGCCCTTGGCTGAATAGTCCGTTGAGTTGTTTTGTGCCTCAAGCATCAATCTGACTAGCCACCTTCAGTGGCTCATGCGTCTTACCGCCGCTCGCGAGCGGGAAGCCGCCGTCGACTACTGTGCGACGCTTTTCAGATAGACGATGATATCGCGGCGCTGACCCGGATCCTTGATCCCGTTGGGGAAGAGATTTCCCATGCGATTCCCGGGAATGAAGGATTTTGGCGCCTCGATATGTTTGTCAATATTGTCGGCTGTCCAGGTTATGCCGGAATTCCGTATCTGGTCCGAATAATCAAAGTTTGGCACGGTGCCCGCCTTGCGGCCGACGACGCCAGCCAGCGTTGGTCCGATGCCGGCACCACCAGGGTTTATGGAGTGGCATGCCCTGCAAGTCTTGTCGAAAGCCATCTTGCCTGAAGCCACGCCGCTCGTCATGGCCTGCGTTGCGACGGCGGGAACTATCCCGGGCGGGTTACCTCTATGTGAATTCACCGGCAGGCCGACTTGGCCTTTCTCACCCAGCGCTGGGTAGGCATAGGTGTAAACCCATTCGGATGACTTGGCCGGAATGTGGCATGATTTGCAGTCGGTTTGGTAATTCGTCGCCGTTTGCTTCTTGGTGTCGGTCGGGTCGAATTGCGCCCAGCCCCACCCGTCACCCCAGAGGGGGTTGCCCGCGAACCGTCCCTTGCGATCCTTCACCATGAGGAACCAAATCTTGCGATCACCGGCCCAGGATGCGCGGCCTGTGACGAGGTCGGCGCTCTTCGCAATTGTGACTTCCTTGATCAAGACTGCGCCGTCAGGAAATTTCCCCGCGCTCCGAAAGGCGTCAACATCCGCCGGTCGGGAATAGACGGAATGAATTTCTGCCTCTCCCGAGGGCGCCGTGACCGACCAGGTGCCAATGAACATGTAACTCTCGGGGAAGTCTGCGGGAAAGGAGATCGTCCCATCTTTGTTGACCAGCGACGCGTAAGTATCGTCGGGCGCACCCGCATCGCTCTTTTTGCCGCAGGCTGTGGTGAACAGCGCGACGGCGCAGATGACCGCAATGGTCTTCCCGGTCAGCAAATCGTCGTTCCTATGAGCACTGAGCATGGCCGCTGCTCTTGCATCGCCTGTCGCGCCGCAGACGCCGATGGCTGCAGCAGCGTCATGTCAACCGCGGGGGAGCGGTAGCGGATCGAGTATGGGCTTGTAGAATTTGATGTAGACCATGTCTTCTGCATTGGCGATGTGGCACCCCGCGCATTCGTCGACGGATTTGAGCGCTGCCGTGGCCAGATAGGGCGGAGCGGAATGATTGAAGTTGAAATAGCCCCAGCCATTTGAATCGGCGAACCGTTTGCTGTCCTTGACTGAAACGTCGAGGCCATTGGGCGGACCGGGAAAATATCCTCGCCCGGATGGTGCCGTCGTTGATCCGTCAGGAAATTCGCCTTTCGGATCACTGACGAGCTGTAGTTCCTTGATCATCGTGGTGCCTTCAGGCCATTTGCCGGTCGCCCGATAGGCCTTGAAGGCTGCTGGCTGCGTGTAGACATTGTGGAACTCGGGAAAAGACGCTTTCCCGCCGTTAAGACCGTGCGGTGTCAGCGGCGCCCCGAGGAAGACCAACTCGCGAAAGTCTTTTGGTTGGACCAGCTGTCCTTTGGCATCCCAAACGGGCGGGATATCGATCTCGGGATAATTGGGGTCGCGAGCGACGGCCGCTTGCGTTCGCGGTTCCGCACTGTCGGATTTCTCGCCTTCCCCTGATGCGCCGCCGCAAGCCGAAAGTGTCGATAGCAGGAAAGCCGCACTCGCGACGCTCAAAAACGATTGATTATAGACTGGAGTCACGGCACCCGTCCTCTTCTTGAAATCAATATATGGTATCTGATCATCCAGCATCGTGGGAGAGATGTCCAATAGCCGGTCGGTATAGTTTCAATAGTTTGAAGGCATATAATTTTTATATAACCCATTGAACTAAGTGATTTTATTGGTTGGTTCAATGTTTTCGACAATTTATGTGCCGTTCAGCTAATGAGTATGCTGGTCGTTGCTCGACCGACGACGTTGAGCGCGAGCTGCTCAACCTACGGGGTATATGCAACGCAAAATCTTCGCCCGGATGAAATCGCCAGATCGAGAATCGCTTGTGCGAGCCGCAGTCGCCCATGGCCAGCCGGCGCACGGCGAACGTCCGCTTCTCTTCGGTTCAGACTGAAAGCGGCCTGACCGAAAACGGCCAGAGTCGGCGGTATCGCACGCCTGAATGTGAGTTCGGGGGGTGTCGCCTATTCCGTAGGATTTTGTCGCCACCAAGCGTGGATTAATCGCTTTCCTACAATATTTCGCGCTGTCATGCCGAGCCTATGCAAGTACGCGGAACCAAATGGCGCGACCGGGCGCTCGCTATCGAATTCTGGATTGCGACCGCGTTGATGGGTGGCTCATTCCTCGTCGGGGCATGGCAGGCGCTCAAATATTTGTTCTAGCGGTGCAGGTGGTGCAGTGGGGCTACGCGCCGGCCGCCAGCGGCGAAGAAGCAATATTCTCGGGAGCCACACCGTCGACATCGACCAGGTCTTCACCGACCACGATGCCGGTAATGCGAACACGCTTTTCGATATGGTCGACCGGAACGCGGTGGAGGTCGAGGCGCCACCGACCGCCAAGGTCACGGCGAAGCGAGAATCCGCCCGCGTCGCGGAGCAAGGTTCCCGTCTCTTCGATTCTCGTGCCGATCATCATCATGTCGTTGGCCTACCCAAAGTCGCAACACCGCGCCAGAAACTTTGGATGAAGGCCTTTCAACCCAGCCTAAATGCTCAGCGCCGCCGAAATGGCTCGCAAGCCACCCCGTCACCGTCGCCATCCATTTCTGGCCGATATCCCGGCTGACCGCGGTATAACGGCGCAGCACCCGCTGCCCATGCCGCATTGCAATTGCGGTAATAGACGCCGGACGGCGCCGGTGATGCAATAGGCTGACGCACGGCGGATGCCTGCGGCTTGGGCCGATGTGCCCTGGGATTGGCGGCCCGATAGTCCGCTGGCTTTTGGAAGTCGGAACTCCAGATGCCTAGTTTGAGGGCCTTGGCGCGCGCCTCGGCGCCGAGATAGCGATCGCTAAACTGAGGCAACGCAACTGCAAGGCCCGCTTCGACCATGGCTTGGCCTAGATCTATCTGCCGCGCGGTGCAGCTGGCGACGATCCGGTCATAGTCATCAACATCGCGCTGCTCACAGCGCAATTCGGCACCATTCACCAATTGCCCCAATTTCGCCATCGCTTCTTTCCCACATGCCCAGCTTTGACCCTGCCGCGAACATGTCTGATAAAGCTCGGGGGCATCGACGCCATGTAAGCGGACGGCAATCCCTGCCATGTCGAGGGAGTCGCCGTCCTTTGCACGGCCCGTTCCACTAATGTCCTGCGCGGACGCGGAAAGCGGGGTCAGCGCGAGTGCGATTACAAAAAGCCATTTCATGGGAAGGATTCTAGCGCGGTTAACTTACCAATTTCTTGAACATCCTCGATCGATCGAGCCGAATGTCCGCTATGCGAATATTCGTCCCAAAGACCGGCTGACAGAACCGGCAATAGCCGAATCGACCAAAGCGCCGACCGCGCCGAACTCCTTTGCTGCGGACGTGGCGCCGGTGACGACCACGACGGTATGGGTAGGGCATTAGAACCAGTGCTAAGAGCGCCCGCTCCGCTACCGCCCGGACCGACGGTTCTGCATTCCCTTTATAATGTCTCCAAGAACCAAGCGATCTTGGTGATCGAGAGATTTCAGATCACGGTACATGACGAGCAAATGCTCGTCATCGCTATCTTCGTCCGGCTTCTCCCCGACAAGGCTTGCGATAGATACCTCAAAATGATCGGCGAGCTTTCGGACAAGTTCGATCGACGGATTCTTGGCGGTGCCTTTCTCAAGCTCCCAGATATGCGCCTTCGACGCACCGATGGCGTCAGCCACTGTTTGAAGCGATTGCCGCTTTGCCGTGCGAAGGTTCTGCAGCCTCATCGCCAACGACATGTCCATGACCTCCCTCGACACAACCTAACATGAGAGCAACGCCATAGGAATCAAAGAGCGTTCGGTCAAACGAACGACTTCGTCCGACCGATTGACTCTAGTCGTTGTCTGATATAGCGAACGATAACGTAACTACGAATCTTACTGATGGCATCGCATGAACCACCGTCGGGATACCATTCCCCACCCTCGCATCTGGGCAGTCCACTCGGCAGCGAAACCTGGGGTCTCGGACCGATCATCGCTTGGCCGACATGCGAAAATGATACGCACTCGGAGACCGCCCCGGGGGCAGCACCATGACGCGTAGCCGGAAGCGATCAGCATCCGTGCCGCAGATTAAGCTGGAGAGAAGAAATGGCTAAAACCACCAAGTCCAAGGCGCTAGTGCCCGCTGGGCAGCGCAAGACGTCCGTGATGCGAAAGGCAGCCACGGTTGCCGTTGCGCCGGCCACGGACGGCACACTGCTGCCGATCCTCGGCTCCGACCTCGCTCTGGCGAAGCTGATCGGCGACGGAGGCGATGTCATGCGAGAGGGCGGCGTCGTTCTCGTAACCGGTCGCGCTTATGCGACCCGCGCGTGCGTCGTTCCCGCGGAAGAAATATTCTATGATCAGGCAGCGCGGCCCGATGGCAAGGGGCCGTGGCTCGGAGAGGCGGACAAGATCAGCTGGCGCGACGAGGCGAGTGGCTATGACTGCATCATCTTGCGTGACACGGAAGATGGTTTTCTGTCCGGATATGTCGGCATTCCCCACGACCACCCACTCTGGGGCTGGGATAATGGCGCAGTTCCGTCGGACATCGGGATCGAGGTGCATGGCGGTTTGACCTATTCAAGACTGTGCGAGGAAGGGCCGAGTCCGGCGCGTCGTTTAGCCGTCGAGGCGCGCCGTATCTGCCACGTGACATTACGCCCGGCGGTCTACCATCCGGTAACGCACGCTACCGATCACCGGGTCGAAGACCCGCACGCATGGTGGTTCGGCTTCAGTTGCGATCATGCGTACGATCTCATTCCCAGGCATGCGCAGGGTTCCTCCAGGCCCAAGTCATCGGAACTCGCACGGACCTATCGCGACGATGCCTATGTTGTCCGGGAAACGGTTGCGCTCGCTGCCCAGCTGCGCGCGATCGCGGAGGGGGACGCAGCGCCCCAGCGCGACGACCAGCCGCCGCCGATCGGCCTCGATCCCAGTCGCGGAGGTGGCCGTGGCCGACTTTGATCGCCACGCCAGCGAGCTCCCATGGGGATGGTGGTTTCGAGCCAATCCGCGCGGCTACGAGGATGCAGCGGGACGCCATTGGTCGAGCGTCAGGGACGCCTTCTGGGAAGGAGAACTTGGCTTCCCGCCGGTCCACTTCGCACCCGAACAGCATGAACTGATGCTGAGGGTAATGACCGCGATCAATGCGAGCTGGTTTGGCACGGAGAGCAACCACGATGTTTTCGGCGGGGACATGATGTTCTGGCGATTCTATCAGTGCTGGCTCGCCAGCATCGGTATGGTCGAGACATCGGAGGGGAGGAACGTCTTCGATGGGGGATTGAGCTCATTGGGGAAGTCGGTCCTCATGATGCTGCAGGCCACGCGCGAGCCGGAATTCGAGCGCCTGCCGATGTCGGCGGTTGTGGCGGCGGTCAGTGCGAGCAAGGGGCTCGACGCCGAGGCACGAGAGCGGGCGCTGATCACCTTTGAGCAGCAGGTTGGGTTTCGTCGCCATCTGTTCGCGCGCGAAGATTTGGGAAGTCGATACCTGGTGACGTTGACCGGACTTAAGGTTGGCGCGCGGATGCCGACGCGCAATATCGCGTGGTCGCAGTCCTTCGCCGATGCAAAATCGCGTGATGACCTCTTCGCTTGGCTCGCCGAGCGGGTGCATCGTTGGGATGATTGGGGTGAAATCGCCTACCGAAGGAGCGCGGCTGCGCTTACAAGCCATCTGTTGTCGGCGATCATCGGTGCGGGCGGTCTGTCTCGCTGAACCCTATCCGGTAGCGCAATTAGTGCTGTCTTGGCGTTATCACGACAAGCAGGCGCCGCTATCACTTTGCGCGCCCGCTAGCTTAGGCAGCCTCGGCCCAATTCCAAAAGAGGCAAGTATGTGAAAGGACCCAACCCGCGCCGAACGAGGGGTGTTATAGCTCAAGACGCGCGCATATTGCTGATAGTTCATTTTGAACCAACGGGTGGTCAACTGCGGTCTCGAACATGCCGGCGACCGATGGTGCGTCCGGTCGGGCGTTAAGCCGAATATCCCCTGCAGACGACCGCGCGTACAGTTTCCGAATCTTATTGGGGCCGACCCGGAGCCACTCGACAAGTTTCTGGGCAACGACCGGATCTGTTCGAGGTGCTTCCCGACGTGGCGGCCACAGCTTTTCATTGTCTTGACCATTGCGGGTCGGCGGAGTGTCCATCTGCAGCGGCTCGGCAACGGCAGCCATCGGCTGGACGTCATTTTCAGGTTCCGGGTTGCTATGGTGCGCCTTGCTCTGCTCGGCGGTGAGCCAGCGGTTTACCTGCTCGATCTTGTTCGGATCGCGCAAATAACTACAGATGAGGTGCGTAGTGTCCGACGTCGCGTCGCCTCGGCGGATGATGGTCTCCAACTGCCTGATTGCATCCTCGCGATTACTGATCGCTTGACGAAGCGCTTCCTGCTCATCGGCAGAGAAAGCATCCATTTCGAACCCGATGACGCTTGTTGAGCGCTCCGCCTTCGGCCGCGCTTGGGGACGTGAAGCAGTAGGTAAAGATCGGATCATCTCATCATAGAAGAGTCGTGCGATCGCAAGCCGGAGCTCCGCCCAACGCAGGGCGTTCGCCCGATCGTCGGAATATTTGGCGATATATTCGTCGTGCGCTCGTATGAAGTAGCCTTCAGCCCTGCGCAATTCACTGATCGTCGCCTCAGGCTTCAGGCCAGGGTTGCGCAAGGTCTTGCGGAGGTCGGCGAAAGCCGGTCCATTCAGATCCTGGCCCGCGAACATGGTTTCGATCGTGACGGGTTTGCCACTCGCTTGGGCGGCTTGGATGATGGCGACTTCAAGCTCGCGCGTCAATTTTTCTATCTGAGCAGAATGCGCAGTCAGACCTTCGACGATTACGCGCGCCATGGCCTCAGCAAGCAAGTTTTTCATACTTATCTCCTTGCTTGGTTGGTAGGTTGGAGCCCCGATGGGCAACGAGCCATTCTGTCGCTGATAAGGCACGGTTCGTCGCCAAAACCTGACATTCAAGCTCGTTGTTCCACTGCAAATTGGTGCATGGATATTACAACGAGCATTTAAATATCCAAAGACCGGATATTGGAATGATTTCGCCGCCACCGAGATCGGGTATCGTTGCAAGTCAGATAGTATCTGAAGCCGATATTCGATCATGCTGAGAGATATCCGATTCGAGTTCAAAATCTCTTATCTAAATATCTTGCGAAATATCGGTAATGTATCCAGAATATCTCAATAAGATATCGAGAATATATCGGGAGTAACTGAATATTTTTTGCGCAATAGGTAGCCTCCACAATCTTTGATTGTGGAGGCTAACAGCAACATGATATCCTTCGGATTAGGAAGGTCGGTTTCGCTCGGGATTTCCCGAGCGGGCGCCTGCCGCGGGCTGGTGGGACGGGCACGACCCGCCTTGGAAGCGTGGACTGGAGATCATGGACCCGATCGGAACTTTTCGCAGGCGCGCAGCAAAGCGGATCATCCGCGACTTGCCGCTCGACCTGGCGGAGACCGAACTCGATGATCCGTTGGGGCTCCTGCGCGGCAAGGTCCGAGCGAGCCTCGATTCCGCGCAGCGCTGGGAGCGCGGGAAAGCAGCTCCCGCCCGGCGCGCCTGGTTCGGCATTCCGAGCGTGCCGGACATATCGCGGCTGACGAGCGGGGCGGGGGAGCGCAGCTTCCACCTGGCGCGCAACGTAACCCGCGCGCGAGCGGCGGCCGCCTTCGATGATTATGCGACCGGTAAGATCGGCGATGCGAATGCGGAGCCGGAAATAGCGGCAGAGGAGCGGCCCGCTGCGACGTTCGACCGCTACACGCAGGATCATGGCCATGACGATCGCCAGATCCTCGTCACGACGCTCGATCCGGATCCGGTCAAGCGATCCAGGCAGTGGGACGCGGTCGAAGCGCATGAGTTCGGTCGGCGCAAGAACAAATCGGCCGGGCCGCCGCGTCTCAACATCAGATATGAACTCGCGCCTGCGTTTCTGGCGGGCGCCGCGCGTCGCGACGATTGTCCCGAAGGTCTGCGTGACATCCTCAACGCCGAGCAGAGGCGGGTGGATGGCGGCAAGGCGCTCGGCAAAAAGCGCCAGTTGGTTGGTGTGCCGTGGATCGATCCGGAGGCGCCTGCCGCGCTGGAGTGGCTCGCGGCGCTGCCTGGCTGGCCGAATGCAGCTCCGCCGGTCAAGCTCAGCGAAGGACGCGGCAGCTATGCGGTCATCGCGGGCGAGGCGGAGCTGCCCGCCGATCTCGATGGCGCGGCGCACGAACGCATTTTCGTCGGCGCGAACGTCTGGGTGCAATCGCTCGCCCAATCTGACAGCGGAGATGCGGGAGTAAAGCGGGTCGTGCCCGCCCTGTTTGTGCGGCACAAACCCGACGCGCTCAACAACTCCGCCAACTGGCACTTTCACTTCCAGGTTGGCAAGCGCGCCGCGACCATCAATGCCGACGGCATGCTGGTCTTCGACCCGCGTGTCGTTCCTCAGATCGCGACCAGCTTCATGAAGCCGTTCCGATGTGAGATCGCGCGTCTCATCAATATCGAACTTGAGGCGATCGGCGCCGATTATCGGCTTTCCCCAGAATCCTACGCCAAGATGGGGCTCGACGCGCAAACGATGCGTAAGGTCGGTGGCAAGGCCACCTTACTCGAACGTGCGGGAGATACGCCGGATGTGTCGCTCAACAACGCGACGATCGGCTGGGCGCGCGTGCTCGCGCAGCAGGTGGCAAAGCGCGATGCGGATTTCGCGGATGCCGATACGGCTTTCGAATTACGCGAAGCGCGCGTGCGCGAAGTCCGCACTTCGGACGACCGCGACCGGCTGGAGCGGCTCGCGCGCGAGCTTCGCGATCGCGAGCATACCGCGATCCGGCTGCGCGCCGAGGCCGCAGAGATCGAAACGCTGTGCGCTATGGCGCGCAGCCATCCGCGTATCGTTGCGAGATTTGCCCCGGGCTATGCAGACAAGGCGCGTAAGGACGGACACGATACCTATCTGTCGCACGCGTGGACCCGGCGAGGTGACGAGGCCGTAGCCTATCTCGATGAACTCGACCGGGAGTTGGTCGTTGAACAGGCCGCGATGGCCGAGCGCCGCGAGCAGGCGAAGTTTCTCGAGCACACCGCCGCCGATCTTCGCGAACGCCTCGAGCGAGACCTGAGATTTGCGGCCCAAGCCCCTGAACCGACGCGCGTTGCCGACGCAATATTGTCCAGCGAGGTCAGCTCCGCAACGATGCTCGACCCCAATGCGGTGATGAAGCGCATCGCCGAGACGCCGCTCCTGCTCAGCGAAGTCGACGGACGCCTGGTCGTGGTTTCTGCCGACGATCCTCAGGATTTGATCCACGGCATCGATCTAAATGCCGCACCCTATCGAAAGCGGCTGCCGGCGATACGGGCTATTCAGCAGAAAGAACTCGCCCAAGTTGGCGCGTTGTTGGCGAAGCGTGGCCCGACAGGCCTTGACGATGAAAATCTCGTCGACAAGAGCGCGTGGCTGCAGATCGCGGTCAGACGCTGGCGCGATACTCCCGAGATTGAGCGGCGGATCAAATTGCGCGATCTGCGCACTCAGGCGACCCGCGAAATCGCTCTCGGCCGCCAGCGGGAGGCCGACCAAGAATTTGCGCTGTCGCCGCCTGGCGCGCTCGATCAGCCTTTGCCGACGATGGCATCGCTCGGCGCAGGCGGACTCGATATGGTGGGGCTGGGCGACATCACACCTGGCCGCGAACCACAGCCGGTGCCAGCATGGGTCGTGTCCGTCAAGATGGTGTAAATTCGGCGTTGGCCACGGGTCATCGTCAGGCGGCCTTTGCTGTGATGTGCAAAGGCTGGATTTCCTCCTCGATCATGGTTTGATTGAGTTCGGCCATGCCCTCGATCTGCATGTAGCGATGTTGGAGCTGCCACTCGTCGTTCTGCTCGAGCAGAACGGCGCCGACGAGGCGGATGATGCTGTCCTCGTTGGGGAAGATGCCGACGACATCGGCGCGTCGCTTGACCTCCTTGTTCAGCCGCTCGAGCGGATTGGTCGAGTGTAATTTCACGCGGTGCTGGGTGGGGAAGCCGGTGTAGGCGAGCACATCGGTTTCGGCGTCATCCATGCAGGCGCCCAGCTTGGGCCAGCGGGCGCGTAGCTGATCGGCCACATGGCGCCAGGTCTGGATGGCGCCGTCCTGATCAGGTTGGATAAAGGCCTGCCGGATCGCGGCGGCCACCATGGTGTGCTGGCCTTTGGGCACATAAGCCAGCGCGTTGCGCATGAAGTGGACGCGGCAGCGCTGCCAGGTGGCGCCGAGCACGCGGGTGATCGCGGCCTTCAGTCCCTCATGGGCATCGGAGATCACCAGCTTCACGCCGGTCAGGCCGCGCCGCAGCAGGTCCTTGAGGAAGTCAGACCAGAAGACCTCGGCCTCGCTCGGACCGATATGCAGGCCGACGATTTCGCGGCGGCCTTCGGTGTTGACGGCCATGGCTATTATGGCCGCCACCGAGATGATCCGGCCGCCCTGCCTGACCTTGAGGTAGGTGGCATCGAGCCAGAGATAGGGCCATTCCCCGGTCAGTGGGCGCTTCAGAAAGGCATGGACGCGCTCATCGATATCCTTGCACAGCTTGCTGACCGACGACTTGGAGATGCCGGTCATCCCCATCGCCTGGACCAGTTCGTCCACGCGCCGGGTGCTGACCCCGCCGATCCATGCCTCCTGAATGACCGCGACCAGCGCCTTCTCGACCATCTTCCGGGGCTCGAGGAAGCCGGGGAAGTAGGAACCAGTCCGCAGTTTGGGGATCTTGAGGTTGAGCGTTCCCAGCCTGGTGTCGAGCGTCCGGTCGCGATGGCCATTGCGCCAGGTGGCGCGCTCGCCGCTGCGTTCATGGCGCCCGGCGCCGATCAGGCCATCAACGTCGGCCTCCATGATCAGCTGCAGCACGTTTTCAGCGATCAGCCGTAAAAAATCTGCGTCGCCGCTCTTCGCAGATAGCTCTTCGATCAGTAGTCTGTTCTCGGTCATCGGGTACTCCTTCGTCAGGGTTGAAGTCTCGCAACTCCACCATAACAATGAGCCCGGTGGCCACCAGAGCCGCTGCATTTTGGGGTGGGGCATGCCCCACCCCAAAATGCACCAGTTCCTACACCGGAAATTACACCACGACCGCGGACGCTAGCCCAGCATGGCTTTCGCCGCGTGCAGAGCTCCCGCAACAATTTGATATTCCCACCGAAGAAACTGTTCCCGTCACGCCGAAGCAGGCCAAGATCCTACGCGATGTTCGTCGTGACGATTATTTACCCGTCCATAACAACGGGCGGGAACCGTTTGCTAATCTGTATGAGCGGCTTGGCGACACCTCAATCAAAGGGCCGTTTCCCGACAAACCAACCAACGACCAGCTCCAAGCGCTAAAATCGGTCATCGAAACCTATCCTGTTCGGATCGTGCACTGGCGCGGCGCGCGACAGGTCGATCTGCGCGACGACCCTCGCGGGTGGTTCGATACCCCTTACATCAGGAGCGCGGCGGGACAGAACCTGCTTTCGTCGATTGTCGATAGGCGTGCGCAGATGTTCAGGAACCTGCCCGATATCGACCCGGCACGCCGGCCGACGGCGTGGGAGGTCGAACAGAAACGGCGGGCATCCCTGCTTGATCGACCTGCTGCTCGCGTCGCGCCGGTGCCTGCCGAATTAATGGACGCACACCAGGAGACCGACCCTGCCGCTCTGTGGCGCCGTGCGCCTGTCCCTTTCCTGTTCGCGCGGTGTACGGATGCCGAGGTACCGGACACAGTGGAGACGCTTCGCGACGCCCTCGGACCCCGCGCCGCGTGGCTGACACGGCCTGACATACGCGCCCGCACCCGCGCTGCCTGGTTCGTTCAGCAGGAGACGCGGAACGATATACTGCATGACCGACTGGTCGAGACCGGTCGCTTGCCACCCGCGAACGCCCGAGCGAGCGAAGGGGATCGCTTTCGGCACATAGGCGATCCGCTGCTCGATGAAGAATGGCTGCTGGTCGGGCGCGGTTCGGTGCGGTTCGATCGGCCGAAGGAGGCGGATCGGTTGAAGCGCGCGCTGGCATCGGCGCGGTCCAGCGGGGATATGGCGGCTGCCGCGGCGATCATGGCGTTCGGGATCAAGCGGCGAACAGCGAAGCAAAATGCGAAACGGTCGAAGCCATCGAAGGGTCTTCATGCGCCCGCTCGCGGGCTGCCCGGGCGAGAGCCCGGCGGCCGCGGACGCTGATCGCCTGACCGCCAGGAACCTCTGCTTCTTGTAGAATGGCAATCACCCCCTGCGGCGCAGCCGCAGAACGGCCTCGCATGTCCGCCGGATGGAAAAGCGGGACGCGCCTGCGCGCCCGCCGAACCGTGGAGACGCTGACGCGGGAAGCGAGGAACAGGGTGAAAGGAAAAGAGGCAGGAGTTCTGTCTCGGATCCCTGATCCTCCGAAAGGAGAATATCGTGAACGATTATCAATTTCCCAAATGCCTGCAGGTGATCGGTCTGGCATGCATTCCCGTCAACGACATACCAGACGAGCATCCGGCGCTGGCACGCAGGCCGGTTGCGGCGGCGGTCCTGACGATGGTCGATCAAGATGATGGTCATCACTGGATCAACACGATCTGCGTCTCCGACGCGCGCAAGTCGGAAATCCCATTGCCGCACTTGCTCGACAAGACGCTGTTGCCAGGGGTTGTCCAGATCGCGTCCACGGCCGATCGCATGACGCTGGCGATGGACGCGATCAGCCGGCGCTTCTTCGTCGAGCCGGCTCTTGCAGAACTCTGCTTTGGCGAGACGGCTGTCGATCCCGCCGCAATGGGTGACCGTGGGTTCGATGAGCGAACAGCGTGCCGTCGTTTCTCGATCCCGATGCCCGAGACCGGCGATGCGGACATCGAGCTTGCCTGGTCGCGCTCGGCGCCGGCGGCAACCGAAGACCATGCGCTTCGCGTCGCGACGGCGCGGCTAATGCTATGGGCGCATGTCGAAGCGTTCCGCAGCGCGCGACCGGAACCTTTCTTCGAGACGATGCTGGCCCTGCGCGACTGGATCGACGCCAGCGAGTATCTGAAGGCCGCGCTCGCCGATATCGGGAACTCACGCCCAATCCGCCGCGCAGACTCGTTTGCGCATCATTATCGCGACTATCGACAACGGCTTGCTGCGGGCGACGAGACCGCGCGGTGGGTGAGCTTCGAGGACGGGCTGTTCCACGCCTGAGCGAGCGTAACTCGTAAGCCCACCATGGAAAGACAAAATGGCCTCGCTGCTCGGGTCGCGCGAGCAGCGAGGCCTGCGAGCGTGCATATGCACAACGCTTCGCATGCGATGGGCCGCTTTCATGCCCGTCAGGGCACGGTCTAGCGACCAGCTTTAAACATCCGGTGAATCGGCGCACAGCAGCCGCTGCGGCGCCCTCTCGCCATCCCTCCATCACACATGAACTCAGCAAGGGGACCGCAGCGATGCGGTCCCTTTGTCCTTTACAGAAAGACGTACCAAATGACGACCATCCACAACATCCGACCGTTCAACACCCGCTATGTAATCCGGGAACGCTCAAGCCGATATACGCCTGAACTCTTGCGCACGCACCGCACGGCGCAGGCGAGCTACGCTTACATCAACCGCCAGAATAGCGTTGATGAATGGGGTCCGACGCCGAACTGGGCGTCGCGCCCCGACCTGGCGGCGGCGGGCCGATGTGCTCCTGCCCGCGCTGCTGGCCCCAAGCTGGGGGGAATCGCGCTGTGGGCACAAGCGGATGAGAATGCGGTCCGGTATCGGCCCGACGAGCCGACAATCGCGCATTGCGTTGGCAGCCTGCCGCGCCATGAGGACCTCGCCTTCTGGCGCAATCTGATCGAAGGCTTTGCCGAGGATTATCTCGTGGCCCGCGGCATGGTCGTGGACTGGGCGATCCATTACCAAGCGGAAAGCGATGAGCAGCCGGAAATCGCACCGCACGTGCATTTCCTCATTACCTTGCGAGGATATGACCCGGAGCACCGCGATTACGGCAAGGTTCGCCAGAACTGGCTCAGAACGGACAACTCTCGCAAGCGCCTCGCCGAGCGTTGGTGGGAACGGACCGGAATCGTCCCGCCCGAATATGTCATGGCAGCGACAACGCAAAAATCCCGCTGATCGTGTCGGCACCGAGCACCGGTAACGCCCGGTGCCGAACACCATGAGGATCGCATTCCTGTTCTGGCTTCAGAAGGATCGGATAGTGAGGCCTCCAGACCAGAATAGGAGAGAAATTGAACGGAGAGGGTGATCTGAAGATCGGAGGAGAAAATAGAATGTTTATCGTTGAACCAACTGCTGTAGTTATTGCCGCGTATGTCACGGCCCTCGTTACGCGCGAAATGCCGCGCCTGTTTGCATTGCTAATCGTCTGGATCGCCGACCGGCTGTCGGCAGCTAGGCACACTCAGATCGTGGAAGCGCTTAGCGGTCGCCAAGTCCCAGCGAATTGGACCGCGGCGTCGGAAGATCGTAAGTTGTTGCGCGCCGGCATGCGCTCTACGATGCGTATGGCGACGTTTCGCTCGCTCTATCCTCTGAACCGCTGAAATCGGCTGTTAGGCCCATTTTGACTGCGACAATTTACCAGAATGATTTGCATGCGGTTCGCCTCGCCCGCAAAACACGGCATTCTCTAATTTCGAACCGTGTGACTCGAGGAGCCAATGTCTCCAAGGAAGCGGAGATCTCAGATGATGGCTTTTCGGGGAAATGCTTACCTCCCGGTCAATTGGCGATAGAGCGACACGATCTCCGACTTTGACAAGCTCGGATTGCCCGCCACGTTGAGCGCGACCCTGGTAAAGTTGAGCCGTTTCATTATTGGCTCCACCTCGCCTCGAATGAAATAGTGGGAAGACGGACTCCGCGTGAAGTCTCGGTGCACGCGGCCTGCTCGCGCACCGACGCGCTGTATCGCGAAGTCGGCTCGATCTGGCGTCGTAAAGCTAAAATCCCGGTGATGGATTGCGACATGTTGCAACTCTCGCAGCTCATCGCGACGCTCCCAGATCTGGAATATAGCCGGTACGTCGTACGGCTTGGACCTGAATAGGAACGCGTCACGCTGCACAGTCTCCTCGTGGATTAGATGGAAGTTACGATCGAGGCGATTTTCTATGGAAGCCTTCCGAAAGGTTCGCGGCAATATCAGTGCGATGACACTCGCCTGCCATGCAGCATGGTTGAAGAAGCGTACTGCCATACTGGCACTCCGGCCGAACGGCGGATTGCCGACCACAGCCACCTCTCGTTCGCTGCGGATTTCAACAGATAGGAAATCAGCTGTAACTATGCCAGGGAACTTTGGATCAACATCAAACGCCAAGCTCCCTTGGGGCATCAGCATGAAAAACGATCCCGTACCGGCGCTCGGCTCGACTAGCTGGTATCGCTCTGGATTGCAGAATTTCCGGAAAGATCGATAGAGCTTTTGTGCTACGTGTTGACGTGTGTAATACTGGTCCAGCAGTACATCATTCGTTTCCATCCAATTTTTCATTTTTACACCCTCGAGACAAAATTCAATCTCGTCGGACATTTGTATTTTGCCGACCCTAGGTTTTAGGATGGCCGGCAGGTTCTCCCAAGCCGATGAGTGATTTTTTTCAGATGTTCTATTTTTTGGCTATAGAAGACATAATATATATGGGCGTCATATTGCATTTAAGGTCGGCAGAAGGCCGGATTTGCACGGGGGACATCGCGACGCGGGTGCGCAGGCGAATGGATGCGCTTGCCTCTCGGACAAACAACAATGCGCCGCTCATCTTGGGAAAATCGCCCCTTAAGGCACCCGCTGTTTAGGAGCCCAACCAGCCCACGCGGGTCGATCTAGTCTCCTCTCGGACGCTTCCGCTTTGCGCCTGAAGGCGGTCTTTTGGTCGCTGGAGGGCGTTTGCCAATAGCTGTCATTCAAGTTCTTCGTGCTGCGCCGAGATGAGTGGCTTTACCACGACCGAACATGAAGCTCCGAACTTCCTAACTCCCCGCTGAATTCTTGCCGCGACCTTTGTGCGCCAGATCCAATATAGGTTTGCTTCCGACAAGAGTTTTGGACCTGTCTCGCGACATGATCCGGTCGTCACCAAAGGGAGCCGGACATGATGAAACCAATGATCCTCGCGACTGTCGCAATAGCATCCGTCGCGCTCGCCAGCCCGCTTCTGGCGCAATCCTTCTCGCCTAATTCCAAGCCAGCGACGGAAACGCCATTGTCGATGGTGGAGGCGCTCCACACTGCTTTCGGCGATCACCATGATCGCGCAGTCCACACAAAGGGCGTCATCTTCGAGGGAGACTTCACGCCAGCGCTCGAGGCAAAAACGCTGACTATCGAACCTATTTTTGCGGGCGGTGCTGTGCCGGTCGTCGCGCGGTTCTCGCTATTCGCCGGAGTGCCCACATTACCAGACAATGACGATGGTGCATCGCCGGCCGGGTTTGCCGTCAAGCTGATCGCGCCCGATGGCGACGATTTCGACATCGAGGCCAACCAGCACAACAACTTCATCGTGAAGACGTTCGACGAGTTTGCGATTTTCCTGCGCGCTGTGGGCGCCGCTGGCAAAGGCGACAAGGCGCCGCTCGATGCGTTCCTCGCCGCGCATCCGGAATCGCGAGCCTTCCTCGCCAGCCGAACCTACCCGGCATCCTATGCGACCGCGACGTTCTTCGGGATCAACGCCCTCAAGTTCTCGAATGCGCAAGGGAAGGCGAGCTTCATCCGCTATCGCTTTGTGCCGCTGGCCGGCGAGCGCTATCTCACGTCGGCGGAACGCCAGGCGCAGAGTCCGGGCTATCTCGGGGACGAGATCGTCAAGCGGATAGCCTCTGCTCCGGTCGTGTTCGACCTCTTCGCTCAGATAGCCGGACCCGGCGACGAAGTCGACGATCCGTCGGTTGCGTGGCCCGAGACGCGGCGCATGGTGAAGCTGGGCACTTTTCGGCTGACGCGGCAGCCTGCCGACCCCGTAGCGACGGCTAAGGCCTTGCTTTTCCTGCCCGGCCAGGCGCACCCCGGTGTCGAAGCTGCCGACCCGATGCTCGTGATGCGAAATACGGCCTATCCCATCTCGCTGGGCGGTCGACAGTAAAAGTTTCGCAAACCTCCGTGTGACCGCCCCCCCCCTCGGCTCGTCACACCTGCGCCGGGCGGTCCCGCTTTGCCTCCCCCAGCGGAACCACCCGGCGCGCCCTTTATCGAAGGACTGAGTCATGGGTCACGGAGCAGCTGCCATGCGCCTCACGACGGATCGACCGGCTTGGTCGAAATTATCCCGCACCAAAATATATTATGAGGCCATCTTTGCCCTAGCCATCGACCGGCTCCACGCCGAGGGCCGGTATCGCGTCTTCATCGACATCCTGCGCAACAGGGGGATGTTCCCCAATGCGCGGTGCTTTGCCGGGCATAACGGGCCGAAGCCGATCACCGTGTGGTGCTCGAACGACTATCTCGCGATGGGCCAGCATCCCAAGGTGATCGCGGCGATGGAGGAAGCGCTCCATGATGTCGGCGCGGGCTCCGGCGGCACACGGAACATCGGCGGCAACACGCATTACCATGTCGATCTCGAAGCCGAACTCGCCGATCTGCACGGCAAAGAGGCCGCGCTGCTGTTCACGTCGGGCTATGTCTCGAACGAGGCGACCTTGGCGACGCTCGGCAAGATCTTGCCCGACTGCGTGATCTTCTCGGACGAGCTGAACCACGCGTCGATGATCGCCGGCATCCTCTATTCGGGCTGCGAGAAGCGCGTGTTCCGCCACAACGATCTCGCGCATCTCGAAGAGCTGTTGGCGGCTGAGGACCCGTCGCTGCCAAAGCTCATCGCGTTCGAAAGCGTCTATTCGATGGAGGGCGACATCGCCCCGATCGGCGCGATCTGCGACTTGGCCGATAAATACAACGCGCTCACCTATCTCGACGAGGTTCATGCGGTCGGCATGTACGGCCCGCGCGGCGGCGGCATCTCCGAGCGCGATGGCGTCGCCGACCGGCTGACGATCATCGAGGGCACTTTGGGCAAGGCGTTCGGGGTGATGGGCGGCTATGTCGCCGCCGACCAGACGATCATCGACGTGATCCGCTCCTACGCGCCGGGGTTCATCTTCACGACCAGCCTGTCGCCGGTGCTGGTCGCCGGCGTGCTCGCGAGCGTGCGGCACCTCAAGCAGTCGAGCGCCGAGCGTGAGGGGCAGCAAGCGTCGGCCGTGAAGCTCAAGGCGCTGCTGAGCGACGCCGGGCTGCCCGTGCTCCCGGGCGACACGCATATCGTGCCGCTGATGGTCGGCGATCCGGTGAAGGCCAAGTGGATCAGCGATATTCTGCTCGCCGAATACGGCGTGTACGTCCAGCCGATCAATTATCCGACCGTCCCCCGCGGCACCGAACGCCTGCGCTTCACGCCGGGCCCGGCGCACGACGAAGCGATGATGCGCGAACTCACCGACGCGCTGGTCGAGGTGTGGGGCCGGCTCGAACTCAAGCTGCGCGAAGCGGCGTAATTATCGTCCAACGGAGCAAAAGCCATGGCAACTACGCATGTCGTCACCGAGCATGTCGATCTCGTCTCGACCAAGGATTTCGAAGCCACCGTCCGCGGTCTTGAAGCGGCGCTGGGAAATGCCAGCCCAGGCGAACTGATGCAGCGCCTCGCGGCCAGCGACGACTGGGACGATTATGCGGCGCAATGCGCGGCACTTGCCGGTAGCAGCGGTCTGATTCAGGTCGGCCACCTTGACTGGGGCGGCGTTCTTTCGTTGTCTGGCGTCGCCATGAAAGCCCGCTGCTTCATCGTCGGCAACCCGCTGACCGCCCAGAAGCTCCTAGCCACGGGCGGCCCGCAAGCCGGTCTTTACCTTCCGGCCAAGGTTCTCGTGTTCGAAGACGCCAAGGGCTCGGTTCATCTCGCCTATGATACGTTCGTGCCGATCATGGCGCCGTTCGGGATCGAAGCGCTCGATCGCATGGCGGCCAAGATCGACGACGTTTTGGACGGGCTGGTCCAGGCCGCTGCCGGGTGAACCGTGCCGCTAACCCGAAACCGTTGTACAAAATGCACATGTCTTGACGCTCACGAATGCAAAACCAGTCTCGGATCCGCATCCCGTTCGATAAGTTGTTGGCGTGGCGTGGCAACGGCCGCATTCCATAGGGGAGGAACAAGCCATGTCGGATGCGAGCACGTCATCGGGGCCGGAACCGAGCGCCGGATACGGCAATCGGCTCGCCGCTGTGTTCGGCGAGCCGATCGTTCGTTCTACGCTGAACCGTACGCTCAAGGCTGGCTTGCTGGCTGCCACGGAGGTGCGAGACGATGCGCCTGACGGAGAGATAAGCAGTTCGATCGCCTGTGAGGATGCCTTTCTCGCGACGCTGCATCTGCGCGATATCGGTCGCCACACGGCGTGGGAAGCCGGGCGACAATATCCGGTCCGGGCGCTGCTGGTGGGCGAGACCTTAATCCGTGACCTCAAGCGCGATCCGACCGTACTGGTCGACAATCCGCATCATGAAATTCACTTCTACCTGCCACGCGCTGCGCTCGACGCGATTGCTGACGATTGCGAGGCACGCCGCGTCGACGGACTCTCATATGTCGCTGGCGAGCCGATTAGCGATGAGGTCGTCGCGAACCTCGGCGCATCTCTGCTCGGGGCCTTCGCGATGGCGGGACAGCCCAATACGCTCTTTCTCGATCATCTGCTGTCGGCGATCGCTATCCACCTCGCGGTGTCGGCTGGCGGCATGTGTCCAGGGAGCCGATCGAGGCGAGCTACGCTCAGCATGGCGCAGGAACGGCGTGTGAAGGAGATGCTATGCGCCAATCTCGGCGGGGAGATACGAATCGCCGATCTTGCCCGCGAATGCCGATTGTCTGCTGGCTATTTCAGCCGCGCGTTTCAGGCATCGACCGGGTTGGCACCACACCAATGGCTCGTTCGCCGCCGGCTCGACGCGGCCAAGGCAGACCTTCGGGACCGACGGATGACGCTGGCGGAGGTCGCGCTCGCCAGCGGCTTTTGCGATCAGAGCCATTTCACGCGGGTGTTCTGCCGACATGTCGGCATCAGCCCCGGCCGCTGGCGGGCCAGCCAATGAACGCGGTACGATCAAGCAAGTCGGCCGCCTGCTCCCCGTCCGGTTACGACGAAGCATTGCGCACCTGCTTCGGCGTCAATCCTGCGGCGGGCTCCACCACCACTCTCACCGGCGGCGACATGTCGGTCACACGCGTCATATGCAACCTGCCGGGGAATGGCTTGTCCAATCCATTGCCCCCTGAGGACGCCTGGCTCCTGACCGTCCAGCTCCGGCATTGCCCCGAGCACGATCTGTGGATCGACGGAAAGCGACGTACGACGGGGCCGCTCGCGCCTGGATCGATCTCGATTTACGACCTCCGCTCCGATCCGCGCGTCAACAGCATCAGCCCGTTTGCGAACCTGCACTTCCATCTGCCGATGGCGCGGATCCAGTCCATTGCCGATCAGGAAGGCTTCGGACCCCTCGTCGATATGCCCAACGAGCCGGGGATCGGGTTCGACGATGCCGTGATTGCTGGACTCGGTGCGTCGCTCGCACCTGCCTTTGACGCGCCCTCGCAGCCAAACCGCCTCTTCATTGACCATGTCACCCAAGCCATCGCCGGCTATGTCGCGCAGCGCTTTGCGACTGGGCAAAGGTCGCCGATACGTAACCGACGCGTTCTGGACGCCAGGCAATGGCGAGCGGTCGCCTCGCGTCTCGACGGCGAGCTGTTTGGTGACGTAACTATCGACACGCTCGGCGATGTCGCAGGCTTGCCGCCGAGCGAGTTCAATCGTGCCTTCCTGAATACTGTCGGCGAGCCTCCACATCGATGGCTGATCCGGCGTCGTATCGAACGCGCGATCGGGTTTATTCGCGCAGCCAGATATGAGATGCCTCAGATTGCTCGGTATTGCGGGTTCGCTGACGAACAGCATCTGAAGCGTGCGCTCGCTGCCTATGGCAGAACCGGCGTATTTATGAGACATTGAGGTATGGAAGCGGTACGACATCGCGAACATGCCTCCGGTGCCTATGGCCGGAATCTGTCCGGGATCTTCCGGCTGCCCGATGCCCCGACTTTCGTCACTCGCAGCCTGAGCTCGGGGCCTCTGGCGATCACCGAAATCCGCGACGACGCGCCCGTCGAGCGAATGAGTGATCCGCTGCCCGTCGAGGACGCCTTTCTCGTCACATTTCATGCGAGGACGTTTCGCGCGAACAAAAGCTGGGAGCAGGGCAAGCAGGCGGTCGTTCGAGACATCGCACGGGGCGCGACACTACTGCGCGATCTGAAGCGAAGCCCTTCGGTGCTAATCGATCAGCCGCACCATTCGCTGCATTTCTATCTGCCTCGCGCTGCGCTCGACGCCATCTGCGATGACAGCAATGCGCAGCGCATCGGTGATCTATCTTACGTGGCAGGCGTCGGGATGGACGATCCAATCATCGGCAACATCGCCGGCGCGGTCATGGCGGCCCTCCGAACACCGGCCGAGGCCAACCGCATGTTCCTCGATCATATCACGCTTGCGGTTGGCACGCATGTGGCGCAGGTCTACGGCGGCTTGGTCCCGGGATCACGGATCGTGCGTGGGGGACTGACACCGAAGCAGGAACGGCGTGCAAAGGAAATGATCGCAGCGCATCTCGACGGAACGATGTCCGTCGAGTCCATCGCCAGCGCATGTGGCCTGTCGGCCGGGCATTTTCGGCGAGCCTTTCGCGAGACGACCGGCTTTGCCCCACATCGATGGTTGCTGCGGCACCGGATCGAGGCAGCGAAGGCTCGACTTGCGGATGCCAATTCTACGCTGGCCGAGATTGCGCAGCAGTGCGGCTTCGCCGACCAAAGTCATTTCAACCGTGTCTTTTCGCAGATCGAGGGTGTTACCCCAGGTCGATGGCGACGAGATCGGGATGTTCGACCGTTCCGGGGTAAATTTGACCCTTGAACGGTCGGGGCGATTGTACGGCGGCGTTGCGCCCGAATTTGGACGCCGAGAAATTCTTGAGCAACACCTGAAACCGGTCGTTCACGATGAAGTTCAACGGTAGAATCGGCCAAATTCGAACTATCGCTGGCAAGATTGCCGATATCGAAGAGGGCTTTGCCCGCGCCAGCGGCTGAACGCTCGCGTGAAGCTGGCGGTTTCGGCATAGCCCAGCATTTCTGCAATGCGTTCGACCGACAGGGTTGATTTCTCCAGCAATTCGAGCGCGCGGGCCTTGCGGATTTCCTCGAGCAATTCCCTGAAGCTCGTGGCGTGCGCCTTCAGCTTCCGGTGCAGCGTTCGTTCGGACACGCCGAGCTGCCGTGCTGCGTCGATCGCGGTCGGGAAACCGCGACCGGACCGGACGAGGTGATCGGATACGCGGCGCACGAACACATCCTGGCTCGAGGTCGTCTGCACCAGTTTGGCGCACAAATCGCGATAGGTTTCCTCAAGCAGCGGGCTGGCCATTGGCAACGTCAGATTGCCCGAACCCTTTTTGAAGACCCAGCGGGTGCGGCCGGCACCGAAAACCACCGGCACACCGAGAAGGCGTTCGCAATCCTGCCACCCGGCCGGACGGTCGAGCACGGTCTCGATATATGCAAGCGGGAAGACCGGCGGCTGAAGATCGTTGAGAAACATCGTCACCGATCCGAGCGCTCGCTCCTGTTGAAATTCCTTCAGCTCTTCCGGAGCGCGCGCGTCGTCGGCGCACAGTGCGACGGCCACGCCATCGTCGAGCTCGGCCCAATAATGCATCAGGGAAAAGGTCAGGGCCTGAAATCCGCCGAGCACTTGCAGGCTCTCGGTTACATTGGCCGCCGCGAGGACCGCCATGCCGAGCGGGCCATAGGACATCACGCGATAGCGCATCCCTGTGCGCATCCATAACCCGTCGATATGGCGGGTCGAGGCGATGAACAGGCGCTGGAACGCGACTTCCTGCGATGCCTGGATCTCGGCTTGCGGGTCGTCGAGGATCATCGGGTCGATTCCGGCTTCGCGCAGGAGCGGTCCAGGATCGATGTCATTCTCGCGCAGCCCCGCCGCCATGATCCGCAGGCTTTGCGCCGAAAGCCGGACCGTTTCGAGGAGCTCGATCTGCATCCGCAACGACTAGCCGCGTTGGCAGTTAATGTCAAAAAATTGTCAGTCGCGGATATTCCTATCGCACCGCGTTACTGGTTTTATGCCTTCAAGGTCAGGACAGTCGATGCGAGCTTCCGGAGCCGATTGGGAGAGTGAGATGAACCAGGTAGCCACACTTGTTGCGGATTGTCCCGACACGTCCGGCCCCCGTGCCTTCGCGGACTGGGATCGCAGCCCGCAGGTATTGCTGGGCGACCTCGGTGCCGAACTGCCGCATGACGACATGATCGAAGAGCTGCGCCGCGGGATCCACGGTATTGCCGAAAAGGTGATGCGTCCGATCGGCGCCGAACTCGATCGATTGAGCGCCAGGGACGTCATCGCCGAAGGCTCGCGCCTCTGGGAGTTTCGCGAAGCCTATTCCCAGCTCGGCATCACGGTCGAGGCGCTCGGCGCCTTTCCCCCCGAGCAGATTCCCGACATCTTTTGCCTCCTTTTCGAGGAACTCGGCTGGGGAGACGCGGGACTCTGCATCTCGACGGGGGTGGACCTGCTGCCGCACTATATGGCGGCGAAGTTCGGCAATGATTTCGTCGCCCGGACCTACCCCGAAACGATGATCGGCTGCTGGGGGATCACCGAGCCCGATCATGGTAGCGACGCGCTCGATGCCAATCGCGCCATCTTTCACGCCAATGGTCAATATGGCCGGCCCAACTGCGTCGCGAAGATCACCGACGGCAAGGTGATCATCTCGGGCCAGAAATCGGCGTGGGTGTCGAACGGTCCGATCGCCGAGCTGGCGATCCTTTATTGCGCCGCCGAAACGAACGGGGTCGTTGATACGCAGCGCGGCGCAGTGGTCGTCGTTCCGCTCGACGCCGGCGGCGTCTCGAAAGGCAACCCGCTCGAGAAGATGGGCCAGCGTGCACTCCCGCAAGGCGAGATTTTCTTCGACAACGTCGAGCTCGATATCGATCATCTGCTGGTTGCGCCCGAAGACTATAAGAAGGGTGTCTACGCCATTCACAGCGAGGCCAATGCGCTGATGGGCGCGGCCTTCACGGGCTGCGCGCGCGCCGCCTACGAACATGCTTATGCCTATGCCCATGAGCGCAAGCAGGGGGGCGTCCCGATCATCCGTCACCAGGACGTCGCCAAGAGATTGTTCCATATGGCCCGCAAGGTCGAGATATCTCGTGCGATCACGCGCCGGGTGACCAAATTCAACAGCTTCAATGACATGCCGGCCCTGCAGGCCGCGATGTTCGCCAAAGTCACATCGACGCAGAACGCCTTCGAGGTCGCAAGCGACGCGATCCAGATGTTCGGCGGCAATGGCGTGACATTGGAATATCCGGTCGAGAAGATTTTCCGCGACGCCCGATCTTCGCTGATCGAGGACGGATGCAACGAAATTCTCGCCATCAAGGGCGGAACATTGATGATCGATCCCGACAGGCTGCCTTCGACCGCCTGAGCGCCACCGGGTCAATCGGGAATATGTCCGGACACTGCCGGGCGATGCGAACGGGGAATGCCAGCCATTTTCCGAGGGGAGAAAATTGTGCGCCAGAATGCAGTCATCGCAGGAGTCGGCATCACGCCGTTCGGCAAGCATCTCGGCCGTTCGCTGTCGAGCCTTGCCCATGAGGCGATCGCACAGGCCCTCGCCGACGCGGGCATCGGGCAGGATGCGATCCAGGCAGCGTGGGTGGGAAATGCCGGTGCGCCGGTCGTCACCGGGCAAGTCTGTGTGGGCGGGCAGGTGATCCTTCGCCAGCTCGGCATCGGGCGCATCCCGGTCGTCAACGTCGAAAACGCCTGTGCAACGGCCTCGACCGCGTTCCAGCAGGCCTGCTCGATGGTGACCTTCGGTGCCTATGACATCGTGCTCGCGGTCGGGGTCGAGAAACTCTATCATGACGACAAGGCTCGGCCGATGGCGGTCTATGCCGGCTGCGTCGACACCGAACATCCCGAGGCCTTGACCGACTATCTGCTCGGCGACCTGACAGTCGCCGAACGCGCCGCGGCGCCGACCGACCAGCGTTCGCTGTTCATGGATATCTATGCCCGGATGGCGCGCGACTATATGGCGCGTACTGGGGCGACCCAGCGCGATTTCGCAGAGGTGTCGGCCAAGAATTCGCGGCACGGCAGCCTCAACCCCAATGCGCAGTATCGCGAGATCCTCACTGTAGACGATGTTCTCGCCGCGCGATCGATTTCGCCGCCGCTGACCCTCCCGATGTGCTCTCCGATCGGCGATGGCGCGGCGGCGGCCATTATCATGTCGCCCGCCAAGGCGCGCGAACTCGGCGTGACCGACCCCGTCCGCGTCCGCTGTTCGCGGATCGCGAGTGGTTTCGACGCCGTCGCCGGCGAAACAGGCGTGACGAGCAGCATCGCTTCCGACGTCTACGCCGACGCCGGGATCGACCCTTCCGAGATCGATTGTGTCGAACTGCACGATGCGACCTCGCCAGCCGAGCTTATCTATTATGAAGACCTCGGGCTCTGCGCTCGCGGCGAAGGACCTGCCTTCCTCGCGAGCGGCGCGACGGCGCTTGGCGGCCGCGTGCCGGTGAACCCCTCGGGCGGGTTGGTCCGCAAGGGGCACCCCATCGGCGCGACAGGCCTCGGCCAGATCCACGAACTTGTCTCGCAGCTTCGCGGCCGTTGCGGTTCGCGCCAGGCGCAGGGCGCGCGCATCGCGCTCGCCGAGAATGGCGGCGGGTTCATCGGCTCCGATGCCGCGGCGATCGCGATGACGGTGCTCGAAAAATGAGCGAGCCGCGGACCCTCCTCCGGATGGTGCAGGACGCTGCCGCGAAGAGCGATGCCAAGCGCCTGATCTTCGTCCACAGCGACGACAGCCAGATCGTCGAGGAAAAGCGCAGCCACGCCGATCTGCTCGCCGCCGGCGCGCGCATTGCTGCCGCGATGAAGCAGGAAGGCATGGGCGCGGGCGACCGCTTCGCGATCATCCTGCGCAACCATCCCGAATTTGTCGAGGCGATGGTCGGGTCGGAGATTGCGGGTACGGTGTTCGTGCCGATCGATCCGCGCATGCGCGGCGACAAGCTGGCCTATATGCTTCGCTTCTCGGGTGCCAAAGGCGCGATCGTCAGCGCCGATGTCCTGCCGAATGTCGAGGCGCTGCTGCCCGATCTGCCCGAGTTGCGGTGGATCTGGGTCATCCATGCCGGCGAAAGCGACCCGCGCGCGCTGCATCGCATCCTCGCTTCGGTCGATCCGGTGGTCGAGCTTGTTCCTCAGCCGCTCGATGCGCCGATGCAGCTTCTCTTCACCTCGGGAACGACCGGGGATCCCAAGGCGATACAGTCGCCCTATGCCCGCTTCAGCGGCGTCGCGAGCCTCGGTGCGGTGATCGGCCTGCGGCCGGACGATATCGTCTATACCGGCCTGTCGCTCACGCACGCCAATGCACAGCTGATCAGCCTCGGCAACGCAATCGCGCACGACCTCGAAATCGTGATCAGCCGCCAGTTCACTAAGTCTCGCCTGTGGGAAATTCTCTCGCGCTACGGCTGCACGACCTTCAATCTGCTCGGCGGCATGGCGACCGCGATCTTCTCCGAACCACCGGGACCGTTCGACCGCGCCCACAAAGTCCGCTTCGTCCTGAGCGCGGGCATGCCCGAAAGCATGTGGCACGATTTTGCTCGGCGCTTCGGCGTCGAGATATTCGAGTTTTTCGGCGCGGCGGAAGGCGGATTGACGCTAAATCCTCCAGGTGCCGGTCCGGTGGGTTCGATCGGCAAGCCGCCGCCGGGATCGGTCTGCGAAATCCTGGGAATGGACGACAGCATCCTCGGACCGGGGCAGCAGGGCGAAATCTGCTTTCGCGGCGAAGATGGCAGCGTGGCGCCCATTCATTATCTCGATAATCCCGAAGCCTCCGCGGCGAAGACGCGTGGCGGATGGTTCCGGACCGGCGATGTCGGCTACAAGGATGCCGAGGGCTGGCTCTATTTTTGTCATCGCGACGGCCAGTCGATACGCCGCAACGGCGATTTTATCGACCCGCGCGTCATCGAAACGGCGCTGTCCGAAATGGAAGGGGTCAGCGATGTCTATGTTTATGGCGCGGCAACACGGCAGAACACCCCCGGGGAAAAGGAGGTCGTCGCGGCTATCGTTCCCAAGGGCAAGGTCGAGGCGGCGGCATTGATCGGGCGCTGCGCCGAGCGCCTGGGTTCGGCGAGCACGCCGTCGGTCATCCAGATCGTCGATGAAATACCCAAGACCGCTTCCGAAAAACCGCAGGAGAGGTACCTGATCGCGATGCTCGGCACGCCCGATGCGCAGTTGTTCGACCGCCGCGGTCCGACCCGACTGGAATTGAAAGAGAGGACTACCCCATGAGCGCACCCGTCATCGTCTATGGAGCCAGCGGATATACCGGCAAACTGATTGCCGCCCATCTGGCGCAGTATGGCATTCCCTTCATCGCGGCAGGACGCAGCCGCGAACGTCTGGAAGAGCAAATGGCGAAGGTGCCCGAACTTGCGGGCGCCGCTTACGAGATTGTCGCGGTCGACCATGACGAGGCGGCACTGACCGAACTCTTCACCGGTGCCACGGTCGTCTACAACGTCACCGGACCCTTCATGCAGCTTGGCGAGCCGGTCGTCGCCGCTTCGCTGGCGGCCGGGGCGCATTATCTCGACACGACGGGAGAGGCGGACTGGATGGCCTTCATCCGCGACAAGTTCGGGGCCGCATTCGCCGCGAAAGGCCTGCTTCTCTGCCCGGCTGCCTCCTATATGTGGGCGGCGGGCAATCTTGCCGCCGAGATCGCGCTCGAGACCCCCGGGATCGACAGCCTCGACATTCTCTACCTCGCTGATTCGAGCACCAGCGTCGCATCGACCAAATCATTCCTGCGCATGTGCACCAAGCCCCAATATTATCTCGAGCACAACGAACTGGTTATGTGGCCCTATGCGACCGCTTATGACGTTCGCTCGCCCGACCAGCATCGCATCTTCAAGGCCTTGCCGTGGAGCGGCGGCGGCGAAGCGCTGTGGTATCTGGACGATCCGCGCGTAACGAACTGCACGACCCTGGTCGGCTTCAAGAACCAGCAGATGTTCGGCGGCGTCCTGAAGGTGCTCGAGGAGTTTGAAGAAAAGTACCGCGAGCTTTCTTACGATGAGCAGGAAGAGGTCACGAACGCCCTTGGCGCCCAGATTACCGAAACCGAGCCCGATCGCGAGGACCCCGATCGCAACCGCTCGGTCATCTCCTGTGTGGGTCGAGGCAACATGGCGGGGGTTACCGTCGTGATGCGCGGCAACTCGCCCTATCTGCAGACGGGCGCTCTCGCCGCCGAGGCCGCCAAGCGCCTGATCGGAGGCAAGCTGCTCGCCGCGGGGTTCCAGTCGCCCGCCAAGGCGTTTGGCGCCCGCAACATCGTCAATGCCTGGGCCGAGCTTGGTTATCATGCCTGGGAGGCCAGTCGCACCTGAGCGCAACCTATTACAACGAAAATCGGGAAACCGCCGAGGCGCGCACCCGGGACAATGGGAGGGTTATCATGAAAAGCACAATCTATAGCCGCAGCCGGCTTCTCTTCGTTTCCGCCAGCGCGTTGGCGATGGCTCAGCCTGCCTGGGCGCAGGACGCGGCCCCGGCCGAGGAAGCCGCGAGCGGCGGCATCGCCGAAATCGTCGTCACCGCACAAAAACGCGCGCAGAACCTGCAGGACGTCCCCGTCGCCGTGTCGGCGCTGGCGGGCGAGGAGCTGGAATCGCGCGGGATCAGCGAGACGTCCGACCTGCAGGGCTTCGTGCCCAGCCTCCAGATCACGACGCCCTATGGCCGCACCCAGCCGAACTTCTCGCTGCGCGGCGTTTCGGTCGCCAACGAATTTTCCGCCTCCACCGCCTCGCCGGTGGGCGTCTATGTCGACGAAGTCTATCAGAGCTTCCGCGCCAGCCACGGCCAGCAGCTCTACGACCTCGAACGCGTCGAAGTGCTGCGCGGCCCGCAGGGCACGCTCTATGGCCGCAACACGACCGGCGGCGCGATCAGCTTTTTCAGCAACAAGCCGAAGCTCGACGGCAATGAGGGCACGATCACGCTCGGCTACGGCAATTACGATACCAAGACGGTCGAGGGCGCTGTCGAGGCGACGCTGATCCCCGACAAGCTGGGCATCCGTTTTGCCGGCACCTATGCCAAGGGCGACGGCTGGCAGTATAATCCGGTCCAGGACCGCGACGTCGGCACGACCAACACCGTCGCCGGGCGCGTCTCGCTGCGCTGGAAACCGACCGATACGGTCGACATCAACCTCAAGGGCTATTTCGCGCGCGACAATCCGCTGGCGCCCAATCCCTATGCGCTGGGCCAGCTGGCCGAGGGCCGCGACGTGCTCGGCTATTCGCGCTTTGATCCGGCGCAGAACGGCGGCGCCCCGCTCGGCAAGAACGAAGTCGCCGCCGACACGGGCGGACGCTATTACACCTCGTCGCAGGGCTTGGCGCTCAATGTCGCGATCGAACTCAGCGACAGCCTCTCGCTGACCTCGATCACCGGCTATGACACGGGCAAATATCGCAACTCGCCCTTCGACTGCGACGGATCGCCGAACAGCGTCTGTGCACTGCGCTACAATTCGGTCAGCAAGAATTTCAACCAGGATCTGCGCCTGAACTTCAAGGGCGACCGGTTCAACGCGGTGGCCGGGCTCTATTATGGCGTCGACAAGATCGACACGCGCAACGAGATCGACTTCTTCGGCGTGCTGAAGCCGATCCTGCAGGGCGCGGGGGTTCCCGACAGCTTCTTCAACGCCCCGGTGTCGGCACCGCAGGCGGCGGCGTTCGTCCCCGCCTTCGCGGTCGATCCGACGCTCGATCCGACCGACCCGGCAAGTTGCGCTGCGGTGCCGACGGGCAATCCCAACGGTTTCCTCGATGCCCGCTCGCTGATCGCGCTGCTGACCGACATCCAGGTCGACAATTCGGGCGGCGGCGGTTTCGGCGGAGCGATTTCGGCCGCGTGCCGCGCCGCGGGCGCGCCGCCCTTTGGTCCGATCGAGGGCGAGCAACGCTTCACGATCAAGCGTCCCTCCATGGCGATCTATTTCGACGGCAGCTATGACATCACCGATGCGCTGACGCTGAGCGTCGGCCTCCGCTACACGCGGGACAAGGTCAAATATCTGAACGGCCGGACGGTGCTGTACGATCTCGGCGGGACGATCCGCGCCAGCACCATTCCCTATACCTTCCCTTATGACCCGAGCGTCCCGGCGCTCGAACAGCGCGAAAAGGCCAACCGCCTGACGGGCCGCGTCAATATCAGCTATGATTTCGCGCCCGACGTGATGGGGTATTTGAACTACAGTCGCGGGTATCGCAGCGGCAGCTTCAACGGCCTTGCCTATCAGGGGACCAATCAGGTCTATTATATCAAGCCCGAGCAGATCAACGCCTATGAAGGCGGGCTCAAGACGCGCTTCTTCGACCGCCGCGTCCAGCTCAACCTCGCTGCCTTCTATTATGATTACAAAAACCACCAGGTGACGCAGGTCATCGGCGCGACGACCTTTACCCGCAGCGCCAACGGGCGGCTCTATGGCGGCGAGGCCGAACTGACGATCCAGGCAGCGCAAGGCCTGCGCTTCGACGCATCGGCCAGCATCCTGCGTAGCAAGTATAAGGGCAATGTTCTTGACCCGACAGATCCGTCGAGCCCGACGCGCAACGTCAACGGCAATCCTTTCCCGAACGCGCCGCGCACGACCTTCTCGGCCGGGTTCGACTGGGACGTCTTCGAAAGCGGCGACAACAAGCTGACCTTGCGCGGCGACGCCGCCTATACGGGCAAATATTATTTCGACCCGTTCGGCGACTATGGCCAGACCCCGTGCGACCGCCCCGGCGTCCCCGGCAACATCCGCCCCGCCGGTCCTGCGATCACCTGCGGCAATCCCGGATATTGGCTGATGAACAGCCGTCTGACGTTCGAGCACGGCAACTACGCCGCCAGCCTGTGGGTCAAGAATCTGACCAACAAATATTATTACAGCTACGGGCTCAACATCGACATCTTCGGGCTCGACTATCTGAACCGCGGCACGCCGCGCACCTATGGCGTCGAAGTGACGGCGAAATTCTGAACAGCGCAAAGGGGGTGTTCGGCGAACGCCCCTTATCGGAGATGGCGGCATGGGAAAGCTCGACAGCAGAATAGCAGTCGTGACCGGCGCGGCGCGGGGTATCGGGGCCGCGATCTGCGAGGTGCTGGCCGACGAGGGCGCGGCGATCGTCGCGACCGACGTTCGCGACGAGGAAGGCGAGGCCTTGGCCGCGCGCCTGCGCGAAGGTGGAGCGCGGGCCGCATACCGGCATCAGGACGTCACCGACGAAGCCAGCTGGGAGGAAATTTGCGAATGGACGAAGTCCGAATTCGGCGGGCTCGATATCGTGGTCAACAACGCCGGCATCGTCATTACCGGGACGATCGAGGAATTGAGCTTCGCCGACTGGCGCAGGACCATGGCGGTCAATCTCGACGCCGTCTTCCTCGGCACGCGCGCGGGGGTGCGCCATATCACCCGCCGCGGCGGATCGATCGTCAACATCTCGTCGATCGAGGGGATCGTCGGAAACGAATATGTGCCGGCCTATAACGCGTCCAAGGGCGGCGTGCGGCTGCTGACCAAATCGGCGGCACGCTATTGCGCGGCGCGTGACGAGAGCATCCGGGTGAACAGCGTCCACCCGGGTTATGTCGGGACGGCATTGGTCGAAGATGCCTTGCCGAACCTTCCCGGCGACTTCGGCGAACGGACCATGGCGCGCATTCCCATGGGCCGGTTTGGCTTCACCGAGGAGGTGGCGCGCACCGTGCTGTTCCTAGCATCCGATGATGCAACTTATATCACCGGCGCGGAACTTGTCGTCGATGGAGGCTATCTCTCATGACCGAACGACGTTTCCAGGCGATCCTGATCGACAAGCAGGAGGACGGCCAGTCGGCCAGCCTGACGGAACTCGCGCTAGCGGATCTGCCTGACCGCGATGTGCTCGTCCGGGTCGAGGCCTCGGGCCTGAATTACAAGGACGGTCTTCTCCTTTCTGGCGCGATCCCGTTGATCCACTCCTACCCGATGGTCCCCGGCATCGACCTTGCCGGAACCGTGATTGAAAGCCGCGACGCGCGCTGGTCGCCGGGAGACCGGGTGATCGCGAACGGTTGGGGCCTGGGCGAGAAGCATTGGGGCGGCTTCGCCGAATTTGCGCGGCTCGACGGCGACTGGCTCGTGCGCTGTCCCGAAGACTTTACCGCCCGGCAGTCGATGATGATCGGCACCGCCGGCTACACCGCGATGCTATGCCTCCTCGCGCTCGAGCGGCATGGCGTGATGCCGGGCGATGGCGATATCCTCATCACCGGCGCGAGCGGCGGCGTCGGCAGTATCGCGATTTCTCTCTTGGCCGGCTGCGGATACCGCGTTGTCGCCTCGACCGGACGGCCACAGGAAGCGGAATATCTGCGCGCACTGGGTGCTGCGGAGATCGCGGATCGGGCAGCGCTTTCCGAACCCGGCGCGCCGCTGCAAAGCGAGCGCTGGGCTGGCGCGATCGACACCGCGGGTAGCCACACGCTCGCCAATATCTGCGCGCAGCTGCGCTATGGCGGAACCGTCGCGGCGACCGGCATCGCACAAGGGGCCGATTTCCCCGCGACCATGTATCCGCTTGCGCTGCGCGGCATCACCATCTGCGGTGTCGACAGCGTGCACGCCCCGATGGCGCTGCGCGAGAAGGCATGGCAGCGACTGGCGCGCGATCTCGACCGCGCACATCTGGAGCAATTGTCAGACGAAGTCGGTCTTGCCGATGCGATCGGCCTCGCGCCATCCATCCTGGCGGGCGGTGTCCGCGGACGCACGGTGATCACGATGCCACATCAAGGGCAGGACGCATGAAGAGCATCTTCATCACCGGGGCAGCGTCGGGCATCGGCCGCGAGACGGCGCGCCGTTTCGCGCGCGAGGGCTGGCGAGTCGGGCTGTCCGACCTCGATAGCCCCGCCTTGGCGGCGCTCGCGCACGAACTGAGCGATGCCGCGAGAGTGCATCCGGCCGATGTGGCCGACGAACAGGGACTGCGTGCGGCTATCGCAGACTTCTGCGGGGCAGGCGGCGGCCTCGACGCGTTGTTCAACAGTGCCGGAATATTGGAAATGGCGCTCTTCGCCGAAACCGATGTCGCGCGGCTGCGCCAGATCATCGAGGTCAATGTAAATGGCGTGATCAACGGCATCCATGCGGCGATCCCTTGGCTGGAGCGCCGGCCGGGCGCCACTATCGTAACGATGGGATCGGTTGCCGGCATTTATGGCGTCCCCGAGGAAGCCGTCTATTCTGCCAGCAAATTCGCCGTACGGGGTCTGACCGAGGCGCTGAACATCGAACTCGATGCCAAGGGAATTTGGGTCTGCGATGTAATGGTGGCCTATGTCGCGACGCCGATGGTCGAAAATCCGCAACGCAAGGCAAAGTCCGTCGACATATTGGGCGTCAACGTCACGGCCAACCAAGTTGCCCAAACCGTATGGTCGGCGACGCATGAAAGGCGGGTTCACTGGTTCGTGACCGAGGCGGATGCCGCCGTCGCAGCGCAGGTCGACCAGACGCCCTGGGAAGATCGCGCGGCTATCATGCGTGCGATTTCAGGCTTTTAGGTTCTGGTAGCCGTGAACTATGCCCCGCAAACCGACGACCAGCTTCTGGCAATCCGCGTCAATGCCGGAATCGGTGAATTGGCAGGGCATCGGTCCTTTTCGGAGGCGACCGACGATCTGGTCGAGGCAATCGTCGGAGGCATCGGGGCCTATGCCGCGGGCGAATGGGCGCCGCTCAACCGGATCGGCGATGAAATCGGGGCTCGGCAGGACGGCGGGGAGGTCTGTTTGCCCCAGGGTTTCGATACCGCCTATCGCAGCTATGTCGAGCAAGGTTGGAATGCGGTCGCCGGCGATGAGGCGTTTGGCGGGCAGGGGCTGCCGTTTACACTGGCCGTCAACATACTCGAAAATCTGGGCACCGCGAATATGGCCTTCGCCCTCTTGCCCATGCTGACTGTCGGGGCAATCGAGGCGATCGCGCATCATGGCAGCGACGCCCAGAAGCAGCTACATCTTCCGAAACTGATCAGCGGGCAATGGTCCGGGACGATGAATCTCACCGAGCCCCAGGCTGGAAGCGATCTCGGAGCGCTCCGGACTGTTGCGGTGCCGATCGCCGATGGGCCACACGCTGGCAAGTATCGCGTGCGGGGGACCAAGATATTCATCACCTGGGGCGAGCATGAGCTGAGCGAGAATATCGTCCATCTTGTGCTCGCGCGGTTGCCGGGAGCGCCCGAGGGCAGCCGGGGAATCTCACTCTTTCTCGTCCCCAAATATTGGCCCGATGCGAGCGGACAATGGGGGGTGAAGAATGACCTTCGGTGCGTTGGCCTCGAACACAAGCTGGGCATTCACGCCTCACCCACCTGCGTCATGTCGTTCGGAGATAATGATGCCTGCATCGGTGAAATTGTCGGCCGCGAGCATGAAGGCCTCAAAGCCATGTTCACGATGATGAACTCGGCGCGCATCAACGTGGGCAGCCAGGGCGTCCAGATAGCGGAACGCGCGCTACAAAAGGCCCGCGCATACGCTTGCGAGCGAATTCAATCGCCTCGAGCCGGATCCCGAGACCGGAGCCCCGTCGCGATCGTCGAGCATCCCGATGTGCGCCGAATGCTGCTGCGCATGCGAACGCTGACCGAGGCGGCGCGCGCGCTGCTCTACTACACGGCAGGGCAGGTCGACCGAGGGGCGGTTGGAAACGCCACCGCTCGGCAGCGGGCGGACATTCTCGTGCCGCTGTTGAAGATGTGGGCCACTGAGGTCGGCTGCGAGGTCGCCAGCCTCGGCGTTCAGGTTCATGGCGGGATGGGCTTTGTCGAAGAGACGGGCGCCGCTCAATTTTATCGCGATGCCCGGATCGCGCCGATTTACGAAGGGACGAACGGCATTCAGGCTGCGGATCTGGTGCTGAGAAAGCTCGGTACCGACGATGGGCAGACCTTTGCGGCACTGATGAGCGAGATTATTGGCGAGACGCAGGCCGCCGCGCCAGGTGTGGCGGTACTGGCCCAAAGGTGCCGGTCGATCGCCAATTGGATGCTTGCCGATGCGTCCCTGGATGATCGACTCGCCGGAAGTGACGCCCTCTGTCGGATGGCGGCGGTCGCCGTCGCTGGTTGGCAGTTGTCCCGGCAAGCCAATTTTATCGATGTCGATTCCGCCGGCGTGACGGCAGACAAGCACAACATTTTGAAATATTTTGACTATTCTATTGCTGCGGAAGCGCTCGGCATGGGCGGACAGGCTGTCGCCGGTGCTGGGCTCCTCTATTCAATCTCGCCCTGAACGCCGTCATGACAGGAGATTTTCCCGGATTGCTAGAACGGTTCCAATGCCAAAACTGGTCGTACGGCATCATAGGGGGAATAAGCCAAGGGTCTGAGGGGTGATTTGACCGGCGATTACGCAATAGGAGCATTTATGAGTACGCGCCGCATTATATACCAGGGCTGGGAGGAGCCAACTGACGACAAATCGCTTTCGCAAGTCGAAGTGAAGCCCGAAACGGCCGTAAAATCTATTCAACCGGCACTTATAGAGCCGGAATGCCCTTGTGAAAATGTTACTCCGGTTCGGCAATCTCCTCGAGAGGAAGGGGATTCCGCCAACGGCACCGACTTGCCAACCGATTAGGATAGTGCGGGCTGACCCCGGCGATCGCATGAGAATTTCTGCGGCGCGAAGAGCTGTGCGCAAATGACTTGGAGAGACGGAGTTTGAAAGGGTCTCCGGGGCGGATTGGTTGGTGATCGGGACGCATTGGTGCCGGCTACGATATCGGTTGTTCGGCCCGAGCGAGAAGGAACAAGGAGAAGGTAAGCCATGAAAATCCTCGTCCCCGTAAAGCGGGTGCTCGATTATAACGTGAAGCCGCGGGTCAAGTCCGACGGCACCGGCGTCGACCTCGCCAATGTCAAAATGTCGATGAACCCGTTCGACGAGATCGGCGTCGAAGAAGCGATCCGCCTCAAGGAAAAGGGCGTCGCGACCGAGATCGTCGCGGTGTCGATCGGCCCGGCCAAGGCGCAGGAAA
>Ga0209232_1000092_pt1 | contig 54688 bp, 57 predicted proteins | sample ETNvirenome_2_60_FD_184066 | JGI IMG/M metagenome (GOLD analysis project Ga0209232, IMG submission 184066) | Marine viral communities from the Pacific Ocean - ETNP_2_60 (SPAdes) (version 2) | ecosystem: Environmental > Aquatic > Marine > Oceanic | place: Pacific Ocean | collected 2013-06-22 | reverse complement strand
GGACAGCAGCACGACGCCGCCCGCGCCCGCCGCCTGTGCGACGCGCGCGGCGAGGCGGTCGTTGTCGCCAAAGCGGATTTCCTCGGTCGCGACGCTGTCATTCTCGTTGATGATCGGCACGACGCCCAGGCTGAGCAGCCGGTCGAGCGTCGCGGCGGCGTTCAGATAGCGCCGCCGGTCTTCCAGATCGTCGAGCGTGACCAAAATCTGCGCCGCGGTCAGCCCCTCGGCGGCGAGTACGTCGGCCCAGACCTGCGACAGCACGATCTGCCCGGTCGCGGCCGCCGCTTGGGCATCCTCCAGCGTGCCGCGCCCGCCCTTGGCCAGTCCCAGCCGCCGCGCGCCGAGCGCGATCGCGCCCGACGACACCACCGCGACCTGCTGGCCCGCGCGCGTGCGTTCGGCGATGTCGGCGGCGATTCCGGTCAACCAGTCGCGGCGCACCGCGCCATCGGGATCGACGAGCAGCGCCGACCCGATCTTGACGATCAGCCGGGAGCAGGAGGCGGGCGCAAACAACATGACGCCGCCGATAGCGCGCGGCGCCGCCCGCGCCAATGCTATTACGTCAGCGATCCCCGCCAAAGGTATAGCTGAGCGCGAGGCCGACCGATGGCTGGCTGCGCGATCCCAGATTGCGGGTGACCGGCGAATCCGCCGCATCGCCGATCAGCCGGTCGTAGCGCGCATAGGCGGCAAGCCCCCAGCGGCGGTTCAGCTGGCGCAGATAGCCCGCGGTCAGCCCCACCGACTGGATGCCGCCATCGGCATCGAACGTCGGCAAGCCCGACGATAGCGCCGCGGCGGGGGTCACGCCGAAATAGGCGTTCTGATATTTGGCATCGCCCAGCGTGACGCGCGGGCCGATCGAAAACAGCCAGTCGTCGCCGCTGCGCGCGACATAGTCGGCGCTGACTTCGCCGGCCCAGCCCTTGTGACCGCTCAGCGCCTTGCGGCCCTCGACGCGGACCCGGACCGCCGGGGTCAGATTGACCTGCGCAAACCCGCCCGCCTCGATCGTGAAACCAACCTTGGGCAGGTCGGCGCCGATGTCGGCGGCGGTGCGTTTGCCGATGAATCCCAGGGCCGGCCCGAACGCAAAATTTCCCGATTGGATGAGCGGGGCGCCAAAGCTCTCGTCAGCGGCTTCGAAGGTGAATTCGGTTCCTTCCCGTTCGCGCGACAGATCGAAATAGGGGCCGACCGACAGATCCTTCGACCCTGGCCATGACGGCGACAGCTGCGGCCCGACGATGATCCGGGTACGCTTTTCGGAACCGGAGGTCGCATCCTGCGCCTGCGCCGGAACCGCGACGACGCCAAGAACGGGTGAAGCACAGAGCAGAAACTTGATCGCAAGACGGGGAGAAAACATCCGGAATTCCTTGTTGTTTATGCTACAAGACGTCCCGCCCGTTTTCGTTCCTAAACCGGCGACCAGTCGGTCGTTTCTTCGCCGTCGTCGTTGCGGACCACCGGGCGTTTTTCGGGGCCGATGATTTCGAGCAGCTTGTCGAGGATCGCGGGCACCCCCGCGCCGCTCGCGCCCGACAGCGCCATCACCGGATGGCCGCTTTCTGCGGCAAGTTCGGCCGACAGCGCCGCGACCAGCTCGTCGTCCAACGTGTCGATCTTGTTCAATGCGACGATCACCGGCTTGTCGGTCAAGTCGGCGCCATAGGCCTCCAGCTCGTCGCGGACGATGCGGTAGCTGGTGGCGACATCCTCGTCATTGGCGTCGACCAGATGGAGCAGCACGCGGCAGCGTTCGATATGGCCGAGGAAGCGGTCGCCAACCCCGGCGCCATCGGCAGCGCCCTCGATCAGGCCGGGGATGTCGGCGACGACAAACTCATTGCCCTTGTGGCTGACCACCCCGAGCTGCGGGCGCAGGGTGGTAAAGGCATAGGCGCCGACCTTGGCCTGCGCGTTGGTGACGCCGTTGATGAAGGTCGATTTGCCGGCGTTGGGCAGCCCGACAAGGCCGGCGTCGGCGAGCAGCTTCAAGCGCAGCCACACCCATTTTTCCTCGCCCGGCCAGCCGGGGCCGTGCTGGCGCGGGGCGCGGTTGGTGCTGGTCTTGTACGATGCATTGCCGCGCCCGCCGTCGCCGCCGCGCAGAAAGACGAGCGTCTCGCCCTCCTTGGTTAGGTCGGCGAGCAGGCTGCGGTCTTCATCGTCGTCGAGAATCTGGGTGCCGATCGGGACCTGGATGACCAGGTCGGGGCCGCCCGCGCCGGTGCGGTCGCGCCCGGCGCCAGGGGTACCGCGCTTCGCCTTGAAATGCTGGGTATAACGAAAGTCGATCAGCGTGTTGAGCCCGGCGACGGCCTCGAAGATGATGTCGCCGCCCTTGCCGCCGTTGCCGCCGTCGGGGCCGCCATATTCGACATATTTTTCGCGCCGGAAGCTGACGGCACCGGGGCCGCCGTCGCCGGATTTGATGTAGATTTTTGCTTGGTCGAGGAAATGCATGGGAAGCCTTTGGAGCAGAAAACATCGCGTTCGCGTCGCATGAAGCGGCGTCGGCGATGGTCCTTGTTCATGTGGCGGCGTCGCATTTGGCAACGTCGCTCGGCACGAACAGCGTGGTTGGGTTGCGCACCCCTTAGTCGCAGCGGGCCGAAATGGCCAGTTTTGTGATGCGTCGATCCGGCTTTCGATGAAAAGCGCCTGCGGAACGCCAGACCGACGCAACTTTGCGGGTCGGCGCTCGTTGGGTGGGTAAGGCATCGCATGATGCTTGCCCCGGAATTTTCCCGAAAGGATTTCAAATGTTTGACAACAAGAATGTCAGCACGCTCAATTCGCTGATCGCCACCACGCTCGACAGCGTCGATGGCTATCGCAAGGCCGCCGAAGAAGCCAATGCGGCACAGTTTCGCGAAACCTTTTTGAACCGCGCCAACGAGCGCCAGACCATCGTCGCCGCGTTTCAGGCGAAGGTTCGCGAGCTGGGCGGTAATCCTGAAGACGACGGCACCGTGCTGGCATCGGCGCACCGTGCGTTCTTGGGCCTGCGCGATGCGCTGACCGGCGATCGCGACGATTCGGCGGTTGTTGCCGAGGTCGAGCGCGGCGAGGACCATATCAAGGCTAAGTTCGAAAGCGCGCTGAAGGACGGCGATCTTGACGCGGCCGTGCAGCAACTGATCCAGACCAGCTTTGCTTCGGTCCGCGACGGCCATGACCAGATGTCGGCGCTCAAGCATCAGCTGAACGCCAGCTAAGACCTTCTCCCGCCCTCCCGGAGAAGCATGGAAACGGCGGTTCCGCTATTCGGGGCCGCCGTTTCTATTTGGGGTTTTGCGCCGCCCAGAAATTGGCGATGCGGCCGGTGATCAGCTCGCACGCCAGCGCACGCGCGGTGTCGCGGGGCAGGCCGAGCGCTTCGGCCATCGCGCCGCCCAGCTGCGCATCGCCGAGCGCCATCAGCACCAGCGCCAGCGTGTCTTCGTGCATCAGCCGTTTTTCATGCGCATCGGGGGCCATGCCGTCGATCAGCTTGTGGATCGCATCGACGATCGGGTCGAGCGCGTCCTCATTGCCCGTCGCCGCCATCCACGTCGCCAGCGCGCCCGCGCCGCCGCTGTCGAACGCGTCGAACGCGAGATCGACGATTTCGCGCACATTGCGCTCGCCCGGCGGCGATTCGGCCATCTTCGCGCCGATTGTCGCGCACACCGTTTCGGCGAGATAGGCGGCAAGCGCCTTTTGCAGTCCCGCGGCGCTGCCGAAATGGTGGAGGAGGTTAGCATGGGTGCGGTCGATGCGCCCCGCGACCGCCTTCAGCGTCACCGCGGCCGGCCCCGTTTCGATCAATATTTCGCGCGCGGCCTGGAGGGCGACGAACCGGCTCTCCTCAGGACTCAGGCGCTTCTTCACTATTGACATGCTTGTAAGTAAACCCTAGATATTTCCCCATCGCCCCTTTTCGACGGTATGAACCATATGTCCAGCCTTTCCCTCTCCCCGACCCCCGCCGACCTGTCGATCACCCCGCGCGACATGCGCTTTGGCCGCGAGGACAAGCAGGGCCGCTGGTGGCTGAACGGCGACCCGATCGCGTCGGCTTTCCACACCGCGCTGTCGGTGACCTTTCCGCGCGGCGAGGCGATGTTCATCGAGGCGGTGAAGGCGCACCGCGACGGCGTGCCCGACAAGCTGGCGCGCGAAATTCGTGCCTTTACGCAGCAGGAAGTGATCCACAGCCGCGAGCATGTCGTCTTCAACAAGAAAGCCGCCGAAGCGGGTTACGACCTTTCGGAGCTGGAGGCCGACGTCAACCAGGTGCTCGACCTGATCAAGCAGCGGCCGCAGATCGTCAACCTGATGGCGACGATCGCGCTCGAACATTATACCGCGATGATGGCATCGGTGATGCTGCGCGACGAGAGCATGTATGCGGGCGCCGAGCCCGAATGGGCGGCGCTGTGGAAGTGGCACGCGATCGAAGAGATCGAGCATAAGGGCGTCGCTTACGACACCTGGCTGCACGCGACGAAGGACTGGAGCCGGTTCAAGCGTTGGCGCGCCAAGTCGATCATGATGCTGCTCGTCACCAGCCGCTTCTGGCCGAAGCGGATCAAGGGCATGAAGAATCTGCTCAAGCAGGACGGGCTCACCGGCTGGCGCGTCACCGCGCGCATCTGGTGGTATCTGCTCGGCTCGCCCGGGGTGCTGCGCAAGAGCTTCCTGCCGTGGCTCAGCTATTTCCTGCCCGGTTTCCACCCGTGGAACCACGACGACCGCGCGCTGATCCAGAAATATGAAAGCGATTATGCCGACGCGGTGATGCCCACGCAGGCGTCGAACCCCGAAAAGGTCGCCGTCGCAGCCTGACATCGCGCGACGGACACGCCGTGCGGTAACGGCTTTTGACTGATTGCGGACGCCCCCTATCGTCATCCCGGACTTGATCCGGGATCCATCGGCCCTCCCAGTACCGGGCAGCGCAAGGGGTCGTGGACCCCGGATAAGTCCGGGGTGACGACGTTATGACCGCCGCTGCCCATCACTATCCCTACATTCGGCCCGAACCATCTCCTAGGCTGGACGGGCGGGGCGTCGTCCCATATCCCCTCCCGGTGGAGGGGACCATGCAACCACAAATGACCGCGGCGGAAGTCACCCAGTTTGAGCTGCAACTGGCGGGGCTGTCGTCGCTGCTCGAATTCGGCTGCGGGGGCAGCACGCTGGTGGCGGCGCGGCAAGTGCGGCGGATCGTCAGCGTCGACAGCGACCCCGCCTGGCTGGCAAAGGTGCAGGCCGACATTGCGGGGGAAGCGGTGGAATTTACGCCTTTCCATGCCGACATTGGCCCCGTCGGCGAATGGGGTCGGCCGATCGATGACAGTCGGCTTCGTGACTGGCCGCGCTATCACACGCAAATCTGGCGCGGCATGGGGGGCAGCCCCGATGCGGTGCTGATCGACGGGCGCTTTCGCGTGGCGTGCCTGTTGCAGGCGATCATCCACTGCAAGCCCGACTGTATCTTGCTGTTCCACGATTTCCGCGATCGGCCGCATTATCATGTCGTGCTGCGTCACGTCGATGTGCTGACCCGCGTCGACACCCTCGCGGTGATGCGCGCCAAGGCGCAGGTTGATGGCAAGGCGGTGCTGCACGACCTGTTCGATCATTATCTGAACGCCGATTGACCGGCCGGGCGGGCTTCGGCACACCCGCACCCATGTTCAGCACCGCCCCCATTATCGAAACCGGCCGCCTGCGCCTGCGACCCGGGCGCCTGTCCGACAAGGACACCCATATCACGATGTGGGCCGACGAACGCGTCACCCGCTTCATCGGCGGCGAACCGCGCGCCCCCGATGTCAGCTGGGGCAAATTCCTGAGCTCGGCAGGGCTGTGGCCGGTGATGGGGTTCGGTTATTGGGTGTTCGCCGACCGGGCGAGCGACGCGCTGGTCGGCATGGGGGGGCTCAGCTATTTCGGCCGCGGCATCCCCGAACTCGAAGGCTTGCCCGAGGCGGGCTGGGCGTTCGACGCCGACCATTGGGGGGCGGGCTATGCGACCGAGGCGATGACCGCGGCGCTGGGCTGGGCGGATGCGAATCTCGATGCGAGCGACGTGCGCTGCATCATCGATCCCGGGCATGAAGCGTCGGAGCGGGTGGCGGCGAAGCTGGGGTTTCGGCGGATCGGCGAGAGCGATGCGCTGGGGCATGTGGTGGCGATTTATACGCGGCCCAAAGGCGGCTGAATCCAAGTTATCGTCATCCCGGCGGAGGCCGGGATCTCGACGTCGAGACCTTATTAGAGGTTTAGATCCCGGCCTTCGCCGGGATGACTAACATAGTAGGAAGCCTAAGCCGCCTCGACCACCAGCACCCCGCCGTCGGCGCTGACGACGAGGACCTTGGTCCCCTCGGCAGCGTCGGGACCGCGCACCGGCCATTCGCCGTCGCCGACCCGCGCACGGCCGCGGCCGTTTTCGATCGCGGTCACCAGCGTCAGCACTTCGCCGATCAGCCGCCCGCCGCGCTGGTTGAGCAGCGGGTCGCTCGACACGATCGGATTGGCCTTGAGCCAGCGGCGCGCGCCGTAGAGCGCGATGAACGCCAGCACGGCAAAAACGCCAAGCTGCATCGGCACCCCGATCGGCAGCAGAAAGGCAAGGACGCCGGTCGCGATCGCGGCGACGCCGAGCCAGACGAGGAAGAACCCCGGCGCGATGATTTCGGCGGCGCACAGCAGCACCCCGACGGTCAGCCACGCCCAGTGCGGCGCCATGTTGTTCAGCCACTCGGTCATGTCAGCGCACTCCCGGCGGCGTCGGCGGCGTCGGCCCACGCTCGAAGGCATCCTTGGCGAGTTCGCCGATGCCGCCCAGCGTACCGATCAGCTGGGTCGCCTCGACCGGGAACAGGATCGTCTTGCTGTTCGGGCTGGTGGCAAACTGGCTGACCGCTTCGACATATTTCTGCGCGATGAAGTAATTGATCGCCTGTGCGTTGCCGCCGGCGATCGCGTCCGACACCATCTGCGTCGCCTTGGCTTCGGCCTCGGCTTCGCGCTCGCGCGCTTCGGCGTCGCGGAAGGCGGCCTCGCGGCGGCCCTCGGCCTGCAGGATCTGGCCCTGCTTCTCGCCCTCGGCACGCAGGATTTCGGAGGCGCGCATGCCCTCGGCTTCCAGGATGTTGGCGCGCTTTTCGCGCTCGGCTTTCATCTGCCGCGCCATGGCGTTGGAAATGTCGGCGGGCGGACGAATGTCCTTGATCTCGACGCGGGTGATCTTGACCCCCCACGGCGTCGTCGCCTCGTCGACCACGACCAGCAGCCGCGCGTTGATATGGTCGCGTTTCGACAGCGTTTCGTCGAGGTCCATCGACCCCATGACGGTGCGCAGGTTCGTCGTCGTCAGGTTCATGATCGCCAGATACAGGTCGCTGACTTCATAGGCCGCCTTGGCGGCGTCAAGCACCTGAAAGAAGACGACGCCGTCGACCGCGACCATCGCATTGTCCTTGGTGATGATTTCCTGGCCGGGAATGTCGAGCACCTGCTCCATCATATTGACCTTGCGGCCGACACGATCAAAGATCGGCATGATGAAGTTCAGCCCCGGCTGCGCGGTGTGGGTGTAGCGGCCGAAACGTTCGATCGTGTAGCTGAAACCCTGACGAACCGGGGTCAGCGCCCACAGCAGGAACACCGCCGCGAGCACGACGAGTGCGATTGGAAACCAATAATCCATCGAAAATCCCCTCTGCGAACCTGGCCGTCAGGCCTCACTCCTTTATTGCGAGAACGGCCGCATTGCGCCAGACAAAAGCGCATGACCGACACCAGTTTCGCACCGCGCTCGCTGCTTTACGTCCCCGGCTCTAACGCCCGCGCGCTCGAAAAGGCGGGTGGGCTGGCCGCCGACCTGCTGATCATCGACCTGGAGGACGCGGTGCCCGCGGACCGCAAGGACGAAGCGCGCGCCGCGATGCGCGCCGCGGTCATGGCGGGCTTTCCCGGCAAGCGCGTTGCGGTGCGGATCAACGCCACCGGGACGGCCGAGCAGGCGGCGGATATCGACGCGATCGCCGATCTGGCGCTCGATGCCGTGGTGCTGCCCAAGGTTGACGCGCCCGCCGACCTGGGCCCGGTGCGCGGACTGGGGCTGCCCGTGCTGGCGATGATCGAGACCCCCACGGCGATCTATGCGGCGCGCGACATCGCCGCCGACCCCGCCGTTGCCGGGCTGATCGCGGGGCTCAACGATCTGGCGTATGAACTCAAACTGCCGGACGGCATGGATCGTAGCGCGATGAGCCACGCGATTCAGGCGATCGTGCTGGCGGCGCGCGCGGCGAACGTGTGGGCGTTCGACGGGGTTTACAACGCCATCGACGACGCCGCTGGCTTTGCTGCTGAAGCCGCCGAGGGACGGCGTCTCGGTTTCGATGGCAAGTCGCTGATCCACCCGTCGCAGGTCGATCCGTGCAACGCCGCCTTTGCGCCATCGGCGCGCGAGATCGCTGCCGCCGAGGCGCTGATTTCTGCGGCGACGGGCGGGGCGCAGCGCCACGACGGCCGGATGATCGAGGATATGCATGTTGCGGCGGCGCGGGCGCTGCTGGCGCGGGCCGCAACCTAGTTCCTAAATCAACGTCGTCCCAATCCCTTAAACATCGCCGGGATCACGGAGAAAAGGGAGATGGTTGACGCCATTCGTCGTTCGACGAACGCGCCTTGCCTGACCGGGACGGAAATGCCATGCGGCGGCCCATGAAGATCATTCGTTTCCGCACCGCCATCGCGGCCGTCGCCCTCATCGCCTGCCTCCCTTCCGCCGCTTCGGCCGCGCCCGCAAGGGCTGACCCGCCGGTCACGGAGGCCCAACTCGCCGCGCATATTAAAGTGCTGGCGGGCGACGCGTTCGAGGGGCGCGCGCCGGGCAGCGATGGCGAGGATCGCACCATTGCCTATATCGTCGGCGAATGGGCCAAGGCCGGGCTCGAAGCGGTGCCGGGCAGCGCGACGCCGTGGTTGCAGCCGGTGCCGTTCGTCGAGAGCAAGGCGATCGGCGGCAGTGCGAAGTTCAAGGTCCATGGCCGCGATTTCGCACTGGAGGATGACGGCATCATCCTGACCGGGCGCGAGGCGGCGGTATCGCTGACCAATGTTCCGGCGGTCTTTGTCGGCTACGGCGTCGACGGCGCGGGCAAGGTCAACGCCGATGTCACGGGCAAGCTGGCGATCATGTTGTTCGACAACGCCCCGTTCGGCGACAAACTGCCGCGCTATCGCGAGCGGCGCCAGATGCTCGCCGATGCGGGCGCGGCGGCGGTGCTGGTGATCGCGACCGATGCGGTGCCATGGGGGCAGTTGCGCGACAACGCCGGCAGCACCGTGGTGCGATTGGCGGGCGCCAAGCCCGGCGCGCCGGTGAGCGGCTTCCTGTCACTCGAAGCCGCCGACGCGCTGCTCAAAAAAGCGGGGCAGGACGGCGCCGCGGCGCGCGAAGCGGCGAAGTCGCCCGACTATAAGGGGATCGTGCTGCCGGTGACCGCCGATCTGGCCACCCAGTCGGCGCTCCGCCCCTTTGCCAGCAACAATGTCATCGCCAAGCTGCCGGGCGCCAAACCCGACGGCAAGGCGGTGCTGTTCCTCGGCCATTGGGATCATCTCGGCATTTGCGGCAAGGATGGCGAGGCCGACCGGATCTGCAACGGCGCGGTCGACAATGCGAGCGGCATCGCGGTGCTGATCGAAGTTGCCAAGCGGCTGGCGTCGGGTCCGCGCCCCGATCGCGACATCTATTTCCTCGCCACGACGGCGGAGGAAAAGGGTCTGCTCGGCGCGCATTATTTCGCCGATCATCCGGTGGTGCCGCTCGCCAACATCACTGTCGCGCTCAATGTCGATACCATCGCGATTTCCCCGCGTGGCACCCCGGTCGCAACGATCGGCCGCGGCAAGCCCGCCTATGACGCGATGGTGCGCGCCGCCGCAACCAAGCTCGGCCGCAAGCTCGACGAGGATGGCGAGGCCGATGCCTTCATCCAGCGGCAGGATGGCTGGGCTCTCGGCGCTAAAGGCGTGACGTCGCTCATGGTCGGCGGCAGTTTTTCGGACATGCCGTTGCTGCAGGCGTTTCTGGGCGGCGACTATCATGAGGCCGCCGATAATTTCAGCGACAAGATCCCGCTCGGCGGCGCGGCGGAAGATGCCGATTTGCACGTCGCGCTGGGGCGGGCGTTTGCCGATGTGAAGGCGTGGTCGGGGAAGTAATTTTCGCCGTCATTGCGAGCGAAGCGAAGCAATCCAGAGCGGTTGCCGCACACTCTGGATTGCCGCGTCGCTTCGCTCCTCGCAATGACGAGGCTAGATTTACGCCGCCTGCTTCGCCCGCTCGCTCATTTCCTGATTGAGCATTTCGGCCAGCAGGAACGCCAGCTCCAGCGACTGCCCTGCGTTCAGGCGCGGGTCGCAGTGCGTGTGGTAACGATCGGCCAAATCCATCTGGGTCACGTCCATCGCGCCGCCGGTGCATTCGGTGACATTCTGGCCGGTCATCTCGATATGGATGCCGCCGCCGTGCGTGCCCTCGGCGCGGTGCACAGCAAAGAAGCCGCGCACTTCCGCCAGGATGCGTTCGAACGGTCGCGTCTTGTAGCCGTTGGGCGTCTTGATGACATTGCCGTGCATCGGGTCGCACGACCACACGACGGGATGGCCCGATTCCTTCACCGCGCGCACCAGCTTGGGCAAATGCGCCTCGATCTTGTCATGGCCATAGCGCGTGATCAGCGTCATCCGCCCCGACACATGGTTCGGGTTCAGCGTGTCGAGCAGGCGCAGCAGCACGTCGGGCTCGAGGCTCGGCCCGCATTTCATGCCGACCGGATTGCCGATCCCGCGCAGATATTCGATATGCGCCGACCCTTCGAAGCGGGTGCGGTCGCCGACCCACAGGAAATGGCCCGAGGTGTCGTACCAGCCGCCGGTCAGGCTGTCCTGACGGGTGAGCGCCTGCTCATAAGGGAGCAGCAGCGCTTCATGGCTGGTGTAGAAGCTTGTGCCCTTGATCTGCGGCACCGTCTCTGGCGTGACGCCGCAGGCTTCCATGAAGGCGAGGGCTTCGGAAATCCGCGCCGCGGTTTCCTGATATTTCTTCGCCCATGGGCTGCGGTCCATGAAGTCATGCGTCCAGGCGTTGACCTGGTGCAGATTGGCGTAGCCGCCGTTGGCAAAGGCGCGCAGCAGGTTCAGCGTCGCCGCCGACTGGTTATACGCCTTGACCATCCGCTGCGGATCGGGCTCGCGGCCCGCTTCCTCGAACGCGATGTCGTTGATGATGTCGCCGCGATAGCTCGGCAGCGACACGCCGTCGATGTCCTCCATGTCGGCCGAACGCGGCTTGGCGAACTGGCCCGCCATGCGGCCGAGCTTCACTACCGGCATTTTCGACGCGAAGGTCAGCACCACCGCCATCTGGAGCAGCACGCGAAAGGTGTCGCGGATGTTGTTCGGATGGAATTCGGCAAAGCTTTCGGCGCAGTCGCCGCCCTGCAGCAGGAACGCCTTGCCCTCGGCCACGCGGCCCAGGTCGGCGGTCAGGTCGCGCGCCTCGCCGGCAAACACCAGCGGCGGATAATTGCTCAGCTCGCGCTCCGCCGCCGCGAGCGCATCGGCGTCGCGATAGGTGGGGAGTTGGCGGGCGTCGTGCGAGCGCCAGCTATGCGGTTGCCAATTTTTCGTCATCTGCCTGTTCTTTTCGCGTTCGAATCCGGGCGCCGCCATGGCGCGAATGTCGGCTGGACGCAATGCGCCCCAATCCTGTCAGCGCCAAAATTAGCATTATCGTGACATTTGCGCACCTACTGCTTTGTCTTTCGCGCCCAAAACTGTTAGTTTGTTACAGCTTTTGGGAACGCAACCGACGCGTCCAAGGCATTTGGCTATCGGCAACGTTATACCCGAGTGACCCAAAAGGTCGGGTCTCCACGCGAGGCGATTGGCTATGGCGAATTTCGAATCCGCATGGTTTGTATATGGGGCGCTGCTGCTGTTGCTCGCGACCAGCTTCGTCGTGCGTATCGACTATGTCCGGATCGGGCTGGCCGCCGCGGCGCTGGTCGCGGTGCCGCTGGTGTTGTTCCGCGAGCCCGATGTCGGTTACGGCATGTTGGTGCTGGCGATTCTGGTCGTCAATATCGGCATCCTTGCCCGATTGTGGCTGCGCGATAAAAATATCCGCTTCTCGGCCGAGGAAGAGGAATTGCGCCGTCAGCATTTTGCAGGCCTGCCGCCGACCGCGGCGCGCGGCCTGATCGATCAGGGCCACTGGATTTCGGCGCGCCGCGGCGAGATATTGATCCGCGAGAACCAGGCGGCGCCCAGCCTCTTCTATCTCGCCGAGGGGCAGGCGGCGATCCACCGCGACGGGGTCGAGGTCGGAAAATTGTTCGACGGCGCGCTGATCGGCGAAGCGACGGTGCTCGACGGCACCCACGCGACGGGAACGGTGCTGCTGGGCGGCAATGCGCGGCTGTGGTTTGTCCCCGCGGCGGCGCTCCGCGCCTATTTGGCTGCAAATCCAGGTATCGCAAGCGCGCTGCACGAGGGGTTCGCGCGCGCGTTGCGCGGCAAACTCGCCAGCGCGAACACGCGGCTGGCCGACCGCCCGCCGATCGGTTGAGCGCCGCTGCCATAGTCAAGCCTCGAATATGTAATCCCCACCTGCTAGCTGCGATTATATGACGTTGATTCTCTATGGCATCCCGAACTGCGACACGGTGAAAAAGGCGCGGCGCTGGCTCGACGAGCGGGGTGTGGCTCACAGCTTTCACGACGTCCGCAAGGATGGGCTGGACCCCGCACGGCTGCAAAGCTGGATCGATGCGCTGGGCTGGGACAAGCTGCTCAACAAGGGCGGCACGACGTTTCGCCAGTTGCCCGATGCACAGAAGAACGGCCTCGACGCGGCCGCGGCCAAGGCGATGATGCTCGACCAACCCGCGATGATCCGCCGCCCCGTCGTCGAAGCCGAGGGCGCGGTCAGCGTCGGCTTTTCGGCCGCCGACTGGCAGGCGCGTTTTGCGGCATGATCCGGTGGACCCTGGCCCTGCTGGCCCTGACGCTGCTCGCCGGTTGCTCGGCTGATCCGGTGACCGCGCAGCCGACCCTCGACGGCCAGCCGCCGATCGTCATCGCCCACCGCGGCGCGTCGGGCGAGCGGCCCGAACATACGATCGCCGCCTACCGGCTCGCGATCGAGCAGGGCGCCGATTTTATCGAACCCGATCTGGTGCTGACCAAGGACGGCGTGCTGGTCGCGCGGCACGAGAATGAGATTTCGGAGACCACCGACGTCGCCGAGCGCGCCGAGTTCGCCGACCGCAAGACGACCAAGACGATCGACGGCAGCGCGGTGACCGGCTGGTTCACCGAGGATTTCACGCTCGCCGAACTCAAGACGTTGCGCGCCCGCGAGCGGCTGCCAAAGCTGCGCTCGACCGAATATGACGGCCGGTTCGACATCCCGACCTTCGAGGAAATCCTGGCGCTGCTGGCCGAGGTCAATCGGGGCCGCAAGGTGCCGATCGGCGTCTATCCCGAAACCAAGCACCCCAGCCACTTCATCGCGATCGGCCTGTCGCACGAAGCGCCGCTGCTCGCGCTGCTGGATCGCTTCGGTTATCGCGGCCGCAAGGCGCCGGTGTATATTCAGAGCTTTGAGGTGCGGAACCTGATGGATCTGCGCGCCAAGAGCGACCTGCCGCTGATCCAGCTGATGGACGGGGCGGGCGGTCCGCCTGACATGCCCGAAACCAGCTATGCCGCGATGGCGTCGCCGATGGGGCTGAAGGCGATCGCGGCCTATGCCGACGGGATCGGACCGAACAAGGCGATGGTCATCCCGCGTGGCGCGCTGGGGTCGCTGGGCGAACCGACCAGCCTGGTGCGCGACGCCCATGCCGCCGGTTTGAAGGTGCATCCGTGGACCTTTCGCCGCGAAAATTACTTCCTGCCGCTGGGCGGCCGCGGCGGGGTGAACCCGGCCGGGCACGGCGACCTGGGCGCCGAGATTGCGGCCTATCTGCGCACCGGCATCGACGGCCTGTTCAGCGACAACCCGCGCGAGGCGGTGGCGACAGTGGCGACCCGCGGCGATCGGTGACCGGGCCGGACTGCATCTGGGGGCTGGCGCGGCGATTGACGTAGTGGGTATCGACCGGACTTTCATTGTCATCCCGGACTTGATCCGGGATCCATGACGACGGTGCAGCTGTGGATCCCGGATCAAGTCCGGGATGACGAAGGTGGGGGAAGTTGGTGGCAACTCCCCACCCCGCAGCAGCAAAAACCCGGCCCACGCCACCGGGGAGCGACGTGGGCCGGGCCGCGCGGCCGCGCTGTCTCAATCCTTGCTGTCCTCCCACTGGAACACGGTTTCAAGCGGCTTGCCAAAGACGCGGGCAATCCGGAACGCGACCTCGAGCGACGGCGAATATTTGCCTTGTTCGATCGCCGCGATCGTCTGCCGTGTGACGCCCACCTGATCGCCCAGGTCGCCCTGGGTCATTTCGCCCGCCAGGAACCGCAGCGTCCGGATGTCGTTGGTGAAGGGGAGCCGGGCCATCACTCAATACCCGCGGCGATAGAAATAGAGCTGCGATCCGACGCGAACGAGTTCGGCGACGACAACCGTTGCGATCAGCAGGTTGAGGTGCACCGCCGCGCTCAATTGATAGAATATTGCGAACAGATTGGCCCAAACCCCGAGGACCAAAGGATAATAGGCGAGGTGTGTACCGCGCATATGGATCGTCCGTTCGCGCTCATCGTCTTTCAGATGGGCTTCTTTGGGCGCCCGAATGGCGAAAAAGGCGGCGGTCAGCGACATCGCGCCGATGATGATGACCGTGACCGGCAACAGCATATCCGCCGCCGCAGCCACCCCCGCACGGCTACCAACGATTTGCCAGGGGTAGGAAAGGAAATACCAGCCAAAGGCGCTGACGATAGCCACGAACGCAGCCCAGTGGATTTTCTCGTTGAACGACATCTGCAATCTCCAGTGTTAAGCGTTATGCACTCTATGTCGAATATTTCTAACATGATGTCAAATGAATTTTGCATCGAGCCGCTTGGCGCTTTTGCCGACGCCGTTTAGCGGCTAAGCCCCCGCCCCATGTCCACGCTGCCCAAAACGCTCACCTTCGACACCTCGACCAGCCGCGCGAATCCGACGCCGCAGCCGATGAAGCGCCTGACGGTGCCGCGTATCCGCCAGCGCAAGGGCGGCGAGCCGATCGTCATGCTGACCGCTTACACCGTTCGCATGGCGCAGCTGCTCGACCCGCATTGCGACATGCTGCTGGTCGGCGATTCGCTGGGGCAGGTGATTTACGGGCTGCCGCACACGGTTGGGGTGACGATGGAAATGATGGCGCTGCACGGCGCCGCGGTGGTGCGCGGCAGCTATCATGCCGCGGTCATCGTCGACATGCCGTTCGGCAGCTATGAAGCGAGCCAGGAACAGGCGTTTACCAACGCCGCGCGGCTGCTCAAGGAAACCGGCGCCGCGGCGGTGAAGCTGGAGGGCGGGCGCGCGCTCGCCCCGACGATCGAATTCCTGACCCAGCGCGGCATCCCGGTGATGGGGCATGTCGGGCTGACCCCGCAAGCGGTGAACATTCTCGGCGGCTATGGCGTGCGCGGCAAGAGCGACGAGGAAGCGAAAGCGATCGTCGAGGATTCGGTCGCGGTCGCGCAGGCCGGCGCCTTTTCGCTGGTGATCGAAGGCGTGCTCGAATCGATCGCGATCGAGGTCACGAACAAGGTCGCCTGTCCGACGATCGGCATTGGGGCGTCGGCGCAATGCGACGGTCAGGTGCTGGTGACGGAGGACATGCTGGGCATGTTCGAACGCGTGCCGAAGTTCGTGAAACGCTACGGCGATATGGCCGATGTCGTCACCGGCGCGGTCAAGGACTATGCCGATCAGGTCAGGTCACGTTCATTCCCGACCGAGGATCAGATCTACGCAGGCTGAGACAGCGTGCGGTAAGGATCGAGGCCAAGTGAATCGCTTGGCCTTTTTCCGCACCGTCGCTAAGGAAGCCGCGGCCCCAGAGCCATGAATGACAAATGGAGGTTTGATTGGCCCTGAGCCCGACCAACGATGCCGCGCTGTTGCAAGAGGTTGACGAAGCCGTTCGCAAGGACCGGCTGGACACGATCATGCAGCGCTATGGCCGCTGGATCATCGGCGCAGTGCTGGCGGGGTTGCTGGCGTTCGGCGGCTATCTGTACTGGAGCCACCGCCAGGATGTCGCGCGCGGCGAACAGGCCGAGGAGCTGATCGCGGCGTTCGAGAAACTGGGCACCAACCAGCCGCGCGCCGCCACCACCGAACTCGAAAAGCTGGCGGCCGGGGGCGATCCCGCTTATCGCGCCGTGGCGGTTATGCAGCAGGCGAATATCAAAGCGCAGGCCGGCGACCTGAAGGCGGCCGCGGCGCTGATGGCGACGATTGCTGCCGACCCCAAGCTGGACAAGGCGCTGCGCGATCTGGCGCTGATCCGCCAGACCGCGTTCGAATATGACAATCTGAAACCCGCAGTCGTGATCGCGCGGATGAAGCCGCTGATCGATGCCAAGGATCCGGCGTCGAGCTGGTTCGCCAGCGCCGCCGAACTGTCGGCGACCGCCCATTATCAGCTTGGCCAATATGACCAGGCCGGGGCGCTCTATGGCCGGATCGCCAAACTGCCCGACGTGACCAAATCGCTGCAGTCGCGGTCGGTCCAGATGGCGGGTATGCTGGGCGTCGATGCGGTCGCCGATCGCGCCGCCGACAGCGCCGCAAAGGACCAGAAGGGCAATGTCGCGCCCCCGGCAGCGACCGTCGCCCCAGTTGAGGAAGCCAAATAATATGCGCAAAACGCATTACGGAATTTTTGTCGCGCTGCTGGCGCTGCCGCTGGCGGGTTGCGGCGTGTTCAAGGGCGACGGCGGCCCCAAGACGCCGACGATCGGCGATCGCGTATCGATCCTGTCGAACGACAACAGCATCAAGGTCGATCCGGCCACCGCCGCGATCGCCGTCGTCCTGCCCGAGCCCGCGGTTAACGCCGCCTGGGCGCAGTCGGGCGGCAATGCATCGAAATCCATGGGCCACCCGGCGCTGGGCGCGACGCGCAGCAAGCTGTGGCAGGCCAATATCGCGGGCAGCACCAACAAGCAGCGGCTCGCCGCGTCGCCGGTGATCGCCGACAACCGCCTGTTCGCCGTCGATACCGAGGCCGTGGTCACCGCGCTCGCCGCCGACACCGGCGCACCGCTGTGGCGCACCGCGATCGGCAGCACGGGCAAGGATTTCAAGGATTCGCTGTTCGGTGGTGGCGCCGGGGTCGATGGATCGGTGGTCTATGCGACCAGCGGCGCGGGCGATGTCGCGGCGCTGAATGTCGCCGACGGGTCGGTGATCTGGAAGGTCAAGCCCGCGGGTCCGCTGCGCGGGTCGCCGACGATTGCCTTTGGCGGCGTCTATGTGATCAGCCAGGACAATCAGATCATCGCACTCAATGCCGCCAATGGCGCGGTGCTGTGGCAGGCGACCGCATCGCTCGAACCCGGCAGCGTGTTCGGCGCGGCGTCGCCCGCGGCGGGGCAGGGCACGATCGTCGCCGGCTTCTCGTCGGGCGAGGTTCAGGCCTATCGGTACGAAAACGGCCGCGACCTGTGGGAAGACGCGCTGGCGCGCACCTCGATGGCGCTGTCGGTATCGACGCTGACCGACGTCGATGCCGATCCGGTCGTCGACAATGGCCGCGTCTTTGCGCTGGGCCAGGGCGGCCGCATGGCGAGCTATGAATTGCTCACCGGCCAGCGCAGCTGGGAAATCTCGATCGCCGGGATTTCGACCCCCTATGTGGTCGGCGAGTGGGTCTATGCGATGACCGACGACGGTAAATTGCTGTGCGTCGCACGCACGTCGGGCAAGGTGCGCTGGCTGCAACAGCTGGCCCGTTTCCGCGTTGAAACCGAAAAGAAGAAAAAGGATCCGATCCGCTGGACCGGACCGATCCTGGCGGGTGGCCGCCTGATCGCGGTCAACAGCGAGGGGATCATGGCGGAATATTCGCCGACCGATGGTTCGCTGCTCGGATCGACCGAATTCAAATCGCCGCTGTCGCAGGCACCGGTGGTGGCGAACAATATTTTGTATATTTTGGCGGACGACGGGCAGATCACGGCCTGGCGCTGAACCAGCGCCCGGGCCGGGGCGGCCCGGCGCAACAACAGGGATAAAGTAAGATGTCGCGATTCGCGACGATAGCCATTGTCGGCCGCCCGAATGTGGGCAAATCGACGCTGTTCAACCGGCTGGTCGGCAAGCGGCTGGCGCTGGTCGATGACCAGCCCGGGGTGACCCGCGACCGCCGCGAGGGCGACGCCAATCTGCTTGGGCTGGAGTTTCGCATCGTCGACACCGCAGGGTTCGAGGATCAGGACGCCGCGACGCTGCCCGGCCGGATGCGGGTGCAAACCGAAAAGGCGGTGCGCGAGGCCGATGCCGCGCTGTTCATGATCGATGGCCGCGCGGGGGTCGTGCCGCTGGACGAGGAAATCGCGCGCTGGCTGCGCAGCGAGGACACGCCGATCATATTGGTGGTCAACAAGGCCGAAGGGAAACAGGGCGAAAACGGCCTGATGGAATCCTATTCGCTCGGCTTCGACAATCCGGTCGCGCTGAGCGCCGAGCATGGCGACGGCATGGTCGATCTGTTCGACCTGCTGCGCCCGATTGTCGAGCCGTTCGACGAGATTGAAAAGGACGTTGCCGCCGCCAGCGATGACGACGAGGACGCGCCGCTAGGCCCGATGAAGCTGGCGATCGTCGGCCGCCCCAACGCGGGCAAATCGACGCTGATCAACCGCATGATCGGCGAAGACCGTCTGATCACCGGGCCCGAAGCCGGGATCACGCGCGATTCGATCCGCGTCGACTGGAAATGGGAAGACGACGGCGAGACCCACGAAATCCAGCTGTTCGACACCGCCGGGATGCGCAAGCGCGCCAAGGTGCAGGACAAGCTGGAAAAGCTGTCGGTCGCCGATGCGCTGCACGCGGTCGATTTCGCCGAGGTTGTCGTGCTGTTGCTCGACGCGACCAAGGGGCTCGAGTCGCAGGACCTCCACATCGCCGACCGGGTACTGCAAGAAGGCCGCGCGCTGATCGTCGCGCTGAACAAATGGGATGTCGCCGAGGAGCCGTCGTCGCTGTTCAACGGCGTCCGCTCCGCGCTCGAGGACGGGCTGAGCCAGGTCAAGGGCGTGCCGGTGCTGACCATTTCGGGCGCCACGGGCAAGGGGATCGACACGCTGGTCCGGGTGGCGTTTGAACAGCGCGCGATCTGGACCAACCGCGTCTCGACATCGGCGCTCAATCGCTGGTTTGAACGCGCGGTTGATGCCAACCCGCCGCCCGCGCCCGGCGGCAAGCGGATCAAGCTGCGCTACATCACCCAGGCGCGCACCCGGCCGCCGACCTTTGTCGTCTTTGGCACTCGCACCGATAGCCTGCCCGGCAGCTATGAACGCTATCTGGTCAACGGCATGCGCAAGGAATTGGGGTTCCAGGGCGTGCCGGTGCGGCTCAACTTCCGCAATTCGCGCAATCCCTATGACGAATGACCCAAGCTGAGGGGAAGGCGACGCTGGTCGTCGACGCGCGCGGGATGCGTTGCCCCTGGCCCGCGCTGCGGCTGGCGCGCGCGATGCGCGATGCCGCCGACGTGCTATTGATCGCCGACGATCCGCATGCGGGGCGCGAAGTTACGGCGCTGGCCACCGAGCATGGCTGGTTGGTCGAGGCTGAAACCGCGGCGGATGACGCGGGCCGCTGGCGCGTGCGCCGCCGCTGACCCAAATTGGGGCGGCTTTGGTGAGAAGCGCCCGACGTCGTAACGTCTTTTTTACCCAAATTGGGCATGTGTTGGGCGGGACCACGACCGACGTTGCACACCAAGGGACACGAAATTGGACGAAATCCTGGTCGATTGGGATGAATTCCGCGCCACGCGCGCCCAGCTGGGCGCCGCGTTTGTAAGGATTCTGGGCTATTTTCGCGAAGACGGCACCAAATCGGTGGCGGCGATCGAAGAGGCCATGCGCGCCCGTGACGCGCGCGGACTCGTGATGCCCGCCCACACGCTGAAAAGCGAAGCGCGCCAGTTCGGCGGCGAAAAACTCGGCGCGGTCGCTGAAGATATCGAAATGTTCGCGCGCCACTGCGTCGAGAGCCAGATCAGCCCCGAAGAATATCTGCCGCGCGTCGTCGAACTGCGGCGGCTGTTCGAGGAAACGCTGAGCGCGCTCGAGCGCGAAGCCAATCCGCTGGTCCAGCGGCGGCCGACCGGGTTCGGCCGCGCGGTCGGCTACTGAGCGGACGGCGCTTTCCGCATCGGTTGCACCGCGCCGCGCGCGAGGCTCCGCCACAACCATTCGAGCGGTCCATAGCGAAAGCGGTCGAGCCAGGGCTTTGACCACAGCAGCATGAGCGCCCACATGCCCAGGCACAGCAGATAGAGCGTCCAGCGACCGACGTCGCCGAACAGCCCCAGCCCATAGCCGTAAAAGACCGTCGTCATCACGATGCTGGTGCCCAGATAATTGGAAAAGGCCGCGCGCCCTGCCGCCGCGACGCGCGCGATCAGGGCGCTGCCCGCGGCGCCGCGGATCACCAGCACGAGCAAGGCGGCATAGGCGATTGTCATCATCAACCGACCCGGCGCTGCCCACGCCATGAAGGCATTGACCGCGACGATATAGTCGAAATCGGCGCGCCACTGGAGCCAGCCGACCAGCGCGGTCAACACCAGCCCCGGCGGTAGCCAGCGCAGCGCGGTCCGCCGATAATCGCCGCTGCTCCAAGCTCCGGTCAGGAAGCCATTGCGGAACAGCGCCATGCCGAGCAGCATCAGCGGCAGCGTTTCGAGGAACGACATCAGCACCATGATCAGCGGGTTGGCGGCGTTGTCCAGCCGCTCATCGAGGATCGGCAGATAAGGCCCGCGGAACAGCGCCAACTCAGCGGTAACCTCGCCGTCAATCTTGGCATATTCGTCGCGCACACCCTGACCCGCCTCTGCCATCGGCGATGCGGGATCGTCGGCGGCGCTGGCGACCGCCAGCTGGGCGCCAAAGAACAGCGACGTCAAGACGACACCGAGCGTGAACAGCCCGAGCGCCCATTTGATCAGCCGCCGCGCTTCCCATTTGCGGAAACGAAAGGCGACGCAGCCGACCGCCGCATAGAGGAACAGGATGTCGCCCCACCAGATGAAGAAATAATGGCAGAGCCCAAACACCGCGAGCCACGCCATGCGGCGATAATGGACCGATCGCGGATTTTGTCCGGCGGCTTCGGCGCGGTCGCTGATCAGCAGCAGGCTCGCCCCGAACAGGATCGAGAATAATCCGCGCATCTTGCCGTCGAACAACAGAAAGCCGAACCCCCAGGCGGCAAGGTCGGACGCCGTTTCGCCGCCATAGGCGCGCGGCGAGACATAGGCCATTTCGGGCATCGCAAAGGCGACGATGTTCATCGCCAATATGCCCATCACGGCAAAGCCGCGCATGGCGTCGAGGGTGATGAGCCGTTCGGTCTGGTCGCCGCTGTCTTCGTTCATACGCCCTCCGCTGTATTATGATGCTATAACAGCTGGGCGTGGCGCTGGTCCAGCGATTAACACACTATTGACATCTATGTCAGTAATGTTATCTGACCATCATCAGCAGATTCGCACGAGACCAGCCATGACCCCAACCATCTTCTCCCACCCCGACCGCAAGCTGCCGACGTTTCGCCCGTTCAAGGCGTTCGCGCATTTCCGCAAGCTCATCAAGGACAAGGAAGACACCGAGCAGGTGTTCCACATCTTTGAAAGCCTGCCGCGCAAGGGGTTCATGGACGATGCGCGCGCCTTCGTCGAAAGCGACAAGGGCCGCCAGTTGATGGCGAGCGAACCCTATCTGCCCGACCTGCTCGACGATCATGCGTGGATCGATAAACTGCCCGAAGGCAGCGTCGGCCACGCCTATGTCACCTTCATGCGCCGTGAGGGCCTGTCGGCCGCGGGTCTTGTTGCCGAAGCCGACAAGATGGGCCGCCCCAAGTTCGACGATCAGGTGCAATGGTATGCCAATCGCCTGCGCGACACGCACGACCTGTTCCACATCCTGACCGGCTATGGCCGCGACGCGCTGGGCGAACAGTGCGTGCTTGGCTTCACCTATGGCCAGACCGGCAATTACGGCAATTTCTTCATCGCCTATGCCGGTGGTTATGAAGTGAAGCGCGGCGTGAAAGCCGATGCCCCGGTGTTCGGCGCGATCCGCCAGGGCCAGCGCCACGGCAAGGCGGCGCAGGCGATCATCGAACAGGATATCCGCGCGCTGCTCGCCGAACCGCTCGACGCGGCGCGGGCGCGGCTGGGGATCGGCGAGCCGACGCTGTATCAGGAAGCGCACCGCGCGTACCGCAGCCGCGGTATCGATCCGTACAACTTCCTTGCGTCGCAACAAGCGGTTGCGGCTTGAATTAAACCCTCCCTGTGGCGAAGCCATGGGGAGGTGGCAGTCCGAAGGACTGACGGAGGGGCTATAGCGCCACCGTCGCCGCCCCTCCACCACCGCTTCGTGGCGGTCCCCCTCCCCCTCGCTACGCGACAGGGAGGATCTATTTTAGCTTCGCGATCAGCGCCTGTGCCGCAACCGGATTGCGGACCTTGGCGCCCGAAATGAAGAAGATGAACACATCGCGGTCGCCTTTGGCCCAATCGCGGGCCTGCCCGGCCCATGCATCGAGCGCCGTGTCGTCATAGCCGGTTGCGACATCCTCCTGGCTGCGCTGCAACCGGGCATAGGTGAAGTCGGCGGTCTGCTCGTCAATGCACGGGAATTCGTCGCTGTCGGCAAAGACGATCGCCATGTTCCGCGCGCGCAGCATGTCGATGAACGCCTGGTCGCGGAAACTTTCGTGGCGCACCTCGATTGCGTGGCGCAGCGGCAGGCCGTCCTGCGTCTCGGGCAGCAAATCGAGAAAAGCCGCAAAATCGTCGCGGTCGAATTTCTTCGTCGCCATGAACTGCCAGTGGATCGGGCCGAGCCGGTCGCCGAGCCGCGTCAGCCCCTGCGTCAGGAATTTCTCGATCGATCCGGCGCCCTCGGCAAGGATTTTGCGGTTGGTGGTGAAGCGTGACGCCTTGACGCTAAATTGGAACCCGTCGGGGACCGCCGCCGCCCAATTGGCGAAGCTCTCGGGCTTTTGGCTGCCATAATAGGTGCCGTTGATTTCGATGCCGGTGAGGTGCTGCCCGGCATATTCGAGTTCGCGCTTCTGCGCGAGCCCGGCGGGATAGAAGGGGCCGCGCCACGGCTCGAAGGTCCAGCCGCCGATGCCGACATGGATGCTCATGACGCCAATACCTCCGTCATCCCGGCGAAAGCCGGGATCTCATCGTCGTGTTTTGCCGCACCGGCGAGATCCCGGCCTTCGCCGGGATGACGGGGTGGGAAATATCAAGCCAGCGCCGCGTCGGCGCCCATCAGCGTCGGGAAGAACCCTTCATGCGCCTCGCGCAGTTCGGCGAGCGTCACTTGATGGTCGCTGCCTTCCAGCTCGAACACGATGCGGTCCTTGATCGTCCGGCCGAGCGGATCGACCGGCACGTCGGCGCGGCCGGCGGCGTCGAGGAAGTCGGCGAGGCAGGTGTCGCAGACGGTGACCAGATACAGGCCCTGATCCTCGCCAAAGAAGCTTTCGGCGACGCCGAACGGCTGTTCTTCGCTGATCAGCACACCGATGTTCGACTTCAGCGCCATTTCGGCGAGCGTCACTGCGATGCCGCCGTCGGAGACGTCGTGGCACGCGGTGATCCAGCCGGCGTTGATCGCGTGGCGGATGAAGTCGCCGGTCCGCATTTCGCAGCGCAGGTTCACCTCGGGCGGCGGGCCTTCTTCGCGGCCGTGGATTTCGCGCAGCCACACCGACTGGCCGAGATGACCGGCGCGTTCGCCGACCGCGAGGACGATGTCGCCGGTGCGCTTGAAGCCGATGCCGACCGCCTTGTTCAGGTCCTCGATCACCCCGACGCCGCCGATCGCGGGGGTGGGCAGGATCGCGCTGCCGCCGCCGGTCGCCTTGCTCTCGTTATAGAGGCTGACGTTGCCCGACACGATCGGATAGTCGAGCGCGATACACGCCTGCGCCATGCCGTCGAGGCAACCGACGATCTGGCCCATGATTTCGGGACGCTGCGGGTTGGCGAAGTTCAGGCAATTGGTGATCGCGAGCGGGGTCGCGCCGACCGCGCTGATGTTGCGCCAGGTTTCGGCGACCGCCTGCTTGCCGCCCTCGACCGGGTCGGCGTAGCAATAGCGCGGGGTGCAGTCGGTCGACATGGCGAGCGCACGGTTGGTGCCGTGGATGCGGACGAGCGCGGCGTCGCCGCCGGTCTGCACCGTGTCGGCGCCGACCTGGCTGTCATATTGTTCCCAGATCCAGCGGCGACTGGCGATGTCGGGAGTGCCCATCAGCGTCTTGAGGTCGGCGGCGACATCCTTCGTCTCGGGGACATTGGTCAGCTCGGCCTGCTTCGGCGTCGGCACATGCGGGCGGTCGTAGAGAGGCGCATCGTCGGCAAGCGGGGCGAGCGGGATGTCGCAGACGATCTCGCCATGATGCTCAAGCACCATGCGGCCGGTGTCGGTGACGGTGCCGATGACCGCGAAATCGAGTTCCCATTTGTGGAAGATCGCGGCGGCGAAATCCTCACGGCCGGGCTTCAGCACCATGAGCATGCGTTCCTGGCTTTCGGACAGCATCATCTCATACGCCGTCATGCCAGTTTCGCGCTGCGGAACATCGTCCATCTTGAGATGGAGGCCGACGCCGCCCTTCGACGCCATTTCGACCGACGAGCTGGTGAGGCCCGCCGCGCCCATGTCCTGGATCGCGACGATCGCGTCAGACGCCATCAGCTCCAAGCACGCCTCGATCAGCAATTTTTCGGTGAACGGGTCGCCGACCTGCACCGTCGGGCGCTTTTCCTCGGCATCCTCGCCGAAGTCGGCGCTCGCCATCGTTGCGCCGTGGATGCCGTCGCGGCCGGTCTTCGACCCGACATAGACGATCGGATTGCCGACGCCGCTGGCGGCCGAATAGAAGATCTTGTCCTGTTCGGCGATGCCGACGGTCATCGCGTTGACCAGGATATTGCCGTCATACGCCTTGTGAAAATTGACCTCGCCGCCGACCGTCGGGACGCCGACACAATTGCCATAACCGCCGATGCCGTGGACGACGCCCGAGATCAGATGCTTCATCTTCGGATGGTCGGGGCGGCCGAAGCGCAGCGCGTTGAGGTTCGCGACGGGGCGCGCGCCCATCGTGAAGACGTCGCGCAGGATGCCGCCGACCCCGGTCGCCGCGCCCTGATAGGGTTCGATATACGACGGGTGGTTGTGGCTCTCCATCTTGAAGATCGCCGCGAGCTTCTTGCCGCCAGCGCCTTCGCCGATGTCGATGACGCCGGCATTTTCGCCGGGGCCGCAGATCACCCACGGCGCCTCGGTCGGCAGTTTCTTGAGGTGCAGGCGCGAGCTTTTATAGCTGCAATGCTCGGACCACATGACCGAGAAGATGCCGAGTTCGACTAGGTTCGGCTCGCGCCCGATCGCGTGCACGACGCGCTCATATTCCTCGGGCGACAGGCCATGGTCGGCGACGACCTGGGGGGTGATGACGGAGGCGGGCGCGGTTGCGGTCTGAGTCATGGCGCGCCTTTAGCGATGTAGGCGCAAAACGAACAGACCCCATGATGCGAAAAGCACCACGGGGTCTGCGGTCGAAATGGTGTCAGCGCGCGGCGAGGGTGGTTGCGGGCTTGGCCAGCGGTTCGACGTCGCGCAGCGGGAAGCTGACCTGCTGCGATCCCACGGTGCCGCGGACGCGGTGGGGGCCGACGCGCAGCGTGAACGGTTTGCCGGTGCGTTCTTCGACGCCGCTGATGACGCGGACGTCGCCGACCTGGGTCACGGTATAGCTGTAGCTGCTGCCCTTATGCTCGAACCGCTGCGTTGCGGGTTCCTCGGCGTGGGCGACGGCGGGAGTAAGCGCGAGCAGCGCGATGATGGGGAGGAAGAAATTTTTCATGATGCAAGTCCTTGTTTGTCAGAACAAAACTTGCCTTTACGCCCCTCTCTCTTGTGCGGTGCAGCATGAGTGGTCGCGCGCCGCGCGGCAATTGCAAAAAGCGGAATCGTAATTGTCGGAATTGAAAAGGGGTTATGCGCCGCGCGGCAGCAAGGTCAGCACCAGCCACGCCGCGGCGCCCGCGGCGACACCCGTCGCGGCGGTGCCCCAGGCGATGTCGAGCAGCGTCACCTTGGTCGACCAGATCTTCATCGTCGCATGGTTGGTGAGGTCATAGGTCATGTAGCAGAAAAACCCGAACATCGCGCCCCACTGCGCCGCGACCTGCCATTTGCCCGCGGCCAGCGCGGGGGCGACCGCAAATATCTGGATGCCCAGCATATAGAGCGCGTAAAAGATCAGCGCCGGGGCGGGGCGTCAGCCGTCCATCAGCAAGGCGCCGATTTCGGGGCGATAGACTTTGGTCACCATCGTGCGGAGCCACAGCGCGTCGAGGACGCCAAAGATGACGGCGGTGGCGAGGTAGGCGGCGATGGTTTGCAGGGTCATGGCTGGACTTTCATGGCGACCGTCCGACGATTGTCAGGGGCGAATGCATGACATCAGCCTAGGCGCACACGGTATGACGTCAAGCTGACCGCACTTGACCATTGGGGGGCGAAAGGGCCAAAGCATGGCGATGACGGACACCCCCGAAATCGCTGCCGCGCCCGCCCCCGACCCTGCCATCACCGCGCTTTCGTTCGAAGCCGCGATGGGGGAGCTGGAAACGATCGTGCGGCGGCTGGAAAGCGGCGATGTCAGCCTGGAGGAATCGGTCGCGCTCTATGAACGCGGTCATGCGCTGCGCGGGCATTGCGAAGCGCGGCTCGCCGCGGCGCAGGCGCGCATCGAACAAGTCAGCCTCGGCGCCGACGGACGGCCGACGGGAACCACCCCCTTCGGCGAAAGCTGAGCGGTCATGGCGTCGACGAGCGACGATCTTTCGCGCACCACGCAGCTGTTGCTGAGCACCCAGTCCGAGGTGATGGCGGGGATCGACCGGCTGTTCGACCAGCTGCTGCCGGTGCCAAGCGACGCGCGCGCGCCGCTTTACGAAGCGATGCGCCACGCCGCGATTGCCGGCGGCAAGCGGCTCCGCCCGCTGCTCGTTCGCGCCGCGGGCGATCTGTTCCACGTCGATCGCGGGCTCAGCCTGCGGGTCGGTGCGGCGGTCGAGGCGATGCACGTCTATTCGCTGATCCACGACGATTTGCCGTGCATGGACGATGATGATCTGCGCCGCGGCAAGCCGACGGTGCACAAGGCATTCGACGAGGCGACCGCGGTGCTGGCGGGCGATTCGCTTCATGCCCTCGCGTTCGAATGGCTGTGCGATCCGGCGACGAGTAGCGATCCGTTCGTGCGCGGCGAGCTGTGCTGCGAACTGGCGCGGGCGGCGGGACCGGCGGGGATGGCGGGCGGGCAGATGATGGACCTCGCCGCCGAAACGTCGAATTTCGACCTGCCGACGGTGACCCGGTTGCAACAGCTCAAGACCGGGGCGCTGATCGCCTTTTCGGTCGAGGCCGGCGCGATCCTGGCGCGCATCCCGCCCGAGGGGCGCACGGCGCTGCGCGCCTATGCGCGCGACATCGGGCTCGCGTTCCAGATCGCCGACGACATCATGGATGTCGAGGGCGACGAGGCGCTCGCGGGCAAGGCGCTGCACAAGGACGAGGCCGCGGGCAAGGGCACCTTTGTCACGCTGATGGGGCTCGAACGCGCGCGCGAACAGGCGACCGCGCTGGTCGATCAGGCGATCGGGCATCTGGCGAGCTTTGGCGACGAGGCGACGCTGCTGCGCGCCATTGCCCGTTATGTGGTGGAAAGGGACCGTTGATGCGCATTGGGGTTTATCCCGGAACCTTTGACCCGATCACGCTGGGCCATATGGACATCATCCGCCGCGGCGCCAAGCTGGTCGATCGGCTGGTCATCGGCGTCACCACCAACATCACCAAATCGCCGATGTTCGACGATGATGAGCGGATCGAGATGGTGCGCAGCGAAGTGGCGGGGCTGGGCGGCGACATTCGCGTCGTCGGGTTCAACGCGCTGTTGATGGATTTTGCCGAGCGCGAGGGCGCGAACATGATCGTCCGCGGGCTGCGCGCCGTCGCCGATTTCGAATATGAATATCAGATGGCGGGGATGAACCAGCAACTCAACGACCGCATCGAGACGGTTTTCCTGATGGCGGACGTCGGGTTGCAGCCGATCGCATCGCGGCTGGTCAAGGAAATCGCGATTTTTGGCGGCAACATCCATAAATTCGTGACGCCTGCGGTGCGCGAAGCCGTCGTTGCGCGGATCGCCGAGCGCGGTCTGTTGCAAGGCGACCACTGATACCGATCATTGAGCGTTCAGCTTTTTCCCGCTAGGGCGCGCCAGTCGGGGCGCAAATCCAGTTTTTATCCAAAGGCCGATCCAGCATGACATTTTCTTTCCGCCCCATGATTCTCACGGCGATGGCGTTCGGTCTCGCGGCGGCTGCCGTCGCGCAGGAAGCGCCGCCCGCGCCGAACCCGGTGCCCGAGACGACGCAGCCCGCGCCGCCGATCGAAGCGCCCGCGCCGCCGGTCGAGGCGCCGCCGGCCGCCGAAGCGCCCACCGCGACCGATGCCGCTGGCACTGCCGCGGGAACCCCCGCGGTGCCGACGATGACCCCCGATCAGTACATCAACAATCCCGAATATATGCTCAACCTCGACCTTTCGACCGGCGGCCGGGTGGTGATCCAGCTTTATCCCAATGTCGCCCCGGGCCATGTCGAGCGCCTGAAGCAGCTGGCCCGCGCGGGCTTTTATGACGGGATCAAGTTCCACCGCGTGATCGATGGCTTTATGGCGCAGACCGGCGATCCGACCGCGACCGGGCAGGGCGGCTCGCAGCTCCCCGACCTGAAGGCCGAATTCAACGTCACCCCGCATCTGCGCGGTACCTTGTCGATGGCGCGCGCCGAGAATGAAGACAGCGCCAACAGCCAGTTCTTCATCATGCTCCAGCCACGCTTTTCGCTCGACCGCCGCTACACCGCGTTCGGCCGGGTCGTATCGGGCATGCAATATGTCGATGCGATCCAAAAGGGTGAGCCGCCCGCAGTGATGTCGCGCATGGTCCAGGTGTCGGTCGCCGCCGACAACAAGCCGGTCCCGCCCGCGTCGATGCTGACCGAGGCGGTGCCCGCTCCGGCACCGGCGGCGGACGTGACCGTCGACCAGCTCAACGCGCCGATCGCGCAGTAAGCGCGGCGACGCGCCACCCTGATCATGCGCGTCGACGCCTTCGATTTTGACCTGCCGAACGAACGGATCGCGCTGCGCCCGGCGCGGCCGCGCGATGCGGCGCGGATGCTGGTGGTCGATGGCGCCACGATCGTCGATGCGGGGGTCGGCGACCTGCCCGCGTGGCTGCGGCCCGGCGACTGTCTGGTGTTCAACGACACGCGCGTGATCCCGGCGCAGCTGGAAGGGCGGCGCGGTGACGCGAAAATCGGCGCGACGCTCCACAAGCGGATCGATTTGCGCCGCTGGCAGGCGTTCGTGCGCAACGCCAAGCGATTGCGGGTCGGCGAGACGGTCGATTTCGGCGCGGGGGTCGCGGCGCAGGCCGACGAGCGCCTGTCCGACGGCAGCTTCATCCTGGCGTTCGCCGGCGACGAGCCGGTCGAGCTGCTGCTCGAACGCGCGGGAACGATGCCGCTGCCGCCCTATATCGCGGGCAAGCGCGCCACCGATGATCAGGACCGATCCGATTACCAGACGATGTTCGCCGCGAAAGACGGGGCCGTCGCCGCGCCCACCGCGGCGCTCCACTTTACGCCCGGGCTGCTCGCTGCGCTCGCGAAGGCGGGGATCGCGACCGAGACGCTAACGCTCCACGTCGGCGCCGGTACCTTCCTGCCGGTGAAGGCCGACGACACCGAAGATCATGTGATGCACGCCGAATGGGGGCGGATCGAGGCCGACACGGCGGCGCGGCTGAACGCCGTGCGCGCCGCCGGCGGCCGGATCATCGCGGTCGGCACCACCAGCCTGCGCCTGCTGGAAAGCGCCGCGCAGGACGACGGCATCATCGCGCCGTTCGCGGGCGACACCGCGATCTTCATCACCCCCGGTTACCGGTTCAAGGCGATCGACGGGCTGATGACCAATTTCCACCTGCCGCGCTCGACATTGTTCATGTTGGTGAGCGCGCTGATGGGGCTGGCGGTGATGCAGCGCGCCTATGCCCATGCGATCGCCACCGACTATCGCTTTTACAGCTATGGCGACGCCAGCCTGTTGCTACCTGGGCGCGGCGAATAAAACCCGCTCCACCTGGGCGCGGCGAATAAAACCCGCTCCACCTGGGCGCGGCGAATAAAACCCGCTCCACGGGGCGCTCGCGCCCCGGCTAAATCTCGATGATGATCTTGACGTTGTCGATCCCGACATCGGCCGCCTCGGCGAGCTGGGCCTTGGCGCGGGCGACGACGTCGCTCAGGCTTTCGGGCTCGTCGATCCCCAGCAATTCGGGCAGTTCGACCCCCAGCAGCGCCGCCAGCACCTTTGTCCGCCCCATTTTGGGCCGTGCCTTGTCCTGCTCCCAGGCCGAGATCGATTGCTCGCTCACGCCGAGCTGGGCGGCGATCTGAACCTGGGTCAGCCGCTTTGCGGTGCGCAGCCGGTGCAGGCGAACGCCAAAACTTTCGTTGATGGCGGCGCGCAGATCACCGTTTTCGCCGCTATCGGCCCCGACCACGGCGCGCAATTGCGCGGCGCTGAGCGTCGCTGGCGAGATCGGCGTATCGAACTGGCAGCCGTAGAGGGAGCCGCTGGCCCAGATGACCCGGGCGCGGGTTGCGCCGGCATCCGGCAGACCGATTTCGATCGCGTCGCCAAGCGCCAGCGTCGCCTCGCCTTCCAGCAGCAGGCCGGTTGCCGAAATATTGTGCACCAGCACTTCGACTTCGACGCCGCTCGCCCCGGTGCCTTGCAATTGCAAGCGGAGTTTCCGCCGCGCGCTGCGGCTTTTGGCGCCGGCCGGCGCGGCTTTGTCGATAAATGCGGGAATGGCCATGGCGCCCCTTAGTCGGCCTGATTGGGTTAAGGGAGCGTTACCGGGGCGACAATGCGACCATGCGTGGCATCGCGGCGATGACGGCCCGCGCCGATCGGCTGGCGGCCTCAGCGCGGGCTCGTCGGGCGCCCCCGTCCGCCGCGCCGACGAAGCCGGTTTAACAATTGACTAAATTAAAAGTTAAGTTGAGTCGCAATGCGCCGCCAGTGCCGCCGGTCGCACTCGTCGCTGTGAATCGCACCCTGGATTCGGCGATAAATTGCCGGGATTCCGCCATTATTCATTTATTCTGCGATCTTAAGATCTTGCTGACCGCTGTATCAAAGGGGAACACAGTGCGCGACAGCGCGCCAAACGGGGCGAGCTGAGCCGCCACGGGATTGCTAATGTAAATAAATTGTTTATTTTCTCAAACAGAATTGAACGATTCTTCGACCACGGGGGTGGCGAGAACAAGAATAGCACGCGGCGAGACGCCTTGAGCAGATCAGGTATTTTGCCCGGCATTGGGGGTTTTTTGGCATATCGTCTTCGCCGAAAGGTGGCGCGATTCAGCGCGGCTGCAGCCTTTATGCTGTTGTCGACGGTCGCGACCGCAGGACATGCAAAGGACAGCGCGCCGACTTTCGACGGGGCGTCGGTCAATGTGGTGCTGGCCGGGCACATCACGGCGAAATGCTCGGTCGGTGGCGGCACCACGATCAGCCTGGGCGAACTGGCGGGCGACAAGCAGGCAACGGCTCGCTTTGACGTCGGGTGCAACGTTCCGTTTGAAATGGTTTTTCGGTCGGCATCGGGCGGCATTGCCCATGCGACCCAGCCGCAGGGCGAAGGGCCGTATGTCGGCCTGGTGCCATATCGGTTGGGCGTCACGATTCCGGGGCTGCTGCCCTTGCCGACGCAACTCCACGCCGATTTCACCAGCAATCAGATGATCGCAGGCGCCTCGCTCAACAGCGGCGATGCCATTGCGGCGGGCGGCGGCGAAATCCGCCTGCAAACAGAAATGACGCAGGGCCGCGATTTGCTCGCGGGCCAATATGTGGATTCGATCACGATCGTGATCAATCCGCGCGTTTAGAAATGCTGGCCGATCAAGCCAGTAGGGTCGTTGATTTAAGTGAAGTGCATGTAAGTTAGTATGAAAGGGAGTTTTAACATGAAGGTTTCTCTGTTTATCACTGCGGCGGTTGTCGCTCTCACCAGCACCGCCGCCATGGCGCAGACCACCCCGGCCGCAAACGCCACCTACGTCAATCCCGCCAACCCCGGCAACGTTGGCACCGCCAGCGCTTCGGAAACCGCTGATTTCACGATCACCGGTACCGTCAGCCAGGCTTGCGTTCTGGGCGCCGGCGGCGACCTGAACGACGTCAACTTCGGCACCATCGGCATCTATGCCGACGCCACGAGCACCGTTGAAAACGTCTTCACCTCGGTCGGCCCGGCCAACGGCCACACCCGCACCAATCTCGCGGGCTGCAACACCGCCAACACCATGACCGTCCGCAAGACGAATGGCGTTGATGGTCTGCGCAACACCGGCAACACCGGCGGTTACGACAGCAATGTGTTCCAGGCGAACATCCCGTACTCGATCGCTGCCCAGTACACCGCTGGCGCTGTCGGTACGCTGACCCCCCAGGCATCGATCAGCCAGTTCTCGGTCAGCACGACCGAAGATCAGGACTCGAAGTCGAACGCTGCCTGGAAGTCGGGCGCCGCGTTCCGCATCGACATCTCGGATCCGACGAAGGCGCTGATTGCCGGCACCTATTCGGACACCGTGACGGTTGAGCTGGCTGCCCTCTAAGGCACCAGGAAGTTAGATGTCGTGGGGGACAGAAATGTCCCCCCGACATTTTTACATGGGGGACGGGGCAAGGGCGACCAAGGTCGCACCGATCATGTCCCGTGCGAGGGGCAGATGACAAAATTGCGGCTTGCGGGCTTGTTCACGAAACTGCGCATGGGCGCGGTCCTGCTGTTTCTGGGCATCATCGCCTCGACCTCGGCGCTTGCGATGCGGGTGTCGCCGATGGTTTCGGAACTGTCGACCTCGGGCGGCGGCGCCGTGGCGCGCATCGAAGTCGGCAATGTCGGCTCGGTCTCGATGCCGTTTGAAACCAAGATCACGCGCATCGATTTCGACGAGTCGGGCAAGCTGATCGAAACCCCGGCCGACGACGACTTCATCACCTTTCCGCCGCAAGGCCTGGTCCCTGTTTCGGGTCGACAGGTCGTTCGCGTGCAATGGATCGGGCGGCCCGACATCCCGACGTCGCAGGCCTATTATCTGTGGGTTCGCCAATTGCCGGTCGAAACCAATCCGCAAAAGATTCAAGGCACCGACGCATCGGTGTCGATCGACATTCTGTACACCATGAAGGCGTTGATCGTTGTCGCGCCGCCGGGTGCCAAGCCCGACGTTGAAGTGGTGTCGCTGGTGCCTGAAATGGTCCTGCCGCCGGTCCCCGACATCGATCCGGCGCTGAAGGCGGCCGAACCCGCCGACGCCAAACCGCCCGAGCCGCAGCCCGGCCTGAAGGTCGTGGTCGCGAACAAGGGCACGCGCTACGCCTTGATGAGCGGCGCCAAATGGGTCGTCACCGCGACCACCACCGACGGCAAGCCGTTTGAACGCACCTATGGCAATGAAGAAGTATCGCAGCTGGTCGGCGTCGGCTACCTCGCCCCGGCCGGTGGCAAGCGGACCTTCTCGATCCCGACCGGGGTTGCGCTCGATCCCGCGAAACCGATGACGATGCGGTTCATTCGGTGAGGTTGTGGCTCCGTGGTGCCGGGAGCGCCATCGCCATCAGCGTCGGATTGCTGAGCGGCCACACCGCCGCCGCGTCCGAAATCGTCGAGGCCGCGCTGCCCGCTGCGAATTTTGTGCAAAGTGCTGGCCCGGATTCGCCCGAATCGCTGGCGCGCCGTCCCGACATCAATCCCTATAACCGCGATATCGAGATTACCGCGCCGCTGCAGTTCAACCGCCGCGTCTTGGGTGAGCTGCCGGTGCTGTTGACCAGCGACGATCGCTTCGTCGTCGGCACCGAGGGTTTCCTGTCGCTGATCGGCCCGTTGCTGACCCCCGAGGCGCAGGCCGAGTTGCGCGCGCTGCTCGGCGACAAGCCGCGCTTTCTGCCCGACGATGTATCGGCCTCGGGCATCCGGCTCGAATATGATCCCGAGCAGCTGGCGGTGCTGGTGCTGAAGATTGCTCCCGAAAAACGGTCGGTCGAAGTCTTGTACCAGAATCGCCAGGCCGAAGAGCCGGGCGACCCGCCGCTGCCGTTCAGCGCCTTTTTGAACCTCAGCACGACCGTTTCGCGCATTTCGCAGACGGGCAATATCGAAAAGCCCGAGCTGTTCCTGAACGGCGCCGTTCGGTACAATAATCTGGTTCTCGAAGCCGATGCGCAGGCGCGCCGCGATTTCTTCACCGACAAATACAAGTTCGAACGCCGTTACGCGCGGCTGGTCTATGACCAGCCCGAACAGGCACGGCGGTGGTTCCTGGGCGATCTCGACCCCGAAACGCGCGGGCGCCAGGGCTTTATCAACATGGGCGGGATCGGCGTGGTGCGCCAGCGCCAGCGCTTCGATTCGTTCCGCAACAATGTCCTGTCGGGTGGGCGGCGACTGGTGCTGCAGGAACAATCGGTCGTGCGCGTGCTGCGCAACGGCATCTACCAGCGCGAATTCACCCTCGATCCCGGCCAATATGATATCTCGAACCTGCCGCTCGACACCGGCAGCAACAATGTCCAGATCGAGGTTCAGGGCCAGTCCGGGGCGCGCGAAACCTTTGACTATCAGGCGTATCTCGACACCATCGACCTGGAACCCGGCGATTACGAATATGGCGCCTATGTCGGCATCCTCGACGACGGCGGCTTCGGCAATCCCGATTATTCCAGCAAGACGCCGGTGTTCACCGGTTTTTGGCGCAAGGCGTTTTTGAACCGGCCGGCGATCGGCGTCGGCACCCAGCTGACGCAAGATGTGCAGAACATCACCGGTCAAACCCAGTTTCTGTTGGCGAACAGCGGCCGGATCCGCCTCGATGTCGGCGGCAGCCACAGCAAAGAGGGCACGGGCTATGCCGCGACGGTCGGCTACGACCAGATCATCGGCGGCGCGACCGGCTATGACACGCTGACCGTCATCGTCGATTACACCTCGCGGCGCTATGCGACGGTCGGCGGGATCGAGGGCGTCAATCCGATCTCCTTCAATCTCAGCGCCGCTTATACCAAGCGTTTCTCGCAAAAATTGTTCGCGACGACGAACGCCTCCTATCGCAAGAGCCGCAGCCCGCTGTTCGACGATGCCTATAGCATCAGCACCACCGCCAATTACCGGTTCAACCGCGAATGGACCGCGCAGTTCGGCGCCGAATATGTGAAATCGGGCTTTCCGGGCGGGTTTGGCCGCAACAACGGCTTTGGCGTGACGGTCGGCCTGGTCTGGCAGCCGCGATACAACCGCCGTGCCGAGGCGCGCTACAATTCGCTCCGCAACAACGGCAGCGCGCGCTATCAGCAGACGGTCGACAACCGCGCCGGGTCGTTCGGCTATTCGCTGGCGACCAACTACACCGACGGCGCAACGTCGGTCGGCGGGCAGGTCGACTATGTCGGCAATCGTTTCGACGCCAATCTGACCCATACGGTGTTCGGCGACAGTTTCGACAACATCGGCGACAGCCAGGTCACGACGTTGCGCCTCGGCAGTTCGATTGCTTTTGCCGGCGGCAAGGTCGCGGTCGGCCGCACGATCAACGACAGCTTCGCGCTCGTCTATCCGCACAAGACGCTGAAGGACCGCCAGGTCATCGTCGGCGACGCGCTGGAGGGCGGCAATTATGTCAGCAAGAGCGGCGCGTTGGGGCCGGCAGTGCAAAACTCGCTGACCGCCTTTATCAACCAGTCGGTGCGGTATGACGTGATCGACCCGCCGCGCGGCTATGACATCGGCGAGGGCGTCAAGCGCGTCCGACCCGCGTATAAGAGCGGTTATGTGATCGAGGTCGGCAGCGCCGCGTTCGTCAGCGCCACCGGCACGCTGAAAGGTCGCGACGGCCAGCCGCTGAAACTGGTGAGCGGGATCATGCGCCGCACCGACGTCGCCGACGGAAAAGAAGAGCCGTTCTTTACCAATACGGCAGGCCGATTTGCCATCGCCAAGCTGGAGCCAGGCGCCGAGTATAGCGTGCAATTCCACTCGGGCGGCCATGGGGCGTTTACGTTCCGGGTGCCCGAAGACAATGATGGCCTATTGGAGCTCGGCGTGGTCGAGCTGGGGCGCAAGGAAGGTCCATAAGATGACGATGACGCGCAAATACCGAGCACGCTGGCCGCTATTTGGCGCCGCGGTGTGCAGCATTGCCGCCTTTGCGCCGTCGGCGGCGCACGCGGCCTGCAACCTCTCGGTCGAACCGGTCCAGGACCAGTTGGTGATCCGCCACAATCCGCTGGAAGCCGGCGCCGCTTACGGCACGGTCGAAGTCAATGTGGTGAACCGCGGTGACAGCGAATGTGTCGGGCGGCTGGGCGCGTCGCTGCGCGGCGAAACCTTTGGTTTTGCATCCGATGATGGCGCCCCGGCGATCCCGTATCAGCTGGTCGATGAAAAGGGCAGCAACGACATCACCCCGCGCGCCGGCCGCAACTTGCGCGGCATGGGCGGCCGGGCGATCCGGCTGATGCCCGGCGAACGCAGCATGGAGCTGCTTTCGATCGCGGCGGCGCCGGACAGCGCGACGTCGCAAGGCCGCTACACCCAATCGCTCGACCTTACCGTGTCGGGCGACGACGGCATGTTGCTTGGCACCAAGCCGCTGACGCTGGGCATCGACATTCTGCCGGCGGCGCTGATCGGGCTCAAAGGACAGCTGGCCCGCGCACGCGGGACCAATTCGGTCGATCTGGGCGAGCTGGTGCCGGGAACCAAGGATCTGCCGATCACCCTCTATGTCATTTCGACCGGCGGTTATCGCGTATCGATCGCCTCGGAAAATCAGGGCCGGTTAAAGCATGAAAGCGCGCAGTGGTTTGTCGACTACCGGCTGCGGCTGGGCCGCCATGACCTTGACCTGACATCAGCCGACAGCTTTGAAATCGTGTCGCGGCGCGCGCGGTTCGACAATTATCCGGTGCGGATCGAAATTGGCGAAACCGCCGGCAAGCGTGCCGGCGGTTATATGGATACGGTGACCTTTACGGTCGCGGCGCTTTAGGGTCGAGTTAGGGTCGAGCGCTGGTCAGATCGGCTGGATAGTCAGCGACAGCGTCAGCGGCGCGTCGAGCGACACCTGATCGAAGCGATAAGCGATCTGCTGGATGCGGGGGCCATATTCGCGGTGGACTTCCTGCGCGCCGAGCGCCGACAGGTCGACCATATTGGCGCCATAGACCAGCCGCGCGCTTTCGGTCTCCGCGAGCGGGCGATATTGCGCCGACACCATATAGCCCGATGCGTTGTTGCATCCTTCGGTCACCAGCCCCGGCATATTGCCGAGGGCGTCGGCCTGGACGCTGTGATCGACCCAGCACGCCATCGGCACGGTCGCGGTGACCTGAAAGGTTCCCGTCGCCTGTTGGCTCGCAAAAGCGGGGGTGGACGCGAGCAGTACCGCCGCGCAGCCCAGCTTCATCACATTATGTATCGCGGTCGCCATTTCATGAGCCCCTACAAATTCGAGGAGCGTCTTACCGCGGCAGTAGTTAATTCCCCGTTCGTCAAAGCTGGTTAACAATATGCTGCCGCGGCAGCGCCCGACACGGCCATCGCGCCGACGACGTGGTTCCCGATTTATTTACAATATCGCAAGGCATTGCGCGCATAGCGATTGCAATGTGGGGCCCAGCAAGAGTGTGATTTGATGGAAGTGCCATCGCGGATCGATTTCGGCGAGCAGGGGGATCCAAGTGTCGATGAAGGTCAGCGCGGCTTTTTCGGCATGATCGGATCGCGTATCGCCAAGCAGCGCGCCGACATCGCGTCGAACCTGCATACCCGTGAAGCGGTGCTCCTCCTCCAGAATTACGAAGAAAGCGGGCAGGGCTGGTTCTGGTCGACCGACGCCAACGGGCGGCTGACGTACATCACCGATTCGGTCGCACGGCTGACGGGGCGGACCAGCGGCGAATTGCTGGGGACGTTCTTTACCGAGCTTTTCCTGCCCGTCGACAGCCATGGCGAACGCCAGCGCACCTTGCCGTTCCTGCTGACCAAACAGTCGAAGTTCGACGAGTTGTCGCTGCGCAGCGCGTTCGAGGGTGACGATCGCTGGTGGGCGATTTCGGGGCGACCGCAGTTCGACGGCGGCGGCAGGTTCACCGGCTATCGCGGCAGCGGCACCGACATCACCGCGCAGCGCCGCTCGGCCGAGGATGCGTCGCGCCTCGCACTCTATGATTCGCTGACCGGGCTTGCCAACCGCTTGAATATTTCCAAAAAACTCGACACCACGCTCGCGGCCTTTGCCCAGCAACAGCGCGTCTGCGCCATCATGCTGCTCGACCTCGACCGCTTCAAACAGGTCAATGATACGCTCGGCCATCCGGCGGGCGATGCGCTGCTCAAACAGGTCGCCGAACGGTTGCTCAAGATCGTCGGCGACAAGGAAATGGTCAGCCGTCTGGGCGGCGATGAGTTCCAGATCATCCTTGTTGATATCGAAGACCGCGGCAAGCTGGGCGACATGGCCGCCGACATCATCGCCAGCCTGTCGCAACCCTATTCGGTCGAGGGCAGCCGCTGTATCATCGGCGCCTCGGTCGGGGTGGCGATTGCGCCGTTCGATGGGCTGAGCAGCGACGATCTCGTCCGCAACGCCGATCTGGCGCTCTACGCGGCCAAAGGCAACGGCCGCGGCCGCTTCAGTTTCTACTCGAGCGACCTGCACCAGGCCGCCGAAATCCGCCGCGCACTCGAAGGCGATCTGCGCGACGCGTTGGTGCGTGGCGAGATGGCGCTCAGTTACCAGCCGGTCGTCAACGCCAAGTCGAATATGGTGACAGGTGTGGAGGCGCTGGTCCGCTGGACCCACCCCGACCGGGGACCGATTTCCCCGGCTGTATTCATTCCCATCGCCGAGGAAGCCAATCTGATCTGGTCGATTGGCAAATGGGTGCTGCACAAAGCATGCGAGGATGCGGTAAAATGGCCGGGCGATATGCGCGTCGCGGTCAATGTGTCGCCGATCCAGTTCGCCAATGAAGATTTGCCCAAGATTGTCGCCAGCGCGCTCGCGACGACCGGGCTGGCGCCCGAACGGCTTGAACTGGAAATCACCGAAAGCGTCTTTTTGGCCGACTCGGCCGAAACGGGCCGGATGTTCAAGGCGCTGAAGGCGCTGGGGGTACGCCTCGCGCTCGACGATTTCGGCACTGGCTATTCGTCGCTCGGCTATTTGCAGACCGCACCGTTCGACAAGATCAAGATCGACCAGAGTTTTGTGCGCAATGCGACCGAGCCGGGATCGCGCAACAGCGCGATCATCGCGGCGATCGTCGCGCTGGCCGAAGCACTGGAGATGGAAACGACCGCGGAGGGCATCGAATCGCTCGATCAGCTCGACTTGGTCCGCAAGCTCAATGTCAGCCACGTCCAAGGCTATGTGTACAGCAAGCCGGTGCCGCACGCCGAGCTGCTCGACCATGCCGACGCCGGGTCGTGGACGATCAAGCCGGCGGGGCCGGCGCGGCAACGCAACGATCGCTTCTCGCTGTTCCGCACCGTCGGGGCGATTCACGACAATCATCGCTACAATGTCGTCATTCGCAACCTGTCGACCACCGGCGCCTTTATCGAGGGCATTTTGGACGTCCCGATCGGCACCCAGTTCGTCATCGATTTCGGCGAAGGCCAGCTGGTCACCGCGACCGTCCGCCGTTCGATGAAGCATCAGCAGGGCGTCGAGTTCGAGCAGACGATGGTCAGCGATGGCAATGGCGGGCTGTGCACCCGGCACCGCGTGTCGCCCTATCTGATCGCGGCGGCGACGCAATCGACGGCGGCGATGGCGCTGCCGCTGTTCACGACGACCCGCGACTGGAAGGCCGCCTGATCGCTGGCGTGGAACCGTCCGCGCGATCGCCCGTTCTGCTCCGAAACAGGAGACGAACATGGCCGAAACCAAAATCTTTGCGCGGCTGAAAGCCGACCACGACCGCCATCGCAAACTGCTCGATCAGATCGACGAGACCAAGGGCGACAGCCCCGAGCGCGAAAAGCTGTTCGAGGCGTTTCGCGTCGAGGTCACCGCGCACGCCGCGTCCGAAGAAATGTCGCTCTATGCAACGATGCTCGGCAAGCCCGACTTGCGTGAAGACGCCCAGCACAGCGTGTCCGAGCATAAGGAAATCGACGAGCTGCTCACCGAACTTTACGAAATGGACTTTGCCTCGACCGGCTGGCTGACCCGCTTTCGCACGATGAAGCACCGCTACCTCCACCATATCGAGGAGGAGGAGGACGAAATGTTCCCCGAAGCCGAAGACGGCTTGTCCGAGGCGAAGAAAAAGGAGCTGCTGGCGATCTTTGAAAAGGAAAAGCCGAAGGAAAAGGCCAAGGCCGCCGCCGATGAACCGTCGAGCGACGACGAGAAGGAATAGCGAGCGTCCCCGTTCGATTGTCGGCTTTGGGGTGGGGAACGGTCGTCCCCATCCTCGTCATCCCCGCGAAAGCGGGGACCCAGCGAGCCGACGGTGCAACTGGGTCCCCGCTTTCGCGGGGATGACGACGTGAAGTGGGGAGCGGCAGCTTTCGCTCGCTCGCACATCTCCAACCGAGACAGAGCCGGATCGGGCGAACCTCGACATCCGCCCTCCTGCCCGCCATAGGCGCGCGCGATGACCACAAGATTCGCCTTTTCCATCGCCGCGACCGACGGCGCCGCGCGCACCGGCACGATTGCGATGCAGCGCGGCGAAATCCGCACCCCCGCGTTCATGCCGGTCGGCACCGCCGCGACGGTAAAGGCGATGCGCCCGGCCGAGGTGCGCGCCACCGGCGCCGACATCATCCTGGGCAACACCTATCATCTGATGCTGCGCCCGACCGCCGAACGCATGGCGCGGCTGGGCGGGCTACATAATTTCATGGGCTGGGACCGGCCGATCCTGACCGACAGCGGCGGCTATCAGGTGATGAGCCTGTCGGCGCTGACCAAGCAGAGCGAAGAGGGGGTGGCGTTCAAGAGCCACCTCGATGGCTCGCGGCACATGCTCACCCCCGAACGATCGATGGAAATCCAGCGTCTGCTGGGCAGCGATATTGTGATGGCGTTCGACGAATGTCCCCCGAACGGCGTCGATGCCAAGCGCGCCGAGGCGAGCATGGATCGCTCGATGCGCTGGGCGGCGCGCAGCCGGGCCGGGTTCGACGCCGGCGGCGACCATGCGGCGCGGTCGGCGCTGTTCGGCATCCAGCAGGGCTCGCTCGACGAAAAGCTGCGGGCGCGTTCGGCGGCGGCGCTGACCGACATCGGGTTCGACGGCTATGCGATCGGCGGGCTGGCGGTGGGCGAGGGGCAGGCGGCCATGTTCGGCGTGCTCGATTATGCCCCGGCGCAGCTGCCCGCTGACAAGCCCCGTTATCTGATGGGGGTCGGCAAGCCCGACGACCTGGTCGGTGCGGTCGCGCGCGGGGTCGACATGTTCGATTGCGTGCTGCCGACGCGCTCGGGCCGCAACGGCCAAGCCTTTACCTGGGACGGTCCGCTTAACATTCGCAACGCCAAATTTGCCGAGGATCCGGCGCCGCTCGACGCATCTTGCACCTGCCCGGTGTGCACGAACTGGTCACGCGCCTATCTGCATCACCTCGTCCGCTCGGGCGAAATGCTGGGCGCGATGCTGATGACCCAGCATAATCTGCATTTTTATCAGGCGCTGATGCAGGCGATGCGCGACGCTATTACGGCGGGGCAATTTGCGGCTTTTCAAAGTGATTTCGACGCGCGCTATCGGCGCTGACGTCAATCCAGCTTGCTGAGAAGGTCCAGCAGCGACTGGGGAATCGTCTCGTCCACGGTCGATTCATACGCACGGCGCAGGGCGCCATTGACGTCCTGCGCCTTGGCGGCAGGTTTTTTGTCCGTGTCCTTCCGGGAGGTCTCGTTACGTGACGAACCGGTTTCAGACGGCATTATCGGGGCATTCGCTTAACATGGAGCCTGTTGCTAACCGCGCATTTATCAAACCGCAATGGCGCGTTTGTTCTTCCCCATGAAACTAATTTGCGGCTAAATCGTTCCCATGGAGTGAAATTATGTCGGCCGGCGCCGGTTTCGGTCGCGTTTGCCGGTTTTTCGGCGGGTTAAGACCCGCATCAGGAGGGAAATTTATGTCATTGGGTCAGGCGATCGCCCCGCATCTGCCGTATCTGCGGCGCTATGGTCGGGCGATCTCGGGAAGCCAGCAGAACGGCGACGCGCTGGTCGCGCGTTTGCTCGAAACGCTGGTCGCCAATCCCGCGGCGGTCGATACCGGCAATGATCTTCGTATCCAGCTTTACCGCATGGTTCACGACAATTTCGGCCTGATGGCCGAAGCATCCGCGGCGGGTGACGACGCCGATCTGACCGACATGGCGATCGCCGACGCGCGGCTGCGCCGAATTCCGTCGTTGGCCCGGCAGGCTTTGCTGCTGACCGCGGTCGAAGGGTTCAACGCCGAGGATGCCGGCCGGATCATCGGCCGCGATACCGACGCGGTAAAGACGCTGATCGCCGATGCCACCGACGAAATTGACCGCCAGACCCGCGCCCGCATCCTGATTATCGAGGATGAGCCGATCATCGCGATGGACATCGAAATGATCGTTCGCGACTTGGGGCATGACGTCGTTGCGGTCGCCACCACCCACCGCGAGGCAGTCGCCGAAGCGCAGAAGCATCAGCCGGGGCTGGTCCTTGCCGACATTCAACTCGCCGACAACAGTTCGGGGATCGAGGCGGTGCAGGAAATCCTGACCGCGCTGAAGGTGCCAGTCATCTTCATCACCGCCTTCCCCGAACGGCTGCTCACCGGCGATCGCCCCGAACCGGCGTTCCTGCTCACCAAGCCGTATCAGCCGGCGACGTTGCGCGCGGCGATTTCGCAGGTGCTGTTCTTCGACGAAAGCACGGTGCCGGCCTGAGGGGCGGCTCCTAAATCCATCGTCATTGCGAGCGTAGCGAAGCAATCCAGGGCGTTTTACGCAGGCTCTGGATTGCTTCGCTACGCTCGCAATGACGGGGTAGGGGTTGCTACCTCATTTGTGTCGGGCGATAGCCAAGGTCGATGACCCTTCTCGACGCTTCCAGCCGCCAGTCGGCGCTCGACCGCCTGACCGCCAACGCGCCCTTTCTCGCGCGAATGGCGGAGATCAACCCCGACGACGTCTCGCGCTTTCTGGCCGACGGCACTGACGCGGCGCTCGGGCACGTCGCGCCGCCACCCGCGGTCGGCGACGATATCATGCGGACGCTGCGCCAATGGCGCGGGCGAATGGCGCTGCTGCTGGCGCTCGGCGATCTGTCGGGCGAGCATGATGTTGCGACCACCACCCGGCTGCTGTCCGATTTCGCCGACCAGGCGTGCGACGCCGCGCTCGCCGTCGCCTTTGCCGAGCGCGCTGCGGGCGAGGAACCGCGCGGCCTGTCGGTGATCGCTCTCGGCAAACTGGGCAGTCACGAGCTCAACTATTCGTCGGACATCGACCCGATCCTGATCTTTGACCCCGACACGCTGCCGCGGCGATCGCGCGACGACCCGACCGAGGCGGCGGTGCGGATCGCCCGGCGAATGACCGAAATCCTGTCGGCGCGCACCGGCGACGGCCATGTCCTGCGCGTCGATCTGCGGCTGCGGCCGCATCCCGAGGTTACCCCGATCGTCCTGCCGATCGACGCCGCAATTTCCTATTATGAATCCGAAGCGCTGGCGTGGGAGCAGGCGGCCTTCATCCGCAGCCGTGCGTCAGCGGGCGACCGCGTGCTGGGCGAGCAGTTCCTGTCGGCGATCCAGCCCTTCATCTGGCGCCGCAGTCTCGATTTCCGCCAGCTCAAGGAAATCGGTGCGATGAGTGACCGCATCCGCGACCATTTCGCGCAAGGGCAGGCGTTCGGGCCGGGTTACGATCTGAAACGCGGGCGCGGCGGTATCCGCGAGATCGAATTTTTCGCGCAGGTCCACCAGCTGATCTACGGCGGGCGCGACCCGTCGCTGCGCGTTCCGGCAACGGTCGATGCGCTGGCGGCCCTCGCCGCGGCGGGACGGATCGAGGCGGATGATGCGGACCGGCTGGCTGGCCATTATCGGACGCTACGCCGGATCGAACATCGGTTGCAGATGGTCGAGGACCAGCAGACGCATTGTCTTCCGCTCCAGCCCGCCGCGCTCGATTGTGTCGCGCGGCTCGACGGCGCGGCCGATGGCGCGGCGCTGCTGGCGATGCTCGGACCTGTCGCTGCCGATGTCGGTGCCTGCTACGACCGGCTCGTTGCCGAACGCGCGGTGACGACCGGCCTGCCGCGCGATGACGACGGACTGGCAGCGGCGCTGCTGGCGGCGGGGTTCGACCCGCCCGATGCGGCGCTGCGCACGATCGCCGAATGGCGCGGCGGCAAGCTGCGCGCGCTGCGCAGCCCGGCGGCGCTCGATGCGCTCGAAACGATGCTGCCCGAACTGATCAAGGCGCTGGGCGCCGCGCCCGATCCGCAAGCGACGCTGACGCGCTTCGACAAGCTGGTTGCGGGGCTGCCGAGCGCGATAAACTTTTTCCACCTGCTCGCCGCGCAACCGGCGCTGGCGCGGATTGCGACACGCATATTGGCGCTCGCGCCGACGCTTGCCGACGCGCTGGGAGCGCGCGCGCAGCTGATCGAGGGGCTGATCGACAGCCGCGCCTTTGACGCGCCGCCGACGAAGGACGAATTGCGCGCCGAATGGGCACCGGGGCTGGCGGCGCTCGACTATGAACGCTTGCTCGATCGGGTGCGCGATCAGGTCGGCGAACGGCGCTTTGCCTATGGGGTACAGCTTGTCGCGGGGGCGACCGATCCGCTGATGATCGCCTGCGGCTATTCCGAACTGGCGGAGGCGGCGCTCGGCGTGCTCGCCGATGCGACGGTGGCCGAATTTGTCGCGGCGCATGGACGGATCGCCGACAGCGAACTGATCGTGCTCGCGCTGGGGCGGCTCGGGGGCAGGGCGCTGACCCACGCCTCCGACCTCGACCTCATCTATCTGTTCACCGGCGATCATCTCGCCGAATCCGACGGGCCGCGCCCGCTTGGCGCGACGACCTATTACAACCGGCTGGCGCAGCGCGTAACCGTGGCGATGTCGGTGCCGACCGCGGCGGGCAAGCTCTATGACGTCGATACGCGGCTGCGGCCGCAAGGCGCGCAGGGGCCGCTGGTCGTCACCCTCGACAGTTTTGAACGCTATCAGCGCGAAGAGGCCTGGACGTGGGAGCATATGGCGCTGCTCCGCGCGCGGCCGGTCTATGGGTCGAGCGCAGCGCGCGCCGAGGTCGAGCGGATCATCGCCGAACTGCTCGCGATCCCGCGCGACCCGGCGAAGCTCGCCGCCGATGCCGCCGACATGCGCGACAAGATCGCGGCGCACAAGCCGGCGAACGGCGCGCTCGATATCAAGGGCGGCCCGGGCGGGCTCGTCGATCTGGAATTTGCCATGCAGGTGACCCAGCTGGCCAGCGGCCAATGCCATGATCCCAATATCGCCGCGGCGCTTGCCTGTCTGAAGGCGGCGGGGCTGGCGCCGGAGGGGGTGTGCGAAGCGCATGGTCTGCTCGCGCGGATGCTCGTCATGCTGCGGCTGACCGCGCCCGAAGGCGAGCCGCCGACCGCCGCGGCACGGCAACTGGTGGCGAGCCAATGCGGCGAACCCGGCTGGCCGCAACTGCTTGCCGCGCATGATGCGGCGCGGCAGGAGATTGCCGACTGGTGGGCGTCGATTCGCCCGCAGCAGGAGAGTGAATAATGAGCGGTCTGAAATTGGGCGATGCCATTCCCGCGGTGCACCTTCTCGACGCCGATGGCGCGACGATCGACCTTGCTGCGATGGTGGGCGCGCCGCTCGTCGTTTATTTCTACCCCAAGGCCGATACGCCCGGCTGCACGGTCGAGGCACAGGATTTCACCCGCCTCGCGCCCGAATTCGCGCATCTGCACGCCCAGGTGCTTGCGGTGTCGCGCGACGCACCGGCGAAGCTGTGCAAGTTCCGCGATAAATATGGCCTGACCGTCCGCCTCGCGTCCGATGAGGACGGCGCGGTGTGCGAAGCGTTCGGCACTTGGGTCGAAAAGCAGAATTATGGCCGCAGCTATATGGGGATCGAACGCTCGACCTTCCTGTTCGGTGCCGACGGCAAGCTGGCCAAAGAATGGCGCAAGGTTCGCGTCAAGGGCCACGCCGAAGCAGTGCTGGAGGCTGCAAAGGCGCTGTAAATGCCGAGTTTGGGTGAAGCCGCGCGGGCGGTCCTGCTGACGGCGGATCCGCACGACAAGCGCCGCGCGGCGCGCGCGCTGGCGCGGGCGTGGCGGCAGGGGCGGCTCGACCATCGCTGCGATACCGCGATGCCCGATCAGCCCGCGTGGCCGGTCCAGCCCGCACTGCTCGACCCCAGCCGGATGCCGCGGCGCGGCAAGGGCGGCTCCGAACGCGGCCGCATCGCGCTGCTCCATGCGCTCGCGCATATCGAATTTGTCGCAATCGACCTGGCAATCGACCTGATCGGCCGCTTCAGCGGCGAATTTCCGCGCGAGTTTGTCGATGACTGGATCGGGGTCGCCGCGGACGAAGCGATGCATTTTGCGCTGCTCGACCGGCGCTTGCGCGCGCTCGGTAGCCATTATGGCGCATTGCCCGCGCATGCCGGATTGTGGGAGGCGGCGCAGGTCACCGCCGACGATGTACTCGCGCGGCTGGCGATCGTGCCGATGGTGCTCGAAGCGCGCGGGCTCGATGTGACCCCGCCGACGATCGCCCGCTTTCAGGGCGCCGGTGACGCGCCGTCCGCGCAGATTTTATCGCGTATTTACAAGGATGAAATCCGCCATGTGCGCGTCGGCACGGCCTGGTTTGGCTGGATGTGCGACGAACGGGGATTCAACGCCGTTGAAACGTGGCACGCGCTCGTAAAAGCGCGGTTTCGCGGGGCGCTCAAAGCTCCGTTCAACGACTCGGCGCGCCACGACGCCGGTTTAACGCAAGAATACTATAGTGTTATTGCGTCTTAACCATTGGGATAGCACACCGGCTTCCGCGGGGGATGAGCAATCATCCAAACCAACAAACACCGGCGCCAAAGCCTCTTTATGACTTTGGCGACATGGCACACGCGGGGTCGTATTTTGATAAACACTCTTCTGACGCAGAAGTTGCATCAAGTCGCAATCGTCTGCGCCGCAGCATGTTTCGGACTGGCCACACCGGCCGCCCACGCTGCCGAAACCGGCGCCGATGCCGGCATTGTCGCACCCGACGAACCCGATGACGACAGCTTCACCGCTGGCGTTCCCGCGGCCGGCGAGGACAGCGAAGCCCGCGCAATTTTCCAGGCGTGGAAGCGTCTCGACACCGGGCTGACCGCCTCGATCGGCGTTGCGGTGCCGTCGCGCCGCCCGATCGACCAAATGTCGCTGTCGTCATCCTATGGCATGCGCGTCCACCCGGTCACCGGCAAGGTCGCCCGCCACAATGGCATCGACATCCCGGCGCCGCACGGCACCCCGATTTACGCAACCGCCGACGGCATCGTCGGCCGCGCCCAGCGCCTTGGCGGCTACGGCAATTATGTCGAAGTCGAGCATGGCAACGCGATCCAGACGCGCTACGGCCATATGTCCTCCTATGTCGTCATTCCCGGCCAGTCGGTGAAAAAGGGCGACGTGCTCGGGTTTGTCGGTTCGACCGGTCGTTCGACCGGCAACCACCTCCACTACGAAGTCCGTATCGAAGGCGCGCCGGTCAATCCGATGCCGTTCGTGCGCTCGGATCAAATGGCAATCGCCGCGATCACCGGCAAAAATGTCGCGATGGGCGGTCCCGAATAAGAAATAATGACGAGCTTTCCTGGGTCGGAGAGGAGGGGCGCCAGGCGGGATAACCGTCGCGGCGCCCTTTTCATTTGCGCGCGAAGCCCTATCTAGCGGTCATGGCCACGCAGCTTTCCGATATCACCCTGTCGCCCGCCGCCGCGGCGCGCGTCCGCTGGATCGCCGACCGCAAGGGCGAAAGCGACGCCGCGCTGCGCCTCGCGGTCGATGGCGGCGGCTGCTCGGGCTTCACCTATCGCTTCGGCCTCGCCGAAAGCATCGACGCGGACGACATCGTCACCGAAACCGACGGGGTGAAATTGGTGGTCGATCCGGTCAGCATCGATCTGGTCCGCGGCTGCATCGTCGATTTCGTCGATTCGCTGGGCGGTTCGTCGTTCAAGGTCGAAAATCCCAACGCCGCCTCGGGCTGTGGCTGCGGATCCAGCTTCTCGATCTGACATCTTTCACAGCGCCTTGCTTGCTGCCATAGCAAGGCGATGAAAATCGCGACCTTCAATATCAACGGGATCAAGGCCCGCCTGCCGCGCCTGATCGAATGGCTCGAGGAAACCCAGCCCGACGTCGCCTGCTTGCAGGAACTGAAATCGAGCGACGAGACCATGCCGACCAAGGAGATCGAGGCGGCGGGTTATGGGTTCCTCTATCACGGGCAAAAAGGTTTTAACGGCGTCGCGATCCTCGCCAAGGACACCCAGCCGGTCGAAACCCAGCGCGGCCTCGCGGGCGAGGATGAGGACGAGCAGTCGCGCTATCTGGAGGCGGACGTCCACGGGGTGCGCGTCGCGTCGATCTATCTGCCCAACGGCAACCCGCAGCCGGGGCCGAAATTCGACTATAAGCTGCGCTGGATGGCGCGACTGCGCGAGCGCGCCAAGGTGCTGCTCGCCGCTGAAATCCCGACGATCCTGACCGGCGACTATAATGTCATCCCGCACGACGACGATGTGTGGGATCCGCGGGTGATGGCGACCGATGCGCTGATGCAGCCCGAATCGCGCGACGCCTGGTTCCGCCTGCTCGGCGACGGCTGGACCGATGCGATCCGCAGCCGGCATCCGGCGGGGGGCATCTGGACCTTCTGGGACTATCAGGCCGGCGGCTGGCAACGCGACCATGGCTTTCGCATCGATCACCTGCTGCTCAGCCCGGCGCTCGCCGACCGGCTGGTCGACGCCGGGGTCGACAAGGATCACCGCGGCCGCGAAAAGGCGAGCGACCATGCGCCGACCTGGGCGGTGCTGAGCTAGGCGTCGGGGTAGAGCGTCGTCATCACGCGTTTCGGGTCGAGCGCATAATGATGCGCCACCGCCGCCGCGATCACGCTTTCCAGCGACCGCGTCGGTTTGAGATCGCGGCCGTCGAGCCGTGCTGAAGCCGCGAGTCCCGGCCAGTCGGCTGAAATCCTGCCCCCCGCGGCCAGCCTGCCGCCGAGCAGCATCGCGGTCGATGCGGTGCCATGATCGGTGCCGCCGGTGCCGTTGACCTCGACGGTGCGGCCGAATTCGGTCGCGACGATCACCAGCGTGTCGGTCCATTCCGGGCCGAGCCCGGTCTGGAGCGCACCGACGAGCTGGTCGAGTCCGCGCAATTGCGCTGCGAGGCGACCGCGTTGGCCGCTGTGCGTGTCCCAGCCGCCGGTTTCGACCATCATCACCCGCGCGCCGCCCTCGGGCAGCATCAGCGACGCGGCGAGTTTGCCCAGGTCGGCGCCGTTACGGCCGTTGTTGCCGCCGATGTCGCTCGCCAGTTCCTGCGTCTTGACCGCGCTGTCCCACAGCGGATGGAGCAATTTGTCGTCGGCGTAGAGCGCCGACAACCGCGCGATCAGGTCGCCGTCGGCCTGCGGCAGGCGGCTCGGCGCATAGGTGCCGACCTGCACCGTGCCGCGCAGCGCCAGCGGCACCGCGGGGGCGATCGCCAGCGCGTCACGCTCGGCGGCGGGAAGCAAAGTCAGCAGCCGCCCGACCCAGCCGTCGGCGCGGCCATAGGGCCGCGCCCCGCCGCCCTCGAGCATATTCTGGCCGTCGAAATGCGACCGGTCGCGATAGGCGGTGGCGACGGCGTGGGCGAAATGCGCTTGGCTGCCGGCGTAGAGTCCCGCGGTCGTGGTGAGCGCCGGATGCAGCGTGAACATTGCATCGAGCTTGGCCCCGCCCGCGGTTTCATCGGCGAGCGTCCGGCGCGCCGCAGCGAACGCCGGGTCACCGGTCGGCGCCACCGTCGCCAGCCCGTCGGCGGCGCCGCGCTGGATAATGAAGACCAGCCGTTTTGGCGTTGCCGCCGCGGCATAGGCAAAGCCGGGCAGCGCGCCGGCCGCGGCGACGGTGATCCCCGACAGGATGATCGAACGGCGGGAAAGGATCATCATCTATCTCCGCAAAAATTCCGGGCTGGCGAACAGCATCGCGATGCCCTGGCCCGGGCTGTCGGCGCGGGCGATCGCTTGCCCGGTCGCGGGGGTCAGCGCATCGGCGAGGACGAGCGGCGCCAGCTGACGCGCGTCGGCGCGGTCGCCGATCCGCCCCGCGATCCGGCTCGCCAGTTCGACCCGCCGCATCAATCCCGCCGATCCGGCCCAGGTCGCGACCTTGTCGTCGTACCCCGCGGGCGATCCGGGGCGCCAGATCGGCTGGCCCAGCTGGGTGAACATCGCCGCGACATTCTGTCTTTCGCCCAGCGCCGGGATTTTCAGCGCGCGCAGCATCGACACCGTCCAGTCCCATGGTGATTTGAACAGCGTCGGCGCGGTCGTCCACGGTTCGGGCGACGCGATCAGGGTGTTATATAGCGAGGACAAATCGCCGCCGCTCTTCAGGAAATCGGCGGCGAGCCGATCGACCAGCGCCGCGGGCGGATCATCGGCGGTGACATGGCGCGCCAGCTTGATCGCGATATGGCGCGCGGTGGCGGGATGGACGGCCAGATCGCGCAGGATCGCCTCGGCTTGCCCGGCCCCGGCGGCGTCATAGCGCCGGCCCAGTACGGTCTGCGCGCCCGGTTCGTGCAGCGGCGCGATAAAAACCGTTGCACCCGGTTCGGCATCGGCGGGCATCAACCGCTGACCCGCCCCGTGCCCGAGCCCGGCGACGGTCAGCCCGGTCAGCGCCTTGGCAAAGCCGGTGACGTCGGCCTGGCTATAGCCCGCGCGCACCCCCAACGTGTGCAGTTCCAATATCTCGCGCGCCAGATTTTCGTTCAGCCCCGGCGCCTGGCGGTTGCCGCGATTGCGGACGCGGGTCGCGAACGTGCTGTCGGGGCCGAAACTCTGCGCCTGATCGAGGTACAGCAGCATCGCGGGATGGCGCACCGCAGCGATCAACAGGTCGGCGAACTTGCCCATGATATGCGGGCGGATCGCCTCATTCTCATAATTGCCGACAAAACCGATCACCGTCTGCTTGTCGGCCGACACCGCGAAATGATTGGCCCAGAAATGGACGAGCCGTTCGGGGAAGGGGGTTGGCGTCGCGATCGCCGCGGTCAGCCGTGCCGCGGTGGCATCGACATAATGGCGCCGGATCGCCGAGCGCGACAGCCGCCGCAATTCGGGGTCCATGCCCTGTTCGGCTTCGCTCATCGGCGTTTCGGCCGCCTCGCGGCGCATTGCCTGGCGATCCTCGCGATATTCGACATAGGCGGTGGCGATCGCCGCGCGGCCCGCGAGCCCGGTCAATGCGGCGGGGGCGGGGTCATAGTCGCCCAGCTGGCGGGTCAGCCAGGCCTTGGCGTCGCCGATCGCGGGATCGTCATAACGGCGACCCAGGCCGAAGCGGTTTGCGGCAAGATATTGGACTGCCATGACAAAGCCTTTCATGCCCCAAACGCACGATGGCCCCATTTTGTCGCAAAGCTGTCCCAGCCGTCAGAGCGGCTTGTCGTAAATCTGATACACCCGGTTGACATTGGCATCGATCGCCTCCGCGACCGCGTTCATCCCCTGATTGTCGTCGAGCACCCAGCCGATGTCGCCGCGCTCGGTGCCATAATCGCGCACCGCGTCGCGGCGGATCAGTTCGATCATCATGAACGCCAGCGTGCTCGCCATGCGGCTGTTCTGCAGCTTTTTGGCGACCCCCATCAACGGCACGCGCAGGGTGCGGCTTTTCGGCTTGTGCAGCCACCACAGCAACCGCGCCCAGTTGAACGGGAGCAGCGATCCGTCCATGTCGACCAGCAATTCGTTGATGTTGGGCAGCACGATGGTGAACGCCACCGCCTCGCCGTCGAGTTCGGCGACGCGGACCAGATCCTCGAACACGATCGTCTTCAGTTTCTTGCCGACAAAGGCGATCTCGCTGTCGGTCAGCGGCACGAACCCCCAATTGTCCGACCAGGCGTCGTTGAGAAGCCCCATGATCAGCGCGGCTTCGGCGTCGAAATTCTTCTTATTGACCTTGCGGACGCGGATCCGCGCGTTCTTTTCGCCCGCCGCGACGATGCGGTTCACCAGCGGCGAAAAACCTTCTTTGACATAGACATCATAGTTGATCAGCTGCTTGATCGGGCGATAGCCAGTGCCTTCGATCCAGCCGCGATAGAGCGGGCTGTTGTGGCCCATCATCACCGTCGGGCGGTTGTCGAAACCTTCGATCAGCAGCCCGGGCTCGTCCCACACCGAAATTGACAGCGGGCCGAGTGACCGGTGCATGCCCTGACCGCGCAGCCAGTCCTCGGCGGCGGCGAGCAGCGCGCGGGTGGTTTCCTCGTCCTCGGCCTCGAGCAGGCCCCAGTTGCCGGTGCCCGGACCCATCCCCTGCTCGGCGGGCTGCGCCAGCGCAAGGTCGTCGATATGCGCCGAGATGCGCCCGACGGTGCGGCCCTTGCGGCGCGCCAGGAACAGCTGCGCCCGGCCATGCTCGAACCAGGGATTCTTGCCCGGGGTGAGCAGGTTATAGACCTCGCCCTTCAGCGGCGGCACCCACGCCGGATCGCCGCGATTGAGCCGAAAGGCGAGCTCGACAAACTCGCGCGTGTCGCCCTTGTCCTTGACCTTGTGGATGGTGATCGGGCCGTCCGAATGTCCGCTCATACTGGTTTCCTGAAATGCCAACCCTATATGTCTGGCGACGCATTAGGGCATCGCCGCGGCGCTGGCGACCCGCATTTGGCCATTTTGCTGCCATGAAATCATGATGAAGAGTGCAGGTTATGACGACGATCAACCCCTCCGCCGATCGGATCGCGACGCCGTTTGCAAAGGCGGCGACCAAAATCCCAAAGTCGGCGATCGCCGACGATATGGCGATGATCCGCGCGGCGTCAGAGCTGACGCGCGACCTGACCGCGCCCAGCCCGCGCATCTATTGGGGTGATTTTCTGGCGTCGGCGTTCATCGGCTATGCCGGCGTCGCGGGGGCGATTTTGGCGCCGACGACGGCGTGGGCGCTCGCCGCGGCGCTGGTCGCGATCCTTGCGCTCTATCGCGCCGGCAGCTTCATTCACGAGCTCACCCATATCCGCAAAAACGCGCTGCCGGGCTTTCGCCTCGCCTGGAACATGCTCGTCGGGGTGCCGCTGCTGATCCCGTCGTTCATGTATGAAGGCATCCACAGCCTGCACCACAACCGCACCAAATATGGCACGGTCGAGGATCCCGAATATTTGCCGCTCGCGCTGATGAAGCCGTGGACGGTGCCGCTGTTCGTGGTCACCGCATCACTGGCGCCGCTCGCGCTGCTCGTCCGCTATGCGGTGCTCACCCCGCTGTCGCTGCTGATTCCGCCGCTGCGCCGGATCGTGATGGAGCGTTATTCGGGGCTGATCATCAACCCGCTGTTCCGCCGCAAGGCGCCCGACGGCGAGTTTCGCCGTATGTGGGCGTGGCAGGAGGGCGGCGCGTGGGCGTGGTCGAGCCTGCTGATCGCCGCGGGCGTGTTCGGCTGGGTGCCGCTGCGCGCGCTGCTGATCTTTGGCGCGATCGCCGCGGCGACGCTGGTGCTCAACCAGATCCGGACGCTGGTCGCGCATTTGTGGGAAAATGACGGCGAGGTACTCACCGTAACCGGACAGTTCCTCGACAGCGTCAACGTCCCGCCGCCGGGCTTGCTGCCCGAATTGTGGGCGCCGGTGGGGCTGCGCTATCATGCCCTGCACCATCTACTGCCGGGCGTCCCCTATCACGCACTCGCCGAGGCGCATCGCCGGTTGAAAGATGTGTTGCCCACGGATTCGCAATATCATGGTGCGAATTACGACAGCCTGCCGCAGCTGGTGCGAAATCTGGTTGCTGGTTCGGCGCGGGGTGCCGCGGCTTAGTTATTCGAGGCTTCCCCCATTTTCGTCATTCCCGCGAAAGCGGGAACCCAGCGAGCCAG
>Ga0209232_1000091_pt1 | contig 54709 bp, 56 predicted proteins | sample ETNvirenome_2_60_FD_184066 | JGI IMG/M metagenome (GOLD analysis project Ga0209232, IMG submission 184066) | Marine viral communities from the Pacific Ocean - ETNP_2_60 (SPAdes) (version 2) | ecosystem: Environmental > Aquatic > Marine > Oceanic | place: Pacific Ocean | collected 2013-06-22 | reverse complement strand
GCGGTCCTGCGGACCACAACCCCTCACCCAGCTTCGACTAGGCAGCACGCTGCCAAGTCTGCGCATCCCTCTCCCACAAGGGGAGAGGGGGTTTGTCTGCTCAATCATGCCAGCTCGCCCCGTCGCGTTCGATCAGCGCGATCGCGCTCGATGGGCCCCAGCTGCCCGCGGTGTAGGTCTGCGGCGTCATATCGACGGCGGCCCAGGCATCGCGGATCGAATCGATCCACTGCCACTGCGCCTCGACCTCGTCGCGGCGGACGAACAGCGTCTGGTCGCCCTCGATGAAGTCGAGCAGCAGCCGCTCATAAGCAATGCGCCGCCGCTCGCCGGCAAAGCTGTGCGAGAGCGAGACGTCCATCGTCACTTCTTTGAGTTTCACCCCGTCGCGGTCGAGCCCCGGCTGCTTCGCCATCACCTTAACCCGGATATTTTCCTCCGGCTGGAGGTTAATGATCATCATATTGGCGTCGAGCTTGCCCGCCCCGACGCGCGCAAAAATGTTGTGCGGCACCGGCTTGAACTGGATCAGCACTTCGGACTTGCGTTCGGGCATCCGCTTGCCGGTGCGCAGGTAAAAGGGCACGCCCTTCCACCGCCAATTGTCGATGAACGCCTTGATCGCGACGAAGGTTTCGGTGTTCGACGGCTGGCCGAGCTCGTCGGCGTAGCCCGTCACCGCGCCGCCGTTGACCGCGCCGCTGCTATACTGGCCTTTGACGCTATGCGCCTTCACATCGTCGGCGGTCATGCGGCGGAGCGAGCGCAGCAGCTTGACCTTTTCGTCGCGCACTGCGGTCGACGAGACGCTCGACGGCGGCTCCATCGCGATGATCGCGAGCAATTGCAGCATATGATTCTGGACCATATCCTTCAGCGCGCCGACCCCGTCATAATAGGACACGCGGCCCTCCAGCCCGACGGTTTCGGCGACGGTGATCTGGACATGGTCGATTGCCTGCGCGTTCCATAATGGTTCGAACAACATATTGGCAAAGCGCAGCGCGAGCAGATTCTGCACCGTTTCCTTGCCCAGATAATGGTCAATGCGGAACACGCGGTCCTCGGCAAAGGCGTCGCCGACCTGGGCATTGACGTCGCGCGACGAAGCGAGGTCGTGACCGATCGGCTTTTCCATCGCGATCCGGCAGTCGGCGCACGCGATGCCCGCGGCGTTCAGCCCCTGCGCGATCGGGCCGAACATCGACGGCGGGGTCGACAGATACACCCCGATCGGCCGCTGCATCCGGTCGCCGAGCAGCGCCGCCAGTTCATCATAGCCGGTGCCCGCACCGGCATCGATCGCGCAATAGTCGATGCGCGCTGCAAAGGCGTCGACCGCGCCCGGATCGACGCGGTCGGCGGGGAGATGTTCGGTCAGCGCCGCGCGGACCTGGGCGTGGAACGCGGCGCGGTCCATCTGCGAGCGCCCCGACCCGATGATCGTCAGCGCGTCGGCGAGCAGCCCATCGAGATGGAGGTTGTAGAGCGAGGGAAAGAGCATGCGCTGCGCCAGGTCGCCCGTCGCGCCGAACAGCACCAGTGTCTCGACTTTCACGCTCACCACAATCCCCTTGGATATCCAACAGGGGAAATGGCGGAGCGGGGGCATGATTGCAACGCGCATACGTAAGCCGCGCCAGTTCGGACCGACATAAAACCCGTCGCTCAGGGGTCCGAAAAATCATCCTCCATGATCGCGCGGATGTTGGTTATGCCGGTGGCGAGGAAGGCCGGATCGACATTCTCATTCTCGCCATGCTGGTTGTTGTCGGCGTTGACCACGGGGATCGTCACCATCGGCGCGCCAAGTTCGCTCGCAAAAAGCGACAGCGGCAGACTGCCCCCGGTCGACGGCACGACGACCAGCCGGTCGGGCGAGACGCTTTCGAGCACATGTTTGACGCGCGTCACCATCGGTTCGGCGAGCGCGGTGCGCTGCGCTTCATAGCCAAAGCCGGACACGACCCGGGCGATCATTCGCGCGATCCCCAGGCTCTGCCGCGTCGCGTCCATCGACGGCGCCTTGGCGATTTCGGCCAGCTCGGCGGCGGTCGCCGGGACCGCATCGTCGTAAAAGCCGGGGATCAGGATGCGGCCGTCGGCGTCCTTCAGACTGCCGAGCAGCGCTGCGAGCCGCAGCGCCGGGTTGGGCGCCCAATTGCCATAATTGCCCGCGTGCAGCGGCCGGTTCGCGCCGTAAACGGTGATGCCGACATCGACGACCCCGCGCACCCCCAGCACCATCGCGCGATACCCCGCGGTATGCCGCGGTCCGTCGACCATGACCCACAGGTCGCTGGTCAGCTTTTCGCTATGCGCGTGCAGGATCGCGCGAAGATGGGGCGACCCCTTTTCCTCTTCGCCCTCGAAGAAGAATTTCACATTCACGCCGAGCCGCGCGGCGGTTCCGGCGGGGTCGCGAAAGGCGTTGAGCGCGACCATCACCCCTGCCTTGTCGTCGGCCGCGCTGCGCGCCGCGATCCGCCAGCCGGCGGGGAAGCGCGCCGCGGGCGTCCAGGGACCAAGCACGGTGCCGCCCTGTTCGATCGGGCGCGAGATGGCGGCCGGGCGGAACGGCGACAACCCCGCCGCCCAGCGCTCAGGGACCACCGGCTGGCCATCATAATGGGCATAAAAGACGATCGTTTTCGTCGCGCCGGGGGTTTTCACCTCGCCGAACACCGCGGGCGGCGCTTTTCTGTCGATATCGTAGAGCAGTTCGGACGCGATGCCGCGCCGCTGCATCATCGCCTGGACAAAGCGCGCGTTGGCGAGCGCGTCGGCGGGGTTCGCCGCATCGTTGGGCAACGACAGGAAGGCGATATATTCCTCCAGCGTCGCCGCGTCGAGCATGCCCGACTGCGCCGCTGCGGGCGTGCTGGCCGCGCCGACGGCAAGCACCGCCATCATCCAAACCGCCCCACGCCACGTCACCGACGACCGCTGCATCCTGTCGCTCCCCGTCAATTGCTTCGCCGGTGCCTTGCGGCGGCGTGCGCGGCTGTCCAGCGCGGCGATGACCCCCTGACGTTTGCATAGCTTTGCCATTGGCAAAGCGTCGGCGACTGGCTTAGGGAGCCGTCCCATGTCCGAGCCGCCAATCCCCTATGATATCATTGTAATCGGCGGCGGCGTCAACGGCGCCGGGGTGGCGCGCGACGCCGCCGGACGCGGCGCGCGCGTCTTGCTGCTCGAGGCCGGCGACCTGGCGCAAGGCACCTCGTCGGCGTCGACCAAGCTGATCCATGGCGGGCTGCGCTATCTGGAACATTATGAATTTGGGCTGGTGCGCGAGGCGCTGAAGGAGCGCGAGACCTTGTGGGGCATCGCGCCGCACATCATCTGGCCGCTGCGCTTTGTGTTGCCGCACCGGCCGGGGCTGCGCCCGCGCTGGCTGCTGCGACTCGGACTGTTCCTCTATGACCATATCGGCGGGCGCAAGAAGCTGCCCGCGACGCGCTCGATCGACCTGCGCCGTCATGTCGCGGGCGAGCCGTTGCAGCCCCAATATGCCCGCGGGTTCGAATATTCGGACGGCTGGGTCGATGATGCGCGATTGGTGGCGCTCAATGCGCGCGATGCCGCCGAGCATGGCGCCAAGGTGCGCACCCGCACCCGCGCCGAAACGCTGCGCTGCGAGGACGGGCTGTGGGTGGTCGAGGCGAACGGCGACAATGGCCACAGCTATCGGTTCACTGGCCGCGCGATCGTCAATGCCGCCGGGCCGGCGGTGCTGGATTTGCTGGGGCGCGCCGACGCCGTGCCCGATCATCAGATGCGGCTGGTGCGCGGGTCGCATATCGTCGTGCGGCGGTTGTTCCAGCACGATTATGCCTATTTCTTCCAGCTCCCCGACGGGCGGATATTCTTTGCCATTCCCTATGAGCGTGACTTCACCCTGATCGGCACGACCGACGTCGATCACGACGGCCCGGCCAATGAGGCGCGCGCGAGCGCCGACGAAATCGCCTATCTGTGCGAAGGTGCCAGCCTGTATTTCCGCGAAGCCATCACCCCCGCCGACGTCGTGTGGACCTATTCGGGGGTGCGGCCACTGATCGAGGACGGATCGGGGCGGCCCGAAGCGGCGACGCGCGGCTATCGCATCGACCTTGATCTGGCCGAAGGCGCGCCGCTACTCACCATCTATGGCGGCAAGATCACCAGCTATCGCCATGTCGCCGAAGCCGCGGTCGACGAATTGGTGGATCATGTACCGGCGTTGGCGGGGAAGCGCTGGACCGCGAAGGCGGCGCTGCCGGGGGGCGATTTCCCGACCAGCGGCGCGGCGGCGCTGAAGGCCGAGATCAGGCTGGCCCATCCCTTTCTGTCCACCGCGACCGCCGATCGCATCGTCAAGGCCTATGGCACCGACGCGCGCCGCTGGCTGGGCGAGGCCGACAGCTGGGACGCGCTCGGCGGCGAAATCGCTCACGGCTTGAGCGGCGCGGAGGCGGCCTGGCTGGTCGATCACGAATGGGCGCGGACAACCGACGACATATTGTGGCGGCGCAGCAAGCTGGGGCTGCATTTCAGCGCCGAGGATGTGGCGAAGCTTGCCGCGTGGCTCGACACAAAGGTCGTCATTCCTGCCGCATAATCGCTTCGGCATCTGCGCCCGCGGGGAAATGCGCCCGCCCGGTTTCGTCATGCACGGCCTGCCAGACCGCGCGCGCAACATCGGCTTCGGTCGTGAACAGCGCAGGTTCGGCCATCGCTGCGAGGATGGGCTCGGCGTAGGACCAATAGGGCTCGGGCAACACGTCGGCGAGTTCGATGTCGGTGTTCTGGGCAAAGGCGGTCGTCGGACCATAACCTGGCTCGACGAGCTTCACCGCAATGCCGAGCGGCGCGAGTTCGTGCGCGAGCGATCCGGTGAACCCCTGGATCGCGGTCTTGCTGCCGGTATAAGCGGCGGCGAGCGGGAAAGACGCTAGCGTCGCCGTCGAGGTGACGTTGACGATGACACCCGCGCCGCGTTCGCGGAACTGCGGGATCACCGCCTGCGTCATCGCGATCGTGCCAAGGGTGTTGGTGGCATAGACGTCGCGGATCTTCTGCATCGGCGAATGTTCGAGCGCGCCGAACAGGCCGATGCCGGCATTGTTGACGAGCACGTCAATCGGCCCAGCGAGCTCAAGTGCCAGCGCGATGCTGTCGGCGTCGGTGACGTCGAGCGCGACGACGCGCAGCCGGTCGGAGGCGGGGAACAGGTCCGGGCGCGGTTTGCGCATCGTCGCGACGACGGTCCAGCCCTGCGCATGGAAATGGCGCGCGGTTTCAAAACCGTAGCCCGACGAGCAGCCGGTGATGAGGATGGTTTTCATGGACGCTTTCCTTTTTGAAGTGGGTAGAAAGCGTCTAGCCAAAGAATATCGGACAATATATAATCTGAAATCCATAATTTATTACAGATAGTCCAGATATGCTCGATCCGCTGTCAGATCTCATCGCGCTGCTTCGCCCGCGCACGGTCTTTGCCAAAGGGATCAGCGGTGCGGGGGCGTGGGCGGTACGTTATGGTGATTTCGGCCATCCGGGGTTCTGCACGGTCATCGAGGGGCGTTGCCGACTGGCAGTGGATGGCGCCGCGGCGGTGACGCTGGAAGCGGGCGATTTCGTTTTCCTGCCCGCGACCCCCGGTTTTTCGATGTCGGGCTTCGAACCCGCCGAGCCCGTCTTCATCGATCCGCACGCCACGGTCGGCGTTGCACAAGAGGTGCGCCACGGCCGGCAGGAGGGCGACGCCGAGGTCCGGATGCTCGGCGGCTATTTCGCCTTCGATTCGCCCGATGCGGCGCTGCTGGTGTCGCAGCTACCCGCGCTTATCCATTTGCGCGGTGCCGAAAGACTGCCGACGCTCGTCCGACTGGTGCGCGAAGAAGCGGGCGAAGCGCGGCCGGGGTGCGATCTGGTCCTGTCACGGCTCGTCGAGGTGCTGATCGTCGAGGCGCTGCGCTCGATCGAGGGTGGCGACGCGCGGCCGGGATTGCTCCGCGGCCTCGGCGATCCGCGGCTGGCGGCGGCGATCCGGCAAATCCATGGCGCGCCTGCCCATCCGTGGACCATTGCCGAACTCGCCACCGAAGCGGCGCTGTCGCGTTCGGCGTTTTTCGATCGTTTTTCGCGCACCGTAGGGATGCCGCCGATGGAATATCTGCACGGCTGGCGCATGACCATCGCCAAAGATTTGCTGCGTCGCAAAGCGGGCGGGCTGGCCGAGATCGCCGATCGGGTCGGCTACGGGTCGGCGAGCGCGTTCAGCACCGCCTTTTCCCGCTATGTCGGAGTGCCACCGAAACGCTATGCGCTGGCGGCCAGCGCCGCCTAATCGGCTCCATATTGCTCGGCGAGCTTGGCGCGCCTGACCTTCCATGTCTCGGCGAGCACCGGCACCTCGCGCAGCGCGCGGAGGTCGGCGGGGCGATCCTTTGCTTCGCCGCCGATCAGCAAACCGAACAATGACGCCAGCGGCCAGTCGAGATAGGGACGTTCCACCAGTTCGATACCGTCGCCCGCGCGGACCTGCCCCGCTTCGAGGACGCGGTAATACCAGCCGGTCCGCCGCGTCTTTACGACCTGCGCCATCACGCCCTTGGTCCCGAAACGATGGTCGAGTTTCCAGCACGGCTGTCGCGCCTGGCTGACCTCGACCAGCGCGGTGCCGAGACGGAAGCGGTCGCCGAGGAAGACATTCGTCTCGTCGAGTCCGATCGTGGAAATATTCTCCCCGAACGCGCCGGGTGCATCGAGCAGCGCCGGGTTCCCCAGATGCTCACGCCACCACGCATAATGATCGGCGGGATAATGATGGATCGCTTTGTCGACGCCGCCATGGACGGTGCGATCCGCCTGCTCGTCGCCCGCCAGTCCCGTTGCGCCGACTGCGACCGCGTGCGCAACCGGCAGCTTGCCAATCGCGCTCGGTTCGTCGTCGCCGCGGAAGGGGCGGACCTGGCCCAGCAGGACGGCGAGGATTTCGGTTTGCATGGCGGCGATTGATAGGCCGCGCGAGGGAAATGGCAATCGTCCGGGCGGGGACAAGCGGGAATCGATGCGCTACGGTGCGGGCATGAACGACGCAATGATCGACCTGCCGGTCCGGCGACTGGGGCTTGCCGAACCCGGCGATACGGCGCTGATCCGCAGTATGGCCGTCGAGGCGCCGGTGTCGGTCGAGGTCGGCGGCATCGGCTATGCGGTGATGATGGCGACCCCCAGCGATCTGGAGGATTACGGCCTGGGCTTTGCGCTCAGCGAAGGGCTGGTCACGACCGTTGACCAGATCGAGCGGATCGACGTCCACCCGGTCGAGGGCGGCTGGGCGCTGCGCCTTTGGGTACCAGCCGACCGCAAGGCGATCGCGCTCGAACGCGCGCGCCAACGGGTGAGCGAGAGCAGCTGCGGGCTGTGCGGGATCGAGAATATCGAGCAGGTCTTGCGTCCCCTCCCGCCGCTGACCGCGCGCATCGCGACCGATCGCAGCGCGATCGCGGCGGCACTGGCCGCTTTGACCGATCACCAGCCGCTCGGCCAATCCACCGGTGCGGTCCATGCCGCCGCCTTTTGCTCGCCCGCTGGCGAAATCCGGTGCGCGCGCGAGGATGTCGGGCGGCACAATGCGCTCGACAAGCTGATCGGAGCACTGGCACGCGCCGGTATCGATCCCGGGGCCGGCTTTATCCTGCTGTCGGCGCGGTGCAGTTACGAGCTGGTCGAAAAGACGGTGCGTGCGGGCTGCCCGATGCTCGTCACCGTCTCGGCGCCGACCAGCCTGGCCGCGACCCGCGCGGCGCAGGCGGGGCTGACGCTGGTGGCGCTGGCGCGCACCGACGCGGCGCTGGTCATCAACGATGCGCGGGGGATGATCGCATGAATACGCTGGGCGCGGTGCTGGCGGGCGGGCGATCGCGCCGCTTCGGATCGGACAAGGCGCTCGCGACATGGGACGGCCAGACCTTGCTCGACCATACGCTGGCGGCGCTGCGGCCGCATTGCGACGCGGTGGTGATCGTCGGCCGCAAGGACGGCATCGCCGACTGGCCGCGCCCCGATATGGGGCCGCTGGGCGGCATCGCCGCGGCGCTGATCCACGCCGCCGATCGGGGCTTTGATCAGGTGCTGAGTGCGCCGGTCGATTGCGTCCGCCTGCCGGACGACCTGCACGCGTTGCTCGACCCCGCGCCAACCTTCCTCGCCACCCAGCCGGTGATCGGCCTGTGGCCCGTTGCGGCGCTGGGCGAATTAAAGGCCATTCTGGCCGATGGCAGCGACTTGGCCGTCCGCGCTTTTGCCCGCCGCATCGGCGCGCGGGCGGTGACAAACGACTTTGTCCCGCCGAACATCAACAGCATCGCCGATCTGGCGCGGCTGGACGGATCATGATCCGCCGATGGCGTTCACCGTGAACGCCAATATGCCCATGTTGAAGATGAACGCCGCCATGCAATGGCCGAGCACGACGCGCCGCATATGCGCGCCCGAAATGGTGACGTCCGACGTCTGAAACGTCATCCCCAGCGTGAAAGCGAAATAGAGGAAATCGGGGTATCCGGGCTCTTTCACCCCCGGAACCTCGATCCCGCGCTGATCGCGCCCATCCTTTTGCCGATAATAAAGATGCGCATAGTGGAGCGTGAACACCATGTTCGCGAACAGCCACGCCAGCGCCAGCGTTACGATGATCAGCAAAATCGCGCCGCGATCGAGCTGACCCGGACCGGCGATCAGCGTCCCCACCGCGAACAGGATCACCAGCGACAGCAGCACCGTAATCGCGAGCAGCCCGGCACGGTTGGCGTCGTTGCTTTCCGCCGTGCGCCGCATCCGGTCGGCATCGGCGCCGAGCAAGGGCGCGATAGCGCCCAGAAAGACAAGCGTCGCGATGTCGAAGCCGATCAGCAGCGCGGTGCGCGGATCGTAGCCGAGCGCCGATGCGCCGCCGCCCGCGACGACGAGCGCGCCGGCAAAGATCAGGAAGCGCGCCGGCGCGATGCGGTGACCCACGGCGATGTCGGCGCGCCTAGTCAACGGCGGCGACGGCCAAAACACGCACCGGGATCGCCTTGGCGGCCGGACAGCCGCTGGTCTTGTCGTAAAACGCGAGCGGCAGCAGCGGGTTGAGTTCGGGATAATAGCCCGCGACCGAGCCGCGCGACATCGGATAGTCGATGATCGTCAGCCCCTCTACGCGCCGCACGGCGCCATCGTCGCTGAAGGTTTCGAGCGCAATTTTGCCGCCTGCGGCCAGCCCGCGATCGGCCATATCGTCGCCGTTCATGAACAACACCATCCGGTCGTTGTACACGCCGCGATAGCGGTCGTTATAGCTGTAGATCGTCGTGTTGAACTGGTCGTGCGAGCGCACGGTGGCGAGGCGCAGCATCGCCGGATCGGCAACCGGCGCATTGACCGCGAGGCCCGGCAGGATGAGGAAATTGGCCTTGCCGTTCGGGGTCGCCCACATTCGGCGCCGCGGCGGGATGTCGAGGTGGAAGCCCAGCGGCGCCTTGATCCGCTCGGAGAAGTCTGCGTAAATCGCGGGATAGACCGCCGCGATCTTGTCGCGGATCAGGCTGTAGTCGTCGATATAGCGCGCCCAATCGACCTTGCTGCCCGGCAAGGTCGCTATCGCCATGCGGCACACGATCTCGGTTTCAGGGAGCAGATGCTCGCTCGCCGGGTCGAGCACCCCGCGCGAGGCGGTGACGTTCGACATCGAATCCTCGATGGTAACGAACTGCTCACCCGCCGCGGTGACAATTCGTTCGGAGCGCGCGATGACGGGCAGGATCAGCGCGTCCTTGCCGTGGACGAGGTGGCCGCGGTTGAGCTTGGTCGCGAGGCCGACGGTCAGGTCGAGCTGGCGCATCGCATCATAGGACCGGTCGGTATCGGGAACCGCGCGGACAAAATTGCCGCCGAGGCCGATGAAGACCTTCGCGCGGCCGTCCAGCATCGCCTCGATCGATTCGACGCTGTGATGGCCATGGTCGCGCGGCGGGTCGAAGCCGAACACATCGCGCACCTGGTCGAGATAGGCCTGGCTGGGTTTCTCATCGATGCCGACGGTGCGGTCGCCCTGCACATTCGAATGGCCGCGGATCGGCGAAATCCCGGCGCCCGGCTTGCCGAAATTGCCCTTGAGCAACAGCAGATTGGCGATCTGCTGGACCAGCTGCGATCCCTGCTGATGCTGGGTCACCCCCATGCCGTAACAGATGATCGTCGCGTTCGAGCGAATGTAGATTTCGGCGCAGCGGCGGATCTGCGCCTCGTCCAGCCCTGATGCCTGGATGATCGCGGCCCAGTCCTGCGCTGCGATGTCGGCCTGAAGCGCCGCAAAACCGTCGGTGTGTCCGGCGATGAAGTCGTGGTCGAAGATCGCCTCGCCCGCCGCCTCGCGCTCGAACATCACCTTCATCATGCCCTTGATCAGCGCCAGATCGCCGCCGATCCGGATATGGACAAATTCGCTGGTGACCTCGGTCGATCCGAAGGTCGCCATCTGGACGATGTCCTGTGGTTCGGTGAATTTGATCAGCGCGCGTTCGGGCATCGGGTTGACCGCGACGATCGGCACCCCGCGTTTGCGCGCTTCGACCAGCGGAGTCATCATCCGCGGCGCATTGGTCCCGGCGTTGTGGCCGATCAGGAAAATCGCCTCGGCATGTTCGAAATCATCGAGCACCACCGTGCCTTTGCCGATGCCGATCGACGGCGGCAAGCCGCGGCTGGTCGGTTCGTGGCACATGTTCGAACAGTCGGGAAAATTGTTCGTCCCGAACTCGCGCACGAAAATCGCATAGAGGAAGGCGGTCTCGTTCGCGGTGCGGCCCGAGGTGTAGAATTCGGCCTGGTGCGGACTGTCGAGGGCGCGCAAGTGACGACCGATCAGCGCGAAGGCGTCGTCCCAGCTGACCGGCACATAATGGTCGGTCGCGGCGTCGTAGCGCATCGGCTCGGTCAACCGCCCCTGCATCTCGAGCCAATAATCCGACTGCTCCATCAGTTCGGACACGCTGTGCGCTGCGAAAAATTCGCGCGTGACGCGAAACTTCGTCGCTTCATGCGCGAGCGCCTTGGCGCCATTTTCGCAAAATTCCAGCTTCTTGGTACAGGCCGCGTCGGGAAAGGCGCAGCTGGGGCATTTGAACCCGCCCGGCTGGTTCATCGCCAGCAGGGCGCGCGATCCTTTGGTGACGACGCTCTGTTCCATCAGCACCTTGGCGGTCGCCGCCGCGGCGCCCCAGCCGCCGGCGGGGCTGGTATAGGTTCGATATCGGGGTTTCGCGTCGGTCATGGCCACCGGATTAGACCATTGCGCCGCGCTTTTCTATCGATCGGCGAATTTTAGCATAAAGCAGGTGCCCTGCCCGTCGGCGCCCGCACCGCTGGTCAGGCCGATACCCGCCGCGGCGCACAGCCGCCGCACAATATCAAGGCCAAGCCCGCTGCCTGCGCTCGCCGCGCCTTTGACAAAGGGGGTGAACGGATCGGCGACCTTCCCGAGGCCGGGGCCATCATCGCAGATCGTCAGGCGGTCGCCGCTGAACGCGATATGCAGATGGGCGGCAGCGGCATGCTGGAACGCGTTGCCGATCAGATTGTTGAGGACAAGCTGCAACGACGTCGGTTCGGCCAGGACATGGGCATCGCTCGCGACATCGATCGAAACGTCGTGCGCACTGGCAGGAAAGCGCGCCGCGGCCGACGCCAGCGCCTTTTCGACCACCGGATGCAAGGCGACGAATTGCACCGGCCAGGCATCGCCTTCGCGCGCCAGCGCGAGCAGCAGGTCGAGGATGTGGGTCATGTCGATCGTCGCGGTTTCGATCCGGCGCAGCGCGTCGGGTATCGGCGCGGGCAAGTCGCGGCGCAGCGCGATCACTTCGGCGGCGCCGCGAATGACCGCCAGCGGGGTGCGCAGTTCGTGGCTGGCGTCGCGGGTGAAACGCTGTTCGCGATCGACAAAGCCGCGGATGCGGTGAAACGCCTGCCCCAGCGCGCGCGCCAGCACCCCGATCTCGTTCGCCGGATAATCCTCGGCCCGCACGACCGGGACCATGGTGTCGTCTGCACCGGCGACGTCGGTCGCAAGACGGCTGAGCGGCCGCATCGCGCGATTGGCCAAAACCCACCCGAGCAGCGCCATCACCAGCGCAATGAACAGGCCGAGCCCGACAAGAAATTTGATCGTCGCATCGCGCACCGGGCGGACGAGCAGATAGCGGCTGACCTCGGCCACCGCGATCGCCTGTGTTGGCGCCGCGGTCGATCCGGGGCGCCGATCGAGGTTGAAGTGCGACACATGATAGTGGCGCCCCTCCGCGCCGTAAAATTCAATCTGCCCGGGGTTGGCGGCGACTTGCTTCGCCAGATCGGCGGGCAGACCGCCATTGCCGGGATAGATTTTGATATAGGCAAGGTTCGGCGTGGGCAGTTGTTCGCCGCGACGCCAGCTTTGCTGCTGCCGCGCAATCTCTGCGGTCACCGCGGTGCTGAACAGCCGATCCTCGAGCGTATAGGCAAAGATGAAGGTGGTCAGGCCGAACACCGCGCTGGTTGCCAGCACTGCGGCGACCAGCGCCGCGATGACGCGGCGGCGCAGACTGTAACGCCGCGCGGTCATGGCGGCGGGCTCAGGCGAAAGCCGATGCTGTGCACCGTTTCGATCATCGGAACCCCGAACGGTTTGTCGACGATCTGGCGGAGCAGATGGATATGACTGCGCAATGCATCGGACGATGGCGGCTCGTCACCCCACAATTGGCGCGCAATCTCGGCGCGCGCGACCGCTTGCGGCGACGCCTCGGCGAGCAGCAGCAGGATGTCCCACAGCAACGGCGACAGCCGCAGCGGTTGCCCCGCACGCGTCGCAGTCCGCAGCCGGCGATCGATCGTCAGCGGCCCGACGACAATGCTATGCGGCTGCCCCAGCCGCGGCCGCTGCGCCAGCGCCTCGATCCGCGCGGCGAGTTCGGCGAGCGAAAAGGGTTTGACCAGATAATCGTCGGCACCGCTGGCAAAACCCGCCAGCTTGTCGTCCAGCGTGTCGCGCGCGGTGAGCATCAGGATCGGGATGCGCTGGTCGCTGCGGCGCCGGATCTCGGCGCACACACTGAGCCCGTCGCGGCGCGGCAACGCCAGATCGAGCAGCACGACGTCGATCGGGCGGGTCAAGGCCTCGCACAGCCCCTCCTCGCCATCGGCAGCATAATGGAGGCGGTGCCCCTGCGCCTCGAGATAGTCGATGATATTCCCGGCCAGATCGGCGTTGTCCTCGACCAGCAGGATGTCGAACGCATTGTTCAAGCGATGTCCTTTGCCACGCGCATCTTGTTCCGCCGCAAACCCTTGGCGATGCAACATCAAAATAGCGTCAAAACGGCTTTGACGCCCGCTTGACGCCCGTTCTGCCAGACCGCGCTTCATCGCGAAACGGGTTGGAGTCAGACAATGCAGAATCGGACAAATATCTTGGCCATCCCGAAGGGCGGCGTGGTCGTTGCCGACACCCGAGGCAAGCTGGCGGCGGGTCGTTGACGGCGGGGCTGTCGCGCCGCCAGATCCTGGCGGGCGCGATCGTCGTCGCGGCGGCGGGGGCGCCCGGGGTGGGCTTGACCCATATGGCGCCGAGCCCGCCGACCGGGCCAGTTCCCGCCGGTGCGTTGAAGGACGATCTGGCCCTGTGGCGCCGCGCCGTACTGGAACGCCATCCGCGCTATTTTGGTCAGGCGAGGTTAGAAGCGTCGGTCGAGGCGGCGTTCGGTACCGCCGCGGCATCGATTGATCGGGCGCTGACCCGTGCCGAAGCATTTCCTGTCTTTGGGCGGGTCAATCCGACCTTTCGCGATGCCCACACCTTGCTGTTGCCCTGGCTGTCGGGCGCCGCGCCGGGCGATGCCGAACGCGCCAGCCAGTTTCCGTTCGGCGCTGACATCGCGCCCGACGGGCGTCTGCGCCTGCGTGGCAGCTGGCATCACGCCGCCACCGGCGCGGCTTTGGTGCGGGGCACCGAAATTCTGGCGATCAACGGCATGCCGACGTCCGCCATATTGCCCTGCCTGCTGGCGTACAGCCATGGCGAAACCCCCAAGCTGCAGATGCATATGTTGTCGGTGATGCTGCCGGGCTGGCTCGACGCGGTGCTGGGGTGGCGCGACCGCTTTGCGATCGATTTTGGCGGCGCGGCGGGACCGACAACCCTGCAATGGATCAAGGGGGCGCCATGGACGCCGGTCGAGAGCAGCCAGGCGGCCGAAGCACCGCACGTTGTCTGGTTGGGCGGCGGCGCAGCCTTGCTGCGCGTCCCGACCTTCGACGTCGACGAAGATCCCGCGACCTTCGACCGGGCGATCGATCAGGCGTTCGCGGCGATCCGCGCGCGGCAGGTATCGCGATTGATCATCGATGTGCGCGGCAATACCGGCGGCCAGAGCGACGCCGGTGCCCGCATTATCCAATATGTCCTGAATCGCCCCGCGGCGCAGGTGTCGCGGGCGCGCGAAAGGCTGAACGACGATAACAACCGCCTGCGGCGATATCCCGGCCGCGCCGGGTCGATGCGCGAATTCACCCTCGACGACGAACGGATCCAGCCGGTCGCCGCGGCGGCGCGATTCACCGGCCAGGTTGCGGTGCTGATCGACGAGCTGACCTATTCGGCAAGTATCCTGTTCGCCACGACGATGCAGGATCTGGGGCTCGCGATATTGGTCGGGCGACCGACCGGCGGCTTTGCCAACCAGACGGGCAATATGATGCCGACGCGGTTGCCCGCCACGGGCTTTACCGCCTTTATCGCGACCCGCGATTTCATCCGGCCGAGCGGAGATCGGCGCGTCCTGCCCGTCCAGCCCGACATCGTGGCGGCGGACGGGGCAACGGAGGCCGAGATCATGCGGTTGGCGCTGGCCAGCATGGCCAAGCCGGACGGTTGACCAAGGGCCGGCAGCCCGCATCGCATCGGCACCAACAGAAAATGGCGCGCCCGGCAGGATTCGAACCTGCGACCACCCGCTTAGAAGGCGGGTGCTCTATCCAGCTGAGCTACGGGCGCGTGCACAAGGCTGTTGGCCGGGCGAATAGCGCGGTTTGCGCGCGCCGCAAAGCAGGTTAAGCAGCGAGCGCATGACCGAATCCGCACCCTCGACCGCCCGGCCCGCGCCGGTCAGCGCCGCCGCCGTCCATCATTTTCGCTATTACGACCTGGTCATGGCGGCGTTTGTCGCGGTTTTGCTGCTGTCGAACATCATCGGCGCGTCAAAACTGGCGATGGTCGGCGGGTTGACCTTTGGTGCTGGCATCCTGTTTTTTCCGATCAGCTATGTGATCGGCGACGTGCTGACCGAGGTCTATGGCTATGCCCGCGCGCGCCGGGTGATCTGGGCCGGGTTCGGCGCGCTGTTGTTCATGGCGGTGATGAGCTGGATCGTGCTGGCGATGCCGCCGGCGCAGGACTGGTGGTGCAGCGGCACCGAGGCGCTGGCGCTGAAATCGGGCGAGAGCGGCGGCACCGGCGCGGTGTGTCAGGCGACATATGACAGCGTGTTCGGCAGCGCGTGGCGTATCGTTCTCGCGTCGATCACCGCGTTCTGGGCGGGCGAATTCGTGAACAGCTACGTCCTTGCCCGCATGAAGGTGGCGACGGGCGGCCGGTTCCTGTGGATGCGCACGATCGGATCGACTATCGTCGGGCAAGGGATCGACAGCCTGATCTTTTACCCGATCGCCTTTCTGGGTATCTGGGAAACCGAACAGGTGTTGCTGGTGATGGCGACCAACTGGGCGATGAAAGTCGCGTGGGAGGCGGCGCTGACCCCGGCAACCTATGTGGTGGTGGGCGCGTTGAAGCGCCGCGAAGGTGTCGATGTGTTCGACGAAGACACCGACTTTACGCCATTCGCTGCCAAGGTTTAACCCATGACGCTGATTGAAATCGCCTCGCTGTTCGAAGACCGGAAACTGTCGATTATCGAAGCGAGCGGCCTCGGCAAGGACGCGCTGCACATTTATTTCGGCCTCGCGCTGTTCCTGCTCGTCCGACTGCTGTGGCGGTGGCGCGGCGGCTGGATCGTCGCATGGCTCGCCGTGGTCGCGATGGCGTGCGGCGGCGAGTGGCTCGACATGACCGCCGAACATAGTCGCTCGACGATCCAGCCCGACGCCGCGCATTGGCACGACATCTGGAACACGATCTTCTGGCCGTCGGTGCTGCTGCTCGTCGGGCGCTGGCTGCAACCGCAAGCGAAGGACGCTGCGGTTATGGCGAGCAAAATGTCAGGCGAGGACGCCGAGCGCCGCCTCGAACAGGCGTAACCCGTCAGTGCCGCCATGCGCGCGGTCGATCGCGCGTTCGGGGTGCGGCATCATGCCCAGCACATTGCCGGCATCGTTGAGCACGCCCGCAATGTCGCGCGCCGATCCGTTGACGCTGTCGGCATAACGGAAGGCGACGCGCCCCTCGCCCTCGATCCGGTCGAGCGTTGCCGCGTCGGCAAAATAATTGCCGTCGTGGTGCGCGACGGGGATGTTGATTTCTTCGCCCGCGTTATAGCTGGCGGTGAACAGCGACTGGCTGTTTTCGACCGTCAGCGGCACGGTGCGGCAAACGAAGTTCAGCCCCGCGTTGCGCATCAGCGCCCCGGGCAGCAACTGCGCCTCGGTCAGCACCTGGAACCCGTTGCACACGCCCAGCACCGGCACGCCGCGCGCCGCGGCATCGGCGACGCTGCGCAGGATCGGCGAGCGCGCCGCCATCGCGCCCGAACGCAGATAATCGCCATAGGAAAAGCCGCCGGGCAGCGCGATAAAGTCGGTGCCGACGGGCAGATCGGTGTCGCGGTGCCACACCATCGCGGGGGCACGGCCGGTGACCTGTTCGAGCGCGACCGCCATGTCGCGGTCGCAGTTCGAGCCGGGAAAGACGATGACGGCGGTCTTCATGGGCCTGGCTCCTGTTACGGACGTTCGATGCGGTAGTTTTCGATGACCGTATTGGCGAGCAGCTTGGCGCACATCGCGTCGAGGTCGGCGTCGGTGACGTCATCGGCGACGTCGAGTTCGATGAAACGCCCGGCGCGGACGTCGGCGATCCCGGCAAAGCCCAGCCCTTCGAGTGCATGATGGATCGCTTTGCCCTGCGGGTCGAGCACCCCCGGCTTGAGCGTCACATAGACATTCACTTTCATGGGGCGGACCTTTGCTTGGCGGGTGCGGGAGGATGGGCGCGCCTATGCCCGCGAATCACTTTGGGGGCAAGGGGCCGGGGGCTCCCGTAGCGGTGAAAAATGCCGTTGTTCGGATTGCGAACCAGTCGCATCTTTCCTGTTGCGAATCCTTCGCACTATCCCTACACCATGCTTGTTGAGAAGGATTCGCACATGGTCGTCTGTGTCTGCAACGCAATAAGAGAAAGCCAGCTGCGCGATGTCGCACGCGATGGCCAGTTGCGCTGCGCCAAGGCGGCTTACGCGCAATTGGGTCGCAAACCCAAGTGCGGACAATGCCTGCCTTTCGCTCGCAATATCATCAGCGACGTCGCCGCGACCGCCTGATTTTTCTTGGTTTTCCGCCATTTTTGACCTTGGCCTGATGGGGTCGGGGGGCGTATAATGCGCCCATTCCATTGCCAGACAAAATGACGGGACTGACACCATGAAGGGCGACGAAAAGGTCATCGATTTTCTGAACGAGGCGCTCAAGAACGAGCTGACCGCGATCAACCAATATTGGCTGCATTATCGCATGCTCGACAATTGGGGCGTCGCGCGGCTCGCCAAGTTCGAGCGCGAAGAGTCGATCGACGAAATGAAACACGCCGACCAGCTCGCCGACCGCATCCTCTTCCTGGGCGGCCTGCCCAATTTCCAGATGTTCGGGCGGCTGCGCGTCGGCGAGACGGTCGAAGAGATCCTCAAGGCCGATCTGGCGCTCGAGGAAGAGGCGATCCCGCTGCTCAAAGATGCCGTCGCGCACAGCGAGAGCGTCCGCGATTATGTCAGCCGCGACCTGTTCGGCGCGATCCTGGCCAGCGAAGAACATCATGTCGACGAGCTGGAAAAGCAGTTCGAGATGATCGAGCGGATGGGGATCGAGAATTATATCCAGCTGCAATCGAAGCCGTCGGGGGACGACTAAAACCTCCCGTCGTCATTCCCGCGAAAGCGGAGAATCAAAGGATTCCAGAGACGCTTTCGGGCGTCTCTTTTTTCGCTTGTATTTGCGATTAATTCTCAATAGCAAGGTGGGGCAGTCCCCTCCTGCCGGTCGCTGCATCCGCGGCGACCGGCATCTTTTTCAGACTGGAGCGGAGGACTGCATGGCCCGGGAGACGCTATGACCATGCAAAGCAGCACCTTGATCCGGCAGCTCACCGAACAGCCGCTGCTCCGCGACCTGTCGGTCGACGCCGCCCAGGCGGTGCTGGCGCTGCGCTATTGCATCATCTGCCGCCGCAACGACCACGACCCGATGCCCGAGCTGGAACGGCGCTGGGGCAATATCCTGGCGGCGCGGCGATACCGGCTGGTGGTCGAGGCGATCGGCCACAGCTGGCCCGATCCCTTTGCCGTCGCCCCGCCCTGCTGCCCGCGCGCCAGTTTCGACGAGGCGCTGCTCGCCGCCATGGTCACCGCCGCGGCGCACCGCAACCGGGCGCAGTTCGACTGGTTGACCGCCGAAATGCTGGGTAGCGACGCGCGCGAGATGATCTTCGTCGCGCTGGAGAATTTCATTCGGGCAAGGGCGCCGGGGCAGGTTTAAGCGGCGCGTTTGGGGCGCGGGGCCGTCCTTCAAATCCTCCCCACTTATGGGGAAGTGGCAGCGCGAAGCGCTGACGGAAGCGGTCGGCGTCTTCACACAATCCTCGCATTAAGCCGCCCGCCCCCTCCACCACCGCCGGTGGTCCCCCTCCCCGTTCCGGGGAGGAACTTATGCCTGCAAACGGTTGCTAGCGGACGCCCACTACTTCCCCGCCTTGTCGCTCACCGCCCTGATCACCAGCGCCTTGCCGTCGACCAGATAGCGGCGCGCGAGCGCCTGCAGGTCGGCGGGGGTCGCGGCTTCGACTTCGCCTATCCCCTTGCGGCTGCGGTCTAGGCGGTCGGCCTGGCTCGTCGCCTCGGCGACATAGTTCAGCCAATAGGCGTTTTCGCGCCGCGACTTGGTCATCGCTTCGACCAGCGGCCGCCGCGCGCGGTCGAGCAGGTCGGCATCGACGGGCGCGTCGCGCAATTCCTTGGCGATCGCAAAGATCGCAGCGCGGGTGGTCGCCAGATCCTTGTGATCGACATTGCTGGCGGCAAAGACATGACCAAAGCCCGGAAACTCGTCCGACAGGCTGGCGGCGGCGCCGGGGCTGTAGCTTTCGCCGAGTTTCTCGCGCAATTCCTCGGTCAGCTTCAATTGCATCACCCGTGCCAGCAGGTTGAGCCGCATCGCTTCGGCGAGGTCGCTGTCGTCGCGTGCCGGCCAATAGACGCGGACTTCGGCCTGTTCGGCCGGTCCCTTGTGGATCAGGGTGCGCTCACTGCGGTCGGCCGCGAAGGCGCGGATGCGCGCTTCGGCGCGCGGGTCAAAGGCGGCGCGGCGTTCGGGCAGCGCCCCGAAGGCGGCGGCGATCGCGGCGATCGCCGCCGCCTCGTCGATGTCGCCGACGACGCCGATTTCGACCGCGCCATGGGCCAGACTGTCGGCGACCACCGGCTTCAGCTGGGCCCAGTCGAGCGTCATCAGCTTCGCGAGCGGCGGCGTCTGCGCGCGCGGATCGTCATTGGCAAGGATGCCCCCCGCGTCGCGGCCAAGCACCGCCGCCGGGGTTGCGTCGTTCGCGGCATATTGCTGTGGCAGCACGCGGCGGATCAGCGCCAGCCCGTCGGCGCGATAGCCCGGATGGGTCAGGAAGGCCGCCATCAGCTTTGCCTGGAGCGCGAAGTCGCCCGGCGAGCTGGTCGCGGTGCCGCCAAAGAAATCGCTGCCGCTGCCAAAACTGGGATTAACCGTCCGCCCCGCGAGGATCGAGCGCAGATCGTCGACGCTATGCGCCTCCAGCCCGCCAAGCACCATCGACCCCGCCAGCGCGACCCGCGTCGGATCGTCGCGCGTCGCGAGCAGGTTGCCGCCGTCGACGCGCAGCGACAGATAGACGGTGTCCTTTTGAAAATCGGTTTTCTTGATGTTGAGCATCACATTATTGGCAAAGCGGATGCGGCGGATGCCGAGATCCTCGACCCGATCGTCGCTGATGATTTTGCCGGGGGTGCCGAAATTGTCATAGGCGAAAGCGGCATTGGCGGCCTGCGTCGGTGCCGCCACCGCGACCTGCGTCGAAGCGCGCAGCGCGCCAAGGATCGCTTCGGTGCCGCCTTCGATCGGTGCCTTCGCCGTCACCCGCGCGAGCGGCGCGCCGAAGCCAGTCATGCGCTGGCGGAACGCCGCGGTGACCGCCGCGGCGCTGAGTGACGGCGCGGTCGCCTCGAACAGCGCCTGGGACGTTTCGGGGCGAACAAAAACAAAATCGCCCTTTGCCGCGGTGACCAGTGCGTCGGCGAGCGCATCGCTGCGCCGCGTGGTTACCCCGGCGACGGCATTTTTGAACGCGGTGCGGCGGTTCGCCAGCTGCTCGTTGACCTCGGCCTGGGTAAAGCCATGTTCGATGGCGCGGCGCTGCTCCTGTTCGATCAGCGCCAGCGCCTCTTTCCACGCGCCTTCCTTGGCGACGGCGCCGACGGTGACCTGGTCAAAGACCTTCCAACCGCCCGCTTCCGCGAAATAGCCGACGAGGATCGGCGAATCCTCGTTCAAGGCGATTTTGGCCAGCCGGCGACTGACGATCCCCTCGCCAACATCTTCGGCCAGCGTGCGGGCGCGCTTCGCCTTGGTATCGGCCTCTTCGACCCAGGGTTTGAACGCGGCGATCGTCACCGAATCCTGGATCGCGGGGTCGATGAAGTCGTCGGCCGCCGCGGCGCGCTGATAATCGACATTGCCGATGTCGGGATCACCGCCGGCGGGGCCGCGCCCCTGCCAGTCGCCAAAGCGCGCCTTGATCTTGGCCTCGACCGCCGCCGGGTCGAAATCGCCGACCATCACCAGCGTCGCGCGCTCAGGGCGGTAATAACGGTCGTACAGGTCGCGCAGCCGCGCAGCCGGGGCGGTCTTGATCACCTCTTCGGTGCCGACCGGGATGCGGCTGGCGACCGTCATCCCCTGCATCTGGAAATCGAACTGGTCGATGACGCTGCGCAATTGATAGGTGTCGCGCGCCCGGCGTTCGGACAGGATGATCCCGCGCTCGCGGTCGACCGCGGCGGGATCGATCGTCAGCTCGCTGCCCGTTTCGCGCATCAGCATCAGCCCGGTATCGATCAGGTCGTCGGAGGCATTGGGCAGGTCGAGTTTGTACACCGTCTCGTCAAAGCCGGTCGAGGCGTTGGTGTCGGCGCCAAACGCCAGCCCCTTGCGTTCGAGCAGCTTGATCATCTCGCCCTCGGGGACATTGGTCGACCCGTTGAACGCCATATGTTCGAGGAAATGGGCGAGGCCGCGCTGGTCGTCGGCCTCGGCAAAGCTGCCGACGTCGAAGCGCATGCGCAGGACGACGCTGTCCTTGGGTGTGCTGTTTTGCAGCAGCGCATATTTCATTCCGTTGGGCAGCACGCCAAAGACGATGCTGGCGTCGACAGGCACATCGCTGGCGGCGAAGTTCCACGCCTTGGCCGCGGCGGTCTGCGGGTTGGTCGCCGCCGTTGCCGCGGCGGCGGGAGCCGACGCTTCCTTGCCAAAGGCCGGCGCGGCGGTGACGGCGAGAAGGACGAGGGGCGACAGGGCGGTCGAAGCGCGCCGGACAAGGCTTTTGGTCATGCAACCGGTGTGGCCACCGCCCCGCGGACGGTCAAGCGATGCTTATGCCACCCGGCCGACGCTTTCGACCGACGACGTCTGGTCGCGATCAATCGCCTTTGCCGCATAGAGCGCGGTGTCGGCGACTTCGCACAATTTGCGCGCGGTGCCGCCATGATCAGGCCAGCGCGCGGTGCCGATGCTGGCGCCGACGCGGATCGGGCGGCCATCGATGCGATAGGGCGCGGCGAGCGCCGCGAGAATATGATCGGCGAGCGAGGTGGCGAGCAAGGGCGATCCGGCGGGCGCCAGGATGGCAAATTCGTCGCCGCCCTGCCGCGCCACGACGGCATGCTGACCGCAGGCATGGCGCAGCCGCGCGGCGATTTCGCATAGCAACAGATCGCCGACCGCGTGGCCATGCTGATCGTTGACCGGTTTGAAACCGTTGAGGTCGAGCAGCGCGATGGCAAAATGGCCATCCTGACCCGCCGCCGCGATTTCCTGATCAAGCCGCAGGTCGAATTCGCGGCGATTGGCAAGCCCGGTGAGCGGGTCGGTGTGCGCCAGATCGCGCATCTGCCGTTGCAGTTCGAGCAGGTCGATCACCTGCCCATGCTGCTGGATCACCATGCGCAGCAGGAACAGCGTCGCGATCACCAGGCTGGTGCCGGCGGCGATTTCGGGCGGATGCCCCGACGTCAGCATCAGCAGCGCGATCGGCGCCAGCCCGACCCCCAGATTGAGGAAGGTCGTAAAGCGGATCGACGACAGGCAATAGGCGGTCGCGAGCGACCCCATCGCCATGATCATCGCATAATAGCTGTGCGTGGCCGGAGGGGCGGCGAGCCAGTTGGTTACCGTCCAGACGCTGCACATCAATCCGGTGACGCCCGACACCCAGCTCGCTTCGCGGATCATGCGGCGCGCGCGGCGCGGGCTCATCCGCCGCCCGCGATTGTGCATCAGGAACAGGAAACCAAGGATACCGGCGGTGGCGAGGATCGCCGGGAAACCGATGCGGATCACCGGATGCACCGTCGCGACCCCGGCGTAGATCGCGGTCGGGGTCGTCGCCGCCAGCATCAGGAACAGCATCGGGGTCAGCGTTTCGATACGATTGGCGCGCAGGACCGCGACATCGTCGCGAATATCCTGTGGCACCGGCGGAAAAATCCGCGTGATCAACCTGTTAAAGACCCCCGTCATACCCCCCGATAGCAAGCGCGGGTAAAGCATCGGTTAAGGATCGAAAGCGCCTCTTATCATTTGCTTGGCAAGCAAAAGGTCGGCGAATGGCCCGGCAAATTAACCCTGTCGGGCGACCGCAACGCCCTCTGTTTCGGGGCTCGCCGCGGGCTCGGTTTCGCCGCGGTCGCGACGAAACGGGTAGAGGAGCTGGCGGGCGTAGGTGGCCGGAACATCGTCGTCGATGCCATAGCGCGTCGGCATCGCGTCGCGCCGCATATGGGCGGTGCCAAAGACGATATCCCAGATCGGAAACTGGGCCGAAAAATTGCGGTTCCAAGCCTCCGGATGATCGGCATGGTGCCAATGGTGGAAACATGGCGACGCAAAAACCCAGTGCAATGGGCCGAAACCGATCCGCAGATTGGCGTGCAGCATCAACGAATGCCATTGATACAGGATGAAGAAAATCACGATCGCGCCATCCGCAAAGCCGAGCGCAAAGACGGGGGCGATCGACGCGCCCTTGGTCAGGATCTGGTCGATCGGGTGAACGCGGTGCGCCGCCAGCCAATCCAGTTCCTCGATGCTGTGGTGGATCGCGTGAAAACGCCACAGCAACGGCAGGGTATGGAACAACCGGTGCATGGCATAGAAACACAGGTCGGCGACCAGCATCAGCGCCACAACCTGAAGCCACAAAGGTTGCTGCGCGACGCTGGCGCGAAATTCGGCAGGAAGCAGCGCTTGCCCGATAGCGATCGCACCGGCCGCAACAACCAGCAAACCAATGCCGATCGGGATACGGTTGAGGAGGAAAAAGACGGCGTCGTTGAACCATCCCCGCCGCAGCGGCCCTTGCGCCGGACGCGCCGGCAGCAGCCGTTCGAGCGGCAGGAAGATCAGCGCGATCAGCCAGGCGCTTTGCAGGTCGACCAGTTTCAGCAGGAAATCCACCGCCGCGCCGCTCCGTCAAAAAATGTAGGGGACCAACCGGTAACGCACCTTGCGGCTCAATTCCTGATAGGCCGGATCCGCCATCAACACCCGTTCTTCGGCCAGGATGCGCGAGATATTGAGCGCCAGCCCCAGGCTATAGACGCCCAGATTCCACCAATTGGGACCGCTGAGCAGAAAGCCGAGGTGCGTCAGCGTGTAGCCCGCATACATCGGGTGGCGCATCAAGCGGTACGGACCACTGACCTTTACCCCGCGGTTGGCGGCGATCACGCCAAAGCTGCGCCGCAGCGTGAATTTAGCGTAAAGCTGGAACAACATGCCGCCGATGATCAGGAAACTGCACAGCGCCAAGGGCACCAGCGGCGTATCGCTTGACGCCGTCACCAGCATCGGGGCGAGCGTCCCGCCAAACCCCAGCGCCCAATCGAGCGGGCGCTGCGAGATACTGTCGGTCGAGCGGCGGAAAAGGACGAAGAAGACGACGCAGCTTTCCGCGACGAGGAGCAGCCAATTTTGATAATGACCGGTTTCGATCGCCGAGGGGATCAGCCTTGAAGCCAGCAGCCCCAACAGCACGACGACGACGACCTTTTCCAAAAGGTCCCAATCGAAACTGCGCGCTGCTGGCTGCGCTTGCCCACTCGATCCGCTCATGGTGCCATATCCCCACTATTCTTGGGGATCGCATAGCGCCGGGATGGTTACCAACCGGATAATTTTGCGCGCTTCATGCGCGGATCACCGACTTATTTGTCGCGTTTCTTCCGGTGGCTGTCGAGGTCGAGCACCGTGTGGTCGCCGCCTTCGGGCAGCAGGCCGAGCCGGCGCGCGACTTCCTGATAGGCTTCGACTTCGCCGCCAAGGTCACGGCGAAAGCGATCCTTGTCGAGCTTTTCATTGGTCGTCATGTCCCACAGGCGGCAGCCGTCGGGGCTGATCTCGTCGGCGAGGATGATGCGGCTGAAATCGCCTTCGTACAGGCGCCCGAACTCGAGCTTGAAATCGACGAGGCGGATGCCGACCGCGGCGAACATGCCGCTCATGAAATCATTGATGCGGATCGCCATGTCCTGGATGTCGTGCAGTTCTTCCTGGCTGCACCAGCTGAAACAGGCGATATGCTCCTCGGCAACCAGCGGATCGCCGAGCGCGTCATCCTTGTAGCAATATTCGATCAGGGTGCGGGGGAGCTGGGTGCCCTCCTCGATGCCGAGCCGCTTCGACAGCGTGCCCGCGGCCACATTGCGCACGATGACCTCGATCGGCACGATCTCGACCTGACGGATCAACTGCTCGCGCATGTTGAGGCGGCGGATGAAATGATGCGGCACGCCGATATTGCCGAGCAGCGTGAACACATGCTCGGAAATCCGGTTGTTGAGCACGCCCTTGCCGTTGATCGTCCCGCGCTTTTGCGCGTTGAACGCGGTCGCATCATCCTTGAAATACTGGATCAACGTGCCCGGTTCGGGGCCTTCATAGAGGATCTTGGCTTTGCCTTCGTAAATCTGGCGGCGACGGGCCATGGGCAGAGACTTTCCTTAGCATCAAAATAGCTGGCCCCGGCAAAGGCGACTCATCGAAAGACGCGGTGCCGGGGCGATGGGGCGCCTATAGCGGCAAAGCCACGGCGCGTCACCCGTCATGCTCACCCGTCACTTTACGTCTACGTCAACTAGCGCTTGCACTCGCACGGATCGCTTGCGACGATGGCCCAACCAAGGAGAGAGATCATGAACTTTGAGCAGATTCGCCTCGATCGGCACGAGGGCATTGCGCTGCTGACGCTGCACCGGCCCGACAGGATGAACGCCTTTACCACCGAGATGATGCTGGAAATTGTCGCGGCGCTCGATGAATGCGACGCCGACGACAGCGTTCGGGCGGTGATTTTTACCGGATCGGGCGACCGCGCCTATTGCGCCGGCGCTGACCTGGGTCAGGGCGCGGCGACCTTTGATTATGCCAAACGCGCCGACAAGGCGGTGCTGCTGCCCGATGGCGTGGCAGCGAGCCCCGTCGCCGACGATGGGACGATCGATTGGTCACACCCGCTGATCCGCGATTCGGGCGGGCGCGTGTCGATGCGGATTTTCGACTGTAAAAAGCCGGTGCTTGGCGCGATCAACGGCGCCGCGGTTGGAATCGGGGCAACGATGACGCTGTCGATGGACGCGCGGCTGGCCAGCGAGACCGCGCGCTACGGCTTTGTCTTCGCGCGGCGCGGCATCGTGCCCGAGGCGGCTTCAAGCTGGTTCCTGCCGCGGCTGGTCGGCATCCAGACCGCGGTCGACTGGTGCTATTCAGGCCGCCTGATCGACGCTGCCGAAGCGCATGACAAGGGATTGGTGCAGTCGGTGCACACCCCCGGCGCGCTGGTCGATGCCGCGATCGCCAAGGCGCGCGAGCTGACCGATCACAGCGCGCCGGTGTCGGTCGCGCTCACCCGCCACATGCTGTGGCGGATGCTCGGCGCGCCGCACCCGATGAGCGCGCACCGCTGGGACAGCCGCGCGATCTTTGCGCGCGGACGCAGCGCCGATGCCGCCGAAGGGGTGTCGAGCTTCCTCGAAAAGCGGCCCGCCAATTTCACCGTCAGCGTGGCGAATGATTATCCCTGGTTCGCCGAGTTCGAGGATACGCCGCCTTATTGATCAGGCGACGTCGTATTTTCGCCGCCCGCGTGTCGCGGTCATGCTGTGCGTCGCCTTCAGCGCCGGGGTGTGGGTGCGGATCGTTTCGACATTGTGCCAGTTCGCGGTCACGCGGTCGCGCGCCAGCTGGACGGTCACATAGCCGCGATCCTGGGTGTTCGCCCATTTGAGCTGCGGCGAGGCGGCGCGCAGCGCCGACACCCGCGCCGCGTCCGAAATGCCGCGCGTATAGCCTTCGTAGCCGGGCGAGGTGACGCTTTGTCCGGCGATCTCGATCCCTGCAGCGCGGCCACCCTCGCTGAGGTCAAACGCCCAGGCGTTGTGCGTGTCTCCGGTCAGGGTGACGAGGTCGGCGTCGGCGCGCTGCGCCGCGGCGAGCAGCCGCGAGCGCGCCGCCGGATAACCGTCCCATGCGTCGAAGTTGAACGGCAGCCCGGCCCGGGCGGCAAGCTGCGCGGTTTCGATGCGGCGGCGGACATTGTCGGCCATGGTGGCCCCGAACCAGTCCTTTGATTCGGGCGGCGTGAACAGGCTGCCCATCACCACCTGCTGCGCGCACACCTGCCAGCGCGTGCCCGTTTTCGTCGAGGCGGCGAAGCCGTCGAACAACCATTTTTCTTGCTCTGCCCCCATCATCTGGCGCGCGGGATCACGATAGGTGGTTTCGGCGAACTGCCGCAGCTTGGCCGCCGTATCGCCAGCGCCCGCGACGATCTCGTCGATCTCGAACTGACGGTCGCGACCCGTCACCCGCGTTTCGGGCAGGAAAATCGTCGCGAGATCGCCGACCTGATAGTCGCGCCAGCGGGTGTCGGCGACGGGCATCCATTCGCGATAGGCGCGTTCGGCGGCGACAACGCGATCCGCCCACTCGCCCTCGCCCGCATTGTGGTTTTCGGCGCCGCCCTTCCAGGCGTCGTTGGTCATCTCATGGTCGTCCCATTGGGCGATCATCGGGAACAGCGCGTGGAGGCGCGCCAGATCGGGATCGCTGCGATAGGCGGCGTAACGCAGGCGATAGTCAGCGAGCGCGACCATCTCGTGCGCCGGCTGGATATCGCGCCCCGGCACCGCCTGTTTGAGCGAGGGATAGTCGCCAATCGGATATTCATAGAGATAGTCGCCCGAGTGAACGACGAGGTCGATGTCCTGCCGCGCCGCGGCGTGGGCATAGGCGTTGAACCAGCCGAACGGCAGGTTCGAGCAGGAAAAGAGCGCGAGGGTGAAGGTGCTGGCCGGCCCGGCAGGCAGGGTGCGGGTGCGGCCGGTCAGCGACTTGGTCCCGTCTGGAGCGACAAAGCGATAATAATACCAGCGGCCGGGTTCGAGCCCCGCAACCACCAGCTTGGCGGTATGATCGCGGTCGCCGGTCGCGGCGACGCTGCCGCCGCCGGAAATTTTTGCAAAATCGGATGTTGCGGACAATTCGGCGGTCAGCATCGTGTCGCTCGGCGCGGCGTAGCGCGTCCACAGCAGCACCGAATTGGCGCCCGGCTCGCCGCTCGCGACGCCGTGGGTAAAGCCCTGCGCCATCATCGCGGCGGCCGCGCCCGGCAGCGACAGCGCCGCCAGTCCCGCGGTACCCAGCGCGATCAGCTGACGCCGATCCATTTCGCCCCAGTGATGATGCATCGCAAATCTCCTCCTCGACCGGCGGGTTCTTTGCCCGGCCTTTGTTACGATTCGGCGCCGCCCGGATTTAGGCTAACCCATCACCCCGAGCGCGAGCAGCAGGAACATGAACATCATCACCGAAAACAGGCTGAAAAACAGCAGCAAATTGGTGCGCACGAACGCCCCGAGGCGCGACGAGCGATAGGCGCCGCGCAGCTGGCGATACATATGGAACGGCACGTACAGCAGCGCGAACGCGGTCGCGACGTCGCCGAAGATCGTCAGGTTGAACAGCCGCACGACCACGAACAAGAGCAGCATGAAGCTGATCGAATAGGTCACGAAGACAAAGTGGTCGTAGGTGTGGAAGCGGCGGCTGAACGGAAAAAGCAGCCACATAAAGGGCAGCGACATCGGAATCAGCGCCCAGGCGAATTTATAGGCGTTCGCCTGCAGCTTGTAGAATATCAGCGCGGGGTTCGCGATCGCCTTTTGCATGCTCTGGTCGATGAACGGCACCCCGGTATCGACCTTGGTCTGCGACAGGAAATCGGCGCCGGTCATTACCTGATCGACCGGATCGTCAAGCACCGGTGGCCCCTTGTCGAGCTCTTCCTGGCTCAGGCGCCGGGCGACGCGGAGGTAGCCGGCGCTTTTCTGCAGCGTCGCGCGTTCCTCCTCAAGCTGTCGCCGCTCGGCCGCAGGCAGGGCCTTGTCCGCCAGCCGCGCGTCGATGCGATCGACCTCTTGCTCGAAACTGTCCTTGAGCGCGTTCGAGCGCGTCTGTTCGGCCGCCGCTTTGGCAATGCCCTCGCCCACCCCGCCGCCGCTGCCGACCATCGCGAGCACCGCATAGGTCAGGAACACCGCGAACAGGAACAGCGCGAGCGGCGAGATGAAGCGCGCGCGCTCGCCGTGGATGTAACGGCGCGTCAGGTCGCCCGGCCGCCACGCGAGCAGCGGCAGCGTGTTCCAGATCTTGCCCTCGAAATGAAAAATCGCATGGACCAGGTCGTGCCCGATCGCGCCGAAGCTGCGGTGGACGTCGGCGCGCTGGCCACAATGGTGACAGTGCGAGCCGACCAGGCTGGTGCCGCAGTTCAGGCAGCGCAGTCCGCCTGCCGGCTCGCCCGGCCCGCCCGGCCCGCCGTGCTGCGGCTCGACGACGCGCCCCGCCAATCCCGCGGTGACCGCCGCGCCGATGCCTTCGATATCCCCGCTCATGGCGCCTTGCCTAAAGGCGGGCGCAGCGCGACGCAACGGGACTTTCGGGCGTCAGGCAAAACGTGATAGTGGCAGCGCCATGAACGCCGAAGCTCTCACCGCCCCGCCGATGCCCGCCGATGCCGTCGCCCTGATCGCCGACATCGGCGCGCGCGCGCGTCTTGCAGCGAAACGGTTGGCGTTGGCGGCCACCGCGGACAAGGCCGCGGGGCTGGTTGCCGCTGCCGCGGCGATCCGCGCCAGCGCCGCCGACATCCTCGCGGCCAATGCCGAAGATATGGCGGCGGGGCGGACAAACGGACTGTCGGGCGCGATGCTCGACCGGTTGCGGCTCGACGCGGGGCGATTGGCAGACATTGCCGGCGCGATCGACGCCATCGCGGCGCTGCCCGATCCGGCGGGCGCCGAAATCGAGCGGGTGGCGCGGCCTAACGGGCTGGTGCTCAGCCGGGTGCGCGTGCCGCTGGGCGTCGTCGGCATCATCTATGAAAGCCGCCCCAATGTGACCGCCGATGCCGCGGCGCTCGGGCTGATGTCGGGCAACGCAGTGATCCTGCGCGGCGGCAGCGAGGCGGTGCATTCGAACCGTGCGATCCATGCAGCGTTCGCGGCGGGGCTGGTCGCAGCGGGCCTGCCCGCCGACGCGGTGCAGCTTGTCCCGACGCAGGACCGCGCCGCGGTCGGCGCGATGCTCCGCGCGCAGGGGTTGATCGACATCATCATTCCGCGCGGCGGCAAGGGGCTGGTCGCGCGGGTGCAGGACGAGGCGCGGGTGCCCGTGCTCGCGCACCTCGACGGGATCAATCACCTGTATATCGATGGCGCCGCCGATCCGGCGAAAGCGGCGCTGCTGGCGGTCAACGCCAAGATGCGGCGTACCGGCGTGTGCGGCGCGACCGAGACGATCCTGATCGACCGCGCCTATCCCGCGCCGCTGGCGATTGTCGACGCGCTGGTCGCGGCGGGCTGCGAAGTGCGCGGTGACAACGCGGTCGCGGCGCTGAGCCCGCATGTCGACCCGGCATCGGCGGGCGACTGGGACACCGAATATCTCGACGCGATCGTGTCGATCGCGATGGTCGACGGGCTGAGCGGCGCACTCGCCCACATCGACGCCCATTCGAGCCGCCACACCGACGCGATCGTCACCGAAGATGCAGCCGCCGCCGAGCGCTTCCTGAGCGGGGTGGACAGCGCCATCGTCATGCACAATGCCTCGACGCAGTTCGCCGACGGCGGCGAATTCGGATTGGGCGCCGAGATCGGTATTGCGACGGGGCGGCTGCATGCGCGGGGGCCGGTCGCGCTTGAGGGGCTGACGACATACAAATGGTTGGTGCGCGGCACGGGACAGGTCCGGCCTTGACGGCCATCAAGCGTAATCAGTTCGCGAAATGGATCCGCTGGGCAGCGCTTCTTCTGCTGATCACTGCCACGCCATTTTGTTGGCTAGTGGCCCGCGATACGATCCTGGTGCTGCGTGCGAGCGATGGGCTGGGTGAACAAACGGCACGCTGGTTGCTGGTGACACGCTTCGCCAACACGATCGATGATTCGAAGATTTCGGCCAAAACGCGAGAGCCCTTCTATCTGACGATGTTATACGACCCCAGTTGCTTTGTTTTGAAGGGCGCGACGCTCCTCCCGAGTGACACGCCGCCGGCGCAATCCAGTCTTCGTGACGACCGGCAACCATCGCTGGACGAAATTTTGTCGACGCACCGAATGCTCGCCGAGCGTCAAGTAAATCAGACCATTCAAGATCATGCCATATCCGAAAGCTTCTCGACCGCCGAATTGATCCTGTTCAACGGTTGCGTTGCGGCGACGCCATTTGCCCCGATGTGCGAGAAGCGTGTCTCGGCGCGGCTGGATGCGGTCTATGATAAAGTGTCGAACGAGGCCTTCACGCTTTTAGGTACGAAGGCTCGCCAAGCGGGCGCGCCGAATAGATATTGCGATATCATGCCTCAGGTCGTCAGGGACGAAAGGCTGAGGCTGCCATGATCCCCACCGGCCTCCTCGGCGGCAGCTTCAACCCCGCGCATGGCGGGCATCGTGCGATCAGTTTGAACGCCATCGATGCACTCGGCCTCGACGAGTTATGGTGGCTGGTGTCGCCGGGCAATCCGCTCAAGCCCAAAGCGGGCATGGCTTCGCTGCCCGCACGGCTCGCTTCGGCACAGCGGATGGCAAAGCGCGCGCCGATTCGCGCGACCGGAATCGAGGCCGAACTCGGCACGCGCTACACCATCGATACGCTGAAAAAACTCGTCCGCCGCTATCCCAATCGGCAGTTTATCTGGATCATGGGGGCCGACAATCTGGTCCAATTGCCCCAATGGCGCGACTGGCGGGGGATCGCCCGACTCATGCCGATTGCGGTTATCGCGCGTCCGGGCTATAATGACCGCGCCCATGCAAGACGTGCGATGGGTTGGCTTCGGCGCTTCGTCCGGCCCGTGGACCAGAAATTGCATTGGACGGACTGGAGACCGCCCGCCCTCGTGTTCCTGCGATTTTCGCCCGATGTGCGATCCGCAACTGCGATACGGCAGGCCAACCCCCGCTGGTTCGAACGCTATGAAGGTCGCGCATTGCGCGACCCGCTGACGCGTTCGCGGCTTGTGGGCCCGACTAGGAAAGGACGCATTTGATCTCCGCCACCCAGGATGCCGCCAATGGCGCTGCATCCGCCAATGATAATGTGGACGCGCTCCACGCTCTGATCCTCCACCAGCTGGATGAGGACCAGGCCCAGGAAACCATCTCGATCCCGCTTGCCGGCAAAAGCAGCATCGCCGATCATATGGTGATCGCGAGCGGCCGGTCGACGCGTCATGTTTCGGCGATTGCCGAGAAACTGGCGCAGCGGATCAAGCAGGAAGCGGGCCGCCAGGTTCGCGTCGAGGGCTTGCCCAATGCCGATTGGGTGCTGCTCGATGCGGGCGACGTCATCGTCCACCTGTTCCGCCCCGAGGTGCGTAGCTTCTACAATCTCGAGCGCATGTGGTCGTTCGGCGACGCACCGCCGGTTGTAGCCGCAAATTGACGTCCCTGCCCTGCCAAGGGTAGGCGGGGCGTCATGTTGCTGCACATCATCGCGCGCGGGCGCATCGGGCGCGGGCCTGAGGCCGAGCTGGTCGAGCGTTATATGAAGCGCGTGACCTGGGCGCAGAAGATTTCCGAGCTTCCGGACACGGGCGGTCGTATGCCTGCCGCCGCCGACAACAGCCGGACCGTGCTGTTCGACGAGGGCGGCGAGCAGATGTCATCGACTGAATTTGCCAAGCTCCTCGAAGCATGGCGCGACGGCGGGGTACGCGAGGCGCGCTTCTGCCTTGGTGCCGCCGACGGATTTACCCCCGAGGAGCGCGAGGGCGCCGCCAAGGTCATCGCCTTTGGCCGCGCGACCTGGCCGCATCTGATGGCGCGCGCGATGCTCGCCGAACAATTGTGGCGCGCCACCAGCATCGTCGCGAACCACCCCTATCACCGCGAGGGGCGGCAATGAGACGCCTTTTCATCGGCTTGGCCGTCGCCGCAGCATTTGCCGGCGGCGCGCTCGCCCTGGCGCAGAGCGATGTCTTCGACCCGCAAGCGATCGCCGCACGCGAGCGCAACCAATTGCTCAATGCCAAGCAGCAGTCGGCCGAAGCGATGGCGCGCAGCACCCGGCTGGAGGCGCAGGCCGTCGCCGCGAGCAGCGAGGCCGACCGGCTGAAAAAACGCAGCGCCGCGCTGGCGGCGCGCATCCAGTCGGCCGAAGCCGACATCAGCGCCGGCGAAGCGCGCGTCGCGCTGGTCAGCCGCCGCCTGGCGGGGCAGCGCGCGCGGCTCGCGCAGCAACAACAGCCTTTGCTCGAACTCGCCGCCTCGCTCCAGCAACTCTCGCGCCAGCCGCCGGTCAGCGTGCTGGCGCAGCCGGGATCGCTGAGCGATATGGTCCACGCCCGCGCCGTGATCGACGCCGCAATGCCGGTGATCGAACGCCGCACCGCCGGGGTGCGCCGGGAATTGACGCTGCTGCAAACGACGCGCCGCCAGCAGGCGGTCGCGCTGGAGGCGCTGTCGGCGAGCAAGGTGCAGCTGTCGCAGCGGCGCGGCGCGCTGACCCGGCTGGAGAATGAAGGCCGGCTCCGCTCGCGCGAATTGATGAGCAGCGCGCAGCTCGAGGCCGACCGCGCGCTGGGGCTGGGCGAAAAAGCCCGCGACATCGTCGACCTGATGGACTCGCTCGAGACCGATGGCGCGGTGCGCGCCGAACTGGCGCAATTGGCGGGACCGCTACCGCGCCCGCGCAACCCGGCCGCCAATATCGCCAACGCGGCGCCGCCCGCGCCCGCCGAGGCCGCGCTGACCGAGGGCGCCTACCGCCTGCCCGTTGTCGGCCGCATCGTCGCCGGGCTGGGCGAGGTCAACGACAGCGGGGTGCGGTCGCGCGGGGTCACGATCGCGGCGCGTCCGGGGGGACAGGTCGTTTCCCCCGCCCCCGGCCGGGTCAGCTTTGCCGGCGATTATCGCGGTTATGGCAAGATCGTCATCATCGATCATGGCGGCGGCTGGATCTCGTTGCTGACCGGCATGATCGGGCTGTCGGTCGCGGTCGGCGACACGCTGGACAGCGGCGCCCCGGTGGGACGCGCGGGGTCCGACGACAGCCGCATTACCGTCGAGCTGCGCCGCGGTGGCCGCCCGGTCGACATTGTCGCAATGATCGGATGACTTCGCTTGCCGGGATTCGGGCCGGTTAATCCCCCGTTCGGGCGCTGTCCCCTATCGGGATGCACCGCTTGACGCCCGCGCAAATGCGTAGGAGGATGGTGGGCCGGGGTATATAGGACGGGGAATCCCGCCTGACTGAAAGACGCAGATGACCGACTCGATCAAAACGCCCGTGTCTCCGAAGCGCCGCTTCGCCTTGTGGCAGGGCGCCGCCGCGCTCTCGACGCTGGCACTCGTCCCGCTCGCGACCGGCGCGATGGCGAGCGTCGACAGCAAGACGCAGGAAGAAATTTCGCGTTTCATGGACGTCTATCTGGAAGTGAAGTCGAACTATGTCGAACCGATCGACGATTCGAAACTGATCGAGGGCGCCATCAATGGCATGCTCGCCAGCCTTGACCCCCATTCGGGCTATCTCGACGCGCGCGGCTTTTCAAACCTGCGCACCCAGACCGACGGCGAATATGGCGGACTTGGCCTGTCGGTGACGATGGAAGACGGCGTCGTGAAGGTGATCGCGCCGACCGCCGACACCCCTGCCGACAAGGCCGGGATCAAGTCGGGCGACTATATCACCCACATCAACAAGGAACTGATCTTTGGCCTGACGCTCGACGAGGCGGTCGAACAGATGCGCGGGCGGCCGGGCACCAAGATCGACGTCACGATCGTCCGCGAAGGCCAGGACAAGCCGATCGAAATGTCGCTGATGCGCGAAGTGATCGACCTGAAGCCCGTCAAATGGGAAGTCAGCGGCGATGTCGGGGTGCTGACCGTCACCAGCTTCTCCGCCGATGCGACCACCGATTTGCGCGCCGCGATGATGGCGGTCGAAAAATCGCTGGGCAAAAAGCCGCGCGGCTGGGTGCTCGATCTGCGCTCGAACCCTGGCGGGCTGCTCGACGAAGCCGTCGGGATCAGCGACCTGTTCCTGGAACGCGGCGAAATCGTGTCGCAGCGTGGCCGCCGCAAGGGCGATATCGAACGCTATTTTGCCGAGCCCGGGGATCTGGCGGGCGGTGCCCCGGTGGTCGTGCTGATCGATTCTGGCTCGGCTTCGGCCTCCGAAATCGTTGCCGGCGCGCTGCAGGACCAGCATCGCGCTGTCGTGATGGGCGAACGCAGTTTCGGCAAGGGATCGGTGCAGACAGTGCTGCCACTGTCCGACACCACCGCGCTGCGGCTGACCACCGCGCGTTATTACACTCCGTCGGGCCGCAGCGTGCAGGAGGGCGGGATCGATCCCGACATCCGCGTGCCGCAGCTGTCCGATCCCGATTATGCATCGCGGCCGAAATTCCGCGAAAGCGACCTGCGCCGTCACCTGATCAACGAGAAAAAGGTCGACGACGGATTGCTCGAAAAGGACGAAAAGGCCGATCCGCGCTTTGCCGCAACCGCCGCCGACCTGAAGGCGAAGGGGATCGAGGACTTCCAGCTGCACTATGCGCTGCAAACGATCGGGCGCATCAGTCCGACCGCACCGCGGATGGCGCAGAGCAGCAAGCCCGCGGCCAAACCGACCGCCAAGCCGACCGCGCGCAACTAAGGGGTTGCCGACATGCTGAAATCGCGCCTGACCGCGCCCGCCGTCGCGCTTGCCGCGCCGCTGCTGCTGTATGGCGGGGCGCTGGTGTCGCAATATGGCTTTGGCTTGCACCCGTGCGAGATGTGTTACTGGCAGCGGTGGCCGCATCAGGCGGCGATCGTGCTGACGCTGCTCGCGCTGCTGCTGCGCCGCAATGACAAGGCGATGCGCGCCCTGACATTGCTCGCCGCGCTCGCCATCGCCGTCTCCGGCGCGATCGGGATTTACCACGCCGGGGTCGAATATGGCTTTTGGGAGGGCATTACCACCTGCGCGACCGGCGGCGGCGGGCCGGTATCGCTCGACGCGATCATGAACGCGCCGCTGATCCGCTGCGACACCGCGCAATGGACGCTGGCCGGTATCTCGCTCGCGGGGTTCAACGCGATCTTTTCGCTGGGCGCGGCGGTGCTTATCTTGACCTTGCTGCGCCGGGGGACCACATCGGCGGCATGACGAAAGCCCCTGCCAAGAGCAATCGGCGCACCGCATCGATGATCCGCGTCGACCAGGCCGGCGAATATGGCGCGACGCGCATCTATGCCGGCCAGCTCGCGGTGATGGGCGATCGCCACCCGATGGCGCGCGAGATCGCGCATATGGCCGAGCAGGAAGAGCGCCACCGCAAATTCTTTGACGACATGATCGCAAGCCGCGGGGTGCGCCCGACCATATTACAGCCGTTTTGGAACGTCGCGGGTTTCGCGCTGGGCGCGGTCACCGCCGCGATGGGACCGCGCGCCGCGATGGTGTGCACCGCCGCGGTCGAGACCGAGATCGACCGCCATTACCGCGACCAGCTCGATGCACTCGGCGACAGCGATCCCGAACTGAGCGCCGCGGTCGCCGATTTCCGCGCCGAGGAGCTGGAGCATAAGGAAGCCGCGCTCGCCGCGGGTGCCGAAAGCGCGCCAGGCTATCCGGTGCTGAGCCTGGCGATCCGCGCCGGTTGCCGTGCAGCCATCGCGCTGTCGAAGCGTATCTGATAGATAAAGGCCTGCCCGTCCGTTCATGACCGATGCAGGGTCGCGGTGCCAAGCCGCACCAAACAAGACAAAGGAATATCCGATGACCCGCCTGCCCCTGTTCGCGCTGATCCTGGCCGGTAGTGCCGTCCCCCTGCCCGCCATGGCGCAGGAAGCGACGGTCGATGGCGAAAAGGTCAATCAGGTCGTCGTTTATGGCGACGATCAATGCCCAAAGGGGGCCGCCGACGAAATCCTGGTCTGCGCCAAACTTCCCGAAGGCGAACGCTATCGCGTTCCCGAGATGCTGCGCGGCAATCCGCTCGACGTGCGCAACGAAGCATGGGCGAACAAGGTCGTCGCGGTCGAGCGCATCGGCCGCTTTGGCACCGACAGCTGCTCGCCGACCGGCCTGGGTGGCTTCACCGGTTGCACCCAGGCACTGGTCGCGGGCGCCAAAGCCGAACGGCAGGCCGCCGACAAGACCGATTGGCAGGCGATGATCGCCGACGAACGCGCCAAGCGCCTGGCGGGCATCGACGCCGCGTCGGATGAGGTCGAAGCCGCGGTGCGGGCCGAAGAACGCGCGCTCGCCGAGCGCCAGAAAGCCGCCGAGGAACTGGAGCGTCAGGCGAGCGGCCAGGCGCCGATGCCGACGGCGCCCGACGAGGCCGACGCCGAGCCGCTGCCGGTCCCGCCGCAAGGCTGAAGCAAAAGCCGTCGCCCCCGCAAAGGCGGGGGCCGCTTTCGGCGTAGGGCAAGGCTGCTAGCGGCCCCGCCTTCGCGGGGACAACATCCTGTCAGTTCAGCAAATATTGCTTCCAGAACAACAGCGACGCCCAGAAATTATAGTCGGCATTTTCCTTCTTGGCAAAGCCGTGGCCCTCGTTGGTGCCGACCAGATGCCACGCCGTGCCGCCATTTTTACGGATCGCCGCGACGATCTGGTCGGCTTCTGAGGCGGGAACGCGCGGGTCGTTGGCGCCGGTGACGACGAACAACGGCTTCTTGATGTCGGCTACCCGCGTCAGCGGCGAGATTTCCATCAGCTTGGCGCGCTGTTCGGGCACCCGTTCGTCGCCATATTCGACGCGGCGCAGGTCGCGGCGATAATCCTGGGTGTTTTCCAGAAAGGTGACGAAGTTGGAAATCGCGACAACGCACAGGTTTGCGCGCAGCTTGGCGGCATAGTGCGTCGCGGCGGCGTAGCACATATAGCCGCCATAGCTGCCGCCGGTCAGCCCGAAACGCGCCGCGTCGAGGCTTTTGTCCTTGGCCAGCGCGTCGAGGAACGCGCCCATGTCCTTGACGCTGTCTTCGCGCTTGAACGGCCCGTTGTCGAGGCTGACGAACGTCTTGCCATACCCCGTCGAACCGCGGACGTTGGGATAGAAAAGCGCGATCCCCATTTCATTGAGCATATAGTTGCTGCGCCCCATGAAGCCGGGGCGCGACTGGCCTTCAGGGCCGCCATGCACACTCATGATCAGCGGGCGCTTGCCGGGGAATTTTGCCGGGTCGGGGCGATAGAGAAAGCCCGATACCTCGAGCCCGTCAAAGCTCTTTACCTTCACCAGCTCGGGTTCGACATTTTGGGTCACATCAAGCCCGCCGGTTTCGCTTTCGGTCCAGCGGGTGATCGCCAGCGTCGTGGGATCGACGCTGAACGCATCGGCGGCACTGCGCGCCGAGGTGAAGGTGATGCCAATCTCGCCCCACGGCGCGATCTCCAGCCCGCCGATGATCCCCGCGGGCAGTTTGTCGACGGTCCGCACCGCGCCGGTCTTTGGATCGAACAGCCGCAGGGTCGACGTCCCCGCCTCGTTGACGACATAGGCGATGAAGCTGCCGTCGTCGGCGATGTCGAACGTGTCGACATCCCATTTTTCTGATGGTCCTTTGGGCGTGAACTTGCCCGTCGCCGGGTCGAGCGTCCCGAGCCGCTGGAAATCGCCGCCTTCGTCGCTGGTCATCCAGATCGTGCCATCGGGCGCGAAGGTGGCGCCTCCGAGCGCCACCGTCTTGCTGTGATCGCCGATCGGCGTCATCGCGCCGCTGGCGAGGTCGAGGCGGAACAGGTCGGCCTTTTGCACCGAGCTATATTTGCCGACCAGCGCCCAGTCCTTGTTCGGCGCGAAATCGAGCAGCCCCCAGCCGCCGCCCTGAACCTCGGCCACCATCCGGCGCGTCTTGGGATCGCGCGGGTCCATCACGTAGATGTCGCTGTCGCGGCCGTTGCGCAGCGTCGAGGTAAAGGCGACGAGCTGGCCGTCCTTGCTCCACGCATTGAGCCCGTTGCGGCTCTTGCCATCGGTGAGCAGATCGAGCCGGCCATTTTTCATCGCATAGATTTGATAGAATTCGTTGCCGCCGATGTCCTTTTGCACCAGCATCACATCGGCCTTTTGCGGCGCCCAACTGCCCGACCCCACCGGCTCGGCCTCGAAGGTCAGCTGCTTGCGTGCGCCCATCGGCATCGCGACGCGGTGCAGCTGTGCGGTGTTGCCGAAGCGGGTGGCGATCAGCATCGATTTATCGACGGGGTTCCAGCCGACAAAGCCGGCGCCGCGATTTTCCATATAGGGCCGTGTCGCCGCCGACAGGTCGGCCGGCACTTCGGGCATACCATCGGCGATCAGGGCAGCGGGCTTGGGTTCGACCGCGGGCTTGTCGCCCTCTGCCGCCGAAGCGGCGGCAAGCGGCAGGGTCAGGGCGGCGAGAAAGGCCAGATAGCGCATGATGATTTTCCCCGTGTTGCATAAAACTGATCGACTGAAGTTAGACGCTAGCTGTGGGCGCTTTGGATGCAAGGCTTCGACAAACAGCGCCGCGCGTTCGACCACCGCCGACCGCATTTCCGGGTCGCCTCGGCGGCCGTCACACGTCTCACCGTGCCAATTTTGCAGCATTTTTGGCGACCTGACGCGATTTGGTTGCGAATCCGGGGTGAAACGAGCGGAATTGTTAACGAATCGGTGCCAACCTGTCTTGACTCGGGAATAATGGGCTGAAATCGTGGCGTTCTGGGAATCGCCAGCCTAAGGGGGCTGAAAAAAATGGCATCAGCATTCGGACAGCGTCTGTGGCGGCGCACGTCACCTAGTGTGCCGGCAGCACGGAGTCTTGGCCGCCGCATGACCTGGCACGCCGCTACCGCGCTGGTCGCTTTTGCCGCTTTGCAGATCTGGCTGGTGTCGAGTGCGATCGCTGCGGGCGCCTCATCGACGCTGATTTTCGTCGCGCTGATCGTCCTGCTCGCGCTCGCCGTTCCCGTCGCGCGATCGACCGAACGCCGCTGGTATCACCTCAGCCGCCAGGCGCTCGCCAGCTGGGGCCTGCACGCACGCTTTCGCCGCGATGTCCGCCGCCTGTGGGTCGCTGCGCTGACGCTGCCCTTTCTGTGGGTCAGCGGCGCGATGGCCGCCACCGACGCGATTGCGGCGATCGTCAACTAAACACCGCCAACCAAGTTTGACGCCCTGCCGCGCGCCGTATAGGGCGCGGCAATGCTGACCGTTTCCGAAGCCCTCGATCGCGCGCAGTTGCTGTGCGACGCCGCTGCCAAGGCCGGCGCCGATGCCGCCGACGCGCTCTATTATTGCAATGCCGCCACGTCGGTTTCGATGCGGCTCGGCGCGCTGGAGGATGTCGAGCGGTCCGAGGGGCAGGATATTTCGCTGCGCGTCTTTGTCGGCCAGCGCAGCGCCAGCGTGTCGACCGCCGACATGGATGCGGGCGAGCTGACCAAGCTGGTCGAACGCTGCGTCGCGATGGCGCGCGAAGCCCCCGAAGATCCTTACGCCGGGCTCGCCCCCGAAGCCCTGCTGTTCCAGGGTGCCGTTCCCGACTTCGACCTTGACGACGGCAGCGAAGCCGATCCGGCGGCGCTGCGCGAGGCGGCGCTGGCGGTCGAAGAAGCGGCCCGCGCGGTCGCCGGGGTGACCAACAGCGAAGGCGGCAGCGCCAGCCACAGCCGCACCCGCTTTGCGCTCGCCACCAGCCACGGCTTTGCCGGGGGTTACGGATCGAGCGGTCACAGCCTGTCGGCCAGCGTCATCGCGGGCGAAGGCGCATCGATGCAGCGCGATTATGGCTGGCACAGCGCACATCATCTGGCCGACCTCGAAAGCGCCGCCGACATCGGCGTCCGCGCCGGAACCCGCGCCGTCGCACGGCTGAACCCCGGCAAGGCGCCGAACGGCAAGGTGCCCGTCATCCTTGACCCGCGGGTCAGCGGCGGCATCGTCGGCCATCTGCTCGGCGCGATCGCCGGCCCCGCCATCGCGCGCGGCACCAGCTTCCTGCTCGGCAAGGAAGACCAGCTATTGTTCGACCGCGGCATCGTCATGCGCGACGAACCCCACCGCCCGCGCGGTTTGCGCAGCCGCGCCTTTGATGGCGAAGGGCTGCCGACCGCCGCGCGCGATCTGGTCGCCGATGGCAAGATCACCGGCTGGCTGCTCGACACCGCATCGGCAAAGCAGCTTGGCCTGACCCCGACCGGCCATGCCAGCCGCGGCGGCGGCGCGTCGGGGGTCGGCGCCAGTAACCTGCATCTCGCGGCGGGCAGCATGACTCCGGCGGCGCTGATGACCGGGATCGCCGACGGCGTCTATATCACCGAGCTGATCGGGCACGGCGTCAACCCGGTGACCGGCGATTACAGCCGCGGCGCGTCGGGTTTCCTGATCAAGGACGGCGTCATCGCCGGGCCGATTGCCGAATTCACCATCGCGGGCAATCTGATCGACATGTTTGCGGCGCTGATCCCCGCCAACGATCTGGAGTTTCGCCATGGCATCAACGCGCCGACGCTGCGCATCGACGGCATGACCGTCGCCAGCAGTTGAGCGGCGGATGCCGGGCCGCAATCTGGAAGCCGCGATCGCCGCGACCCGCGAGGTCGGCGACATGGCGATGGCGCGCTGGCGCGGCGAAGGGCAAGCGGTCAATGTTTGGAACAAGTCGCACGACAATCCGGTCAGCGATGTCGATCTGGCGGTCGATGCGCGGTTGAAGGCGGTGCTCGGCGCGATGGTGCCCGACGCGGGGTGGCTGTCCGAAGAAACCGCCGACAATTCCGACCGGCTGGCGTGCCGCGCGATGTGGTGCGTCGATCCGATCGACGGCACCCGCGATTTCATCCGCGGCCGCCCCGGCTGGTGCGTGTCGGTCGCGCTGGTGATCGATGGCACCCCCGAATTCGGCATCCTCTATGCCCCCGCGCTCGACGAATTGTGGGTCGCGCAAAAGGGTCAGGGGGCGCAGCTCAATGGCGAGAAGCTCCATGCCAGCCGCCGCACCGATTTCGCCGGATCGCGCGTCCCCGCCGATGCGTTGCCGCGCGTCGACAGCGACCTGGTGATCGTTACCAAGCCGAACAGCATCGCGCTGCGGATGGCACTGGTCGCCGACGACCGCGCCGATCTGGTCGCGACGTTGCGCTGGGGGTTTGAATGGGACGTTGCCGCCGCGGCGCTGATCGCGGCCGAGGCGGGAGCAACCGTCACCGACGCCTTTGGCGCGCCGCTAAAGTTCAACACCCCGCGCGCGCAGGCCTTTGGTGTGATCGCCTGTGCGCCGGGAATCCACGCCGCGGTGGTCGATCGTTTGCACGATCGCGCCGTCGCTCTTACATCGACATCCTGACGGTCAAAGCGCCGCACAAACCGCCGCACTCTGCTTGACAATCGGCCCGACTTACCTTAGTTGCGCCTCCATTCCGACATCATGACCGGACGGCGAAGCGCACAGCGCGCATTCGTGGTCCGTTTTTTGCGTTGGAAATCAGACGCTTTGAGATGGGGCCGATTGCCTACGGCCCTGTGGAGCAGGAGAAAATTACCAATGGCACGTATCGCGGGCGTCAACCTGCCCACCAACAAGCGCGTGATCATCGCGCTCACCTACATCCACGGCATCGGTCGCAAGACCGCCGTCGACATCGCCACCAAGCTGGGGATCGACCAGTCGCGCCGCGTCCAGGACCTGTCCGACGCCGAAGTGCTGCAGATCCGTGAAACCATCGACGCCGACCTGACGGTCGAGGGCGATCTTCGCCGCACCACGTCGATGAACATCAAGCGGCTGATGGACCTCGCCTGCTACCGCGGGCTGCGTCATCGCAAGGGTCTGCCGGTCCGTGGCCAGCGCACGCATACCAATGCGCGCACCCGCAAGGGCAAGGCCAAGGCGATCGCCGGCAAGAAGAAATAAGATCAGAAAATCGTCCGGGGGACGATTTTCCTTATTTCTCCGCCGGAGGCCGCTCTCGAAACAGCACCGCCGGCTGTTCAGGATTTAGGATTTAGGAATTCAAAATGGCTCGTGAACCGCAGCGCCTTCGTCGGCGCGAACGCAAAAACATCTCGTCGGGCGTCGCCCACGTCAACGCGACCTTCAACAACACGATGATCACCATCACCGACGCGCAGGGCAACACCATTGCCTGGTCGAGCGCCGGCATGATGGGTTTCAAGGGCAGCCGCAAGTCGACTCCCTACGCGGCGCAGGTGTGCGCCGAAGACGCCGGCAAAAAGGCGTCCGAACATGGCGTCCGCACGCTGGAAGTCGAAGTGAAAGGCCCGGGCGCCGGTCGTGAATCGGCGCTTCGCGCGCTGCAGGCGGTCGGTTTCCACATCACCTCGATCCGCGATGTGACCCCGATCCCGCACAATGGTGTCCGCCCGGCCAAGCGCCGCCGCGTCTGATGCCTGCTTCGGATGCGCCCCATTTCCGGGGCTGCATCCGCTAAACTCTTAACGCCGGACAAATTGGCCGACCCCCAATTCGTTCCGCCAAAAGCAAAGGGAAGACCATGACTGTCAATATCCGGAACTGGCAGGAATTGAAGAAGCCCAGCAACCTGGAAATCAAGGCTGGCAGCGACGGCAAGCGCAAGGCGACCTTCGTCGCCGAACCGCTCGAGCGCGGCTTTGGCCTGACGCTCGGCAACGCGCTGCGCCGCGTGTTGCTCTCGTCGCTCCAGGGTGCGGCGATCACGTCGATCAAGATCGAGAACGTCCTCCACGAATTCTCGAGCCTGGCCGGCGTGCGCGAAGATGTCACCGACATCGTCCTCAACGTGAAGCAGATCGCGCTCAAGATGGAAGGCGAAGGCCCGAAACGGCTTCAGCTTTCGGCGACCGGTCCCGCGACCGTCAAGGCCGGCGACATCATGGTGTCGGGCGACATCAAGGTGATGAACCCGAACCATGTCATCTGTCACCTCGATGACGGTGCGACGCTGAACATGGAACTCGTCGCCGACACCGGCAAGGGTTATGTCCCCGCGACCGCCAACCGTCCGATCGACGCGCCGATCGGCCTGATCCCGGTCGACTCGCTCTACTCGCCGGTGCGCCAGGTCGCCTACAAGGTCGACAATGCCCGCATCGGTCAGGAACTGGACTATGACAAGCTGAACCTGACCGTCGAAACCGACGGCACGATCACCCCGGAAGATGCCGTGGCCTATGCCGCGCGCATCCTTCAGGACCAGCTGCAGGTCTTCGTCCACTTCGAGGAAGCGATGAACGACAGCGGCATGATCGGCATGGCGGCATCGCCGACCACCGCGGACGAGAGCGACGTCAACCAGCTCAACCGCTTCCTGCTCAAGAAGGTCGACGAGCTCGAACTGTCGGTCCGCAGCGCCAATTGCCTGAAGAACGACAACATCATCTATATCGGTGATCTGGTTCAGAAGACCGAAGCCGAAATGCTGCGCACCCCGAACTTCGGCCGCAAATCCTTGAACGAAATCAAGGAAGTGCTGTCGTCGATGGGCCTGCGTCTGGGCATGGACATCCCCGGCTGGCCGCCGGAGAATATCGAAGAGATGGCCAAGAAGCTCGAACAAGAGCTGCTGGGCTAAGTCGGAGCGAGCCACGCAGCGGAGCTGCGTGGCGGTTCGCTTCGCGAACGCGAACGACCGGCCAGCGGCGCAAAGCGCCGACTGACGTCACGGGATTTACTTCCGTGACGGTTCGCCGGAAAAGACGGGAATGGGTCGGCCCGCAATCGACCTGGCTTGGGGTACCTCGCACGGCCCCTCTGACAAACGAAGGAAGTATCATGCGTCATAAATCGGGTGGCCGGAAGCTGCAGCGCACCAGTGCGCACCGCACGGCCCTGTTCCGCAACATGTCGGCCTCGCTCATCAAGCATGAGCAGATCACGACAACCGTCGCCAAGGCGAAGGAACTGCGTCCCTATATCGAAAAGCTGATCACGCTCGCCAAGCGTGGCGGGCTGGCCAACCGTCGCCTCGCGATGAGCCGCCTGATGGACGACGTTCAGCTGGTCAAGCTGTTCGACACCCTCGCCGAGCGTTACAAGGACCGCAACGGCGGTTACGCCCGCGTCATCAAGGCCGGCATCCGCGCCAGCGACGCGGCGCCGATGGCGATCATCGAACTCGTCGATCGCGACGTCGATGCCAAGGGTCAGGATTCGGGTCCGGTCGAGCAGTATGACGAGGATATGGCTGAAGCCTGAGCTTCGCTTTAACCGCACGAAATCGAGGGCGGCCTTCCGAAAGGATGGCCGCCCTTTTTCGTGGGCGGCAGCCGTCTTGCGATCTCCTGCCCCCATGGTCCCCGCCCCCATGGTCAATGTACTCGCACATTATAGGACGGCGCATCGCGACGCCGCTCGTGTATCCCACGTCGGATCACGATCGAAAGCAACGCCGCCCGATGCCCGGAGACCGAATAGCAGCGGACCTAGCACAGCCGACTTCTGCCGGGACCGAATCCTTTGGCTCCCGCCTGCGGCGCCTGCGGGTGACGCGCCGTTTCAGCCAGATGCAGCTGGCGGCGGCGCTCGATGTCAGCGTGCCCGCGGTATCGGCATGGGAAAAGGACCGCACCCGGCCGCGCCATGGCCGCGTCGAGGCGCTGGGCGCTTTGCTGGGCGTGTCGGTCGCCGAACTGTTGGGCAGCGACGGCCGCGAATTTTCGCCTGACATGCTGGCCGAAAGCCGCGCCCACATCGCCCGCGTCGTCGGCACCACACCCGACAAGGTTCGGATATTGATCGAGTTTTAGGGCGATGCGGTTACGGCAAGCACCGTAGCCCTCTGAACAGGGACGCACTGGCCACACCCCGACGCCATTGACATTCGATCCTTTATGCCTGATATTTCTGTTATGACAGAAATTATCGAACATGAGTCGAAACTGTCCCCGGCCGCGACCGAGTTCATCCTCCATTGGGGAAATCTTGGCGGGCAATGGGGCGTCAACCGGTCGGTGGCGCAAATCCATGCGCTGTTGTTCGTGTCCGACCGCCCGCTGCACGCCGAAGAAATTGCCGAGATGCTGGGGCTGGCGCGGTCGAACGTGTCCAACTCGATCAAGGAGCTGCTCGGCTGGCGGCTGATCCAGCGGGTGCCGGTGCTGGGCGACCGGCGCGACCATTTCGCCGCCGAAACCGACATCTGGGAAATGGTGACGCGGATCGCGGCGGGGCGCAAGGCGCGCGAGATCGATCCCGCCGAAGCGGCGCTGAAAGCGTGCGTCACCCGCGCGGCGAGCGATCCCGAGCTGAGCGCCGGGGCCAAGGCGCGGCTCGCCGACATGCTCGATTTTGTGACGACGATGAGCCGGTGGCACGACGAGATGCTGAACGTCCCCAAACCCGCGCTGATGCGGCTGATCAAGCTGGGCGCCGGGGTCACGAAGCTGATCAACTGGCGCCCCGGTCGCGGCAAAGACGGCGGCAGGGACGCCGGGTAGGAGACGAATGATGGGGCGGCGATTGGGCTATAGTCACGGGATCAAAGCCCCCTCCCCCAGTGCGCGCGAACAGGGCGGAGAGGATAGCGAAGCACGCACCGACGACCGCTTTCGCCGGCTTGTCCCACGCGCCGCCTGGGACGCGCTGCCCGCGGATGTGCGGCGGCGTTTTTCCAAGCGACTGACGGGCGTGGCGAGTGTGATCTATCGCGGCGAGATCGTGTGGACGCGGTTGTCGGGCGCGGGCTGGCTCCTCGCCCAGCTGTGCCGCCTGATCGGCGCGCCGCTGCCACTGGCGGCGAGCGGTCCCGCGCCCGCCGCGGTGGCGGTCAGCGAGGACCGGCAGAGCGGCGGCCAATGCTGGACGCGGCTCTACGGCCGGGCGCGCGGGCATCCACAGGTGATCCACAGCGCCAAGAGCTTTTCGGGTGCGACGGGGCTGGAAGAGCATATCGGCGGCGGGTTCGGCATGGCATTGACGGCGTATGCCGAGGGCGATGCGCTGATCTTCGCCTCTGACCATTATTTCTGGCGGCGCGGCAGCGTCCGGCTGCGGTTGCCCGGGTGGCTGACGCCGGGGCAAACCGTCGTCACGCACCAGCATCTGGGCAGCGGCCGCTTCGCCTTCGATCTCAAAGTCACGCACCCGCGGCTGGGCGAATTGGTCAACCAGCACGGGCTGTTCCGCGATGGCTGACCTGCGCGTCCTGCTGATCGGGGCGACGGGGGTGTTCGGGAGCCGGCTGGCCGAGCGCGCGGTGCTGGAACCCGGCATCGCGCTGACGCTGGCGGCGCGCGACCGGGCAAAGCTCGATGCGCTGGCGGCGCGGCTGGGCGGGCTGGCAGTGCGAGTACTCGACCGCGAGCGGGTGACCGGCGCTGACCTCGCCGGGTTCGATGTCGTGGTCGATGCCGCGGGGCCGTTTCAGGCGTCGGCGCCGACGGTGATCGTGGCGGCGATCGCGGCCCGGGTCCATTATGTCGACCTGGCCGACGGGCGCGCGTTCGTTGCGGCGATCGGCGATCATGATGCAGCGGCCAAGGCGGCGGGGATCAGCGTCACCTGCGGCGCGAGTTCGATCCCGGCGCTGTCGCATGCCGTGATCGACGCGCTGACCGGGGGGTGGACGGGCATCGACAATATCCGCATCGGCATCTTTCCCGGCAACCGCGCGCCGCGCGGGCTGGCGGTGGTGCAGGCGATCCTGTCCTATGTCGGCCACCCGGTGCGCGTGTGGCGCGGCCGCGCGTGGACCGATGTGCCCGGATGGGCGATGACGCAGCGCTGGGCGGTGCCGGGGGTTGGGCGGCGCTGGGCGAGCGTGTGCGATACCCCCGAGCAGGATCTGCTCGTCGCGCGCTACGCCCCGCAGGGCAGCGCCGAGTTTTTCGCCGGAATGGAATTGAGCCTGCTTCACCTGGGGCTGGCGCTGCTGGCGTTGCCGGTGCGCTGGGGGTGGGTGCGCAGCCTGCGCCCGGCGGCGCGGCCGTTGCTGGCGATGGCGAAACTGCTGCTGCCGTTCGGGAGCGATGTCGGGGCGATGGACGTGATTGTGACCGGGCAGGATGCGGGCGGCGCTCCCGCCCACGCGCGCTGGACGCTGCGCGCCGACGGCAACCGCGGGCCGTATGTGCCGGTGCTCGCGGCGCTGGCGATGCTGCGGCGGTTTCAGGGTGGGCGCCCGCCTGCGCCGGGGGCAGGGGTGTGCGCCGGGATGCTGACGCTGGCGGAGTCCGCGGCGGATTTTGCGGCGTTGGGGATCGCGACCTACGGCGCGGAAAGGGATCGCGCCCGCTTAATGCACCAGCTGTAGCTGCGCGCGGGTTTCGAGCAGTTCGTACCAGTTGAGATACGGCCAGCCTTCTTCATCGTCGACCACCTCCTGCCACAGGCCGTGGCACAGGGCGCGCAGATCGCCGAGCGTCGACCTGCGGAAGCGGCGGGCGATTTCGGGCAGCGGTTCGCTGCCGAGACGGCCAAAGCGGAACCCCGGCCCCATCGCGTGGCAGATCGGGCTGAGCTCGCCATTCGCCATCACGACCAGCGGGTTGAGGATGTCCGAAAGCCGTGGGTTGCCCGCTGCGCCGCCCTCCCCCGGCACCACCAGATCGGGCCGCGCGGCGAGCGTCGCGCGGTTGAACAGATCGACATGGATCGCCAGCCGCTCGCCATAATCGGCCTGCAATGCCAGCGCCGTCAGCCAGGTCCGCGCAAGGATTTCGCCGTCGAGCTGGGCGCCCGCAAGCCCGTCCTGGGCCGCACCGACCATGCCGAGCGGGTGCAGCTGGAGGATGCGCGCGCCCTGCTTCACCGCAAACTCGGCCATCCACGGCAGATCGGCCAGGCTGTCGCGGGTCACCGTATGCGCGATCCCGAACGGCAGCCCGGCGCCGCGCACGACGTCGAGTCCCTTCAGCATCCGCGCGAAGGCGGTGGGCGAGCGGCGGATGCGGTTGTGCACCGCCTCGCGGCCGTCGACGCTCACCGCCACCAGGTCGAGCAGCGCCAGCGCCGCGGCGCGCCGCCCGGTCAGCACGGTGCCGTTGGTGACCGCGAGGCGCCGCAGTCCCAGCGCCTTCGCCGCCGCCAGCACCGCGGCGAAATCGTCGTAGAGAAACGGCTCGCCGCCCGAAAAGGCGACGACGCCATAGCCTTCGTTCGCGGCCTCCTCCAGAAAGTCGATCAGCGCGGCCACCGGCAATTGTTCGGTTTCACGCGGTCCCGAAGCCGAATAGCAATGCGCGCAGGCGAGGTTGCAACGACGGTTCAGGTGAACCTGAACCGTCTTGCTCGCAATGGCACCGACCAACGGTCAGTGCCCACGCACCGCGACATGGACATTGACCAGCCGTTCGGCCGGGATGCCGTTGATGATGACGCTGGGGTTGAGCGTGCCCGCGCTGAGCAGATCGCCCAATATGGTGCCGATCTTGGTCCGCGGCACCTTGAAATGCACGCTCGCCAGATCCTCGAACGGCGGGATGCCGTTGTCCAAGATGTCGATGATCTGGATGTCGCCGCTGGCTTCGATCTTTGCGACATGCTCGGCAAAGGCCTTCATTCGGCTCTTGTCGAAGCGTGCGGAGGAAAATTTGGTGGCTAAGTCGTGGGTCGCTTTCATCGGGAATATCCCTTCTGGTTACGCAGCCCGAACAATTGCGACCCGTGGCTGCGGCGACTCGGATAAATCGACACGCGATATCTGACAAGTTAGTTGTCACGGAATACTGTAACCAAAACATCTGTTTATGCCTAAACAACTGATACACTATTATTTATGGCCCACCGCGGCACATAGTCGGGCAGAATGGGAGGGTGGGGCCGCGCGCGGTCGGCGGCGAAGGACGCGGGACAAATCCACTTGCCCCCGGCTTTTCCATCCTTACATATCGGCGCACGATAATTTCCCCCGGATCATGAGGATCGCCTTGCCATGTCCCGTAAAGCCCTGTTCGCGCCGCTGGCGCTGGTTGCCCTTTCGATGACCCCCGCGGCGGTCCAGGCAGCCGAAGCCGCAGCGGTGTCGGCGCCGACGCTCGTCTATCCCGACACCGCGCGCGGCGACACCGTCGATCCGCAGTTCGGGGTCGATGTCGCCGATCCGTATCGCTGGCTGGAGGACGATGTTCGCGTCAATCCGAAGGTCGCCGATTGGGTCGCGGCGCAGAACAAGGTCACCGACGCCTATCTTGCCACCCTGCCCGGCCGCGACACGTTCAAGAAACGGATGACCGAGCTGTATAATTACGAACGCTTCGGCCTGCCGACCAAAGCGGGGACGCGCTATTTCTATACCCGCAACGACGGGCTCCAGCCGCAGTCGGTGCTCTATGTCCGCGAGGGGCTGAAGGGCGAAGGGCGGGTGCTGATCGACCCCAATCTGTGGGCGAAGGATGGCGCCACCGCGCTCGCCGAATGGAACCCGTCGGAGGATGGCAAGCATCTGCTCTATTCGGTGCAGGACGGCGGCACCGACTGGCGCATCGTCCGGGTCAAGGACGTCGCGACCGGCCAGGATCTGTCCGACGAAGTGCGCTGGGTGAAATTTTCGGCGCTCGATTGGGCGAAAGACGGCAGCGGCTTTTATTATTCGCGCTTCCCCGAACCCGTCGCGGGCGGCGCGTTCCAATCGCTCAACGAAAATCACAGCGTCTATTTCCACAAGCTCGGCACCCCGCAGAGCGCCGACGTGCTGATCCACGCCACTCCCGCCAAGCCCAAGCTCAACAACAGCGCGATCGTCACCGACGACGGCCAGTATCTGCTGGTGTTCGGGTCCGAAGGCACCGACGCGCGGCTGGGGCTGACGCTCTATCCGGTGGGCAAACGCATCGGGAAACCGATCACTTTGGTCGACGATTTCGCCAACAACTGGGACTATGTGACCAACCAGGGACCGCTGTTCACCTTTGTCACCAACAAGGGCGCGCCGCGCGAGCGGCTGGTGTCGATGGACATCCGCAATCCCGGCAAGCTGACCGAACTGGTCGCCGAAAGCGCGAACACGCTGGTCGGGGCATCGCGGGTCGGCAACCGCATCATCCTGTCTTATCTGGGCGACGCGAAATCGCAGGCCGAAATGATCGCGCTCGACGGCAAAAAGGTCGCCAACATCAACCTCGCCGACATCGGGTCGGCATCGGGGTTCGGCGGCAAATCGAGCGACCCCGAAACCTTCTATGCCTTTTCCAGCTATGCGCGGCCGACCACGATCTACCGGCTCGATACCGCAACCGGAAAGAGCGAGATTTTCGCCGAGCCCAAGCTGACCTTCGACCCCAGCCAATTCTCGGTCGAGCAGCGTTTCTATAAATCGAAGGACGGTACCGAGGTGCCGATGTTCATCGTGATGAAGAAGGGCCTCGACCGCAGCAAGGGATCGCCGACGCTGCTTTACGGCTATGGCGGGTTCAACGTGTCGATGACCCCCGCTTTCTCGCCCACCCGTCTGGCGTGGGTCGACAAAGGCGGGGTGCTGGCGATCGCCAATCTGCGCGGCGGCGGCGAATATGGGAAAGCCTGGCACGATGCCGGGCGGCTCGCCAACAAGCAGAATGTCTTCGACGATTTCATCGGCGCGGGCGAATATCTGATCGCTGAGGGGATTGCCGGCAAGGGTCAGGTCGCGATCGAAGGCGGATCGAACGGCGGGCTGCTCGTCGGCGCGGTCACCAACCAGCGCCCCGACCTGTTCGCCGCGGCGCTGCCCGCGGTGGGGGTGATGGACATGCTGCGTTTCGACCGTTTCACCGCCGGGCGTTACTGGGTCGACGATTATGGCTATCCGTCGAAGGAGGGCGATTTCCGCAATCTGCTTCGCTACTCGCCCTATCATAATATCAAGGCGGGGGCGGCCTATCCCGCGGTGCTGGTGACCACCGCCGACACCGACGACCGCGTCGTGCCGGGGCACAGCTTCAAATATACCGCGCAGCTTCAACATGCCGAGGCGGGGAGCAAGCCGCATCTGATCCGCGTCGAAACCCGCGCCGGCCACGGCAGCGGCAAACCGACCGACAAGATCATCGCCGAGGCCGCCGACAAATATGCGTTCGCGGCGAAATGGACCGGACTGACGGTCGAATAATGTCCACCGCGCTTGCCTTTACCGCCACCGATCCGGCCGAACTGTGGGCCGAGGCGGGCGACGCCGCCGCGGCGCTGGTCGCGGGCGAGCCCGACGGCATCGCCAATATGGCGAATGTCGCGGCGCTGGTCTGGCAGGCGATCCCCGACCTCAATTGGGCGGGTTTCTATCGCTTTGACGGGCAGGAATTGGTGCTCGGCCCGTTTCAGGGCAAGGCGGCGTGCATCCGGATTCCGCTGGACAAGGGCGTATGCGGCGCCGCGGCGCGGCTGCGCGCGACGCAGCGGGTCGACGATGTCCACGCCTTTCCCGGCCATATCGCGTGCGACGCCGACAGCCGCAGCGAACTGGTCGTCCCGGTGATCGCGGACGATCGGCTGGTCGGCGTGCTCGACCTCGACAGCCCGCTGCCAGGGCGGTTTTCGGCCGCCGATCAGGCGGGGGCCGAGGCGCTGGTGGCGCGGATCGCGGGGGCGCTGGCATAGCCGCCACCCCGCACCATCTGACCCAAATCGGGACGCAATCCTCACGGTTAACGGATTCGCGAAAAGCCGCCAATTTTGCTAACAAGCTGTTAACCAATCGGTTCGGGCCGAGGGAACAGGGAGTTAGACATGCGTACGTTCGTTCTGTTGGGGGTGGCCGCAGGGTCGTTGTTGTTGGCGGGCCGTGCGCATGCCGAAGCGCCGATGATCGACGCGCGCGCCGCCGCTGATGTCGCAGCCGGCGTATCCTATGATCACGACCCGCGCCCGGCGCTGGATTATGGCGCGCCCGCCGATCCCGACGTGCGCGTGTACACCGGCCATGCCGACCGGGTGCCGAGCGAAGTCGAATATCGCCGCGTGTCGGGTTACGACGCCGAGGGCCGCTGGACCGGCACCTGGAACGGTAGCTATGAAGCGCCCGACGGCCGCCGGTACGACGGCAGCTATGAAGGCACGGTCGAGGGGCATGGCGCGGCCTATCCGCCGCCGCATCACGGCCATCATGGGGGCGGGTACGACCCGCGCCACGATGCAGAAATGGAACGCCGCTGTGGCCGGGGGGGTACAGTGGGCGGCGCGGTTGTCGGCGGAGTCGTGGGGGGCGTCGTCGGCAACCGCATCGCCGGGCGCGGTGATCGCACCGCGGGCACGCTGATCGGCGGCGGGCTTGGCGCGCTGGCCGGTGCCGCGATCGGCGACGCGTCGGACAAGAAGAAATGCGAGGCCTGGTGGTCGAGCCGCGGCGCTTATCATGGCGGCGCGAGCTATTATCAGAGCAGCTATGGTTACGGCTATGGCTATTACACCCCGGGCGTCGTGGTCACGACGATCATCACCGGTGGTGCGCCCGTGGTGACCGAAACGGTCGAGACGACCACCCGCACCTATTATGAAAATGTGCCGGTGCGGAAACGCTATGTGGCGAAGAAAAAGTGGAAGCCCTGGCCCAAGCCGCGCTGCGCCTGCTGACATACCCGATAGGTCTGGTCACCTGTATCTGGTCCGAAGGCCCGCCATCGTAGCGATGGCGGGCCTTTTCCATTTCGAGACTCGCCTCGTCCCGCCAGCGCAACGGTTCAGCGGCGCGAAAGCATCGGCGGCCTAGACCAGCGGCATTGCGGGTCGGACCATCCTTTGCCCGTCCTTGGGGAGTGTCCCTCGATGCGTAAATTCACCAGCCTTGCCGCCGCGGCCGCCGTCGTCGTCACCTCGATCGGGATCAGCGCCGTCCCCGCCGAAGCGCGTTCGCGCCATGGCGGCTGGGGCCATCGCCATCACGACCGCATCAGCACCGGCGACGTGCTCGGCGGCCTGCTGATCATCGGCACCATCGCCGCGATCGCCGGCGCTGCGAGCAAGAACAAGCGCGAGCGCGCGCCCGACTATCGTTACGATCCGCCGTATCGCGACGACCAGCGCTATGAGCAGCGCGACGGCGATTATGTGCCGCCGGTCGACGACCGTCCGGAAGCCGGCGACACGCGCCCCTATGGCAATGGCGATGCCCAGACCCGCGCCGCCGATGCGTGCAGCTGGGCGGTCGAGGCCGAAATGGGCGACGACGCGCGCGTCGATCGCATCGACGGCACCGAAGCGAACAACGGCGGCTGGTACGTCACCGGCACCGCGTCGCGGCTGGGCGGCGAGGTTCGCAGTTTCGGGTGCAGCTATCGAAACGGCCGCGTCGTCGACGTCAATTTCGGCTGAACCTCTCCGCTTCATCAACAGCTTAATGCAGGGCCGCGTCACCTTTGGGTGGGGCGGCCCTTCGTGTTGAAGCTGAACCCCGGCAAAACCAAGGCTGAACGCCAGATAAGCGACGGGTTCAGCACCGCGTCACCCGCGAATCGCTAAACCGTCTCCAACAGGCTGCAACGCTGCTGCCTGCGCCTGAAGGAGACCGAACCATGGCTATCAAGACCAACCTGACCAAGGCCGCAATTGGTGCGGCCACCGCTGGCGCGATGTTGATGAGCGCCGCGCCCGCCGCCGCCCGCGACCGGTACGACCGCGACGGGATCAGTGCGGGCGAAGTGATCGCCGGTGCCGTCGTGCTCGGCGGCCTCGCCGCGATTTTGTCGAGCGGCAACAACGACCGCTATGACCGTTATGACGACCGCTATCGCTAC
>Ga0209232_1000090_pt1 | contig 55076 bp, 63 predicted proteins | sample ETNvirenome_2_60_FD_184066 | JGI IMG/M metagenome (GOLD analysis project Ga0209232, IMG submission 184066) | Marine viral communities from the Pacific Ocean - ETNP_2_60 (SPAdes) (version 2) | ecosystem: Environmental > Aquatic > Marine > Oceanic | place: Pacific Ocean | collected 2013-06-22 | reverse complement strand
TCTGGCATTACCTTAAGGAGTGTTACAGTTAATGTAGGCATAGCGTTTACTTCACTTTAATTTATTTATCTATCACGCATTATATTCAAAAGTTTTTAACATAAGAAAAAAGTTGGCGAGGCTACATAAATAGGTGGTAGTCCAAAACCGTAACCAGCATTACACAGACAGTATAAAGAAACATTAGTTGAAGGGTCGGGGAGAGATTAGATTGCAACGCCCAACTGTTCTGATAGTAATTAAGAAGTCGGATAAGCCAACAACAACAACACTCTCTGGAGAGTAAGGTATTGACAGCGAAGTCGTGTATAATAAGATGAGGATAGTACGCAGCCTCTCCCTTACTCTCTTTTCATGTGTGGTTGTTTATTATCAAAGTTAACCAACCATATGGTAATTGGAACGTAGTTTAGACAGATGATTCAATAAAAGTAGTTTATTAAATATATAAATACTATCCAAAATATGCTTCCTTCTAGGAAGCCTATCATAAACTCTTTTCTTGCTTCATCTGTCGTAAAATTATCCTTATCTGCGGTCATATATGCTGACGCATGACCATATGGTTCATAATAAGGGTCTACTTGTATACGCTTTTTAGATACCCTAAATATCAGGTTTAGGCATTTCATGCTTACTATGAGTAGGCAACCATATGGTATTAATAACGATTTGAGGAATCTATTATTCAGTCCGGGAACTGTATAATAGAGGATGTTTATAATACCCCATTTTTGAAATGTGGTTCGCTACGCTGTCTACTAAGAGAGACTCTGAACCATATGGTTGCGGTACTCTTAGTACTTGTCAGATGACAACCAGATTTTATTTTTTTGCGATTGCTTAACGCAACAAGTTACTACAACCATATGGCGTTAGCAGAAATTTTTTTTATTGGCCTATTGTTTATTTAATTGTTGTAGTGGTATAATTTTTTAGTGCGTATAACATTAAAATTATATAGGGGGTGCTATACACGCCTTATGTACGAGGGGTATATTTAATTTCGCGGCATCAAGGAATACATAAAACAATTAATAGATTAAACAATACAATAAAGAATTAAATGATTTGATTAACTACATTAAACTATATTTAATATTATACAATGCTTATTCTGGAAATAGGCCAATAACAAATAAAAAAAACGCGCAAGTAGCAAATAAATGACACCCCAATTTTTCAATTTTAAAGGTCTGATATATTATGCCACCAAAAACGATGGAGTTAGTTAAGAATAGTTGGCAGCGACAATTAAAGGATGATTTGAAGGCAGGTAAAAACCGACCCATGTTTCCTAGCGGTGGCGATTGTAAGATAGATGTATGTAATGCTACATTGTGTAAACACAATAAAAACAATAAATGTACGTTGCCAACTGTAAATATAGATAAACAAGGCAGATGTATGATGTTTACATAGGTGTATTATAATGTCATGGATGAATGTTGTTAAGAATAGGCCTAAAGAACGGCTTTTTGATTCATTTTATGCTAGGGGAATAAATGTTAGCGATATGAAGCAAGATTTACTTAAAGGTATTACAATAAAACAGGCTCGGAAAGAAATACCTCCTAATGCTTTAGAGGAAGGTGTATCTCACATAATTGATATGATTGAAGGGAATATTGGAGGCACAGAAGTATTTGATATGTTCTTGAACATAATGACTACATCTTCTATGTCTTCTAGATTATGGTTGTTAACTGATTATTGTGAAGATGACCTAGGACATGATAAACTAAGCGATGCAATGGAATATTGGGATATGCACACTATTCTATCCTTACCGTTAATTAATCCCGAAAAGGAATATAAAAAATACGAAAATAATCTTAAAAAAGCAACTAACATGGTTAGAGATACGTTAGTAAAAATAGTAACTGAGTTAGGTCTTGATAAAGTTCTAGGAACGTCAATAACAGAATGGTCGTCTGCTACCCTATCGGCAGGTAAACAGTTAAAGCAGAATTATCGTTTTCGTTCTGCGACATCAATATTGATACCTGCAATTAAGATGTTGCCTGAAAACTTACATATGCGATATGTACTGGCAGTATTTAGAGATGTATTTAGTGATATTGGCGTTGAGAGAACGAATACGGAATATGATTCTAGTGACAGGTCTCGCCCTTCATCAAATTATATGATAGCATTCAACACGTATTTATCTAGTTATTCATTATATTATGAGGCTACTAAATATATTTTAAATGAATCACTAGATTTAGCATTACCAGAACAACACGATTCTTTAAGGCAACAATTTAAAGAATTAAATGCTACTTTAGATAGTGGGTTGGGAAATCGAGGCGATATATGGATAGGTAAAATATTTAATTTTAAACCTAATATAAACGTGAAACAAAAACTAGGTGATACAAAGACCCCGCGTTCTCAATACAACAGAACAGAAACCGTAAGAAATGTTAATGCAGCCGAGTCTAGAAAACACATTGATTTATATCAATATGTTACTGATACTATTGTTGATAGTATGGTAGTAGATAGTGGTCATCACGAACAATATCAACTTTCACCCTTTTCTGATGCAGATTTAGAGGATATGTTTTTTGGAGTAAATACTAGTGATAAGAGTTTTTATCAGAACCCAAAAAAGGAAAATAACATTTTTGAACAATTGGAAGAGGCAAACAGGTTTGTTATTTTTATTTCGGATAGGACTATACATAGCAATCTGATGATGAGTATGAAAGTAAATGGTTTTAGCCCTAACAACACATCTAAAATGATACGTTATAAAACACCAAAAGCAGGTGCAATTTGTATTCCGCCTGCGGTTTTGAATGCTATTAAAGATATGAAGTTATTTGGTGATATTGGTGCTGTTTCAAATAAGACATTTTATGTTAATCAACAAGGCACAGTTGGTTCTGATAGAGAAACTACCGAAAGAGAAGAAGAAGTGAAAAGACCTACTACTGCCGAGAGGCAAGAGATGCAAGCGGGATATTACCCTGCATTAGAAAATTATCTTGATGATAAAGATAAAGATTTTATGTATAAGGTAGAGGTATCAGAAACTAGAAATGGCAATGCTTTATCAAAACAGTTTTCTGTTGGTTTACTTAATGGAGAGACTTTAATAATTAGTTATGAAATAAAAATTGTAGTAGAAACTATAAATCCTCAAACTAATGAACGTAATCCAAGCGATACACCATCTTATAACGATGTAAATAAACTTATAGAGCAGTTTGGAAACAGGGGAGATAAGTTTGATAATCCTTTGTATATTAAGGAGTTTTTAGAAAGGGGTAATAATATCTAAACGGAGATGATTGAATATGAATTGGAAAGATATATTAAAGTTTGATATAAAGTTTTTAGATGATGTGAAAGCATGGGTTACTGAACATAAGGATAAAATATCCGATGAAGATAATGAATTATTTCAAGAGTATGTTTTTAATCATGCAAGTATGGCTAACCTAAAAGAGTTCAAAAGATTGGCTATGAAATATCCTTTCTATGTAGAACATATGCCATTTTGGGAGGTAGAATAATGAAATGGTATAGCGTATTAAAAATCCGTAGTAAGTATTGGAATAATTCTATTATTAATCCATTAGTACGTGAAGCAGTAGTTAATTGGGTTAATCAAGCACAACCTGCATCATATTATTTTGTAAATATTAGACGGGCTATTGAGCCAATGTTAAGAGAACAGTTAGAAAATTATATTAAACAAAATCCAGAAATACCTCGTCATGGAATTGGTTCAATCTTAAGGGCTGCTTCTAGACTTAAAGATGCTGAAAGAGGTAAGTATGATAAGACTATTCAAAATGCGTTAGTGGAGGAAGAAAGAAAAGGTAATCTAATAATCAGAAGGGGTGCATCTATATCTGGTGGAGGCGGAAAGTCATGGGTTTTTATAATAGGGGAGTATAAGTAATATGTATTGGGCTAAACTATTAAAGAATGAAGATATTTATTATCATGCTACTCCGTTTTCTAACTTGAGTTCCATAATGGCTAAAGGGCTTGTTCCTACCTATAATGGGTTATATTCTTCTGAATCAAAAGAATTATCTGTTAGTTGGATTTGTATGACAAACCAAGATATAAAAAAAATCATGGTTATTCCATACAAAGCAGACCCAAAAACACATCGCCCTGCATCAGACCATAGCCTTATGATGTTGCGAATATTAGGCGCACCTGTTGACACTAAAGTATATGTCACATATGAAGTGGTAAAACCTAATCAGATTATTTTGGAAGATATTTTGACTTATGATAATCCATGCTACAATCCTAATGTTAAAGAACAAATGGAAAAACTAAGAGAGTTACAACGGGAGAAGGATAAAAAATGACTTGGTTTAATGTTGTTAAGAAAAATCCTTGTTGGGATGGTTATGAACAAATAGGCATGAAAGACAAAAATGGAAAACAAGTTCCAAATTGCGTACCAATAAAGAAGTGATAAAATGAGTTGGTTTGATATTGTTAAAGAAGGCCGTTGCACAAGAGCAACTAAAAAAACATCATCCACACGTAAAGGTAAGAAATGGATGAAATGTGTTCCTAATGGTAGTGGTGGATATAAGAGAGTTCATTGGGGTCAAAAAGGAGTTACTGTTTCTGGCAAAAGAAAGGGTAAAAGAAGAAAATCATTTAGGGCGAGGCATAATTGTTCTACCTGCAAAAGAGGCGATTACTCTGCTAGATGTATGGCTTGTAGAGATTGGTGAGAACAATGACTTGGTTTGATTTAGTTAAATCCTCAGAAATGAAGGAGTTTGAATTGCTTGCTGAAAAGTATGCAGAACCTAATGACATGAAACACCTTGATTATATTCGCAAGAAGCATGGCAAGAGAAGTATAGAGTTTTATGATACTTTAAGCAAACAGGTCAAACAAGTAATGGATAAAGAAGAATGGTATACTTTATCAGACCTTGCTAAGGAAATTAAGGAATTAAACCCTGCCATGAAATATGATACAAACAATTTAGAACAAGTATTGAAAAATAGGATTTCAGAGTATGGTTTAAAGACTAAGCAACAATCCTCAGTTGGTAGAACAGGTAAGACTACTTATTACAAGGTGTGAATATGAATATAATAGAAAGACGTTCTACTGAATTAGAAGCACAGTCAATGTGGTATAATTTATTAAAACCATTCGGTTATAGTAGAATACAAGCATTTCCTTTATCTGGTCAGAGTGGAACAGATAGAGTTAGAGCAGGTAGTAAAGGCACAATGCTTTCTAGAGTTTTTAAACCAGAAAAAATTAATGCTATTACACATGGTTTTGAGCATGAAGGAGTGTTTTATCCAATAACCACAAGATGTTATGGTAAGATAAGTGGTGGAATTATATTTTTAGGCTTACAGTCATTTGAAGAAAGACTGAAAGGTAAACCATTAAAAAACTCAGGAAGAACTTCTAATACTGATAAAGATTCTAAAAGAATAACTATTAGAGGATTTGCTGAAAAGGTTAAGGAATCTTATGGAGATAAAGATATTGATTGGGGAGTGAATCCTAAACAACCCAATGTACCTTGGCCTAAAGAATATACTAATTATGAGGCTACTGCTGAAGAATTATCAGAATGGTTAAACGAAAGATACCCTGCATATAATACATCAAAGTTCTTAGAATCTATTGAAATGACAGGCGATAAAAAAGAATTATATAATTTAATTAGACGTTTTAAGGGAGACAAAGTAGAACTATCTCTTGGGTCTACTATTAATGATGATGAGTTTAAAGGTAAGTTTCAAATTGCTAATATAGTAAACCCTAATATCAAGCAGTATTTAAAAAGTAAGTTCGGGTTTGAACAATTAGAGATTCCACAAGACGATGCTGAACAAGTAGCGTTCATGTTAGATTTCCCAGAACCAATTCAAGAGGCCATTACTTTGCTAGATAAAATAGATGTTAATAAAGAAGGGCTATTAATTAAAATGCCTAAAGTGATTAAAAAGGCTAAATGGCAGTATATTTTAAAGATATTTGAAAGAGATGATGATGTTGAAGATGAAGATAATCCAGATAATACTGCTGCAAGAAACCATCCTAGATGGGCTAGAACAATAAGAGGTAGACCCGGACAAAAACAACCTGTTGGTGAATATTACAAAAGAAGAATGACGGCTAACACTAGAAATCCTTGTGCAGATGAGTTAAGAGATTTATTATATTTATATATTATATCTGATGTAGGAGAGTGGACTGAATCAACTAGATTAGAAATAAGGAGAACATTAGAAAATATAAACGCAGATAAATTAAGTCGTATGATGCAACAAAAAAGGTTTGAGATAGAAGAGTCATTAATTGTACCTAAAAAGGTAATATCTCAAGAATTGGCAGAAAAAATGGGTAAGCCTAATTTAGCAAATAGTACTTTATGGGAACAACATAATGAGTGCTTAAAACTAATTAATAGTTGGACTGAGGATTATAAAGAAGATTCATCAAAGGATTTTGGTATTGGAAAGCCAACAGAATCTTTTAGTAGAGTAGAAGAACAACGTGAACGATTTAGAGATTGGTTAGAAGAACAAACAGGTAAAGAAGTAGAAAGATGGGGCGAATGGGATAATTTAAAGGATGATGATGAAGAATGAGTTGGAAAGATATAATTAAAGTAATGGATATGACTAGAATAGGTGAAATATTTAGCAAACCAATCCCAGATTTAAATCAATTAATTAAACCTTTAGTAGAATTACAAAGGAGTTATCCTCAAATGTTTAAAACTAATGTTAACACAAATGATGTTAGAGGAATGGTTAATCAAATGATAGAAGAGGCAGATTTGTATGCGAATCGAACTAAACAATTAGAGCCTCTTAGAATTAAAGAACAATTAGAAATGCTTTCTAATTCATTAATGAGGATTGAGGAATTAGAATGAAGTGGTGGAGTGTAATAAAGGAATCTGGCGGTCAAACATTTGGCGGTCATGGTGCTAATCCTTTATTATCAACAAACCCACCTGCAATAACTGACGATGAAAAAGAAATAGATAAGGATTATATTTACCCGGAGGATGACGAAATTGCCAAAGACTGATACTACAAAAAAATCCAGAAGGACTGTTACTGTTACCAATTCAGATGGTAATAAAGTAATTATTACTCAGACATTTGATGCAAGTGTTCTAAAATCACAATTCAATAAATGGGTAACTGAATGTAAAGCCGCGACACCAGAACAAATGAGAATAAAAGGAGTTAAGGCGATTAATTTACTTGAATTAGTTAAAAAACATGGGATAGAAAATAGACCACAGGCAAAAAATCCTGTATCAGAAGAAGATGGTATAGGTTCATTAATTAAAGAAATGAGTGAATTAGTTAAAGATGATAAAAAAATACTAACTAAGGGATTTCAGAAAAAAGTAGATGAGTATATTGAACATTTAAATGAAATGAAAGATTCTGATGCTGACCCTAGAAATACACCATTCACTATTCCTATATTCAGAAGAGTAAATAAAAAAACTGCTCAATTTAAAAAGAAGAATGTAAAGATACATTATGGGCATTATAGAACTAAGGACTATAATAGTTTTAGAAACCTAAAATCTAAAGTATTCAAAAATAAAGAGTATGCTGAGACGTTAGAGGCAGTACCTAAAAGTTGGGCTACAACAAGTGAAAATACATCTAAACCTCCTATGTGGCAAGCATTGTATGCAGAAGGGGGAGGTGAAGGTATGTTAGTAACAACCGGACTCTTTACAGTATTACAATCTGCTAAAGGAGTAGGTAAAAAAGTAGTTAATGAACACGTTAAACTAGTATTAAGAGGAGTACCTAGAGGTGGATTATCAAAGGAGTTGTATTCTATTGATGACATTAAAGAAACAATTTTACAATTAGTAGGTAATAAAGATAATATTGGTAGAGGAGTAAATCCTAATACAGGTAATATTAGAGATGACCAAATAACAAGAATGATTTCAAGAATGACTTTTAAAGTAGATGATGAAACAGAATCAAATAGAATTAAAGATGTGTATGGTGTTAAAGAAATGTTAGAGGCAGAAGTAAAAGGCTATTCATTAGATATAACGAGAGGGATGGTTAAGAATCTATTTCTGTTAACAGGTCTTTGTGCTAGAAGAAGTAGAAAAGGCCCAGTTTATTTGAAAGGATATGTTACACCTAAAGAGAAAAAAGAAAAAGTTGAGGCTAAAAAGAAAGAAAAAGTTGAGGCTAAAAAAGATAAGAAACTCAAAAAGTCATGGGCTGAGGTGTTAGTATGGTAAAGCGAAGAAGATGTAGGCTTTGTAACCATGAGCAGCGTGATGATTTAGAAGCACAGTTAGAAACATTATCTATTGCACCAGATGATTTAGATAAACAAATGGATTGGCCTAGTGGAACATCAGCAAGACATCAAAGAAATCATATGGGAGAATATGTAGATGCGTCAAATCCTAGATGTAATCTATGTACGCATGAATTACGTTCATTAGTAGAAGAACAATTAAAAGAAGGTAATATTACTCCTAGTGCGGTAGCACAAATGGTTGATTGTTCAGAAGAACAAGTAAAAAGGCACATGAGAAAACATTTACAACCTTTAGTGCAAAAGGCTGCGGCAAACATAATAGCAAAAAAAGAAGTAGATGAGATAGAATCTTTGACTAGAACCATTACTAGATTAGAAGAAAAGATAGATATTTTATTTGAACAAGAAGAAATGCACCCTAAGTATGTAGATAGTTTAACTAAGATGGCTAAAGAAATTAGAGAGAGTTTAAGATACTTAATGGAGTTTAAAGGTAAACTCGTACACAAGAGACAAGATACAATTATAGTTGCACAAATGCAAGTAGTGCAAGAAGTATTAGCACAGAATCATCCTCAAGTTTGGTTAGATGTAAAAGCAAAGATGGAGGAGAAATTACAATGAGTTGGTTTAATATTATTAAAGACGAATTAACTCAACGAATTGAAAGTGCTAGGGATTTTCAAGATTTAAGAGATATTATTAGTGAAGGAAATATTATAGGTTCAAATGGAAAACCATATACTGTTGAAAAGTTTAATTATGGTTTAGACAAAATGACTTTTGAGTTATCTAGAATAGGTAGTGAAAAAGATATGGAGGCAAAAATACAACGCTTAGAAGATATGCTCTATGAATCAAGGTGGTTTACACGCACTAATGGATTACGCATTAGGGTAATAGAATCATTATTAAGGCAAGCAGAAAATCGGTTTCCTGATGTAACTAAGTATTTTGCTCACAGGAAGATGACGCAAGGGTTTATGTCGTATATAGGTAGGCAATACGAGTGAGGGAGAAGTTACAATGAAATGGTTTTCTGTTTTGAAAGATACTAGTACTGCAACTAGAACTGCGGATTTATGGGTTATGAACGATGAAGCAACTTATTTTCCAATAATACAATTAATCAAAGAAAAGGTAAAGGGGTATCTTGATTGGAATTGGTCTAAAGAAGAAGTAATTGAAGATGTATTGAATGTGTTAGCAAAGGAATTGCCCGAACTAATGAGTAATCATCAAGGTTTTATGGATGATTTATTGTCTCCTGTTAATGATAGAGATGAAATTGGAGATTCAATATCCGATGTTGATTGGTTAGAAGTTGCCGAAAACTTTAGAGATGATATAGAACACGCTATGGAATTATACCCTGAAGAGGAGTCGTGGAAATAATGAGTTGGTTTGATATAATTAAAGGAAAGTATATTTCTTCTAAAGTGCTTAAAAGAATTAAAAAAGCCATAAACAGTATAGAAGGAGTCACAATTGACAAAATTAATCACAGTAATAAGACCCAACACATTAAAATATATTGTACCTATGAGGGTGAAGCAAGTCCTGATGGTAAACCTGTTAAGTTTATTATATCAACAGGCGCTAGAGGTGCAGTAGTTAGAAAAATTGAGGCACTAATGAAACAAAATGTAAAACGTGCATTAGAAAGAAAAAATGTGTTTATAGGAGAATGGTAATATGAGTTGGAAAGATATACTAAAGAATGACCCTAGAGCATCAGACACCCCAACCCAAGCACACTCTAATTATTTGAGAGAGATGGGAATTAAAGATTCTGAAAGACCTTTGCGTGATTTATCAAAAGAAAAACAATTTCTTACAGTATTTGAAAAAAAACTAGAAGACTTTCTAAATAGTTATTTGTTTGATGAAGATGATTATAACGAAGAAAAGTTAGAGACTATGCAACGTGATATTAATGATGGTAATGCTTTAGATGGGGTAGGAAAATCATTAAACATAAAATTGTCTCTTGAAGGCGGAAGTGTTTATGTTGATATTTACAGAGAAAATGGTTCTTATTTAACGCTCTATCAAATGGATAGAAAAGGTAATTTTAGTGGTGGTGATTTAGAATGAGTTGGAAATATTTACTAAAAGAAGATAAAGGTCTAGGTGACACTATTGAAAGAGTTACTACTAGAACAGGTATTAAAAAAGCAGTAGAGTATTTTTCAGAAAAAACAGGAAAAGACTGCAATTGTGCTGCTAGAAAGGAAACACTTAATAAGAGGTTTAAATATGAGAATTAAGAAGAAAATGCGTACATATAACGATGAATACATGGATATTCTTGCCTTTTTGAAGCGAGAAGGCCACACCGAAATGGTTTCATACCTTCAAAATAATCCACCTAAGATGGAAAATTATGGCAGAGGTGATATTATTACTTTAATACCTCTTACTGATGCACTAAAAGAGGCTCACGAAAAAACAAACACTATGTTAATGGAATATCAAGGTAATAATTTAGATAATTTAAACACAGTTATGGCTGATTGGTTTTCTAAGAAGGATAAAAAAACTACGGCATGGCAAAAACAATTACAGAGGTAATCAAAATGGATTGGTTTACAGTAATTAAAGCACCTCCTCCTATAACATACAAGGGAGATACTTGGAAGCATTTTGCTCCAGATGACATCCCTTGTTTAGAAGAACACCTCAATAAAACAACAGTTCCTTGGGAATCAATTTGGCCTACTGCTTCTAGAAAAATGTTTCTAAGAAAAGATAATTCATTTACTCCTAGAATTAATGCTGCTAAAGGTGCAGCAGGGTTTTGGGCTGTAATAAATGTTGAAACTTGTGCATTAGTTGATGATGGTTGGGAAGAAATGTATACTAGAGAATACTTACAATCTGGAAATGAACAAAGTGAGACTGCTGTTCAGTTTGGTATGGGTAAGCATACTATTACATTAACTAAAAACCAAATAGGAGTTGAAGTTAAATTATATGGTAGAACACCTGTTGTAGAAGTAACAATTCCGGTAGAATCTAGTGTATTAAATAAACTCGGTCAGAAAAGAACTGAAAAAGTTTTACAAGGTAAGTATGAATTAAATAATGGTGAAGCCGCAGCATTAGCAATATTAGGTATATTTGCAGAACAAAGAAAACCAAGACTAAGACAAGAAAGAATTAGATTATTTGATGAGTTTGGTATTGGGCCATTAGAAAAAGAATCACCAAGTAAATATCTAAGAAGTTTAGATTCAAAAGGATTAGTTGAATATGGTTCAGATAGAGATGATATTTCAAGGAGTAACAGAGGTTATCCTACAATTACAATGGAAGGTTATCGAGAAGCAACTATGCAAGTTGATATGCCTAGAGCAATTTTCTTTAGTGAAGAAATGGAAGAAGGCCCAGATGGTAAAATGATACCTTTCGGTTTTAAAGCCAAAGTAAAAAAGCAGCCTGATGAAAGATATACAGGATATGAAGGTGGAGCATCTAAAGATTTAGCGTGATTTAGATGTGGTCGTCAATACTTAAAAAATTGCCAACTCCCGATAACGTAGAGAGTTTTCTATTATCCGATGATGGTGTATCACATATAGAGCAAGAGGCTGAAAAGAATAAAAAAGGAATTAAAGCCGTAATAAATACCACTAAAGAATTATCAGATGGTAAGGGAATTAATGAAGGATGGACTGATGAGCAAAGAAAGACAATTATATCTAATGCTAAAAAGGTACACGAAATGCTTTCAACTATGTTGAGAGAGATGAAATCAAATACTCAACCTGCTAAAATTAAAGGTACTATTGCTGAGAGATTAGATAGTATACTAGAATCAGAAGATATGGATGCCTTCAAAGAATTATTAGGCGAAGGTAGATTAAGGAGTAGTCCGAATGAAAAAGAAAAAATTAAGGCATTCACAGATAAAAAGGATGAAGTAATTAATTTCATTGAAGGCAAAGAAGATGAGTTTTATTGGGTAGATAGTAGAAATAGAATATATGAAACAATAGATAAACCGCCAGAATATGTAAAAGGTGAAGTTACCGAGGGTTCTCATCCCGATTTTCCTACATGGTATATTTTAAAAATGCCAGATAGAGTAAGTTTAGAAGATTATAGAAAGTTTCTATCTTGGTTTAAGAAAGGTAAGATGGCTAAAAGGAACGCGTACAAAAGTAAAGGCAAATTAGAAGTTGCACCATTAGTTAAAATATACAATTTACTTACTAGTCAAAAAGGAATGGATGCTGTTGCTGCACAAGAAAGAAAAAACTATACTGTTAGTGTAGAAACAGGTGAAGATGCTATTAATTATATGAAACTTTTAACTAAAAGAGGATGGAATAAATCTTCAATGTTTATGCCAACTCCAGAGATACAAACCAAAGCAGCCATTAATTCTGCAAGAAAAAGACTTATGATGCCTCAAGGTAAAGTGGTGTTGACAGCACCATTGAAAGCAATATTGGTAAATCAAAATATGGATATTAATTCTATTATGGAAGAAGGTGTCAAACAAACTAAAGAAACTTTAGTGCCTAATTTTGTTAGATTAGTTTTGACAGGACAAGAAGAGTTTGATTATGAAGATGCAGGTATTTCATTAGAAGTAATGGATGAATTAAAATCAAAGTTTCAAGGAACAAGAAGAAGTAGACAAATGGAAATGCCTAAGTTTTTGAGACAAATAAGTAGATTAGGTGGTAGAGAAAAGGAGGCAATAGATAAAATTAAAGGATATTATACTAATAAGCAAAATCTATTTACTCAATCAGAAGTAGATAAAATTAACGAACTTAAATCAAATATAGAAGATATGTCTATTGGTGGATTAATTTCTTCAATTAAAGAATTATATGGAGAAGAATTACCAAGAGCCTCAGCCAATACCTTATTCAATATACTAGATGATGCAGATGAACAAGATAAAAATGTATTTACTAAGATAGGAGATTTTTATAAATTAAATATTACAGAATCAAATAAGAAAAAGGCAGACTTATTGATAAGAGATTTTAGAAACTTAAGGTCATCTTCTGAATCAGTTAGTGCATCTTCTGATTCTGCTTGGGATATTATTGAAGAAGAATATAATGAAGAGTATGATACCACTTCTGGCATATCTTCTATTGATATATTCCATACATTAGTATTACTAGATTGGTATTATGCTGATACAGGGCTACATGATAGTGTTCAAGATTGGAAAAATCCAGATGATTATGAAGAAGATGATATTCAATTTGAAGAAGTAGTAGAAACTGCTAAAGAAAATTACAAAGATATTGTAGATGGGTTTATTGAAGCAGTTAGATTAAAGGTAGAAGATATAATAAAGAGTCCATTAAAATATCAAGATGAATTAGTATATACTGAGTTTAGAAGAGATGATGAAGGTCGTAAAACAGGACAAACTAATACAAAATCTTCCTTAATGTTTAGAGACTTAGAAGAAGCCGGAGTAGTAGAGGTGAGTAGATGAGTCAACAGGTACAAGATTATATTTCAATGTCAAGACGTAAGTTTAGACGAGCGTATGATGACTCAGAACAGTTTATAGATAATGTATCTAATCTTAAGTTTAATGTTTCTCATGTATCAGAAGAAGTAAAAAATGATAAAGATAACCGTGAATATAAAGTAATATTAAATGAAAAAGGATTCAGTACAAGATATACTAATGAGTTTATGAAGTTCATTACTGATGTAGAACAAGAAGGTTCAGAAGCGGCTTTGTCTGGGCTGATTCCTTATTTTAAATATAACGGTAAAGAGTTAACAGTTGATGATATTAAAGGTAATATTGCATTATCAAGATTAACTAGAGTTAAAGGTTATAGTGATAGAGAAGTGTTGAGTGTTATTAATACAGTTGAAAGACTTAATCCTAATGTTACTAGTTTAAGTGTTTTTACAGACAAAGTTAATTCTAGTGTCAAAGATGGACAAAGAATGACTATTAGTGTTGAAGATATGTTAGGAGATATTGACCCTAAACTAACTGCCTCCAGAAAAAAAATATATGGTTATTATGAAGAAAAACATAAGTTATTTGATGAAATTAAAAAAACCATGAAAGAAGTATTATTGAAATGGGATAGAGTAGAAGAAGAATTAGATGAAGAAGATAACCCAACAGGTAAATTAATTTTAGGTGATGGAGTATTAAATGACTTAAACGATGATTTGGAAGAAATAAAGAAACTTTATGATATGATGGATAGTAATTTAAATTATATCATTAAATTAAAACCTGTTGCTATTCCAATGTACCCTGATTCAGATGAAGGTTCTTCTTTGATTGCTAGTAATATTATTTACACTTATATTAAAAAAATTATGAGTGATAAAGCCGAAAGTAGTGCATCCTCAGTAAGTAACTTAAATGAGGATGAAGCAGAAAGAGATGCTGCGGATATGAGTGAGGAAGAAAAAGAAGTAAGGGTCTTTAATCAATATGGAGAAGAAGGTGGTCGAGTAGGGGATATGCACATAGAACAAAAAACTGCGGCTGATGAATTAGAAAGGGAGTGGGCTAAAAAAATATCTGGCCTATCTACTATGTCACAAGCAGACCCAATATATGCAATGGCTGCTGATTCAAATATAGTTAAACATAGACATAATGAAATGTCTAAGGAAAGATTCATTAGTGATATTAATGTAATAATAGAAGGATTGATAGATGATGATGAAACATTAGAAGGAGTTTTTGAAGAATTATTAGATGAGTTGGAAGAGATTCAAGACCAAGCAACCGAAGTAAGTCAAGAAGATGTTTATTATCTTCCTTTAACTGATAGAGTATTCAAAATGACTCAACAATATAAATCACAAGGATTAGTTTCGCCAGATTATACTAAAATAGAAACATTTCATGTTAGGTTAATTAAAGCAATAAGTGAATTGATTGAAGTACCATCTGAGAGAACAGTCCTTCCTTATCATTGGAGAAAGGAAGATTTTGCTAGTGCTAGTTACGGGTCTGCCAAAACAGACAAACAAATAGAAGAAGAGAAAAAGACTTCTAATTTACTAGAGGCTGCTGTACAAGGTAAAACAGGACAACTTAGAGACTTAGGAGATTTTATAGATGAAGTATTGATGTTAGTTGAATTAGCAGAACAATATTATGCTGACCCTGTTAATGATAATATGTTGATTTTTAAGGATTTACCTATGTTTTTAGGTAAGAGGTCTTTATCTGCTATCACTACTCATGGTAAAAATGAAATGTCAAAACTACTTCAATCAATATATATTGAATATTATACTGCGTTCATTAGTAGAGCCGAATTAGAAGATATTAATGATTATAGAGAAATGTTAGTTGATGTACCTTCTGATGTTAATATTACTAACGCAATAAGTAAAGTAGAAAAAGTAATAAATATATTAGATGATATATTCCCTAACTCTACTGAAAAAAATATGAAGTATTTTGCCAATAGGTTAAACAATATGGCTAGAAAGAATAGTAACATAGACTTATCAAGATATAAACTAAATGGTAGAATTGTTAGTGAGTTAACTACCGAAGAAGATGTAAAAGGTACTTATATAAGTCTCATAGGATTAATATATTCTACTGCATCAGAAATGAAGAAGGATGCTAATAAGAAAGAAGAGATTGAAAGGTTTATGAGACTACATAGTTCATTTGAAGATAAAATTAAACTATCTGCTACACAAGAAAAATTATTAGTTGCTTATGATGGTATTAGAAAAATGATGAATAGACCAATATATTATGGAGTATGTGATTTAGGTTCTTTTAATAATATATCAGATACAATAGATATGGTTAAGAGTGAATATAAGTTAGATATTACTGCTAATGATATAACTAAAATTGTTGAAGAAGTAGATAGTTTAGATTCGTTGGCTAAAAAACACGGAACAAATGAAGATGTAATATATCATATCAAAGCATTATATAGGTGATATTATGAAATGGTTTAGTCTTCTAAAAGATTCCAATTTTGGTTTTTTTCCCGAAAGACCGAAAACTAGTGGTTTTAGTGAAGGAGGTAGAAATAAAGATTGGGTTAATTTATCTAATGAGCAGTTGGGTCTTAGTGCAGAAATGCTTTCTGACTTAAATAGAATAGGAGATACAATCACAGGGGGCGAATCTAAAGAGTGGTTAGACAAATATAATAAGTTAAGTGAGGAGATAGAATTAGATATAATAAATCAAATTGTTGATACTGCTGTACATGAAAGCGCACATAGAGCAGTAAAAGATATACAAGGCTCTAAACAATTTAGCGAGGAGACAATAATAGTGATGAATGATTATATATCAGACGTATCAAACCATATATTATATAATAGACCCATTTCATCTATCCAACCCGTTTTAACACAAGTGAAAAAGTTTGCAGAATGGCAAGTTTTAGATGAAGTATATGCACAGAGTACTAGTAAAACCGAGCAGTATATGTTCTCTGATAACACAAAAATAAAAGAAGTTATTATTAACAAATATGTTCCTAAGTTTATTAAAAAGTTTGAAAACACGGTAAACTCTATTATTTCTGGTTGGGTAGAAGGTTTAGAAGAACTAAATCAAGAAGAACTAGAAGGTAAAGTTAAAGAGATTGTAGATGCTAAAATGGGTGAAATGATTCCAAAGATGAAAGAAATTGGTGAATCTTATAAGCAAGCATATAGAGAGTCATCTAATTCTTCTGCTAATAGAATAAAAGGGTGATAACATGAGTTGGGAAAAAATATTAAAAAATGATGAAGCAACCGAATGGGTGTTTAATTCACTACAAAAGAATATGATAATAAATCTTGGAGATACTTTGGAACTTATAGTAGAGTTAACTAAAATGTCACTTGGTAATCCCATACCTAGTGATGCTAAAATAGCAATTTATGAACACATAAAGGAAATCATTGATGACCTTTGGCAAGTAATAGAGACAGACCCAGACTTTATTAGAGACTTAGAAGACGCGGGATATACTTTATCTGACTTTGGTTGGTCGGAAGTAAATGATATGTTATGGCCTTTAGTAAAACAAAAATTAGACGAGTTGGTATAAATGAGTAGTTGGTTCGATTTTGTTAAGGCAAGAATGAAAGAAAGTAAAGACAGAAAACTTTGTGAGTATTGTCATAAACAAAGATTAACCCCATCTGCTTCATCAAAGGGTGTAACTATGTGCGCTACTTGTACTAGACGTAGGGGTGAAGGTAGGATAAAACACCACATAATACCAAAAGGATTTAGGAGAGATAAAAAATGAAACAATGGTTAATTAGAAAACTAATATCATTAATGGGTAATGTCTACGTTTGGTTAGACAAAATGTTAGAGCATCCTAAAGGGGATATTCTTAATGTTAGTATTGATGATGATTTACAAAATATGACTAGACGTGAATTATGTAATCATGTAGAGAACAAGTTTGGTTGGGAAAAAGATTCTTTTTGGTTTTTGGAATCAACACAAAAAATAAGATTGTGTTGCCAAGTAAGCCGTAATTTTATGAAAGAGCAGAGCAAGAAATGAACACGGAATATTGGGAAGCACAATTAAAAGGGTTTGAAGAAGCATTTAGAGAGAAAAAGAAAGTTAGATTAGATAGATTATTTTTACAGTTTTGGGAGGAAGAATGATGAGTTGGATAGATATAGTAAAAGGAGAAAGATATGGAGATGATGGTGCATTTCATGCAGATATTCGTGTCAAAATTAAATACCTAGATGAAAAAATCAAATTGCATGAACAACTAATTGTACTAATGAAAGAAAAGTTAGATATATATAGAGAAATGTCGCGTAAAGGCTAAAGGAAAAGATTAATATGAGTTGGCAAGATATATTGAAAAATAGTTATGGAATAGATTATAGCGAGAATGATTGGGATATGCCAATTACTGATTTAATACGTGAAGTTCGTAAAAAACTAAAAGATTTTTTAGATGAACGATTAGTAATTTCCAATGGGGATTGGGATGATGATTTTGAAGGTTATCGTGATGCTTCTGAGTTTAGTTTATACATTGATTATCCTAATGGAGAATTAATAATCAGCCCTTCTGATACACATGACGAAGATGATGATATTACAGTTAGTTATGAAATAGATTATGTAGGTAAGAATGGATTAAGAATCGGGTCTTATACAGGTATGGATGGATATTATATTGCTTCTCAAGGTTGGGGAGAACATTATAGAGAGGATTTAGAAGAATTATATGATTACCTACTAGAAGCAAGATAAGGACTGTGATTTAGAATGAGTTGGAAAGATGTGTTAAAAAATGTCAAGACCGAAGATAACAAATGTTGTGGAGTATTAGCACAAGATATTATGACAACATTTGCTCAAAGCCCATTAATAGAGTTGGCTAGATATTCTGAACAAAAGGAATGTAGTGAGTTAGTACCAGAAATAGAAAGGATTCTTAGTATCGGTGAAAGTGCAATGTTAAAATATGCTAATGCTCCAATGCACGATGAGATGATAGGGCAAGCATACGAATTGATAGAAGCAATACACGATAAATATATTGACTGCAATGAAGATTTAACTATGTTAGATTCTAAAAAATGGAGTTAATATGTCTGAGTTAAATGAATATAATTTTACTCATCAAATGGATATGGAGTTATCTAAGAACTCATTTCCATATTTTTTTCAGAATGTCCTTGGTCTAATGTTTCCACCATATATGCAAGAGTGGTTAGAAACAATGGAAAACACAGATAGAACAGTAATTATTTGCTCAAGAGACCACGGAAAATCTGTATTTATGCACAGTTGGGTAGTATGGAATCTTGTGTTTAAAGAACCACCTTTTCAAATGCTATATATATCTTCTAATCAAAAGCAGACTTTAGTTCATATGAGAGAAATTGACAGATATTTCAACATACCACAATTAAAGAAGTTTAGACCATCAAGAGGATGGGCTATTGGTAACATTACATTAACTAATGGTAATTCTATATTAGAAAGGTCTGTTGGTTCTCAGATTAGAGGACTTCACCCTCAAGAAATTATTATTGACGACCCTTTGAAAGAGTTTAGTTTGACAGGTATTAATAGAGTTACAGATTGGTTCTTTGGAGACATGATACCAACACTTCACCATACTGCTAACCTTAGAATGATAGGTACTCCTTTTACTTATACTGATATATTTACACAGTTAGAAGAGAATAGTGCATATACAGTTAGAAAATATCCTTGTTTAGATTCTAATAATGACCCTCTTTGGCCTGAAAGATGGGATTATGAAGCACTAATGCAAAGAAAAGCAGAAATTGGGTCATTAAAGTTTACAAGAGAATATCTTTGTATACCAATTTCAACAGGTACAGCATTATTTGGACAAGAACATCTTGAAAATGCTAAAAATGAGCATATAATCTTAAAATTAGGGCATAGAAAAGAAAAAGGCTACAAATATTATGTTGGAGTAGACCCTGCTATATCAACAGATGGAGATTACAATGTAATTTGCGTTTTAGAGGTGGATGAAAACAAAAATAAGTCTATTGTTCACATAGATAGAGCAAAAAATGTGCAATTTAGAGAAAATATCCAAAAATTACAGTTAATTGGTAAAATATTTGAGCCAGAAGCCGTACTTTATGAAACTAATACGTTTGCTAAGGCATTTACTCAAGAATTGAGAAGTGTTACTGATTTAAACATTAGAGATTTCAATACTACTAGAAGAAAGAAGCAAGAAATCATATTGGGACTACAAATGAACTTTGAAAACAACAAAATAAGTCTACCTTATGGTGATAATAACAGTAGAAAGATGACAATGAATATTATAGAAGAATTATCTATGTTTTCTATCACAGAATCGGGTAAGTTTGAAGGAGTTGGCGCACATGACGATTTGGTTATGGCTCTTGCTTTAGCCAATGCTGCTACTCAGACTCCAACCGCATCGTTTATACTCTTAGATGATATGGAGATATTTGATGGGCCAACTACGGCTCAAATTGGAATGCCTTCGGGTATATCAGGACTTAATTTTTAGGAGGTGAAATAATGGGTGAAAAAGCAGAGGCAGTTAGAGACTATGCGGATAAGGTAGAAGATGTAGAAGAAGCAGAAGAAATGCTTGAAGAAATCAAATTATCTGATTGGTTAAATGATAAACCTTTGCGTAGTGATGATGAATTAATTAAATTGTTTGCATCAGAAAGAGACATTAATTTAACTCAAGCAAAGGAGGTATTATTTAGTTATCCAAATAAATATACTATCAAAGGATATAGTGTTCCAGATATTGTTAAAAAGATGAGAAAATATCGAAGGACTTTGAAAGGGGATAGTAAGGTAGAGTTTACTAAATCTATTGATGATTTGATAGATGGATATACTGAACACTTGAATAAGTGTGTTGATAGTATTCATTGGATTAAAAAATATAAGACTCCTCTAAAAGATATGGTATTAGACGAAAACAAATTATTCAAGTTATACTTAATCAAGGATGAAGATAGACGTAGGAGGGCAGTAGATGCGTTATGTAAATATTGGGAATCAAGCCTAGAGCGAAAAGATGTGCAGTATGGTAAAGAGTATTCTAAATTGACTAAGGAGATGGCTAACCAAAAAAAGGCATTTAAGGCTATATTGAAGGAAACCACTATAAGTACCTCACCAAAAGATGAGATTAGGAAATCTATACTTAACTCAGTATGTGTTAATCCGGGCATTTCTTCAAGAGAAATATATGAATCTTTACCATCTAAATTACTTAAAAGAAGTTCTCCACAAATTATAGCAAAATTAGCAAAGGAAGAAAATATAACTAATATTGATGGGGCTTATTATAAAATAAATGATGAGATTAAAAAGAATATATGGGCTTATACTGCTGCGTTTATTGATTCTGATGGATATATTACAATGGATAAAAATCATAACCCAAGAGTAGGATTAGTAGCAACAGGTAATAGAGGTAAAGCGTTTATGTTAGAGATGCACAAATCATTAGGTATGGGTAGGTTACATTTAGACCAAAAATCTCCTCAAGATACTAGATTAATTAATAGACTTAACTTTTATTCAGGGGCAGACATTAAGAAACTATTAACCAAATGTTTACCTCACTTTAAACTAAAAAGAAATAATGCTAATACTTTACTAGAATTAATTAAAATAAAGAAAGAAAATAAGAAAGAAGATTGGTATAAAGAAAGAAAAGATGAGTTATTTAAATTAATGAAATACTATAATCATAGCGATAATACAAAGTTTGATTGGGATAAATGGGATATTGATATAGATAATATAACCAAATTAGAAGAGAATAGTAAAATGGAGGTATAAGTAAATGGTAGAACCAAGAAGAAGATTCTCTTTAACAAATCTATTTAGAAGAGGTACACCTGTACCAGAAGATAGAAGAATATTTAATCCGGGTATTCAAGAAAAAGATACAAGTTATATGATAACTTCACCTATACTTTATCATGTTGCTCAATCATCTGTAATTGTTAGAACTTGCACAACCCAATTAAAAAACGAGATATTCAGAAGAGGGTATACTTGGGATGAAAAGTTTGTAAGTAAATGTTCTGATTGTGGTAATGAACACAAGAGTGCTGTGCCTGAATGTTCTGATTGCGGTTCAACTAATCTAAAAAAGCCAGATAAAGCACAATTAAAATATGCACATAAGTTTTTAGATAGATATGTAAATAATTCTGAGCAGTTATTTATTGATGTTCTAAAAGAATTAGAAGATGATTTGAATATAATGGATGATGCTTATATTATTTTAGTTAAAGAATACTTTATTGATAATGCAGGTAATATAAGGATGCACAAAATAAAAGAAATCTATCGTGGCGACCCTGTAACTATGCACATTTATTCAGATGAAAAAGGAGATAAAGGTAATTCTGGATTTACTTGTATTAAACACCGCGACCAAATAACAGAAGATGCAATAGGTGAATGTGAAATATGTGGAGACACAATGTACCCTGTTCATTATGTTAATAGAGTAAATGGACATGAGCAATATTATATTAAAGGAGAAGTATTGCATTTTAGCAAATATAATCCTAGTAGGTTATATGGTTTATCTCCTGTACTTACTTTATGGAATAACATTACTACTTTGCTTGCTATGGAAAATTATGTTAATTCTTCTTATTCTAAGAGTAGAATGCCTAGAGGTCTATTGGCTGTTCAGACAAGAAATATTGACTCGATGAAATCTTTTTGGAGAGGCGTTAAAGAAAAGATGGAACAAGACCCTCATTTTATTCCTGTAATGGGAATAGAAGCAGAAAACGGTAAGGGTTCTATTGAATGGATTAAGTTTATGGATAGCCTTAAAGAAATGGATTATGTTGCTGTTAAAGATGATTTAAGAGATAGAATATCTGCTTTCTATGGAGTAAGTAAAATATTTATGTCTGATAATTCAGCAAGTGGTGGATTGAATAACGAAGGTATGCAGATACTTGTTACTAATAGAGCCGTAGAAATGGCTCAGACTATTTGGAATGAATATGTATTGCCCTTTATCACAAATGAGTTTGGAATAACAGATTGGCAACTTAAACTGCCCCCGTCAGAAGAAGAAGATGATATTGCTAGATTAAGAAAGAGAGAAATGGAAGTTAATATAGCAGGTTCAATAAAGAATCTAGGGTTTGAAGTTGATATGGATGATGAAGGCAGATTTGTATATACTAAACCTAAACCAGAAGAAATGCAGGGTAAAGAAAAAGGCAAAGATGAAAAGTTTGAAACAGACCCTTATGCAGGTACAAACATAGACCAATCACAATTAGGTCAAATGATGGAACAAGGTAATAGACCAACTAAAGAAGAAGCGGGGCAACCTGCATCTGTTAAAGCAACAGAGCCACCTAAAACAAGAAATAAACCAAGTATGAGTGTTGGGCCAGATAAAAGGTTTACAGGTCTACCTCAAGAAGCAGGTAATCAAAATGTAGACAAAAGAAATGAGAGGAGGGTTGGTTAATGTGGATGGGAATATTAAAATCATCTAATGAATGGCCGGAAGCAACTAAATTAATACTTTTTTTACATCGTTTCCTCAAACCTGTTGATGAAAGAAGTCATAGATTTAATGTTTTATACTTAACAGAAGATGAGATGACAGATGCTAACCACACGGCATTAAGAAATATTTTCAACCATTATGAGGCACTAACTCTTGACATGAAAGGTTCTATTGAGTTTAAGTTTTCTAATGCTACTTACAGTAATCTCACAACGGGTATGTTTCTGGATGAAATAGATAGAATTGCCACATTTGATAAATTAAAAAAAATAAGTACAGAAGAATTGAATACTAGTATGAAAAAACTTTTCTATTCAGGAAACGCAATCTTTGATAGAGATAAGCCTAGGTTGCGACATCTAGTATCTGAGATTTGGAATAATATAGACCGTTCCGCTAAAAGAAGTAAATATTCATCTGGTAGTCTTCGTCATAATATGTTATCGGATATGAGTAGTCTACCCTATACTCATCACTATTCTAAAATAAATAATGATGAAAGAAGAAATAAGCGTGATACGTTCTACTTTAAAAAACTTAAAAGAGAGTTAGGCGAAGAGGAATATGAATATGCAATGAAATTACTTAACACTCCAGACGCAGAATTAACTAAAAGTGAATTGGTTGTAAAAAGAATTATGAAGAATCGTAAAACTCTTGATTGGTATAATATATACCAACTAAGAAAATTAACTTGGAAGGTTTAAACAATGAGTGAAAAAACAGTAAGACAGTTGGAGAAAGAATTAGCCAACGCTAGAAGAAAAGAAAAAAGTGAACATAAGATTACTAGGAATAGAAATCTTGATTATATTGGGCCAGACCCAAAGACCATAAAGAAAGATAAGCCGGGTATGTCTGACATACCAGATTATATCGGTTTACCAAAGAAACAAAAGAGAAGAAGTGAAAATAAGTGGTAAGTATGTCTTTTATGAATATCTTAAGAATACCTGTTGAAATACAGGGAGAAGATATACAAAAGGCACATACTGTTGCTCATCCTATATTATCATCTGTTAAACGTACATTAAACAAAGAAAATGATAATTTATCTGTGCCTGCTGCTACAATTATAGAAGAAATTGATAAAGCAATAACTAATTTTAGCGGAAAAGGCTCTGATAAAGTTAGAGAACAAGCCGAAAAAGAATTAAAAGAATTATTAAGTCAAGGTAGTGCTAAAGGAAAGGAATATTCTCTACATAGCGACAGAATCAAATCCTTAACAAATCAATATGAGCGACTTAAGAAATTAACAGCAATAGTAAATGATGATGGTGTTGCTAGATTTAAAGAGATGAACTCACAACAATTAGATGTTTTACAAGAACAAGTGGGGGAAAAAATAGATGCTGATTGGAATAAGAAAGTAGATAAGTTATTATCACTTGAAGAAAAAGATTCTAAGAAAATAGAAAGAGATTACAAGAAGCGAGTATCTGAAATTAACAGTAAAATAAAAGAGTTAGAAGGTGCTAAAGGTAAAGAAGCAGACGACCAAAGAAAAGATTTACAAGGAGATATAGAAAAACTTCGTGCAGATAGAAATAATAAACTAGAATCATTAGGTTATGGTAAGAAAATAAAAGAATTAGAAAAACCGGAGAATCCTATACTTGAATATCAAAAAGCAAAGACTACTCTAAATAATGCTTTTAAAGGAACATTTGAATATAAACCTATATTACCAGAAGAAAAACTAAAGGATGAATCTAATGTATCTAAGAAACCTAGAACCCTTGATGAATATAAGAAAAGAATAGAACAGTATAAGAAAATAGGCAAACGACCTATTAATACAAAGGCAAGTAATGCTAATAGGAAAAGAAGAAAAGCAGAATTAGAATTAAAAATTAAAACAGGTAGTGAAGATAAACCAATGATACTCTCTCCGGTAGGTAAGGTAACAAAACCATTAATAATTGAATCAATAAAGCAATTAAAACTACCTACTTATGAAGAAGAAATCGTTCAGTTATTTACACCTAAAGAAAAAGAAGTAACTTCAAGAAAAACTTATCCTAACGATGCAGAAAATGCTTTATTAAAATTATTAGAAGAGTTAGGTAAAGAAGAAATCACTAGAGAAACTAAGATTAGACTTAAAACTCATGGTATATTAACTAATCAGTTTCTATATAATTTACAAGAAAATATAACAGGAGAACGTAATAACATCCATCCAGACATAATAAATCAATTAAGGGATAACGATTCTGTTACCCCTAAGTATGAAGAATTAGTAAGTACTCTTAAAGAAATTAATCCTAAAATGAAAATAACTAGTAAAACTAATTTAAAGAATGCTATGAGAAATCTACAAAGTGCTAAGACTAGTATTAAGAAACTAAGACATTTGGTTATGAAAGACCCTTCACGATTCAATGTGAGCGATTTCAGAAAGTTGTCTAATAAAGCAAGTAGTATATTTGAAGAGGCTAAAAAGTCTTTTGAACTTAAATACTCAGAAAATCTTAAGGATGAAAAAAAGGAATACTTCTTCTATTATGATGCAGCATTGAAATTAGTTGATGATTTATTAGCGAGATTACCTAATATAGAGCAACGATTAAGTGGAAAGGCTGCTTCTCCTTCAATGGACTCAGTAGACTTAGACGGGTCTAGGTTAAGTTTAATAGAACAAAAAAGAGATATTCTCCAACTAAGAATAGAACAAGAAGGTGTAGAATAATGTGTAATGCTTGTGAAGGTGATTGGAAAGAGGTTCTTAAAAACCTAAGACCAGAAACTATGATGCCTAAAGAAGATGATAGTGATAAAGCAAGAAATATAGCGTGGCAAGCATCACCTGCTTCAATGGCTCAACCTCAAAGCATGAAGACTAAAGTTAAAACAGGGGATAAGGTTGAATGTGAATATATTAATGATGGTTCTATGGCTGATAGAGAGTTGGCAAAAAGTAATCCAGACCACCCCGGCAAATGTAAGAATGAAGCAGAATATTGGTGTGATGTAAGTTATACTGATGAATATTCTGATAGTGGAAAGTGCGGTTTTAGAGTATGTGAAGTTCATTATAAAGTATTAACTAGGAATGGTAAACTGGTAGGAGAAACTATACGAGGTAGTCATAATTTTGATAATACTAAATATGATGACGCTAGGAGGCAATCAGACTATGATGACAATCAACAATTCAACGAAGAGAGGTTTAATAGAAGAACCGGAAGAATAAACTATCAGGAGTGATTAATAATGTGGGAATATGAATTAATTAAAAATGATAATGGTATCTTTCAGAAAGTATCGCCCAAACAAAAAAAGAAGATTAAGAAATTACTTCAATCTTCTGAACCTAGTGAATATATGGGGCAAGATTTTACTAAATTAGATGATTTAATAAAAGAACTGAAAACATTAGGTGTAATGAAATCAGATAAAAAACTGAATAAAAAAATAAATAAAATAGATGAGGCTAATTTAGCATTGACTACTGCTGCCTCTGAATTAAGAAAGGATTATGAGATTCTATACCGTCAATTAAGAGGAACGGTATATCCAAAAAGTAAAGGAAAATTAGGAGATGAAAAAAATGAGTGAAGAAAATGAAATGTTAATGCTACTAAAAGAATTAGTAGATAAAGTAAAAAAGTTAGAAAATACAGTATATAATGATGATAATATACTGATGAAGTCGGGGTTTGTAGTTGCAACTACACCTGCACCTGCAATATCTAGTACAACAGATGTTTCAGATGATAAGATAGCAAAGATGGATTGGAAAGACATCAATGCTATGGTAAATAAAATAGAAGGAGGTTATTGAATGGATGATTTATTACCTAAAAAAATAACAAAGGAAGAAAAAATGGAAGAGTTACTAGTAGATGCTGTAAATAAAGCAAAAGAAGCAGTAGGTGAAATTATTAATTATAATGAATTACCATTAGAAGAAACCGTAGAAACAGAAGGAGAAGAAGTTAAACTTACTAAACCTAAGAAAAAACCTGCGGAAGAAAAGTTAGAAGTATTAGAAGGAATTAGACCTGAGTTTGGAAAGGAATAATATTAGATGCTTTTAAAAGATGCTTTTGTCGGTAAGGATAGTAAAGCATTGGCGAAGCGTATATTAGATTTTTACGAGGATGTTAGATATAATTATCTTTCAGCAAAAGAAGAACCAAAGCAATATAGAAATAATTGGATTACTTCTGTTAAACAAATAAGAGAGGATTTTGACGGACTAGGTGATTTTGCTAGCGCATTAAAAAAGTTTTTAGAAGAAGATAATGTATTTAGTAAAGAGGTAATGAATCCACAATCTTATGATGCTAAGAAATTATTTGATTCTATTAAAGAATTGAGATTTAATTCTGATGAATTGAATGACCCCTTTGCTAGACAGATGGGTGATGAAGTAATACCCAATTTAATTAGAAGTAGTAATTTATTTGCTATATTTATTCATTACGCATTACGTTCTGATTCTGAAAGTATTCCCGCTAAAGCATGGGAAAAACATGACTTGAAACCAGATAAACTAACTAATAATATAGAAGGATTAGATATATCAATAAAAGATGTACCTTTGTATATTATAGAACACTATGGCGACAATAAAGATTCTAAAAGAATAGAAAGTAAGTTTAAAGGAGCATTAGAATTATTGAAAAAAGTGTTTTTAGAATACAAAACAGAGGAAGAATGGGAAGAATTAGCCCAGATAGAATTAAAGAAAAGTGATGAAGAGAAATCAGAAATAGATTTTATTGTACCTAATAAACCAATGTATAGAATATTTGAAGTAGATGATATTAAAGATTTGAAAGGATTTAGCGGAGAATGGATAGTCCAAGAAAAATATGATGGCATTAGAATCCAGATACATAAGAATAATAATAGTGTTAAAGTATTTACATATAATGAAAAGGATATTTCTGATAAATGTGAGAAAATAATTAAGATAATGAAACAAAAGAAGTTTGGTGAAATGATATTAGATGCTGAATTAATACTATATGATGGAGATGAACCATTACATAGGGCAGATACAATAGCACATTTATTTAAAAATAAATACAAGGATGCTACATTGAAGGCTAAAGTATTTGATATAATGAGCCACGATGGTTCTAGTCATGCGGATAATCCGCTTAGAGAAAGAATTAACATATTACAATATCAGTTAGCACAACATTCAGAAGATGAATTAGAGTTTCCTAATAAAAAGAATACTAGAACGGCAGACTCATTAAAGGAAATTAGTAAGTATGCTAAAGATATTATGGAATCTCCTACATCAGAAGGAGTAGTCATCAAAGATATAGAATCTACCTATTACATTGGAGTTAAGAAAAATCCTAAGTGGATTAAATACAAGAAGTTTGTTGACTTAGATGTTATAGTGTTAGAAAAAAGAAAAACAAAATCTAATTTATACTCCTATACTGTTGGAATTGGGCCACTAAACGGAGAAGATACTAGGACATATGATGGTACAGAATACGAAGGTAAAACATATTTGAAAGTAGGTAAAGCATTGAATACCAAAGAGAATGTGAATATTGGTTCTATTGTTAGAGTTAAAGTTGATGAAGTCAGAAGGGCAGGGAAGGGCTTTAGTTTATACTCAGCAAAAGTAATTGAGATACCAGAAGTTGAAACACCTGAAAAAGTAGTTACTTTAGAATTACTTGCTAAAGATGGTAGAAAGTCATTAAAGTATAATGTTGAAGAAGCACTTTTGAAATATACTATTACTGATGGAATACACGGTACTGCTGAAATATTATTAAAATCTGATTATGAAGGATTTAATGTATATGGAGTAGTGGGAGATAGTCTAATGGAAAAGAATGCTATTGCTGATATGGATTTATGGAAAGACCAATTATCTGAAATAAATAAAGCCAAATCTGGAGAAGCAGTAGTTAAAATAAAACAATTCCTTCAAGATAAAGACCCTAAAGAAGAAGGACTACACATTAAAGAAATATTTGAGTTTTTAGTTAAAGATGATTCAGAATTAACAGAAGCATTATTTGATAATGAACCTAAAAAATTAAAAAATTGGATGAATGATATGGATGCCTTTATTCCTATTGGTAGACAAAAGTTTGCTGCTAATAGTAAATTGATAATTAAAGATAAAGATGAAAATGAAAACAGATATGGTTCATTTAAAATATATGATAGAAAAGATGATAATTTAGATTTAATAATTGAATATAAAGATAAAACAATAGCATGGACTATAAACATTGATTCAACTAAAGACATTTATAACTTATTTGGTAAATCTGGTAAATACCCTGCTGAAATATCTAGAAGCGTACAAAAGGATAATTTAATTGATAGTGGTAAAATACTACTTGGTGTGCAAAAGCATGGTTATCACGAATATAAATTAGAAGGTGATAAGTTTGATACTAGATTACATATGAGAGTAATACCTGTTAAAAACCAGAAAACATGGCTTGCTTGGACAGGAATAAAACAAACAATGTTAGAAAGGTCTGATAAGGAAGATTTATGGGATATTACCCAAGATAGGTTTAAAAAATTAACCATGCAAATTGATTAATGTCGCTGAGTTAATATAGTAAAGTGTGGAAGTGCCGTTGTGTCCGAAGCAATATTGTTGAAGTCAGGGGAAGATACTGAGTTTAATATACTTAAATCGGATGATTTAGTTATTGGTGGTTATGCTTCAATAGAAATAGTAGATAAACAAAATGATTTAATCACATTAAAAGCATTAGAAGAAGCAGTAGTTAAATACATGAAAGACCCTAAATATAGAAATGTAATGTCAAATCATTCAAATGTTCAAGTAGGAGATGTAATAGAAAAATATAGAGATAAACATGGTAATCTCCATAGAACACAAGTAGATGATGTAGGGTTTTATGTTGTTATTAAATTAAGAGATGACATAGAAAAAGCAAAAGAGATTTCAAGAGGTATAAGAAAAGGAACATTGCGTTCATTTAGTATAGGTGGTCAAGCCTTAAGTAAAAGAAAAAAGACTAGTGAAGAATTAGGCGAATATAATGAAATTGACAAGTTAGAACTCCATGAGGTAACAGTTTGTGAGAAAGGTATAAATCCAGAAGCAAAGTTTGATATTTTAAAAGAGGAGAAAGAAAAAATGAGTGAAAAATTGGAAAAAGCGTTAGAAGAGTTAAATGGCTTTATGAGTCAATTAAACGATTTTAAGAAAGAAGAAGAAAAGGGTGATGAACCTGAACTAGACATTGAAAATATGGATGGGATGGATGAATCATTAGAAGAAATGGGTAAAGACAAAGAAGCAGCAGATTTTGATGAAGAAGAAGATGATGTTGAAATGAGTTACTCTGATACTGAAATGAAAGGCAGAACAGGGCCAGAAGGATTTGTTGAAAATGCAGGTGCAGGTGAAGAAACACAAGGCAAAAAGCATGAACAAGCAGGTCAACTAGGTTCTCTATATAAAGAGTGGAATGACGATGAGTTTTCTACTTTAGACCTTTCAACAGGTAATGTAGAAAAAGCGTATGAAGCGTTTAAAGCGGAACAATTAGAGAAAATGGCATATGATTCTCTAAAGAAACAATTCGCACAACGATTCGCAGAAGAAACAACTGTCCGTAAGGCTAGTGTTGCTAGAAGCGAATATGATGCTAAAAATGAAGTTGAGGCACTTAAAGAAGAGTTTGCTACCTTGAGAAAGTCTCTTTCAGAACAAACAGAAACAATAGCAAAGGCACAAACAATGGAAATTGATGTACCTGATGTTAGTGGAATGTCTTGGAATGAAATAAATAATTATGTAGCACAATTTGAGGAGTGAGTTTAATGAGTGGATATATTAAAACAATGAAAGATTTAGAGGCTGCTTCCTATGGAATTAGGGGCGGTACAGGAAATGCTCTATTAAAGAGCGCAGGTGTTGTTGGTGGGCTACATACTGCTCACGATGCTTCAACATCAGTTATGAGTGGTGCTAGTGGATTATCTTCACTATACAACAAAATATACGGACAAAAAGTATGGTCTATGCTTAACCAAGAAGTTAATGCTTTGGCTATACTACCTAAGAGACCATATACATCAAGTGGATGGCGTATCTTGAAAAGCCGAGCAGAAGGTGGAAGCGGTTCTACTTTTGCTCTTGGTGGTTCAGGAGTAGGAACAACAAGAGGTACTGCAACACCAAGAGCAGATTTAATTGGTGCTGTTGCAGAAAATGCTTCTTTAGGAACAGGAAATGATATTCCGGCTATTACACCAGAATACACAACCTTGTTTACAAGCCCAAAAACCGTTGCTCATTTGTTTGAGTTTTCAGAAATTGCGCTAGAAATGGCTAAAATTGATGACGGTGTTGGAGACCTAAGAGCGTTAATCCGTGAAGATATGGGTAAACACCACGCAGAAGTACAAAACAAGATGCTACTAATGCCTCTTGAGAAATACGATGAGGCTAATACTGTAACAAACCTTGGTAGACAATATACTTCTTTATTGAAGATAGTTGCTTCAAGTGCTGAGTTAAACGCATTGAATGACGCTGGACTTCTAGCAACATCTGCTGCGGCAAATACTCTACCTACAACTATTACGACCATTTTCGGTGCAACTGACCGTCAATTGTCTAGTGGTGCTGCTTCTGCGTCTTTCTTAGATTCAGAAGTAGATTATGGTGATGGATATGCTGCTGCTAATTGTAGGGTTATGACTTTAACTATCTTAAATGATATGTTAAGAAGAATCCGTCAAAATGGTGGTAGTCCTAAAGTTATCTTAACAGGATATGATACAATTCAGCATCTTGGTGACTTGCTACAAGCACAAGAAAGATTTATGGATAGAAAGGAAATTATTCCTACACACAATGGTGTAAGAGGAGTTAAGGGTTCAGAAGTCGGCTTTAGAGTCGCTACTTACTTTGACATACCAATTATCCCATGTAAGGATATGCCTAAAACATCACACAGTAGTGCTACAAACACATTAAGCGATATGTTGATACTTGATACCGACCATCTTTGGATGAGCGTTATGAAGCCAACACAATACTTTGAAGATGGAATTGATAACGGAAACCCATTCGGAGTAGGAACACTAGGAAACCAAGCAATGTATAGAACCATTGCAGAAACAGGTTGTTCTTTCTTTAAGGGTCAAGGTAAAATTACCAACCTAAAGAGTGCATGAGGTGATTAAGTATGGCATTAGCATATACCGTAACATTGCTTGCAGACCATAAGGGAGTTACACTTCCAAAGGCTGTTGGTGATGAGTACGTTGTTGATGCTTTGATAGATGTAACGTCAATTGTCGCAGCAGGTTCAGTAATACCTGCTACGGCTCTTGGCCTATCATCGGTTCATTGTGTTACAATTTGTGGTTCAGATAACGCTAACGCAGTATTGCCTCTAGTAGAGGTTAGTGCAGCAGGTGCTTATGAGAGTTCAACATCGTTTGCTCTTATGTTTACAGCACTAGATGGTACTAACGCTACTTTGGCTAATGATGCGAATGGTGGTTCTGTAAGAGTTAGAGTTTGGGGCAACCTTTAAAGATAAAATGTGGTCTTTGACACTATGAAAGTAGTGTCAAGGCTACTATATTTTAAGGAGAGTTTATAATGGCATTTTTAGAATTAAGTAAAAAGGGAAAGTCCGTTTCGCAGTATATGCCTAACGGTGATGAATACGTGTTTAAATACGGAGAGAAAACTAAAGTACCTGCTTTAATCGCTATTGGCTACATTGGAGCAACAGGGTATAAAGTAAGTTTCTCATTAGAGGATAAGGAAGATATTAGTAATTCTTCTTCTTATACAAAGGAATTATTGAAACAAGAGTTTAATGTTAAAGGCTCAGATAGTGATTTAATTAACACTATGTTTCCTAAACCTAAACCAAAAAAAATTACTAAGACAATCAAGAAAACTGTTGTTCCTAAAGAAATAGAGCAGACAGGCAAGGTTGATAAGGCAAACATTACTTCGGAAAATTGAGAGGGAAATGGAATGGTAAGTGGCTGTAACACAACAGGCGTATTAAACGCAACTAAACTTGTGTATGTTGGGAAAGCAAGGATAGCGTCAATAAAGGTATTTACTACGGGAGATACTGCCGGAAGTATTACGGTTTACGATTCTAATGCAGCAACAACATCTGGTAAAAAAGTATTTACTAAAATGTATGTTGGTGCTAGTGCTGCTCCACACAATTATGATTTTGACTTTCATGGTGCAATAGTAGCAGAAGGTATTTATGTTGTGGAAAGCGGTGCGTTAGAATATTCTGTGGAGTTCTTCTGAGTGAATTAAATGCCCGCGTTGGAAAAAGAAACAAAGTTAGTAATGACGATATTATTCGTTGGTGCTATTAGTGGAACAAATGTATACTTCTATGCGAAGTATGGAGATATGATTGCCTTCAATGATTATGCACACGCATTAGTCTTTGGATTAATGACTGTTGGTGGTATACTAGCAATGAAAGCAATCTTTGATTTATTGCTGAATGATTATATAGAAATGACTTTATTAGATAGGAAAATAGCAACCTATTGGAATAAACGACAAAGAGACGACCAACAAAGAGAGAAGATACGTCAAAGTATGCAAGCGTATAGGTCTCCTAATATTATGCCTCAACAATATATGCAACAACAAGTTGAGCAACCACAACAACAAAGTATTACTCCGTCATTTTTGGCAAAACTTGAGTGATTTATATGTTAGAAACCATAGCATTTGGTATGGATGAAACCTCTTTAGCGTATGATATGCAAAGAGCGCATTCTGCTGATATATGGTTTCTAAGAGCAAGGTTTTATTTTTGGGGTGTTATATCAACAATTAGTGGATTTTTAATAGGTCATGCCTTACCTTTAATTGGAATTAATTTCTTTCAAGAAGCGTGGGAGGGCTTTTGGGCTTTTTATCACCATTTATTCTGAGGTTATGTTATGTCGGTGATGACAGGATTTGTCATTATAATGGCAGAACAAATTGGTTTAATGTGGAAAAAGGTTCATGCAGTACCTTTTGGTATATATGGTGCAACTAGGGTAGGAAAAACAACTTTAAATCATCAATTAAGAACAAGAGGAGAAGTGCCAAAAATTAAACAAAGAACCGTTGGCAGAGGTAGAGCAACAAGAAAAACTATTAAAATTGATGGAGACCAACATACAATAAAAAATGCAGATATAGGAGGAGAAACAGTTTATTGGGGTGAGTGGCTAAAGGATATGAAAAACCGTAAAGTTAAATACATTATTTTTATGATTGATGATAGACACATGGATAAACACTATGATATAGAACAACAATTATGTTGGACATTTTTAGTAGATACAATATGTTCACGTTATTGGGATAATATTAATAGGAGACAAAAAAAGAAAAACCATGATTATCCGGTAGCAGTAGGTTTATGGGCTAATAAGTTTGATTTATGGAAAGATACATATGAATATGATGATATACAAAATCACCCAATATTTGATGCTTTTAAAGATGGAATGCAAAAATTAAATGATAAAGGAATACCATGCTACAAATATATAGTAAGTGCAAAGTCAGATTCAGAAATGGTATATAGAGGAATAGCAACAATGATAGAGGATTACTAATGATAACAAATAATTGTTCAATGGCACTAATGTGTCAATGTAAAGAATGTAAGGAGGAAATAAAATGATAGGATATACACCGCCAAGTTTGATAGGTGCTACTAATGCAACAGTAGCAAACCCGTTCATGCCCCCATTGAAGTTTGCTAGAGCAGCAGGGGCTATAATGAAATATGAATATAAAAGTGATAAACCAAAAAAACAATTGAAAGAAATGATTAAGGTACTTTTACCAGAAAAGAAAAAGACATTGAAAATACGACATGGATTTAAGTTTAATACTAAAGATAGATGTGTAGTATGTGGTACACATAAGGTATGGGATGTATCAGACCCAATGAGACCAACTATACCTTTACATAAAGTAAGGAAAGGTTATCCAATGAGAGGTACTTACTGTAATAAACATTCAGCGTTATACAAACAATATGAAATGTTAGAACAACAAATCATTGCAGAAGAACATGGTTTAGAGTTTAACCAATATATACCTAAACCTAAGATGCCTAAGATGTTACAATCTGGGCCGCTAACTTCATTAAGGCAACAAGACATCGAAGCATTGTCAGCAGCAGGTTGGACTATAAGACCACCTAAAATGTTAGACGTATCAAAAGAGGATGAACTGTTTAGATTAACAATAGAAAGTCAAGCAATTAATAAAAGAGTAATTGAATTAATGACAAAAGGAACTAGAATAATACAACAAGAAACAATAGAACAAGAGGTGGAATAAAATGGGTGTTTTTGGAACAAGTAATACAAGTATAGCGAATCAAATATCGCAGCAAGGGGCTGCCGATTTTAAAGCAGTAAATAATTTATTGACTTTACAAGAAAACCATGTAGAAGAGTTTTTTCAATATCATGGCGTACAATTTCTAACAGCATTTGAAAAACTGCTAGAAGATGTTACTGAAAGAGTAGTAAGTCAAATGTTAACAAAATTAAAGTTTATTAATAATACTAATGGTGATTTAGAAGTAGAGCCTAATTCATTAAGAGAATATGAAAGAATTACTGCTGAGAACATAGAATTAGATATTCAATCAATAGTGGCTGCTGCATTAAATACAGAAGTTATTATGCAAAGAAAGATGGCTAAACAACAGTATCTTGAAGCACAAGGATTTTCTACTGCACAAACATCTACACCACAAAGTATACCACAAAGTATGCCACAACAAGGAGTACCTAATGCAGGTGGATTAAACCCTTCACAAATTAGTGGAGGAAACCCTATGGTTCAAGCAAATAATATGATGATGCAACAACAACAGGCATTTAACAATCCTTCTGGTTATCCTGTACCTCCGGCAGGTACAGATACAATGGGTAATCCATATTGGATAGACCCTGCCACCGGACAACCATCGTATACACCTCCGGGTTCTGGAATGGGTCTAGGTAAGATGATACAGAAAGGGGCTGCATGGGCGGCTTGGTTGGCATGAGTGAGTTAAATGATTACTATTCCTTCTAAGTTAATATTAGATGATGATAGTAATGATTATTCTTTAGATGGCAATACATTAAAATTAGATGAAAGTGACAAAGGAACGTCTAACGATTTATTTAAATTAATGGTTAAGTTTTTAGTTAGTCCTTCTGCTAAAGGAGACTACCTAAACATAGAAAGAAACTTACGGCATTATTTTGATTATGATTTTTTAAATAATGCAGAAGAACAAATGACAGAAATGGAATGGTCTAGGGATGAGTATGATGGATATGTTAAGGATGCTTACAATACATTAATGCAAATGGATATAGAAGAACTACTACAAGAACAGATAATGAGAAAATTGAGATTCAAAAGACATGAAGATTCCTTCGACCAAGAAGATTTACAAAGAGTATTGAGAAACGTCAAAGACATTGATGTTAAAGTATCAGGTTATCTAAATACTAGAACATTTAATAGTATTATAGGTGTTAGTAGAACCTCTTCGGCAGGTAGTAAACTTAGAAGTGTTGCTCAGTCTGCTCAAGGAGCAAGTAGAAAAAGACGAGCAGTATATAATGATGCAACAGAAAAATTACATGAATATACTGAAATTAAAGTAATTAAATCTAAAGAAGTAGGTGGAGGAGATTACAATAATACACCTGCTATGGATATAGTTTATGAGTTAACAATAGATACAGAAAAAATGTTTAATGATATATTTGATGCAGCAGGTATTAATCCTAAAAAGGATAAGATAAGCAAGGCAGAAGTTACTTTAGAAAGTCTAAAAGAAGATTTTAGTGATAACCCAGATAATATTAATATCACTCCTACTTATCCAGAATTATCTGATTTAAAGAAAGAATTAGAATTACCTTGGCTACCATCAGACTTAGAAGAGGAAGCAAATAAGGATTCTAAAATAGAAGAATATCTAATTGAAATAAATCTTAAATTGTTATGGAATGACATATACGAAGATGTAGCGACAACACAATATGATTTATTAGATTCTAGAGAAGAAGAAATTATCTTAAATTGTTTTAATGCTAATATTATATCTCGCAAACAGTTAAATGATTATCTTACAGAACGAAACACCATAGGTAAAAAGCGTTTATCTAATAAAGAAGAAAGGTTCATTAAAAAATATGTTGATGACAAAAGACGTGGAGATGATAAAAAACCATTTACTAATGAATTAGAACAAAAAATATATTCTGAATTAGTAGAGCCAAAAAGTGAAAGCGTAATGGATATTGTAATTCATGCTGACGATGCAAGTAGTAAAGGAGATATTAAATTATTTGACGAACCTATTGGGGAAATACCAAATGTTTCTAAAACAGGATTTAAAGATATTTCAGAAAAAAATAAAACATTAAAGGATAACTATGAAGCCATGTTAGACCCAAGAAATATAGGGTTACATAGATGGGAAATAAAAGTAAGAAAAGTACCAGAGGCTAGTGTTAAGGCACTTGAAATCACTCTTGATAGACCAACAATGGCTAGTGGTATCAGTTCAGAAGAACATAAAAGAAATCATAAAACACTATTAGATGAAAAATGGAATGTTTATAAACTTAATACTACTAAATATAAAGGTAGAAAGGTGTTCTTTGTTGAATACTTTGAGCATCAACCTACTTCATATAATTCTGAAATGGGTAGTAAGCCGAAAATTAGTGGATATAGTAGACCAACAAAAGATGGAAGAAGTAGAGAGTTAGAAGGTGGTGCAATATCAGATGTTAGTATTACAGGAAGAACATTTCATTCTTCAATAAAAAGACAACTAAGAAAATTAGAGAGGTATATAAATGGGTAAATTAGCATCAGAAAGCGACTATACAATGACATATCTACCAGATTATTCATCAGGTAGAGGATATTACACATCACATAGCGAAGTATCAGATTTACTTCAAGTAGGTGCATTTAGTAATTCTTCTGTACCTAGTATAGCAATGGTTGGTAAGATAATAAAAAGAGTAGAAGGTAAAATAGATAATAGCGTTAAACTTTCTTTTAGGCCAGAAATAATAAAAGATGAGGTTCATAACTTTGAAACAATGAATATGGCAGCATATCCCGTACAAAGTTGGAATGATTATTTAGGGTTTATTCAATTAAATAGTGAGTCTATTAGAAAAATAATTAAATTAGAAGTTTATCAAGGTAGTGAGTATGTAGAATTAGCATCTGCAAGTATCAAATATACTCCACCGGAATCTGCTACTAATGGAACATTTACAATTACTTTAGGAGTAGGAGATACAGGAACAGGTTATAGATTTGTATTAACTAAAGGAAATGCAAATGGTTTTTATGATACATTCGGTCAAAAAACTACTGTGTTACAAATATGTGCTGCTATTAATGAAGTATTTCCTCACAAAACAGCACAGTTTACAGGTGAAACTGCAATTAAAACTACAACAGATGCACCCGATAACGGTGGCACTACTAGAAATGTATCTGATTTCTTTTATGCTTCACCATCAAGTGATGGAAAATCAGTAACAATTACTTCTCTATTACCTTCTGATGCAGGTACTATATGTACTGTTGCAGCAACACATGGTAGTCCAACTTCTTCTACATCATTTGTTGATAATGAATCAGCAGGTAGAAAGGAAGATTATTGGGTTATAGGAGATGAAGGTAAAATCTTCTTTAGACAAAATTATCCTTATTATGAAAATCATTCTATTAGAGTTACTTATGTTAGGGGTAAGTCAAGAGTACCTGCTGAGATACATGAAGCAGCAACTAAACTAGTAGCAGCAGAAATATTGGTACATGATGATAATACTATTCTAATTGCTGAAACAGGTTCTAATATAGATTTGAAAACTAAACATGATATACTTGTTGAAGAAGCAAATAAGATAATTAAAGGCAAACAAGTTATGTTACATTTAATTGATTGAGTGATAGCATGGATGAAATTGAAAATGTTAAGGCTATGACAAGAGCAATAGATAATTATGGTAAATCAATAGCAGCAAGAGATAAATTAAGAGAAGAAGAAATGGCTGATTTTGGATTAGAAGGAGAAGCATTAGACAAATATTTAGTAATGGTTAAATTAAAAGCATCAGCAAAAAAGTTTAATGAAATAGTAGGTAAAGCATGGATGAAGTCACATTTGTAATACGATTATTAAGTGATAATTGGAGTACCGCAGCATCTTCTGACGGTAACGGTAAAAATGGTTTTGGAGATAATACACCGGGTTTGGCTAACCATAGAGTTACTCCTACCTTTGTAGATGTAAGGTCATTAGAAGCAGGTAAAGGTAGAAGGTTTGACGCAGACCAAAATGCCGTAATTGTTGTATATGAAGATAGTGCATCAATGTCTTTACCTACAATAGATTGGAGTATTAGAAATGAGGATTATACTTTCACAATACATTTAAGAGTGTTGCATCAAAAAGATTGGTCGGTGCTAACATATTCAAGGGATAGACTGCAAAGTTTATACCAAATCACCCGCTACATCTTAGAGAAGAAGGGGCTGCGACCCAAAGTTTTTGACGGAAGCGACAATTTAGAGGGTAGTGCAGAACTAATTCAATTAACAGGCAGAAGTGAGGCTAATGATAGAGGTAAGCGTTTATTAGGTTATAAGATGTCTGTTACCATGAAAAGGTTCGGAAGAACCGTTGTAAGTTAGTAAAGGTGGTTAAATGACAAGTAATGAAGTATATACAGGGGCAGGGTTATCGGCTACGTTAGTGCCGGAAATGGATTATAATATAGGAATGCAATTAGGTATTGCTTCTAATGGAACGAATAGACTTGGTTTTAGATATAAAAACACAGCAAGCGGTACAATAGATAGAACAACTATTTCATGGGGTGTTGATGCAACAGGCGGTTCAGCCCATGCTACAAATAAATTACCTGCTAATATCTATAAAGGATGTACAGCAGAAGTAAGAGTTTATAATAGTAGTAATGTATTACAAACTACAACAACATTAGTTATTAAATCTAATACAGCATATCAAATTACTTTCAATCAAGAGTTAAGTAGCACAGATACAGATATAATTGAATTGACTATACTTGGTTTTGGAACACCTTCCTTTTCACCTGCTGTTATTAGTGGAAAAAATAATTTATTATCAGATAATTGGTTAGGTTTAGTTAATACAATAACTCCACCAACAGTAGATGCTGAGATGAAACAAGTAAATCTAGCATTAGGTGGAACAAGAAACTTTGGAATACAATACAAAGGTGCGGAATCATACGGTTCTGCTTCTATTGATGTATCTTTAAATAATGGCTCATGGTTATACTATGCTTTAGGTAATATGACATTTACTGCTACACAAGATAGTAGTAATACGCTTTCTAATGCAGCAAGTAATGGTAGTGTATATTATGATAATACAAATAAAACATTCCACAGAAGAGAATCTGGAACAATAAGCCCACCTAAAACATATGGAACGGCTGATACAAGTATGTTAAAGTTAACTGCTGACAGTAAAATAGATTATACTTTTACAGAATCAGAATCGGGTAATTTACCTTCTTTTGCATTAGAAATAACTAATGAAAAAGGTAATGTTCTTGATGCTGATTATTACCAAGATGCTAATGATGAAAATATGTTTTCAAGAATATATACAGGGTGTCAAGTAAATACATTTACAATGAACTTTGAAGAAGGTCAAGAAGTAAAGGCTACTATTGATGCTGTTACTAGGAGAGCATATGATAGTTTACCGGATTATACACCAAAAAGAAAAGTAAGGACACCATCTTCATTATTTAATTATAATGCAGAAGCAGATAATTTACCATTCATGTTTTCAGATGGACATCTTGAAGCATTCGGTCAAACATTGGCTAGAGTTAAAAGTGGAAGTTTAACTATCACTAATAATATTACACCTCAAAGATTCATAGGTAATTATGATAGGTCTATTATATCTGCTCATTCAACAGGTCAAAGATTATATGATGTACAATTAAACTTACAGGTTACTGATAGAACTATTTGGGATGAGTTAAGAAAGCAAGGTGAAATATCTGCAAGTAATATAGTAATTACTTTTGATAAGAATGATACAGCAGATACAGATAAGATAACTTTAACATTAAAAGATTATATTGTGCAAACAGTAGATATACCATTCCCAGACGATAAAGGAATGCTAGATGTCGCGTTAACTCTTTCCGCGAGGACTCTACATGAATGTAAATATCACGGCAAATGGATTATTCAAGGCTAATACCCCCTTAAAATCGTTTTATGAGGTTTAAGAACATTTTAATCAGAATAGGAGGACAATTTTATGCTAAGATTCCTGAAACTTAGGGGTCTGCTAGAGGCAATACGCCACATTAAAGGCGTTTTCGGAGGAGTTAAAAGAGTTTAACTTTAATTAAATATATTCCACTAACAATCGTTTGTTTGTTAGTATTAATTGTAGGTGGAAAATAAAATGGAAAATGTAGTAAGTGATAAGAACAGACTGTTTTCAACAGTAGAAACAAAATGCCATCATCTGAAAGTAGACGAAACTTCAGGTGATATATTGAAAGTGTGGATTAAAGAACCCACATGGCTTCAAGTAGAACAAGCGTTATCTGTGGTGATGAGCCTTAACGCAGAACAAGGAAGTATGGGATTAGACCTAAATAAGATGTATAGGTTTATGGTCGAAAACTTCGTTGAAAAAACAGAACCAACATTAACATCATTAGAGTTGTTAAGGTTGTCTCCGTATGTAGGGGCGCAGTTGAAAGATATACTGCCAAATCCTTTTGATGATTTCTTAGGGGATGATACGGGAAATTAAAGGATATTCGTAGAGGTCTTAAAGGTGGTGAAATAGAACCAACTTTAGCCTCACGAATATTAATTTATACATATTCAAAGGCGTTTAGTATTAGTCCAATGGAAGCATACAATACGCCCGCACAAATAATATTAGATATGATGAAAATACATTCAGAAGTGGAACAGTTAAAAGTAGAAGAGATTTCAAAACAAACAAGTAAGTTAAGGTGATAGTATGGTAATGGGTGGGGATAATCCAATAGAGTTTACTAATGACTTAACCGTTGCTATTAATCGTTTAACTACTGCTCAAGAGAGTTGGGCTAGAAGTTTTGGTGAATTAGGTGATTCAGGTAATCAATGGTGGACTATTTTTGCTAGAGTTACTTCTGGTAGTGGTCTTTGGAAACTACAAAACAGAATTAGAGCAGTAAGCAATGTGTTTCAAGCCTTTACTGATAATAGTGATAAACAAAAAAAATCAATGATTGAAGGATTAGAAGCAAATCTAAAAATGGCTGATTCTTTAAAGAAATTAAAAATGGCGAGAAAACAAATGTTATCGGGTAATACTGATAATCCTATTTTTGATATGTTAGTAGGTCAAGGCGTTAATAAAGACAAGGCAAGAGAAGAAGTATTAGAGTATTATAAAGGAACAATGGAACAAATAGAGAAACAACAAGCAAAATCTGGTAAAAGACTCAAGAAAAAAATGGCTAAAGGGCCATCAATGAGAGAGCGTTATGATGCAATGTCTGCGTATATGTTTATACCTAAAGGTAAATATGGTATAGGGGCGGGAGAACATAAAACTAGTAAAGGAAGAAAGGCAGGTCAATTCATAATTGATGAAGTGCTTGGAAAATCTTCTCCTATGATGAATGTATTTAATAAAACTAAAGATTTTTTTGTTGATAAAGGGCCACTTGGAAGGATAAGAAAAGATGGTGGTCTTGATATGCGGTCTAAACTAAATAAAGAAAATGCTAGCGGTCTCAAGAAATTAATGACTAAAATAAAAAGTAAAAAATTAATTGGTAAACTTGGTAAGTTTAGCACATTGGCAGTAGCAGGTCTTGGTAAGTTTGCTATGTATTTCTTAATGATAGTATTAGGTATAACAATATTGGCTGCTATTATTAAGAAAGGGTGGCCTATAATGTCATCAATGTTAGGTACAGCATTTAAGTTTTTCAAATCTGCATTGGGTAACATATTAGGAATATTAGTCGGTGTATTCAAATTATTCGGAGCAATTTTTAGAGGAGATGTAATAGGTGCAATTAAAATAGTAGTCCTTGATATATTTGGGAATGTGGTATTATTAATAGGTAATGTCTTAGCAGGGTTAGTAGTTACATTAGGTTCTTTACTAGTAGGAATAGTATCTGGTCTTTGGAATGGATTAGTTACAGGTATATTCGGTGATAATACTAGGCTCAAAATAAAAGGTTATCAAACAGGTGGTATAACTAGAGGAGGATTAGCAATGGTTGGTGAAAATGGGCCAGAATTAGTATCGTTACCTGCGGGTTCAAGAGTATATTCTAATACTGATACTAGAAGAATGGGTGGAGGAAATACAATACACGTTCATGTCAATGGTAGAGTAGGTGCTTCTGATTCTGAGATAAGAGATATAGCAAATAAAGTTGCTAGAGAAATTAATTTAAGGATGAACCGTTCTGGTTCTAGTAGAATAGGTGCGTAAAATGGTTAGTTATAGAAATGATTTAGGTGCAGCAACATATGTTATGTTAGAGTTAGCAAGAAGAGGTTCTGGTGACACTAAACCCGACATATCTGGAGAAACAACAGAATCTCCACTTCATCAAAATAGAATAGGGTTATTAGTTAACTCTATATCAATATCTACCAATAAACAATCTTTAGCGTTTCCTGTACCTTTCTCAGGTGTAGTAACAGGAGAGTCAACAACATTAGCATTAGATATGGGTTTGGCTACTAAAACTATTACATTACAAGGAGTAATTAAAGACCAACAGATAGTTAAGAAAAATAAATCTGGAGAAAAAAGTGTAGTATTAACAGGATATGAAATAGCACAATTAATTCATTCATATGTAGATTCTTCTTTCTTACATGAAGACCAGAATCTAACTAAATTAATTATATTATATCCTAGTCGTGCAGATACTAATTTTGATTATCGTACAAAGGCTAATGGTGATACACATGAGAATACAGAATTACCAGATTTACCTTTAATTCCTTTCCATTGGGGTAATAGAGATTTCGACATACCTTCAATAGATGGTACTAAATTAGATTGGGGTACTACTCCTTTTCCTGATGCTTTATTATCAACAAATAATGAGATAGCAGGGGTTACAGGATTCATAAATGATTTTTCTTGTGATTGGGCGGGAGACCAAGTACCTTCAATAACATTTAGTTTAACATTCACCAATGCTTCAACAGGAGTTTCAGACTTCATTAATTCTAGTTTTTAGGTGATTAAATGCCCGGTGTATATGTAGGAGAAACAAAGTCATTAGTATTCCCTATACTTAGTGATGGCTACATAAAACAAACGTATGGTAATACTAACCCTACTAACACTTCTTTGGCTCTCAGACAAGGCCATTGGGGTATTACTAAAGGATTTACCTTAGAGATGATTATAACTCCCTATGACATTAATGGATTTGGTTCTAAAACAACAGGGTCGGGGATAACTGATTCTGAAAAAACAATTCCTAGTTTGAATACTTCTGTTACTTCTAACACTACACATTATCAATCAAATAAATATACAAGCGATAGATATGCTCACAAGATGATGTTATATTACAATAAAAACTTTGAATTATATCTTGAAAATACTACTACTATTAATATAAATCAACCTGCGGAATATAGAATAGTTGCTAAGATACATCAAGATGATACTACTAAAGTTACTTCTACTTCTGATACTGTAATCAAACCTAACAATGTATTACATGGCTATTATAGTGGTACTAATACTCAGTTATATGAAGGGATAACTACATCATTAAGACAATTAGATTCTAGTACTTCTTTGAATAGTAGTACTAGAGTAATTAGCCAGATGACAACAAACGAAACTAATTTAATTGGTGTTGGTGAAAGTATTTATGGAAATACAGGGAAACTAATAGGTACTGTTGCATCTATAAACTCTAATGATATTACTTTATCAGCAACTAATTTTACTGCTGCTAATTATACCTCAGATATATATTACTCGCAACCTAGAGAGGCATTGTATATTGATTCAACTTACAAAGTGTCTTGTTCCTTTACAGGAGACGCTTTAAAATTGTATTTGAATAACGTAGAAATAGCCTCAGAAAATGTTACTTTAACAGATGGATTTTATTTTGACCCTAGCGATACTTGGATTGGTAAGGGTAAAGTTAGAACAGAAAGCGGTGGGTCTTATACATATACAGAAAGCACAACTACTCAATTTATGGGAGAAATGTATGAGATTTGTTTACATGGTAGAAGAGAACCTAGTGCAAGAAGCAGCACGTTATCTGTTGGATATAGTGATATAGTATTCTATTATAGGTTTGGTGATAACTAATGCCTGATAATTATGTCTATGTTTTAAATAATAATAAAACACATACTGAAACATTAAATTATACCTATGCTAATAGAAAAAACGCATTTCCAGATGTTGCTTTTTCTAATACTTCTGTAAATCCTGTATTAAAAAATCCGGGTTTACCTACTAGTCCGGTAGAAAACTCGGCCAATTTCTTTGAAATAAGAAACGCACCAACTAGTTATGGTGTAACTACTGAACCAGATATTTCAGCACATGGAAAAAATAGAATAGTAAATAGAATAATACCTTCTAGTAATTCAAATGTTTTAGCAAATTATGCAACTAATAAACAACAAACTCCTTCATATAAATTAAGAGTTTATGACCCAAAGGCAAGCGTTGCAGGTCAACTATTGTCTGCTGTTGGTGGGGCTGAAAGCCTTGATTTAGAAACTAATGACTACTTTGTTTTAATTAATCCAGAAATTAAAGGGGATGATGGTGCATTATCAATTAGACCACATTTTGCTAAAATAAAACAATTAACTACTTTTGATTACTATGGTGATGGGATAGAGTTTGAGCCTAAATATCCTTCATCTATACCTAAAGGTACTAACTTTGAAATCTATCAAGGGCCAGCAAAAACAGATATAAATGTAGTAGCAGTATCTTACGGTCTCAGAGGATTAACTGATAGTACATCTGGTGTTATTAATGATAAATATGATGTAAGTAGTACAGTTAGTAGACCTACTTGGTATTTCTATGAAGATAGATTAGTAAATAAAAACCAATTAGATTACAATACTAAATACTTATTGACTACTTGTAGATGGTATAAGGATTGGGCGCAAGTAAATACAGTTATTTCTACTACTAATAGTGCTATTAATGCTTATACTGAAAACTGTGAAGTATATAATACTTATACATTTTCCGCTACTGATGTAGGAAGAAGTTTATGGGTAGGTAATAATAAAGACTTTCTTGGTATAATAACAGATGAAGATTCTGGCACTAATGAAATAACTTTAGATGCTAATAGAGTTACAGTAAATGGTGGATTAGGTACTGCTCTTGACGCATATCAAGGTAGAGACTTACACCATACGGTATTCTTAACAGAACAAGAATATGGTAATATCATTAATGATTTAGGGGCTATGAATCAAGATGCTTTATTGGTAGATAATATTAGAAATAAAGACATTGTTTTAGAAAGTGGTAATACTAAGGATTATGATACTGATGCTACATATACATTTACTCCCGATAGATGGGATAGGGCTATTAGAAATTATAAAAGAAATACATCTGATAGAACGTCAGCACATACTAGTTTTTATACTGCAAATTATGGAAAGTTTTATGGAGAATTGACAGGTGCTAAAAGACATTTATATTATAAATCTTCACATTTAAAAAATAATATTGTAGACCCTATAATGGATGCAACAGTAAATTATCCTAGAAATAAAATGAGTCAGATAGCAAGAGTAAAAGTGCTAGACTACTCAGGTATTCAGCATTTGAAACTAAAACAAAATGACAAGTTTGTTATTAGAAACTCTATACATTCTGCTACACTAGGTAAATATAAAATACCGTATACTGTCAATAGTGTTTCTTCTAGTGGAACACATAAAATTAAAATAAATAATATAACAGAAAGTTATGATGTTAGAAATGATAATTTTATAAAAGCAAACGATATAATACAAGTAAATAATAATTATTATGTAGTGGATTCTATTGCTGCCCCTACTGATATAGATAATGCAAGAGCGCAAGAAATTACTGTTAGTCTAACTAAAACCGATGGTGCATTAAAGTTTAGCAGTATATCTACTATGGAGTCTTTTAGTAATGCTGATATGTATGTTAGGTCATGGAATGGTGGACTAGTAGGAGATTTTCCAATAGATACAGAAGCAGTATATGCTAGTAATACTTTCAAACGATTAACTATTAATGGTGAAACAATAAATAAAACAAAATCTAGTTTAAATGATAATAGAGTAGTATTACTTACACCAGAATTAGTCAACCATGAAATAACAATAGACTATGGGGATTCGGTACATAATCAGATTAAATTATCATCAGACTTTACTTCTAAAAAATACTATCAAAGCACTCCTATATCTATGATGTATTATTTATCTGGTAATTATGCTATTGATGAGGAAATATTTTCTGGTAGTGTAGAGGATATAAACTCAGTAAATAAAGGTGGTATGATTAGTTTTGAAATATCTGGTAGAGATAAATTATCTAAATTGTTAGGCGATACAACAACTAAAAACTTGAATCATACTGATGATGTAATATATTCTAGTTTGATTCCTGTACTTACTGATACAATTGATGTAACAACGGCAACGACAACTTTGACTGCCACAGGAACAGAGACAAGATTAAGAATACTTGATGCTCAACACGATTTAGGAATAATACCAAAACCGTATGATGTTTTATTAGATAGTAGTGGTAATTTAGTCGGTGAAATAAGTAATGTTGGTGCGGCCTCTCAGGTTTTGGGTTCTTATAGAGATTATACTATTACTTTATCTTGTGCTAATATTACTGAAACAGAAATAAGTACGGGCAGTACAGTTAAACTTTGGCAACCTAGAACATCTAATTATCAATCATCATTTAAAGCATTGAGTAAGAATCCTCAAGCAACCTCTTCACCTACTGATTTAGACTCAACAGGTGATAAAGGTGTAGTATTTGTTGATGGTAAAAAGGTAGTATATAGTGATACTAATGCTGTAACTTATAGTGATTTGGCATATACTTCTGCTACTTTTGGTTACGGTCAAGATGGTTCTTTAGGATATGATATTTTAGATGTAGATTCAATAGGAACTAAAGACTCTAAGTTTTCATTTAGATTAGGTTTAGAAAAAGATTCTAAGACTACTTATTCTTCTATTGTTTCTCCTAGCATAACTACCGGATTCAATATAGTAGATAGTATAAAAATGGAAGGAGAATCTAGCACTATTACTCTTGCACCTACTTTTCCTATTGTGTTAGGTAGTGTTGAAACAAATACTTCTGACAGCAGGTTTTCAAGTGAAAATAATGCGTATTTGTATTTAGTTAATAGAAATATTCCTAGTGCAGGGTTTATACATAGACTAAAACATGAACATGATGCGATATATACTTCTAGCCAAATGTATAGATATTTAGATTTACAACATATTTCAGAAGGAGAGATAAAACAAACCTTTGATTCTGTATTAAATGAAGGATTAAAAACACAAAAAATTATGGGTGCTGCACCTGCTTATTGTATTAAAGCGACAGGTGCTACTAATACATTGACAGCAACTCTTACTGATTCTCCTTATTGGGGTAGTAATTATCACGATGCTAGTTATACAGGCCCAGATAAATTAACATCTACTAATGATGGTAATGGAGATGCTTTAGGTTTACCAAAAGAGTTTCCTATTAGTAGAACAGGCACAACTAGTTCAACTAAAGCATTTAATTTAAATCAAAGAGATTACAGGACTAAAAAATATGAATTATTATCAGTAGGAGATTTATTTCCAGAATCTAAACTAAGATATAATAATTTATTGAATCAATCAGATTTTTCATCTTTTGGAATATTAACAGAAGCAAATCCTCAGAAGGGTAATAATGTGTCTCATACTAATTATACGGGGAGTTCTTTTGAATTACTAAGAAAAGAAAATAGTTATGATATGAGTAAAATAGATACTGCCTCTATTGCACCAACTGCTGTCAAAAGATGGGGTATTATGAGATTAGTAGAAGCAACATTTGATTGGCATTTTAATCCTGTTGATGCTGAGTCATTAAAGGACATAACCAATCTACCTACAATTGATAATTTTTCATATCCTAGATTTAAAACTCCTGTTAATTTAGCATTTACATTTACTACAACAAGTTCATCAATTACATTTAGTGGTAATAACACATATTCATTTAAAAAGGATGATATGATATACAAACAAGATGGTACATTAGTTGCTAGATTTGATGCCGACCATAGTTTATTATCTGGTGCTAGAACTGTAAGTTCTAATATAACCATTTTTCAAACTATTAGTAGTGGAGAGGCAGGTTTTGTATCTAACGTATTACTTTGGGATATGCTTGCTGATGATGGCTTTGGTATAGATACTTTAGCACATACTAGTAAAATGAGACACATTAACGCATATCTTTTAATTAAAGAAATTGATAAAAGTTATTTAGAACACGTTCCTAGAATTGGTAATAGTGATTTATTTAACAGTCATAACATCTATTTGCCAATAATAGCAGAAGCATTTCAAGCAGGTAGTGGTGCAAATAACGATAATTTTACCAACTCACCATTCCACGAAGAAGGAGATTGGCAAATAGATTTTGATGGTTCTGGAAGTTGGCCTGATAGTAATGACTATGCAACTAAATATTGGCACTTATCAAGAGTAATCAACGCATTACAAATGCCTACATTTAGTAGTAGTAATAATAGCCCTTCTCAATATCATGCTGATAGAGGTGCGGATTTATACAGTAATTGTGTAGCAATTTTTAAACATTTTAAAGGGTCAATACAAGAATCTCAAGGAAGTAATGAAAGAAATATTTCTTTAACTTCTAGTCCATTGGCGTTAGATTCATCTAGTAATTTTACTGATAGAAGAAGTGATTTAAGTAGCACAAATCAAGGACACGACCAACAACACAGTAGGAATATGAGAATAAGTAAAATATCTGTTAGTGGTTCTTCTGGTGCAGCATTTGTAGGTACTAAAACTACAAGTAGAGAGGATAATGTAGAGACATTTACTGAACCTTTTAGTTCAGAAGAAGGGTATACAGCAGATGGAAAGGAATACAATCACAGAGATGCAGGTGTAACAACAGGAGAAATCTATCAAACACAGATGCTAATTAAACCTCAAATAAATACAGGGGGGACTGCTTCTTCTTCTATTGAAATTACAATGAATGCTACAAATAAACATAGTTGGATTCATTATGTACCTAACCTTACAGGTTATTATTTAACAAAACAAGATGGCTCATCTACATTAAAAATAATAAACCATGTAGCGACTACTGGTAGTCCTTCGGTACACACTTTAACATTAAATGCAAACTTTGATATTAATTCAATATATAGATTAATGAAAATATCTGAAACAGCATTTGAAGATACTCCCGATTTTATAGAAATAAATAAATTAATACATTCAGGATTACAGTATGATATTGTACCTACAAATATTAGAACAGGTGCTATTGATACTTCTAATACAGACAATTATGCAGAAGGTATTAAATCAATGTATATATTATTAGAAACAGATAGAGCAATTACTAACTCAAATAACTTACCTGAAAAATTAACTGTTGCCAATGCTAATGCAATGTTTAGTGATGGAGATGCAATAGATTGCTATATTACAGATGGTAAAAATACACAAAGAAAAACACTAACTGTAACTAAAACTACTGCTACTCCTTTAAGATTTGATTATGAAGGAACACTTACAGGAAATGGGGTGGTTTCTTTTGGAGAAACATTTACTATAACTACCTCAAATGCTCTTGACATAAAAGATACAGCGTATATTGGAAGTAGTTTTTCGATAGGCACAGATGCAGAAAAAGCAATTGAAGAAATATTAGAAGATAGTGGAATTGATTTAGATACATCAGAAAGAAACTTAACCTATACAGGTGCAATAGTTGCTAGTGATACAACAGGTCTTACTATTTCTTTATCAGCAGCAGTTGCTTCAATAGCAGTTGGTGATGTATTATATAATCACGAAGGTAAACTCATAGGAGAAGTTGCATCTGGAAATACATCCACTACTTTAGTATTAAAGGATGTAGATTATGATAATGAAACATCAACAGCAGATATATTTTACAAACCTAAAGCAGGTGAAGAACTTGTTAAATACAATAGAAAACCATTTATTCTAAATACAAGGTTTGCTGAAAATGATGTATTCACAGCAGTTAATTTCTTAGCAAGCAAGAAAGGATTAGAATATGTATTCAATAAAGATAAGATACTTATCAGAGATGTAGATGATTATACTACAAGAAGAAAATATTCATTAAGATATAAAGACGGACAAAATCTTTTGAGTGTAGAAAATAATACTAGTCTATTCGATGCAGCAAATAAAGTCATAGTAATAGGAGACAATGTTAAGGCGACTGCTGAAATGCCTACTACGAGAAATACAAATACTATCAAACATATTGATTCTAATATTAAGTATGCTAAAGAAGCACAAATAAAGGCAGAACAACTATTGGCATTACATAATACTCCCGCTATTAAAGTAACAATAGAAATAGAAAGAGAAGGAAATATGAAGTTAATGAAGCCGGGCGATTTAATAACATTAAACTTCCCTAATCATGGTATTCCACCAGATGATTATATTATATTTGAAATAGAAAATGCTATGGCTAATATATCTAAAATACAAGTTGGTACATTTAACAAAACAATTGCTGAAAGATTAGCAGAAATGAATATTGAAAGAGAAGGTGGTTTTGTGACTTTATTGAATAAGAATGTTTCAGTTTCTACTACTAGTCAAATGGCTTTTAGTGAAATAGGAATAGAGGAAACCTCTTTACATTACTCTATAAGTAGCGTAGTTGGAACAGATGTTGGTTGGTCTACTGTAATTGGTTGGTCTACTTTATATAATCCGGGTACTGAAACAACAACAACGGAGGAAATAAAATTATGATAACAGATGCAGGGAAGAACAAAACAGCCGATTTAATAGTAGGTGATTTCCTATACATTGCAGTAGGTGATGGCGGAGATGATACAGCAACTAGTCAAACTACATTAGACCATGAAATAGCAAGAAAAGAGGCTGATTCAAAACAAGTAATAGGTAACACAATAGTATATACTGTTACATTTACAGGTGATGAAATAACAACTAATGTAATATCAGAAATGGGAGTGTTTAATCATGCTACTACGGGCAATGGAGATATGTTAACTAGAGTTAATTTTAATAGCATTGGGCCACTAGCATCTAATGAAACAGTTAGTTTTACTTTTAGAGTGGTGATTCCTTAATGTCAGACTTTTCAGGATTCATTAGTACATTGAAATTAGACCCGTCTAATAGCGACCAATTAGAAGATGGTGTAGATGCAGTTCATTCTGGTATAATTAAAGCATTGAATACTGCTGATGCAGGTTCTTTTATAGCACATGGATTTCAAGTTAATGCTCAAGCAGATGGCACATTCGATATAACAGCAGGTGGTTATTTTAAGAAAGGAGAATATAAAACATTAGTGGCGCAACCCAATCAAAGCAGTTCAGATTTTACAGGAGCAGCAAATTATGATTGGTATGGATTTATTGTAATTAATTCAAGTGATGCAATTGCATTAAGAGGAACAAATGCTCTAGGTTCTACTGCTGCTAAAACTGCTGATTTAACAGATGGTGATATTCCAATTTGTGTAGTACAAATAGCAAAAGGTACAGGTACGGGAGTAAAAAGAAAAATACAATATGTAGGTATTAAAACGACTTCAAGAACCTTGACAGCAGGTGATGATAATAGCGGTGATTTCAGAAAGAGATTAGAAATAAAAGGTAGTGATGGAGATATATATTCCTATAACACTTCAAACGCTTATTACACAAAATTAGCATTTGCTGATGCTTCGGCTGATAGAACAATAAATGTTCCAGATGCAAGTGGAACAGTATCGCTAAGAACAGATGCAGAAATAAAAGCCTTAGTAGGTGCTATGTTTACAGGTAACACCGAAACAAGAATTGCGGCTACATATGAGTCATCTGATAATACTATTGATTTAGTAGTAAATGATATGACTGCTAATGATAATACACAAAACGTATTTACTTCTTCTTGGGTAGATGATTCAAATGACGCATTACTTAGATTAACAAAAAGCGGTGCTTCTAGTGGTACTCAAGACTTGAAAATTGTAGCGGGTTCAAATATTACAGTAACACCTAGCGGGTCAAATCTAACTATTGCAGCAGCAAATACACAACTATCTCTATTAGATGAAGATGATATGGCTACTGATAGTGCAACAGCAGCAGCGAGTCAACAATCAATAAAAGCATATGTTGACGGTCAAGTTTCGGGATTAATTGATTCTTCACCTTCTGCTCTCAATACTTTAAATGAATTAGCGGCAGCATTAGGAGATGATGCAAACTTTGCTACAACAACTTCTACTGCTTTAGGTAACAGATTAAGAATAGATGTAAACAATCAATCTTTAACTAATACACAAAAAACAAATGTATTAACTAACTTAGGAGTAACTGCTACTGTTGCAGAACTAAATTATACTGATGGTGTAACATCAGCAATTCAAACTCAAATGGATGCTAAATTGGCAACTACTACTGCTGCTTCAACATATGCACCAATAGCAAATCCTACCTTTACAGGTGAAATAGGTATTGGTTCTGTTAATGTTTCGGAAACAGAATTAGGTATTCTTGAAGGTGCTACTCTAAGCACAACAGAATTAAATGTATTAGATGGTGGTTTGTCTGCTTCTGATATTCCTAGTTTAGCAGCCTCTAAAATTACATCTGGTACTTTTGCAGATGCTAGAATTGCTAGTGCTGCAACATGGAATGCTAAACAAAGTGCTTTAACATTCGCAACAGGGTTAGTTAATTCAAGCGATACTATATCTCTAAACTTTAATGCTTTAACAGATTTAGGTACGGGTACAACAATAGGTTCAGATTTCTTAACTGTTTATGATGCTGATGCTGACACATACAAAAAGGTTAGAGTAGACCAAATGTTAGAAAAAATAACTTCTTCTCAATTAGCGGGTTCTGGAAAAGTATTTGCTACATTACCAGAAAGCGGTGCTGATGTTACAGATGCAACAAATGTAGCAGCAGCAGGGGCATTAATGGATGGTGATTTCAGCAGTAATGGTTTACTTAAAAGAACAGGTGCAGGTAGTTATAGCGTTGATACTAATACATATCTAACTAGTGTTAATACAGGTGATATTACAGATAGTGCAGTTACAATGGCTAAGATTGCTGATATTGCTAGTGGAACAATAATAGGTAGAACGGCTGCTAATACAGGGGTTGCTTCTGCTATTGCTACACCGATGATAGGACTTATTACAGCAGCAAATGCAGCAGCAGTAAAAAGCACATTATCGTTGAATAATGTAACTAATGAAAGTAAAGCAACTATGTTTACAAGTCCTACAATGTCTGCTCCTACATTTACAGGTACTATTACTGTACCGGATGGGGCTTCTGGTACTCAAAATCTAGTTACTGTT
>Ga0209232_1000089_pt1 | contig 55210 bp, 49 predicted proteins | sample ETNvirenome_2_60_FD_184066 | JGI IMG/M metagenome (GOLD analysis project Ga0209232, IMG submission 184066) | Marine viral communities from the Pacific Ocean - ETNP_2_60 (SPAdes) (version 2) | ecosystem: Environmental > Aquatic > Marine > Oceanic | place: Pacific Ocean | collected 2013-06-22 | reverse complement strand
GACGCTTTGTCGCAGCGCAACTTTCGGATGAATCAAGACCGATGCGGTTAAAAGTTCGCCGGCGTCGTCGCGCTGATCAACCGTGCCGGCGCGTCGTACGGATTACGGAAACGATGCGGCTTGCTGCTCTCGAAGTAGTAGCTATCGCCGCTCTCCAGCACGTACACCTGACCGTTCACGGTCAGCTCCAGACGGCCTTCGACCAGCATCCCGGCCTCCTCGCCCTGGTGCGAGAGCATGTCCATTCCAGTGTCGGAGCCCGGCGGATAGGTCTCGTCGAGAAAGGCGATGGCTCGTCCCGGATGCGCCTTGCCCACCAGTTTCATGCTCACCGCGCCGTCGGATATATCGATCAACTCGCCGGCCTTGTAGACCACCTGGGTGTCGCTGTCCTGCTCGAAGTCGGGGGAAAAGAACTCCACCAGCGACATGGGAATCCCACTCAGCACCTTCTTCAGCGAACTGATCGAGGGGCTGACGCTGTTCTTTTCGATCATGGAAATGGTGCTGTTGGTAACGCCGGCACGCTTGGCGAGTTCACGCTGGGACAGACCCTTGAGCTTGCGGATGGTTTGCAGTCGAACGCCAACGTCCAATACGGGAGCCCCCTTTCAAGAGCGATGCGAAGAGGGGGCTATCATGGCAATGGCGTTCAGAATTTACAACACTGGCTCCGGACGAGCCGTCGCCCGGCACGCGCGGCTCTCCCAAGGGTCAGAGGACCGGGCCGGCGAGATCTGGCATGGCAGCGACGACGGTGATCTCGACCCGCACATCCTGCGAATACATCAGGGCCTGAACCGTGGTCCGTGCCGGCGCCGTGCCCGGTGTGATCCATGCATCCCACACCTCGTTCATACCGGCGTAATCGGCGGCGATGTCCTTCAGGTGAATGGTTGCCGAAAGCAGGCGCGTCTTGCTGGTACCCGCCTCGTCCAGCAAGCGTTCGATGCTCGACAGCGTTTCGCGGGTCTGCTCGCGGATATCACCGGTCAGGTCATCGGCCAGTTGCCCGGAGAGATACACCGCGCCGTTGTGGATCACCGCTTCGCTATAGCGGGTTTCAGTGTGCAGCCGCCGGATGGGCATGTTTACGGGTCTCCTTGTGCTTGCCGTAACGGAAGATATCCAGCCCCTCGGTGCTGATCTGCGGACGCTTGGACGCCAGCAGGTCAGCGAGCACACGGCCGGAGCCGCACGCCATGGTCCAACCAAGGGTGCCATGGCCGGTATTGAGGAACAGGTTGCGATAGGGTGTCGCGCCGATGATCGGTGTGCCATCTGGCGTGGCCGGTCGCAGGCCGGTCCAGAATACCGCCTCAGACGGATCGCCGCCCTGCGGATAGAGGTCGCCCACCACCATTTCCAGAGTTTCCCGCCGGCGCGGGTTGAGCGACAGATCGTGCCCGGCGATCTCCGCCATGCCACCGACACGGATGCGCTGATCGAAGCGGGTGATGGCGACCTTGTAGGTTTCATCGAGCACGGTCGACTGCGGAGCCATCGCCGGATCGCTGATCGGCACGGTCAGCGAATAGCCCTTGAGCGGGTAGACCGGTGCACGAATGCCGAGTGGCTTGAGCATCTGCGGGCTGTAGCTGCCGAGCGCCAGCACGTAGCGATCGGCCGTCTCCAGCTTGCCGTCGATCCACACACCGGCCAGCCGGTCGCCGGCGTAGTCGAGGCGTTGAATATTCTGTTCGAAGCGGAACTCGACACCGAGCGCCACGGCCATTTCCGCCAGGCGCGAGGTGAACATCTGGCAGTCGCCGGTCTGGTCATTGGGCAGCCGCAGCGCACCGCTGAGCTTGTGCGAAACCTTCGCCAGAGCCGGCTCGACCCGTGCAATGCCGGCGCGATCGAGCAGCTCGTAGGGCACCCCGGAGCGCTGCAGCACAGCGATGTCCTTGGCGGCGGCATCAAGCTGCGCCTGGGTGCGGAACAGCTGCGTGGTGCCGAGCTGACGACCTTCATAGGCGATCCCGGTTTCCGCGCGCAGCTCATCGAGGCAGTCACGGCTGTACTCGGACAGGCGCACCATGCGCTCCTTGTTTACCGCGTAGCGGGCCGCCGTGCAGTTGCACAGCATCTGCGCCATCCACAGGTACTGGTCGACGTCACCGGTAAGCTTGATAGCCAGCGGCGCATGGCGCTGCAACAGCCACTTCATCGCCTTCAGCGGGACGCCAGGTGCCGCCCACGGCGAGGCATAGCCCGGCGAGACCTGCCCGGCATTGGCGAAGCTGGTCTCCATCGCCACCGCCGGCTGCCGGTCGACCACCACCACTTCGAAACCGGCCCGCGCCAGATAATAGGCGCTGGCAGTACCGACCACGCCGCTACCCAATACCAGTACACGCATTGCAGCCTCCCACCCGCTCGAACGGGCTTTTCCGGATCACTATTGAAACGGAGTATAAAAATGCTCAAGCAGTGTTATTCACCATATAAAAAGCTATCTTTGGCCATTATTCACGCCATCAGCGCTTTATTTGGAGGGCATATCCCTTGAGAACCCGGCATCAGACGCGCCGCGAACTGGACAAGATCGACCGCCACATCCTGCGCATCCTCCAAGCCGAAGGGCGCCTGCCCTTCACCGAGCTGGGCGAGCGCGTCGGCCTGTCGACCACGCCCTGCACCGAGCGCGTCCGGCGCCTGGAGCGCGAAGGCATCATCATGGGCTACTCGGCGCGGCTGAACCCACAGCATCTGAAGGCGGGGCTGCTGGTGTTCGTCGAGATCAGCCTGGCGTACAAGTCCGGCGACATCTTCGAGGAATTCCGCCGCGCCGTGCTCAAGCTGCCCCACGTGCTCGAATGCCACCTGGTGTCCGGCGACTTCGATTACCTGGTCAAGGCGCGGATTTCGGAGATGGCCTCCTACCGAAAATTGCTCGGCGACATCCTGCTGAAGCTGCCCCACGTGCGCGAATCGAAGAGCTATATCGTGATGGAAGAGATCAAGGAATCCCTCGACCTGCCAGTCCCGGACTAGAGCCGATGACGGCCAGTTCTGCGGCCTCGTCGGGCAGCCTGCGAGGCACCGCTGGTCATGCCCGGCTTTGCTCAGCGGCCTCGCTCCGGTCTACCCTAGGCGCATGCAGACCTCTCATGACACCTTGATGAATCACCGCGCATCCGCGCCGAACGGCGCCGTACATGCACCCTCCTACTATGCCGCAAGCGTCAATCGCGAACTGGCCTTCGAGCCGTTGCAGGGCGAGCAGCGTGCCGACGTCTGCGTCGTCGGCGGTGGGTTCTCCGGCCTCAACACGGCCATCGAACTGGCCGAGCGGGGCCTCAGCGTCATCCTGCTGGACGCGCACCGCATCGGCTGGGGCGCCAGCGGGCGCAACGGCGGACAACTGATCCGCGGCGTCGGCCATGACGTCGAGCAGTTCAGCAAAATCATCGGCGAAGAAGGCGTCGATGAACTCAAGCGCATGGGCTTCGAAGCTGTCGACATCGTCCGCCAGCGCATCGAGCGCTACGCCATCGACTGCGACCTGACCTGGGGCTATTGCGACCTGGCGACCAAGCCACGGCATCTGAAAGGCTTCGACGAGGAGTATTCCGACCTGCTGCGCCTCGGCTATCCGCACCCGCTGCAGCGCGTATCAAAGCCCAACCTAGTCACTGTGGTGGGTTCGCAGCGTTACCTCGGCGGCCTGCTGGACATGGGCTCGGGCCACCTGCACCCGCTGAATCTGGCACTCGGCGAGGCGGCGGCGGCGCAGTCGCTGGGCGTGCAGCTGTTCGAGCAGTCGGCGGTCGAGCGCATCGAGTATGGCCCCCAGGTCAAGGTGCATACCGCCCAGGGCGTGGTGCACGCGGACAATCTCGTGCTGGCCTGCAATGCCTACCTCAACGGCCTGCAACCGAAACTCGCCGGCAAGGTGCTGCCCGCTGGCAGCTACATCATCGCCACCGAGCGCCTGCCTGAACCCCTGCAGCGTGAACTGCTGCCGCAGAACATGGCGGTCTGTGACCAGCGCGTGGCACTCGATTACTTCCGTCTCAGCGCCGATGGCCGCCTGCTGTTCGGCGGCGCCTGTCACTATTCCGGTCGCGACCCGCAGGACATCGCCGCCTACATGCAGCCGAAGATGCTCGAGGTCTTTCCGCAGCTGGTCGGCATCGGCATCGACTATCAGTGGGGCGGGATGATCGGCATCGGCGCCAACCGGCTGCCGCAGATCGGTCGCCTGGCCGAACATCCCAACGTGTTCTACGCCCAGGCCTATTCCGGCCACGGGCTGAATGCCACGCACCTGGCCGGTCGCCTGCTTGCCGAAGCCATTGCCGGCCAGCAAAGCAGCGGCTTCGATCTGTTCGCCAAAGTGCCGCATCCGACCTTCCCCGGCGGACCGGCACTGCGCTCGCCACTGCTGGCGTTGGGCATGCTCTGGTATCGACTGAAGGACCGATTCTGAATTTTCGGACGAAGCGCAACGTCCAAGCATGAATGAAAGGATGCATGCCCGGAGAAACCTTGCGCACTTACCTAACGCTCCTGCTGCTACTGCTGCTGGCCGGTTGTGCCAGCCACCCCACGCCAACCGAGTCCTATTCCGTGGCACCGGACGCGTCGCCGCTTGGCCGGCGCATCCAGCAGCTCGCCACCGAGCACGCGTACGGCCACTCGGGTTTTCGCCTGCTACCGGAGAGCACCGAAGCCTTCGCCGCACGCACCGAGATGATCCGCGCGGCGCAGGTCAGCCTCGATATCCAGTACTACATTGTCCATGACGGTCTCACCACACGTGCGCTGATCGACGAAGTGCTGCAAGCCGCCGACCGCGGCGTCCGCGTGCGGCTGCTGCTGGATGACACCACCAGCCATGGCGAGGACTACCGCATCGGCACTCTGGCCGCGCACCCCAACATTCAGATCCGCGTCTTCAACCCGCTTCACCTCGGCCGCAGCAACGCCATCACCCGATCCATGGGACGCCTATTGCACCTTTCGCTGCAGCATCGGCGCATGCACAACAAGCTGATGCTGGTCGATGGCAGCCTGGCCGTCGTCGGCGGACGCAACCTCGGCGACGAGTACTTCGAGGCCGACCAGGCGATGAACTTCACCGACATTGATCTGCTTGGCGCCGGTCCGGTCGCCGAGCAGCTCGGCAAGAGTTTCGACCGCTACTGGAACAACCAGCTGAGCGTGCCTATCCAGCATTTTCTCTGGTGGCAACCGAAACCGCGTCAGCTGGACACGGCGCGCCAGCAGCTGAGCGACTATCTGCAGCAGGCCAAACAGGAAAACAGCGAGCAGTACCAGCGCCTGATGCAGTACAAGCAGCGCCCGCAATTGCAGCAGTGGCTGGACGAACTGATCTGGGCACCGGGCCGGGCGATGTGGGACGCGCCGGAAAAACTGCTTGCCGAAGGCGTACCGGCGGCATCGCTGCTGCTGACCACGCAACTTGCACCGACCATGCAGGCCGTGAGCAGCGAGCTGACACTGGTTTCGGCCTACTTCGTGCCGACCGATAGCGGCGTGGACTACCTGGCGGATCGCACTGGCGCGGGCGTGACGGTGCGCATTCTTACCAACTCTCTGGAGGCCACCGACGTGCCGGCCGTGCATGGCGGCTATGCACCCTACCGCGAGGCCATGCTGGAGCTCGGCGTGCGCCTGTTCGAACTGCGCCGGCAGCCGGAGCAGGAGGCTTCCTACAGCTTTCTCGGGGAGTCGGAATCCAGCCTGCATAGCAAGGCGGCGGTATTCGACCAGCAGAAGGTGTTCATCGGCTCGCTGAATCTCGATCCGCGCTCGGTGCTGTGGAACACCGAGGTGGGGATTCTGGTGGAAAGCCACGAACTGGCCCGCGAGGTCCACCGCCTCACGCTGGAGGGTATGTCGCCGGCACTGAGCTACGAAGTTCGCCTGGTGGAGCGCGACGGCCGCAAGCAGCTCACGTGGATCGCAGAGGATGGCGGCCGTCTGCGCACTATCGAAAAGGAGCCAGGCGGGCTGTGGCGACGCTTTAATGCCTGGTTCGCCGACGTCATCGGCCTGGAGAAGATGCTTTAGCGGCCTGTTTGGTAAGTTCGGCGCCCATGGCCCGATACCGCGTTGCTGCTCCTTGCCACAGGCCCGCTATGACTCGTCGCAGCGCCTTGCCCCGGAGCGATGTTCAGCCGAACTTGCCTCAACCAACTCACCGCACAGGCCACTAGGTTCGCAACAAGCTGCCGCACGATGTCGTCCGTTTGGCTACAAGCCGTCACAAATCATTCTTTGGGGTGATACCACTCGGCCAGCAGTCCGTTAGGCTCCAGCGTGCTGCTGCCATGCACGCATAGCTTCTATAAAAATAAAAAGGAGCATGACAATGGACCGTTCAACTCGCTTCTGGCTATTACTGATACTCGTAATGCTGCCCGGTTTTACCGAGGCGGCTCCGCCCGAAACCATCTCTGCGCTGCAGAACTTGCAGATCCACGCCAATCGCGCGACCAGCAGCCTGCTGCTCTACCGCGGCGAAGGCTTTCAGAAGGCGCACCTGTTGCGTCTGGAAGACGACATCCGCGCGCTGAATGCAGCCCTGCTCAATGTCGCCAATCCCACCAGCGCCCTGCGCGAAAGTCACCAGGCGCTTCAGGCTCGACTGCGCGAAGGCGCCGGCTTCGGCTACGAAGACGACGACATGCCCTGGGGCTGGCCGCTGGAGATGAGCAAGGCACTGCGCGACTTCCTCACCGCCGTTCGCGCTCAGCAAGGGGCGGACGCTCAGGCCGAACTGCCGGCCAAGGTTGAATACCTGGCCGTTCAATACCTCAGCCGTGCCTACATCGGCTCGTTCGAGATCGCTCGCGAACAGCCGGACACCTATCTCGGGCAGGACGAGCGTCACCTGGTGCCGGCGATCGACGCTCAGCTGGCCGAACTGGATGGCAAGCGCGATCCCGCGCTGGCCAAACTCAAGACCCGCTGGGATTTCCTCAAGGTGGCGCTGGAAGACATGAACAGCGGCAGCAACAACTTCACCACCGCCTCAGGCCGGCCCTTCGCGCCGATCATGGTCGACCGCCATGCACGCAGCCTCAGCGATCAGTGGATGGCGGCCAAGCCCTGACTCAGCCGTGGGCGGCTGAGTCGCGCAGACGCACAGGACCGACCCGCGCCTCAATGGCGAGGCGCAACGGGTCGCGCAGACCGAGCATGAATCCAAGCTCGGCAGCGACGAACAAAGGCCCGATGATCAGCCCGGTGAGATCGTCGACGAACGCCGGCTTGCGCCCCTCGAAGTAGTGCCCGATGAACTGGATGATCCAGCCGAGCACGAACAATCCCGCGCCAACGCCCAGCCACAGCGCCATCTTCGCGCCGGCCAGAACTGCGCCCAGCCATACGCAGAGCAGCAGCACGGCGCTCATCAGCAAGCCGTAACGCAGATCCAGACGGAGGTAGAAAATCGCAGCGGCGAGCGACACCAGTGCCGCCGGGCTCAGCCACAAGCCGGCCCATTCGATGCCCGGCCGCGACAGCAGGATCGCCACCGCCAGCACGATCAGCGGAATGCCGATGAAATGGGTCAGGAGGTTGCGTGGATCGCGATGATAGGCCGCGTACTGTGCCAAATGATCGGTGAAGGTCTTCATTGGTGGCATCTCCGGAAGTCGCGTCTTACCAAGCTTAGTCGGTCGCAGCGACTGGAGCGCCGCCGGACACAGGGCAATCGCGCCAACATCGGTGGCTGCCGGGCTATTGCTCGGGACGATAGCCCAGCCGCAAACCGCCCCAGTGACGCCCACCGACCATGATCGGCACGGACAGGTCGTGCATCAGCTCCCCGGTATCGCGACTGTAGGTCTGCAACAGCAGGCGGCGCTGATGGCTGCCGCAGCGACCTCCGGTGCGATCGTTGAACAGGCGCTTGCTACGGCTCTTGACCCGATCGATCTCCGGGTTTCCCACCGGCGGCTGGCTGAAGGCGCGGTTATGCGTCGGCACGTAGCCCTCCGGCGTCGTGGCGATGGCATACACCAGCGCCGAATGCTTCTGCAGCAACGGCTCCTGAATCGCCGGCAAGACCTCGTCGGCATAGTGGTCAAAGCGTGTCTGATACTTCACCGGATCGGTGTTGGCCTGCGCCCGGTAATTGCGGTCGAACAGGTCATCGAGACTGACCCGCCCGGCCTGGATATCGGCCTCGAACCGCGCGCCGATGGCCGCAGCCCCCTGGCGCGCCAGGTCGAACATGGTCTGGTGATAATCGTCGAGCTGGACCTCGGCCAGTTGCTCGCTGGCGCTTTCGGCCTGGGCCACCAGGCGTTCCGCCGCCAGCTCGAGCTGGCGGGTCTGCTCCTCGCTGTCCAGGGCATCGGTACGCAGCTGATCGAGGGCGACAAACTGTCCGGTCAGGCGCTGATGGTTGTCGGCGGTGCCGGTGGTGATCTGCTCGACCTGGCTTTCGACGCTGCCGGCCAGTTCGGCGATGCCGCTGAGCTGCTCACCGGTGGTGGCGATCTGCTCGGCTGCGGCGTCCAGCTCGTTGCCCTGGCGCTGGATATAGCTGACCACTGCTTCGCTTTGCTCGCGGATGTCGGCCACCATGCGACCGACCTCCTCGGTAGCGCTGGAGGTGCGCGCCGCCAGACTGCGTACTTCGTCGGCGACCACGGCAAAGCCGCGGCCAGCCTCACCGGCACGGGCGGCCTCGATGGCTGCGTTGAGAGCCAGCAGGTTGGTCTGGCTGGCGATGGACTGGATCACGTCGGTAATGCGGCGGATTTCCTCCGTCCGCGCCGAAAGCCCGTCAATCAGCTCGCGGCTGGCGTGGGTCTGAGCACTCAGTTGCTGCATGCGTTCGATGGCGCGCTGCAGTTCGGCTTGCCCGGTATCGCTGCGCTCGCGCACCGCTTGCGCGGCATCCAGTGTGTGGCGGGCCCGCTCGGCGCTGTCCTGCTCGGTGGCGGCGATAGCCTGGGCACCATTGGCAATTTCGCTGACAGCCTGCAGCTGCGACTTCAAGCGGATGGCCAGCTGCTCGGCGCTGAAGGCGACCTGGGCAGCAGACAGGGCGTTGTGGCAGGTACTGCGCGAGAGATTCTTGGTCAGCTCGGCGAAGCTCTGCGGCGCCACGTCGGCAGGCTGGGCGCCGCCGGCTACCACACCCCACGAGGTGAACCAGGGCCAAAGCGCCGCCACCATCAGCAGCGCACCGGTCACAAGCAGGGGCGGTGTCAGCCAGTAATGCACAAGCAGCAGACCGATGATCAGCACGGCATGGAACACGGCGGCCTTGGGGTGGCGGTTGGCGGGGCTCATGGTCGGCCTCTTGTTCTTGTCGGATCGATCCGACGTTGTACGCATACCCTCCAATAAAGAACAGTAGTGCCTTAGTAGCAACGTGCCGTCATCGGAGGCTCACCCCAGTCTTAACGGCCGCCGCCGCACAAACTGAAGCGATCCACCTCATCTCGAGTCACCGTCGGTCGTCAGCCGGCGACCGGACGATCAGGCGCGGTCAGCGGCAGGCACAACCGCACGCGCCGGCGCAGCCAGGGACTGGGGCGATAACGTGCCTCGCCGCCATAGCAACCCTGCATCGCCTCAAGGATGGCGAGAATTCGTCCCGCACCGTAATGCTCGGCAAAGCCCAGCGGCCCTTTCGGATAGCCCAGCGCCAGGGTGATTGCGCGGTCGAGTATCTGCGGGTCGGCAATGCCCTTCTGCGCGATCTCGCAACAGAGATTGACGATGCTCGCCACCACCCGCTGACTGACGAAACCGGGCGAGTCGTTGATCACCTCCACCGGCACGCCATCGTGACTCAGGGCCTGTTGCGCCTGTGCTTCGAGCGCGGGGTCGAGCGCCGGTTGGCGCATCAGTACCCGGCGCCGATCGAAGTCGGCGAACAGGTCGAAGGCGATACTGCGGGTGGCGGGCAGATCAAGCCTGGCGATCATCGTGCTGGCATCCTCGCCCAGCGGGGTGATCAGGCAGATGGCGCGCTCAGACGGCGCCTCACCGGTTTCCAGCTGGGTACCGGCCCCGCACAACAACGCCGCCAGCCGGCCACGCAGCTCGGCATCCTGACTGTCCAGCCAGAACGGGCGCTCGACGACTATCGGCCGCCATTGCGGCTCCGGCGTGCGGATCTGCTGGCCGTTCTCGTAGCGGTAGTAACCCTGTCCGGTCTTGCGTCCGAGCAACCCCGCGGCGACCCGCTGCGCCGCCTGGTAGGACGGTGTATAGCGCGGGTCCTGATAGAACTGCTGATACACCGACTCCATCACCGCATGGGAAATATCCAGCCCGGTGAGATCGAACAGCTCGAACGGCCCCATGCGAAAGCCCGGGCCGTCGCGCAGGATGCGGTCGATCTGCTCGGCATCGGCGATACCCTCGGCAAGGATGCGCTGCGCCTCGGTGCTGTAGGCGCGACCGGCGTGGTTGACCAGAAAGCCGGGAGTATCCGGCGTGATTGCCGGAAAATGCCCAGCCTCTTCGGCCAGTTTGACCAGCCGCTCGATGACCTGCGGATCGCTGCGCTCACCGCGCACCACTTCCACCAGCTTCATCAACGGCACCGGGTTGAAGAAGTGAAAACCCGCCACCCGCTCTGGATGCTGGCAGGCAGCAGCGATGCGTGTGACGGAAAGCGATGAGGTGTTGGTCGCCAGCACCGTGTCCTCGGCGAGCAAGGACTCCAGCTCGATGAACAACTCCTGCTTGGCCTCGATATTCTCGACGATCGCCTCGATCACCAGATCGCAGCCGGACAGATCGGCCAGCGCAGGCGCCGCCTGCATTCGGGCCAGCGTGGCGTCCAGCTCGGCGACGCTCAGCCGCCCCTTGGCCACGCCGCGTTCTAGCAGCTCGCGGTTGAAGCGCAGCGCCTCGCTGATCGACGCGCTGCGTGCATCGTGCAACCAGACCTGCTTGCCGGCGCTGGCGAACAACTGCGCGATCCCGCGGCCCATGGCGCCCGCGCCGACGATGCCGATACGCTCAAACATGCAAACCTCCTAACGAGCAATGCGATATTCCGCAGTGCGGAACAAGATTCCATCGAATTGACCATGAGCGTAAAGACTGCCAATCTCCAGCGCAAGTCAGCCGCCGAACCCACTCGCTCATGTCCGATCAGCCCTATCCCGCCGCCACACTGCAACAGGTCGAAAGCTCGTTGACCGGGCTCTTCCAGGACCTCGGTTGCCAGCTCAAGGAGTACGGCCCGGAGCGCGCGGTGGTCGAACTGCTGTTGTTGCCGCGCCACCTGAACAACGCCAGCAACCTGCACGGCGGCGTCACAGCGACCCTGCTGGACGTGGCGATGGGCCTCTGCGGAACCTGGGTGGAACAGCCGGAACAGCGCCGCGTGGCGACCACGCTGTCGATGAACGTCAACTTCAGCGCACCGGCACCAGTCGGCAGCCGCATCCGAGCTGTCGCAGTCTGCCGCTCCGCCGGGCACAAGGTATTCATGGCCAGCTGCGATCTGCTGGACGAAAAGGACCAGTTACTGGCCTTCGGCGAAGGCGTATACAAGCGCGGCAAACTGCGCAGCGAGCTGCCCTGAGCGATGCTTGCCCTGCTCCCGCTGGCGCTCGTCTGCGAGCTATTCGCGCTGGTAACGCGCCTGCCGCTGCTGAGCGTGGGCAGCGGTGCGCTATTGGTGCTTTTCTTCGCCTGGCACTGGCGCTCGCTGATGCCCTATCCGCGCCGGCTCGGGCTGGTCACGCTGGGGCTGTTCGCCTACTGGGCACTGCTCCGTGACCCCGACTGGCAGCAGACCCAGCGGATGCTCGGCGCCGCGGCCTACTACGGCGCGTTCATCGGCGCGCTCGGGCTTGCCCATTGCGCGGTCAAGCGGATGCCGCAGCTCGGCGAGCTGCATCGGCTCTTACTGCGGCTCCCCCGTACCAGCCTCTATCCAAGCTACCTGTTCAGCACCTTTGCGATCAGCTCGGTGCTGAGTTTCGGCATGCTCAATCTGGTCTGCGGTTCACTGGAACGTTATCTGGATCGGCAGTCGCATAGCCCGAGCCAGCGCCGCGAGGGCGCCAGGGGCGTGATGGTGACAGCCCTGCGCGGCTTCGCCCTGGTGCCCTTGCTGGCACCGACCAGCGTGGCGGTGGCGATCCTCACCCGCGAGTTGCCGGGACTGAGCTGGAGCGCCCTGCTGCCATTCGGCTTGGTCTGCGGGGCAATCCTGCTTTTGGTAGGCTGGCCGATGGAAAACCATCGTCTGCGGCAGTTGCGGGAGACCGCTGCCCCGGCAAGTGGCTCGAGCGCTACCGGGTCGGCAAAGGGGCTGCGCAACCTGCTGTACGGTAGCTTGCTCGGCATCCTGCTGATCGCGCTGCTGGCCAGCCTGACCCCACTGTCGGCGACCCAGGCCGCCATGCTGCTGGTGCCGCTCGCGGTGGTCGGGCTGCTGCTGTATCAGGGTGGATCGCCGACAACCGCCTATGCCGAAGTACGCGACACCCTGGCCGGCATGCGCAACGAAACCTTCATCTTCGCCTGCTCGGCACTGCTTGGCGGCCTCACGGCGGTGCTGATCCCGGTCGAACGACTCGCCAGCCACTTCAGCAGCACGCCGCTGGCGCTGTTCGGTCTTGGCAGTGCCGGCATGCTGGCGATCATCGCCCTGGCCCTGCTCGGTGTCGCGCCAATCATCTCCCTGAGCCTGTGCGCCGCACTGCTCGCGCAGCTGGCCGGACACGGCGTGGCGATCATGCAGCCGGCAGTGGCGCTGCTGATCGGCTTTTCGCTGGCCATGCTGCTGTCGCCCTATGGCCCCTCGGCACTGATGCTGGCGCGCCACGCGCAATTATCGCCGTGGCGCATCGCCTTCGGTTGGAACGGCCGTTTCGTGCTGTTGGTGCTCGGCCCACTGCTGCTGGTGCCGCTGCTGGCGTAGCGCTCACATCCAGCCGTATTCGGCCATCGACAGGGGCTCGCCGTCACCGACGATGAAGTGATCGAGCACCCGCACATCGATCAGCGCCAGCGCTTCTTTCAGCCTCAGGGTCAGCTGACGATCCGCCTGGCTCGGCTCGGCCACGCCCGATGGATGGTTGTGCGTGAGGATGACCGCCGCCGCATTCTGCGCAAGGGCACGTTTAACCACTTGCCGCGGGTAGACGCTGGCGCCATCGATGGTGCCGTGGAACAGCACCTCGAAGGCCAGCACGCGATGCTTGGAATCGAGGAACAGACAGCCGAACAGCTCGTGCGGCTCGTGGCGCAGGCGGGCCTTGAGGTAATCTCGCACCGCCTGCGGCGACTCCAGTGCCGAATCGCGGCGCAGCCGCTCGGCCAGATGCCGGCGGGCCATCTCCAGCACCGCCTGCAGCTGGGCAAATTTCGCCGGCCCCAGGCCAAGATGCGCGCTGAACTGATCGAGCTCCGCCTCCAGCAATGCGCGCAGGCTGCCGAACTCGGCGAGCAGGTGCCGGGCCAGATCCACCGCGCTTTTGCCGGCGACCCCGGTGCGCAGGAATATCGCCAGCAATTCGGCGTCGGAAAGCGCAGCAGCGCCCTGTTCGAGTAGCTTTTCCCGCGGCCGCTCCGCCGCCGGCCAGTCACGTATGCTCATGTCTTCTCCCTGTCGAGCAAGCCCACTTTTCCGCTGTGGGCGCTGTGCTATCTTAGCCCGTCATTTTTCCGGGGTATCGGGCGTGTTCTGACCTGGTTCTCACTCCGGAGAGTCCCTACGAGATAACAAGGCAGGCCTATGCAGCGGCTGTATCGTAAACGCATCGTCCTGGGCGTCGGCGGCGGTATCGCCGCTTACAAGAGCGCCGAACTGGTCCGTCGCCTGCGCGACCACGGTGCCGAAGTCCGGGTTGTTATGACCCAGGGCGGACGTGAATTCATCACGCCTCTTACCCTGCAGGCGCTCTCCGGCCACCCGGTCCATCTGGACCTGCTCGACCCCGCCGCCGAAGCAGCGATGGGCCACATCGAACTGGCGCGCTGGGCCGATCTGGTGTTGATCGCGCCGGCCACCGCCGACCTCATGGCACGCCTGGCCCAAGGCGTCGCCAATGATCTACTGACCACCGTGGTGCTGGCGACCAATGCCCCGGTCGCCCTGGCGCCGGCCATGAACCAGGCCATGTGGGCCGACCCCGCCACACAGGCCAATCGCGAATTGCTGTTGAAACGTGGCATTCGTCTGTTCGGCCCCGGCTCCGGCAGCCAGGCCTGCGGCGACGTCGGCATGGGCCGCATGCTTGAGGCCGACGAACTCGCCCAGGCCGCCGCGGACTGCTTCGCAACCGGCCTGCTGACGGGCAAGCACCTGCTGATCACTGCAGGTCCGACCCAGGAAAACATCGACCCGGTTCGCTACATCACCAACCACAGCTCCGGCAAGATGGGCTTCGCTCTGGCCGAGGCGGCCGCCGAGGCCGGTGCGCGAGTGACGCTGGTGACCGGCCCGGTGTTCCTCCCGACGCCCGATCGCGTGCAGCGCATCGACGTGGTCAGCGCCCGCGACATGCTCGCCGCGTGCGAAGCGGCGATGCCCTGCGACATTCTCGTTGCCGCAGCGGCGGTAGCCGACTACCGCCCGGAAGTGGTGGCACCACACAAACTGAAGAAAGACCCCACGACCGGCGACGGCCTGCTGCTGCAGATGGTGCGCAACCCGGACATTCTCGCCACGCTGGCCAGCCGCACGGACCGCCCGTTCTGCGTCGGTTTCGCCGCAGAAACCGAGAATCTGCTGGAGTACGCCACGCGCAAGCTGCGCGACAAAAATCTCGATCTGATCGTCGCCAATGACGTGGCCAACCCCAGCATCGGCTTCAACAGCGAAGACAACGCCGTCAGCGTGATCGACCGCCAGCAACATGAAACCCGTTTCGGCCAGGCCAGCAAGGGACATATCGCCCGCGCGCTGGTGGCCTTCATTGCCGACCGCTACAAAGAGTCCTGACATGCACGCACTCCAAGCCAAGATTCTCGACCCTCGCCTCGGCCAGGACTTCCCCCTTCCCGAATATGCGACACCCGGCTCTGCCGGCCTCGACCTGCGCGCCATGCTGCAGAGCGACACGGTGCTCGAGCCGGGCCAGACGCTGCTGATTCCCACCGGCATTGCCATCCACATCGGCGACCCGGGACTTGCGGCGCTGATCCTGCCGCGTTCGGGCCTGGGCCATAAGCACGGCATCGTGCTCGGCAACCTGGTCGGGCTGATCGACTCGGACTACCAGGGCGAGCTGATGGTGTCCTGCTGGAACCGCGGCCAGAGCGCCTTCACCATCGCCGTCGGCGAGCGTATTGCGCAGCTGATGCTGGTACCGGTGGTACAGGCCCGCTTCGAACTGGTCGACAGTTTCGACAGCAGCGACCGCGGCGCTGGCGGCTTCGGGCACTCCGGCAGCCACTGAGTCACCGCGCACCGCTTACCTTTCAGGATGATTCGAGGAGCTTCATGGCACTCTTCAAGCGCACCGCCAAGGATTCAGGCGTTCTGAACCCGACCGACACCCGCAGCAAGCGCGGCGGTTTCACCCTCAAGCCATTGCTCGGTGGCCTCGCAGCCAGCCTGATCGGGCTCGGCGCCGCCGCCGCGCTGATCTGGCTCGGTCAGCAGGGCGCTCAGCAGCAGCAACAGACTCAACTCGCCGAGGCCTGGAGCCAGAGCCAGGCAAGCGCATTGCAGCAGGCGCTGCGGCGGCTGCGTGCCGATACCCAGACAGCGGTGGAGCAGCAACGCCTGGTGGACGTCGTCCGTGCTGACACCGAGCTCAGACGCGAAGCCGAACAGCGCCTGCTGGAGTTGCCCGGCGTGGTCGACGCGCACCTCAATCCACGCGGCAGGGTGGTGCCGGCAACCAGCCGCCCGGGCCCGCTGAACTTCGCTGCGCTCGATCTGCTACAGCGGGTCGAAGCAGGCCAGTCGGCCGCTCCGGAAGCCTACAAGGTCGACAACCGCTGGCTGCTCTACAGTGCGATTCCGCTGCGCGCCGAGGGTGAGCAGGCGATTCGCGGCACGCTGCTGCTTGTCAGCGATCTCCAGCACCTGTTCGCGACACTCCCGGCGCTGCCCGACGAAGCCGGCCAGCTGCGGCTGACCCAGCAGTTCTCCGGCGCCCCCGAACAGGTGCTGCTGCAGCGCGGCACCGCGGCCGACAATGCTTCGGCACTGACCCTCGCCAGTGGCAACGCCAACTGGAAGCTGGCCTACCTGCCCGGTGCCATCGATCAGCTGACCCTCATGCCGCTGCTCCTGCTCGCGGCCGCCCTGGTGGCGATTGCCGGCATGCTGATCGGTCTGCAGCTGGTGCTCGGCGGCCAGCAGCGCAGGCTGCGCGAAGACGTGTTGCAGATGAGCCGCCTGCTACAGGAACTCTCCACCGGCAAGACCATCCAAATACCGGCCTTGAGCCTGCCGGTCCTCGACGCACTGGCCAGGAACATGGCCCGACTGCCTGTCCGCCAAGCTGGACCGGCTCCGACTCAGGCACCCGCCGCGGCTCCAGCCGTTCGGCCCGCCAAACCTACCGAGTACGTCGATCCGCGCTTGCCGGACACCGATATTCTCGACATCGATATTCTCGACGAGGACCAGGACATCTTCGGCCTCGACACCAAGGAGCGAGAACCCGCAATGAGCAGTGCCAAAGCCCCGAATTTGCCCGCCAGTATCTTCCGCGCCTACGACATCCGTGGCGTTGTCGGCGACAGCCTGACTACCGAGACCGCCTACTGGGTCGGCCGCGCCATCGGGTCCGAGAGCCTCGCCAAGGGTGAACCCAACGTTTCGGTTGGCCGCGACGGGCGCCTGTCCGGTCCCGAACTGGTCCAGCATCTCATTCAAGGTCTGCTCGACAGCGGCTGCGACGTCAGCGATATCGGCATGGTGCCGACGCCGGTGCTCTATTACGCCGCCAACATTCTCGCCGGCAAGTCCGGCGTGATGCTCACCGGCAGCCACAATCCGCCGGACTACAACGGCTTCAAGATCGTCATCGCCGGCGACACCCTGGCCAACGAACAGATCCAGACCCTGCGCAAGCGCATCGAGACCAACGACCTGTCCAGCGGCGTGGGCAAGGTCGAGCAGGTCGATGTACTGGAACGCTACTTCGAGCAGATTCGCAATGACATCGCCATGGCCAAGCCGATGAAGGTGGTGGTCGACTGCGGCAACGGCGTCGCCGGCGTCATCGCCCCGCGCATGATCGAAGCACTGGGCTGCACCGTGGTCCCGCTGTACTGCGAGGTCGACGGCAACTTCCCCAACCACCACCCGGATCCGGGCAAGCCCGAGAACCTGGTCGACCTGATCGCCAAGGTGAAGTCGGAGAAGGCCGATCTCGGTCTGGCTTTCGACGGCGACGGCGACCGCGTCGGCGTGGTGACCAATGTCGGCACCATGATCTATGCCGACCGCCTGCTGATGCTGTTCGCCAAGGATGTGGTATCGCGCAATCCCGGCGCCGACATCATCTTCGACGTCAAATGCACCCGTCGCCTCACTCCGCTGATCAGCAGTTACGGCGGCCGGCCGGTGATGTGGAAGACCGGCCATTCGCTGATCAAGAAGAAGATGAAGGAGTCCGGCGCGCTGCTCGCTGGCGAAATGAGCGGGCACATCTTCTTCAAGGAACGCTGGTTCGGCTTCGACGACGGCATCTACAGCGCCGCGCGCCTGCTGGAAATCCTCAGCCAGGACAAGCGTGACGCCGAGCAGGTGTTCGCCGCATTCCCCTGCGATATCTCGACACCGGAGATCAACATCACGGTGACAGAGGAAAGCAAATTCACCATCATGGACGCCCTGCAACGTGACGCTCAGTGGGGCGAAGCCAACCTGATCACCCTCGACGGTGTACGGGTCGACTATCCCAAGGGCTGGGGCCTGATCCGCGCCTCGAACACCACACCGGTTCTGGTGCTGCGCTTCGAGGCCGACAGCGAGGAAGAACTCAGCCGCATTCAGGACGTTTTCCGCGCACAGCTGCTCAACGTTGCACCCGATCTCAAACTGCCGTTCTGATTTGCGGAGCCCTGCATGACCCTCAGCCGTGAAGCTGCCACCCAATTCGCCAAGGTACTTTCCGAGGCGCTGCCCTACATCCGCCGGTTCGTCGGCAAGACGCTGGTCATCAAGTACGGCGGCAACGCGATGGAAAGCGAGGAGCTGAAAACCGGCTTCGCGCGCGACATCGTGCTGATGAAGGCGGTCGGCATCAATCCGGTGGTGGTGCACGGTGGCGGTCCGCAGATCGGCGACCTGCTCAAGCGGCTGAACATCGAAAGCCACTTCATCGACGGCATGCGGGTCACCGATAGCCAGACCATGGACGTGGTGGAGATGGTTCTCGGCGGGCAGGTAAACAAGAGCATCGTCAGCCTGATCAACCAGCATGGCGGCAGCGCCATTGGCCTGACCGGCAAGGACGCCGGCCTGATCCGCGCCAAGAAGCTCAAGGCGACCCGCCAGACACCGGAGATGACCAAGCCGGAAATCATCGACATTGGCCATGTCGGCGAAGTCACCGGCGTCAATGCCGAGCTGCTGGAAATGCTGGTGCAGGGCAACTTCATCCCAGTAATCGCGCCGATTGGCGTGGGCGAGAACGGTGAGTCCTACAATATCAACGCCGACCTGGTCGCCGGTAAGGTGGCCGAGGCGCTGAAGGCCGAGAAGCTCATGCTGCTGACCAACATTGCCGGCCTGATGGACAAGCAGGGCAGCGTGCTGACCGGCCTGTCCACGGCCCAGGTCGACGCACTGATCGCCGACGGCACCATCTACGGCGGCATGCTGCCGAAGATCCGCTGCGCGCTGGAAGCGGTGCAAGGTGGTGTCAACAGCGCCCACATCATCGACGGTCGCGTGCCCAACGCGGTGTTGCTGGAGATCTTCACCGATGTCGGCGTCGGCACACTGATCACCAACAGCCAGGGTTGAAGCAGACGCAAAAGAAAAGGGAGCCTAGGCTCCCTTTTTTCATGCCGTGCCGTCGGCCGATCAGAGATCGATACGGAACGACTCGAGCATCGCCGGGATGCCCGGGAACATGCCGATACCCAGCATCACGGTGCAGAGCACAATGAAGACGATCGTCGGGATGACCCAACGATGCAGGTGGCTCAGGGACTGACCACGCTCCTTGTCACCGATCAGCCCGAGATTGTCGAGCAGCACCGTCAGCGACCAGCCGAACACCGGATTAACCAGCGCCGAGGAAAAGATCACGATGGCCGCCGACTGCGAGGTCTTGCCTTCACGGGTCATCTGCATACCGGCTTCCAGCAGCGGCAGGAACACGCCGACCATCAGCGCCACGCTCAGTACCGGCGGCCAGATCGCCAGATCCATCGGGTAACCCCAAAGCGCCGCAACCACACAGAGCAGGCCGGTGAGCAATGCACCGGCGGGAATCGGGCGCTTGGCGATGGCGGCCGGCACCATGAAGGTGCCCCAGGATGAGGCCAGGTTACCGCCACCCAGCGACGTCCCGACGATCTGTCGTGCCGCCGCAACGCACATGGTGTCATCGATGTTCATCAGCACCTTCTTCGCCTTCGGCGGATAGTTCAGCTGCTGGAACACACGATGTCCAAGGAAGTCCGGCGACCACATGGCTACCGCCAGCACGGCAAATGGCGCGACAGCAATGAAGTGATGCAGCTCGGGCAGACCGATCTGCCAGCCGGTAGTCTCGCCCCACCAGTACATCGGATTCAGGTTGGGCACACCCGGCTCGGTGGTGAACTCGAACGGAGCGCCCAATGCAAACGCGATCACGGCCGCCAGCGCCGAACCCAGCGGTATCGCCAGCCAGCGCATGCGGATATGTTCTAGATAGGCGTACATCACGATGGTGGCGAACACCACGATAAACGCGATGTAACCCATGTCGAAGCTGTCGGCCCAACCGAACAGCTTCTTGATCTGCGAGGTAATGCCGATGAAACCCAGATACAGCAGCAATCCGCCACAAACACCATCACTAGTGAGACGCGCCAACAGACTGCCGCCCTTGAAGACACCCAGGGTGAAACCGAGCACACCCACCATGATCCCCAGCGCCATTGGATGCCCGCCCGATGCGACGATCAGGGGAATCAACGGAATCAGCGGGCCATGGGTCCCGGCCAGGTTGGCCGTGGGATTGAGGAAACCGGAGAACACCACGACAAACAGCAGTGCTGCGATCAGCATCTCGTAGCGCGCGTTCTCGATCACGAACTCGTTGGAAAGCCCCATCGGGCCGGCGAAAGCCGCAACAACAGCCGCCACCATGACGATCTTGCCGATGGTCGCCGCCATGGCCGGCACCCAATCTTCGTACTCGAAACGGTAGTCACGAAACGGCAGGTTTATTCCCCAGCGCTTCGGCGCCATGATCTCCAGTTCGTGCTCGAGGTATTCAGAGCGAGTCGCAAAATTTCCCTTCGGCTTGTGAAGCTCCCGATAACTGCGTAGGTCCCTACCATTCATGCTAGTCAGCCATACCGAAAAATTTGCGCCACGGTACAGACTGACCCCAAGCAACTCATCACGACCTTGAAACTATTGAGCTAGAGCGGTCTTTTGTGATAGCAAGCAAGCTACTCATCGAGCTATTGGCATAGCAAATAGCCACGCCAAGTATTTTGAAACAAGGGAACCGGTATCAGCGTTTTACTGCTTTTGCCCTAGGAGTTCGGCAATCCGCTGGCGATCACTGGCAAAGCTGACTTCCGCATCAGCGCGCGCCTTTTCGAAACGCTTGAGGTCGCGCAGCAGACTCTGCTCTTCCTTTTCAAGGTTCTCGATCTGCGCCAACAGGTTGCCTGGAACCTTGCGGCCGGCGCGCTCATGGTTCGCCGCCTGCTTGCGCAAGCTCGCATGCTGGTTGCGTATCGACTGCAGGTTGCCGCGGGCCAAGCCCATCACGCTATCGAGCTCGGAAAGCTTGCGCGTTTCGGCCCGTTCCACATCCTCGACACTGGCATACAGACGCAGCAGCTGCGCATCCGATGCAGCGCGGGCCTTCTGTGCCTGCAACCGGGCAAATTCCTCCGCGGTCGGTGCCGGCGGCACCTCGCGGACCACTCGCCCCTGCTCGTTGAGCACCTGATATCCACGCGAAATGTGTTGCGGCGGCACGCCATGGCGATCGAGTACGACCACGCCGCGGTCGTCCACGTAGCGATACAGCTCGGCAGCCGAGGCCAATACCGGACATATGACTCCCAGCAGGAGCAACGTGCGAGCGGCTACCGATTTACGCATGGCGCATTACCTACCCTGGGTCAGATTCCGTACTGCTCGCGATAAGCCTGTACCGCGGGCAGGTGCTGTTTCAGCTGAGCGTCGTCGGCGAGATATTCCAGCACTTGCTCCAGGGACACAATACTGATTACCGGCATTCGATAATCACGTTCAACTTCTTGAATCGCCGACAGCTCGCCCTGCCCTCTTTCCTGTCGATTCAAGGCGATGAGTACGCCGGCGGCCTCGGCTTTCTGCGCCTGGATGATCTGCATCACTTCGCGGATCGCGGTGCCGGCGGTGATCACGTCATCGACGATCAGCACACGCCCCGCCAGCGGTGCACCGACCAGCGTGCCACCCTCGCCATGATCCTTGGCTTCCTTGCGGTTGAAGCACCAAGGCAGGTCGCGCTGATGCTGCTCGGCCAGCGCGATGGCGGTGGCTGCGCCGAGCGGGATGCCCTTGTAGGCCGGGCCGAAGATGACGTCGAAATCCAGGCCGCTCTCGGTCACCGCCGAGGCGTAGAACCGCCCGAGCTGTGCCAACGCGCTGCCGCTGTTGAACAACCCCGCATTGAAAAAATAGGGGCTGATGCGTCCCGACTTGAGAGTGAACTCACCGAAACGCAGAACACCGCGTTCGATGGCGAAGCGAATGAACTCGCGCTGGTACGCCTGCATGAAGAAATTTCCCGGAAAACCACTGTTTTAGCTAATTGCGAAGAGCTTGGGTTATCATACACGCACGTGTTTTTAGGGGCCATTTATGCGGATCATCAGCGTCAACGTGAATGGCATTCAAGCGGCGGCACAGCGGGGATTGCTCAGCTGGCTGCAAGCGCAGAATGCCGATGTCATCTGCCTGCAAGATACCCGCGCCTCTGCCTTGGAACTCGACGATCCGGCCTATCAGCTGGACGGTTACTTTCTCTATGCCTGCGATGCCGAGATTCCGGAGCAGGGAGGCGTGGCGCTCTATTCCAGGCTGCAGCCGAAGGCCGTCATCACCGGACTGGGCTTCGAGACGGCGGATCGCTACGGGCGTTACCTGCAGGCGGATTTCGACAAGGTCAGCATCGCTAGCCTGTTGGTGCCGTCCGGCCACGGCGGCGATGCTAACCTGAACCACAAACTCAAGTTCATGGACGACTTCGCCCACTACCTGGACAAGCAGCGCCGCAAGCGCCGCGAGTACATCTATTGTGGCTCACTGTATGTCGCCCACCAGAAGCTGGACGTGAAGAACTGGCGCGATTGTCAGCAGGACCCAGGGTTTCTGGCGCCCGAGCGCGCCTGGCTGGACGAGATTTTCGGCAATATGGGCTATATCGACGCCCTGCGCGAAGTCAATCGCGAAGGCGATCTGTTCAGCTGGTGGCCGGACACCGAGCAGGCCGAAATGCTCAACCTCGGCTGGCGTTTCGACTACCAGATCCTGACATCCGGTCTACGCCGCTTCGTGCGCACTGCTCGCCTGCCACGGCAGCCACGCTTCTCCCAGCACGCGCCGCTGATCGTTGACTACGACTGGACGCTGAGCCTCTGAGGCTCAGCGGTTTGCCCTACTTGACCAGCCGCCAGCAGAACGGATAGCGGTAGGGCTTGCCCTCGTTGGCACGGATGCCGGCGATCACCACCAGCACCAGCGCCACTACGCTCACCAGCACCATCAGCGGAAAGCCGATGAGGATCCAGGCCAGCAAGCCGCAGATCATCATCACGATGCTGAAGGTAAGCTGGAAATTCAGCGCTTCCTTGCCCTGCTGATCGACGAAGGGATCCATGTCCTTCTTCAGCTGCCAGACGATCAGCGGACCAATCACGTTGCCGATCATCGGCGCCAGAAACCAGAAAAACGACGAGTAGTGGCAGAACATCGCCCACTGACGTGCTTCGCGGTTGGGCAGCGGCACGAGATCCTGATCGGTCATTTCGCGTTACCTCTCGCTCAGTCAGCCAGCGCGGCGCGCTGCAACTCGAACAACTGTCGCACGCCGTCCTGAGCCAGGGCCAGCATGGCATTGAGCTCAGCAGGCTGGAACGGCGCGCCTTCGGCAGTTCCTTGTACCTCGATGAAACCACCGGCGTCGGTCATCACCACATTCAGATCGGTTTCGGCCGCCGAGTCCTCCAGGTAATCCAGATCCAGCACCGGTTCGCCCTGATAGATACCGACCGATACCGCTGCAATCATCTGCTTGACCGGATCGCCCGCCTTCAGACCGCCACGCTTCTTTAGCACCTTGAGCGCATCGATCACCGCCACCATGGCACCGGTGATCGACGCCGTGCGCGTACCGCCGTCGGCCTGGATCACATCGCAGTCGATGAACAGCGTGTTCTCACCGAGCTTGCTCATGTCGAGCGCCGCACGCAACGAACGACCGATCAGGCGCTGGATTTCCAGAGTGCGTCCACCCTGCTTGCCGCGCGAGGCTTCACGCTGGTTACGCTCACCCGTAGCGCGCGGCAGCATGCCGTACTCGGCGGTCAGCCAACCCTGCCCCTGCCCTTTCAGGAAACGCGGGACGCCGGACTCGATGCTGACCGTGCAGATCACCTTGGTGTCGCCGAACTCCACCAGCACCGAGCCCTCGGCATGCTTGGTGTAGTTGCGGGTGATGCGGATCGAGCGCAGCTGATCGGCGGCACGGCCACTGGGTCGCTTCATGTATAAGTCCTGCTAGATAGGAAATTGACCGGCATTATAGAGCCCATTGGCGCGGAAAAGGGTCGCGGCCGTCCGGCCATCGCTGCCGCGACACCCTGTTTTCCTTTACAATCCTTCGCCTTTCGCAGCCCGCAATCGAGAGGTATCCCCGATGGTCCACAGCATGACGGCCTTTGCCCGCAGCGAGCAGGCCGGCACCCATGGCACCCTCAGTTGGGAAATCCGCTCGGTCAATCATCGCTATCTCGAGCCGCACCTGCGCCTGCCGGACGCCTTCCGCGACCTCGAAGGCGCGGTTCGCGATGCCCTGCGCAAAGGCATCTCGCGCGGCAAGGTGGAATGCACTTTGCGCTTCGCCGAGGAAAACAACCGCACCGCCCTGCAGGTCGACCGCGAGCGCGCCAGCCAGTTGATCGCCGCCGCCGAAAGCGTTGCCGCACTGATCAGCCAACCCGCACCGATTGACCCGCTGCAGGTACTTGGCTGGCCGGGCGTACTGGTCGGCGACGCAGTCGACCCACAGGCACTCAACCAGAGCGCCCTGCAGCTCTTCCACAGTGCGCTCGAGCAGCTCAAGGAAGGCCGCCGGCGTGAGGGCGACGAACTGGCCAAGCTGCTCAACGAGCGTCTGGACAGCATCCTCGAAGAAGTTGCCACGCTGCGCGAACAGGTGCCGCAGATGCTCGCAGCCCAGCGCCAGAAGGTGCTCGACCGCTTCAGCGAAATGCAGGCAGAGCTCGACCCACAGCGCCTCGAACAGGAAATGGTCCTGCTGGCACAGAAGAGTGACGTTGCCGAAGAATTGGACCGCCTGAACACCCATGTGACCGAAGTGCGACGCGTACTCAAGACCGGCGGCGCGGCCGGACGCCGGCTCGACTTCCTCATGCAGGAACTCAATCGCGAAGCCAACACCCTCGGCTCGAAAGCGTTCGACCCGCGCAGCACTCAGGCCGCGGTCAATCTCAAGGTATTGATCGAGCAGATGCGCGAGCAGGTGCAAAACCTCGAATAATCATCAGCCACCACAACGGCTGGTCTATTTTTGTCCCACAGCATTAACAGCGCTTTTCAGGAACCCGTCATGTCCGCCACCACCGGTACGCTTTATATCGTTTCCGCGCCTTCCGGGGCCGGCAAGACCAGCCTGGTCAAGGCGCTGGTCGATGCACAACCGCAGGTGCGGGTGTCGGTTTCCCATACCACCCGTACCATGCGGCCGGGCGAGGTCGACGGCGTCAACTATCACTTCGTCAGCCGCGAGGATTTTCTCGCGCGACTGGAGCGCAACGAGTTTCTCGAGCATGCCGAAGTGTTCGGCAACCTGTACGGCACCTCCCAGCGCTGGTTGGAAGACACCCTGGCCGAAGGCTTCGACCTGATCCTGGAGATCGACTGGCAAGGCGCGCAGCAGGTGCGCCGCCTGATGCCCCAGGCCAAATCGATCTTCATCCTGCCGCCGACACAGGAAGCACTGCGCCAACGCCTCAACAACCGCGGCCAGGACAGTGACGAGATCATCGACAAGCGCATGCGCGAAGCGGTCAGCGAAATGAGCCACTACGTCGAATACGACTACCTGGTGATCAACGACGACTTCGCCCACGCCCTGATCGACCTGCAGTCGATCTTCCGCTCCAACCAACTGATACAGAAGACCCAGCAACAGCGCCACGCCCGCCTTCTTGGCGAATTGCTCGCGCAGGTCGGTTGACGCACAGCCCGCAGAAACAGCGCTTCCATTAAGGCTGGTGATTTTTTAGACTACTCCGTCCGCTCGCCCATTCGGGCACGCTCTACCGCTATTGATGAGGAACACCATGGCCCGCGTTACCGTTGAAGATTGCCTGGACAACGTCGATAACCGCTTCGAGCTGGTCATGCTCGCTACCAAGCGCTCGCGCCAGCTGGCCACCGGTGGCAAGGAGCCCAAGGTCGCATGGGAAAATGACAAGCCGACCGTCGTCGCCCTGCGCGAGATCGCTTCCGGCCTGGTCGACTACGATGTCATTGCACAAGACGAGATCGTTGACGACGAGCCTCTCTTCACCCAGTACGAGGAAGAGCCGAACGAGGCCATCTGAATAAATGCCAGGTCGAAGTCGAACCGATAACATCGAAGCCCGCTGGCAAGGAGCACTGTCTTGCCAGCCATAGACGCGCTTGCGGATCGCCTATCGACCTACCTCGGCCCGGATCAGGTCAATCTGGTCCGTCGTGCCTATTTTTACGCCGAGCAGGCCCACGACGGTCAACGCCGGCGCAGCGGTGAAGCCTACGTCACCCATCCTCTCGCGGTAGCCAACATCCTCGCCGACATGCACATGGACCATCAGAGCCTGATGGCCGCGATGCTGCATGACGTCATCGAGGACACCGGCATTCCCAAGGAAGCGCTGGTCGCGCAGTTCGGCGAAACCGTTGCAGAACTGGTCGACGGGGTCAGCAAGCTGACCCAGATGAACTTCGAGACCAAGGCCGAAGCGCAGGCCGAAAACTTCCAGAAGATGGCCATGGCGATGGCCCGCGACATCCGCGTGATTCTGGTCAAGCTCGCCGACCGCCTGCACAACATGCGCACGCTGGAAGTACTGGCCGGCGAAAAGCGCCGCCGCATCGCCAAGGAAACCCTGGAGATCTACGCACCCATCGCCAACCGGCTGGGCATGCACACCATGCGCGTGGAGTTCGAGGATCTGGGCTTCAAGGCCATGCACCCGATGCGCTCGGAGCGCATCCGCGCCGCCGTACGCCGCGCCCGGGGCAACCGCAATGAGATCGTCGACAAGATCGAACAGTCGCTGATTCACTGCCTCGAACGCGAAGGGCTGGAAGGCGACGTACTGGGCCGCGAGAAGCACCTGTACAGCATTTATAAGAAGATGCGCGGCAAGCGCAAGGCGTTCCACGAGATCATGGACGTCTACGCCTTCCGCATCGTGGTGGACAAGGTCGACACCTGCTACCGCGTGCTCGGTGCGGTGCACAGCCTGTACAAGCCGCTGCCGGGCCGTTTCAAGGACTACATCGCGATTCCCAAGGCCAACGGCTACCAGTCGCTGCACACCACCCTGTTCGGCATGCACGGCGTGCCCATCGAGATCCAGATTCGCACCCGCGAGATGGAAGAGATGGCCAACAACGGCATCGCCGCGCACTGGCTGTACAAGTCCCCCGAGGACGAAGTGCCCAAGGGCACCCACGCCCGCGCCCGCCAGTGGGTCAAGGGTGTACTGGAACTGCAGCAGCGCGCCGGCAACTCGCTGGAATTCATCGAGAGCGTGAAGATCGACCTGTTCCCCGACGAGGTCTACGTCTTCACCCCCAAGGGCCGCATCATGGAGATGCCCAAGGGTTCCACCGCCGTCGACTTCGCCTACGCGGTGCACACCGACGTCGGCAACACCTGCATCGCCTGCCGCGTCAACCGTCGCCTGGCGCCGCTGTCGCAACCACTGGAGAGTGGCTCGACGGTGGAGATCGTCACCGCACCAGGTGCGCGGCCGAATCCGGCCTGGCTGAATTTTGTCGTCACCGGCAAGGCACGCACGCATATCCGCCATGCGCTCAAACTGCAGCGTCGTTCGGAGTCGATCAACCTCGGCGAGCGCCTGCTGAGCAAGGCGCTCAGCGGCTTCGAGACCAGCCTGGACAAGATCAGCGCCGAGCGCATCCAGCAGGTACTGACCGAATACCACATGGAGTACGTCGAGGATCTGCTGGAGGATATCGGCCTGGGCAACCGCATGGCCTATGTGATCGCGCGCCGTCTGATATCGCACGACAATGAGGAAGCACCGGCACTCGAAGGTCCGTTGGCGATTCGCGGCACCGAAGGGCTGGTGCTGAACTACGCCAAGTGCTGTACGCCGATTCCCGGCGACCCCATCGTCGGGCATCTATCGGCCGGCAAGGGCATGGTCGTGCACCTGGAAACCTGCCGGAACATCGCCGACGTACGCCACAACCCCGACAAGTGCATCCAGCTGTCCTGGTCGAAGGATGTCACGGGCGAGTTCAATGTTGAGCTCCGGGTCGAGCTGGAGCACCAGCGCGGCCTGATCGCACTGCTCGCCGGCAGCGTCAATGCCGCCGACGGCAACATCGAGAAGATCGGCATGGACGAGCGCGACGGCCGCATCAGCGTCGTCCAGCTAGTGGTCAGCGTGCATGACCGCGTGCACCTGGCCCGGGTCATCAAGAAGCTGCGCGCCATCAAGGGCGTCACCCGCATCACCCGCGTCAAGGCCTGACCTCCTCCGTCGACTTCAACCTGTCTGCAAAACGCCACGGCTGGCCGCTCTCGCCATCAGCCATTATGCTGGCTGCCCGTTGCCCAACCCTCAGAGGAGTCTCCATGAGCAAGACCGTGATCAACACCGACAAGGCGCCGGCCGCCATTGGCACCTACTCCCAGGCCATCAAGGCCGGCAACACCGTCTACCTGTCCGGGCAGATACCGCTGGATTCCAAGAGCATGGAGCTGGTGGAAGGTTTCGAAGCGCAGGCGGTGCAGGTTTTCGAGAACCTCAAGGCGGTGGCAGAAGCGGCTGGCGGCTCGCTGAAGGACATCGTCAAGCTCAACATCTTCCTCACCGACCTCCGCAACTTCGCCACCGTCAACGAGGTGATGAGCCGCTACTGCCAGCAGCCGTACCCGGCGCGTGCCGCCATCGGTGTCTCCGCGCTGCCCAAGGGGGCGCAGGTTGAAATGGACGCCGTTCTGGTCATCGACTGATCTGATCGTCTGTCGGCGCGGCGCCAGTCGCCGCGTCATCGACCTCAACGCACCAGAATTTCGACGCGTCGATTGCGCGGCTCAGCCGTGGCATCCGGCGTCGCTATCAACAGATTGCGCTCGCCGTGGGATTCCACCCGCAACTCCATCGCTTCCAGCCCCTTGGTACGCAACAGCTCGGCGACCGCTTGGGCGCGACGCAAACCGACCTGCTCGTTGGCCGCACGATGACCCAGCGTATCGGTATGGCCGATGACTGTTACCACCGGATAGTCCCGACGCTGGGCTGCCAGCAGCACGCTGTCCAGCAGTTGTTCAGCCGTGCTGTCCAACGCGCCGGATGGCGCGATATGAAGGCTAAAACGCTCGGGCAATGCCGGCTGGGCAGCCAGCGCCTTGTCGAAATCCGCCTTGCGGCGCATGTCCGGTACGACATAGGCCTGACCGGTACCGGCAATTGCCATGCCCTGGCCAGACGCATCCAGCCGACGCTGCCCTTCCTCTCCAAGCATCACACCACCGCGCCCACCACTGTCGTCCGCCAGCATCACGTAGGAATGCTGCGCGCAGCCCGCCACTGCCGTCATCGCCAGCAGCACCATCGTTTGCATCAGCGTAATCGGCTTCACGGGCTCACCTTCATCAACACCTGGCCACCGCGCACGCCGATGCGACCGTCCGGCGTGTTGACAGCGATGGCCTGTGGATCGAGGCGGGCCATGTCGCCCGCAATCAGGTTGAGCGTGCCGCGATTGAGCGTCGCGCGCAGGCGCAGCTCATCCAATGCCGGGGCGAAGCGATAGTCGTCTAGGGTCAGCTCGCTGTGCGGGCCGAACGCCAAAACACTGCCGTCGCCGAGAATCACCCCCAGCGCACCTTCGGCGCCGGTGCTCAAAGCCACACCCGGCACGATTGCCTGGCCGACCTTGGCGGCGTTGGTATAGCCGCGACTGCTGATGTACGCAGCGCCTTCCACCCGCGCCACATGGCCTACCGGTTCGGGTAGGTTCTCGGCGTTGGCAGGCGCAATCCAGACTGCGGCGGCCATGCAGAAGGCACGCAGCATGTAGTTATTGAAGCAAGTCATCGAATTCTCGAATCGCCAGGAGTGCGGTTGGAGCGATACCGCTCCACTGGACTAAGGCAGTCCAAACCGGCAAAAAATCCCCTGCCGTTTCATTTTCCGGCGACTTGTTGATCGAACCGGGGCCACGCGGCTACCCCAGGGCGATGAGTTCGGCCAACAGTCGTTTATCAGAATCCGCCAGACGAAATCTAAGAGGCAGTGTGGGCAGGCCCCACGGCGGCAACCCGCGTTAGCCAGATGCCTCGCCGGCACGCCTCATTCATGCCTGGGAGTGATGCGATCCGATTGCAGGTAGAACTCGCCGAAGGAACGATCACCCGTCGCCCGGTAGCGTGAAACGCCTTCAGTTCACGTAACGCTGCGCCGCCTGCTGCAGCAGCCCTTCCTGCTTCATCTGGTCGAGGGTGCGCTGCAGCTTCTCGACGACTGCATCCGGCGTTTCCTTGTTCAGCGCCAGATAGAGGTCGACACGGCTCAGGGTCAGCGCCACGGCCAGCGGGCCGACGCCGGCCTGCTTCGCCTCGTATTCGCCGGAGGGGTTGGTGGTCGCCCACAGATCGAACTGACCGGCCTTCAGCTTGGCCGGGGTGTCGATCAGCGAACTCTGCACCTCGATGCCACGGTTGATCAGATACTGACTGCCCACGCTGCCATCCTTCGAGCCGATTCGATACTGCTTGGCGGCATCCAGGCTGGAGACCTGAATCTGGCTCTCCGGAGTCTTGAGCAGCACGATCTGGATCTCGCTGAGCGGACCGACCCACTTGTACTTGGGCTCGCGCTCGGGGGTACGGCTGAGGGAGAACACAGCGAAGCCCGGGGTCTTCTCGGCCAGCTGCTGCAGGCGGCTCCACGGGAAACGCAGCGTCATCGCATAGGGTACGCCCGCGCGCTTGAACAGAGCGGCCACCACCTCGGCATCAATGCCGCTGATCGCACCCTCCTTGGCGAAATTCTTGCCATCGTCGGCCATGCTGAACGGCGGGAAATTCTGCGTGAGCAGGTTGATGGTTTCCCCGTCGGCGCTGGCCGACGCGAATGGCAGGAGGCTAATCAGCGCGCCCAGAAAAGCGCAGCGAAGATACTTCTTGTTGGTCGGCATGTTGAAGTCTCGGGTCGATCGGACGTTGTTTTTCCGCACCGGCGTCGATTTCGGGCGGCTGTCGGCAGGTTCTTATTGCGCCCGGTTCGGGACAAGCGACCGCGCGGCGATGAACCCTAACAGGGCCTTGCGGGACAATCTCTGCGCCGGATCACTTACGTGCGATGCTGTCCTCCGCCAGTCCCGCCGGGCGTCGCGGCACGTCATCCGACGCACACTTTCGTTCCCCGCGCAGCCGGTCATTCGTCGAAAACCTGCTCTCCGTTCGTCGCGTAGCCGCCCCCATGGTGGCACTTGCCGTATTCTCGCCGGCTATCGGAGTCTGCCGAGCCGAAACACAGTCGGGCATATAAATCGCATCCAACACATCCGAACTGTGGCGCGCCATGCAAATGGCGCCGCGGGGTTTCCCGCGAACAACTGTGGTCCGCCTCCTGGCGGTGGTTTGTCGAAACGTCGGGCCTTCCCGATTGGATGTGAAATGAAAATACCCCGTCTGCTACAAGGTCGCCGCGGCCCTGTGCTCTCCATTTTCCTGCTCCTGCTGATCACCGCCAGCGTCGCCTATTGGCAGTTGCGCCCCAGCGCACCATCGACGCCGGCCACTGGCGCGGCGGCCAGCATGCTCGAAGCCTTGCAGGACTCCACCGAACCTTGGCAGGCCAATCGGCGCGATCTCTCGGTGCTGATGAACGATCTGCGTGGCGCCAGCATTGCCAGCGCCGCATTGGGTAAGGATGCGGTCTACGTCAGCCTGCACGAGGGCCTGCGCTACTGGGTGCCGGACCAGTCCGGACGCGTCGCGAGACTGCTGCTCGAGCAGTACGCGCAGAGCAGCGGCGAGCTGTTCCCTTTGGCGATGTTCCAGACCGACGCGGAAAAGCCGTTTTACAAGATCCTTCTGCCCTACTCACCGATCGCCCTGCTGCTGATCGGCGCGGCGGTGTTCTTCGCCATGAAGACCCGTAGCTTTGAAGTCCAACGCAAGGGCAGCGGCGTGACCTTCGCTGATGTCATCGGCGCCGCCGAGGCCAAGCAGGCGCTCAGCGACGTCACCGCCTACCTGCGCGATCCGGCCGCCTATGCCCGTCTCGGCGCCCGCCCGCCCAAGGGCGTGCTGCTGACCGGCGAGCCCGGCACCGGCAAGACCCAGCTGGCCAAGGCGCTGGCGAGTGAGTCGAATGCCAGCTTCATCCAGGTCACCGGCAGCGACTTCTCCTCGATGTATTTCGGTGTCGGCATCCAGAAGGTCAAGGCGCTGTTCCGCACCGCCCGCAAGCAGGCGCCGTGCATCATCTTCATCGACGAAATCGACGGCATCGGCAAGCGCGCCGAGCAGACACGTTCCAGCGATGCCGAGAGCAACCGCATCATCAACCAGTTCCTCGCCGAGATGGACGGCTTCGATGGCGCCGCCGGCGTGCTGGTGTTGGGCGCCACCAACTTCCCCAACTCGCTCGACCCGGCGCTGGTGCGCGAAGGCCGTTTCGACCGCTCGATCGCCGTCGGCCTGCCCGGCCTCGATGACCGCGAAGCGCTGTTCCGCCTCTACGCCGGCAAGATCAGCGCGGCGACCGATCTGGACTTCCCGCAGCTGGCGCGCAATACCGTCGGCCTGACGCCGGCCGCGATCGCGTATATCGTCAACCATGCAGCATTGCTGGCGGCCCGCGCGGGCGCCAGACAGGTCGATATGGCGCATTTCGTCGACGCGGTGGAAACCTGCCGCATCGGCGAGCAGCCCTCCGGCGTGACGCCGATGTCCGCCACCGATCGCAAGCGCATTGCCGTGCACGAGGCTGGCCACGCGCTGGTAGCGGCGGCACTGAAGGTCGGCCGCGTTGAGAAGGTCACCATTCTGCCGCGGGGTCAGGCGCTGGGGGTGACGCTGGTAACGCCGGTGGAAGACAAGCGCCTGCACATGTATTCCGAGCTGCGCAATCGCATCCAGATGCTGCTGGCCGGGCGCGGCGCCGAGCAGCTGTATTTCCACGAGGTGTCGTCCGGCGCCGGGCAGGATCTGCAGGAAGCCTCGAAGATCGCCCTTTCCATGGTCGGCGCCCTCGGCATGGGCCCGCGCGGCTCGCTGTTGAGCCTGCAGGCCGTGCGCGACGCGCATCTGGACAGCGATCCGCGCGAAGCGCTGGAAGCGGCCGATGAGCTGCTGCAGCAGCTTAATCAGGAGTGCCTGGCCCTGCTGCAGCAGTTGAAACCGGCGCTCGACCACATCACCGAGCGCCTGCTCGCGGTGGAAACCGTGCCTGGAGAAGAGGTGCTGGCGGCCATCGAACGGTTGCCCGTGCACCATCACGAAGCCAGTGTCAGCTCGATCATCGGCCATGCGCTGAACAGCATCGACCGCGTCGCGGCCAGCGCCATGGACAGCACCGACAGCTTCGAACTGTCGCCGGTGGTATCGAGCGAGCCGGACGACGACGGCCCGACCCGGCTCTGAACCGGAGGGGGTAACGATCCGGGCGGACGGCACATCCGCTGGGATCAGTGCACGGCCGGCGTCACCTGCTGCAGCGTGGCGATGCCGTCCAGGCGCCGCGACAACACGCCGAAACGTCGCCGGTATTGCGCCGGCGTGAGGCCGACCTTGCGCCGAAACAGCCGGCCGAAGAAGCCGGCGTCCTGATAGCCGACCTCCCAGGCAATCGCCTCCACCGACAACTCACCACTTTCCAGCAGCTGCTTGGCCTCTTCCAGGCGCAGGGTATGGATGTAATCCAGCGGCGTCAGTCCGGTGGCCAGGGCGAAGCGGCGCTGGAAAGTCCGTTCCGGCAGGCCGCTGATGCGCACCATGGCGCTCACCGGCGCCTCCTCCTCGTAGTGCTGCGCCGCCCACTCCTGACAACGCGCGATCACCGGATCGGCCAGCTGCCCGGTGCGCATCATCGCGGCGTAGGCCAGTGGGCTGGTCGCATCCCAATCGAACAGGTTCATCCGCGCCACCTCCATCGCCTCCCGCGCACCGACGAAACGGGCAATGAGAAACAGCCCCAGCGCATGCCAGCTGCTGCCACTGCCGGACATCACCAGGCGCTGGCCGACGCCGGTGCTGACCAATGCCTTGTCCGGATGCCAGTGCACGTCCGGGTACTCGCGGCGCAGGCAATCGCAGTAGCCCCAGTGCGAAGTCCCTTCGCAGCCGGCCAAGAGCCCGGTGCGCGCCAGCAGCATGGCTCCTGAACAGGCCGCCGCCAGCGTCGCGCCGGCCGCGTAGCGCTCGCACAGCCATTGCGCCTCGGGAGCGTAGCGATCATCCAGCGGCTCCCAGGGGCTGACCGCCAGGTTGCTGACGATCACCACATCGGTAGGCGGTGCGTCGTCCAAACTGGCATGAGGGTGGACCGGGATATCGTTGTAGACCCGCAGCGAGCGTCCGTCGCGGCTGACGATCAGCGGCAGGAAGGGCGAAGCCACGTCGGCGCGGTGCAGCAGTTGCTGCCAGTCGCGACGGGCACCCAGCAGCAGATCGTAGAGGCCGAACAGCGTCGAGGCCGTACTGTCCGGCGTCGCCAGCAGGGCGACGGTCAGCGGCGGACGTTCGGCGATCTCTGAGCGGGCCATGGCGGAAATAGCCGGTTTGTTTCCAGGATGACTGGGGTCCAACGTAAGCCAAACCCCGAGTATGGGCACGTTGGCCGATGCCAACGAACCGGACTCATGGAGCATAGAACAATGAAAGACGCACACGGGTACCAACTGACCGGCTGCAATAGCGAGGCGCAGGCCCTGCTCGATCAGGCGCTCGCGCAGTTCCGCTGCCTGCACGCCGAATCGCTGGCAACCACCGAAGCCACACTGCAGGCCTCGCCGGAACTGGTCATGGGCCATGTCCTGCACGCCTGGCTCTACCTGCTCGGCACCGAGGCGGCCGCACTACCGGTGGCCCGCGCCTCGTACGAGCGAGCCCTGGAGCTGCCGCACAATGACCGCGAGGCCCGCCACCTGCAGGCGCTGCGGCAACTGCTGGACGGCCGCTGGCACGCCGCCGGACGCGTGCTGGAGGACCTCAGCATCGACTATCCCCACGACATGCTGGCGCTGCAGGCCGGACAGCAGATCGACTTTTTCACCGGCGATGCACGCATGCTGCGCGACCGCATTGCCCGTGTGCTGCCGGACTGGTCACTGGAGCTGCCTGGCTATCATGCGTTGCTCGGCCTGTACGCGTTCGGGCTGGAAGAATGCGGCGACTATCGGCTCGCCGAGCGCTATGGCCGTGAAGCAATCGCCCTGCAACCCGCCGACGCCTGGGCACAGCACGCGGTCGCCCACGTCCTGGAAATGCAGGGACGGCGCGAGGAAGGCATCGCCTGGATGCGCGGTAATCCGGCCTGGCAGCAGGACAGCATGCTGGCGGTGCACAACTGGTGGCACCTGGCGTTGCACCACATCGAGCTGGACGATTGCGGCGCGGCCCTGAACCTGTTCGACGGCCCGGTGAATGGCCATCAGAGCCCCTTGGCGCTGGAGCTGATCGACGCCAGCGCACTGCTCTGGCGGCTGCAACTGCGTGGCGTGGATGTCGGCGACCGCTGGACTGGCGTGGCCGAGCGCTGGGCCGCGATGGCGGCGGACGGCAACTATGCGTTCAACGACTTTCACGCCGCCATGGCCTTCGCCTACGCCGGCCGCGGCGACCTGCTGGGCCTGCTGCGCGCAGCTCAGCAACGGGCCTGCGCGCGGGACGATGACAATGCGCGCTTCACCGCCCAGATCGGCGCCCCAGGCGTCGAGGCAGTAGTCGCCTTCGTCGAAGGCGACAACACGCGGTGTGTGGAGCGGCTGCGCTCGATCCGCAATCAGGCGCAGCGTTTCGGCGGCAGTCATGCACAACGCGACCTGGTCGACCAGACACTGATCGCCGCGGCCGAGCGCGACGGTCAGCAGCGCCTTGCGCGCGCCCTGCAGCGCGAGCGACAGCTACTTGCCGAACAACGGCGCATGCAGTGAAAGGATGGCGCCCACGGGCGCCATCGCTGCTGGAGAGTTAAGGCAATACCACCAGCCGGTTCGGCAGTTCGTTGCGTTCGTGGGTCTTCGGCACATGCTGCGCCAACAGCGCCCCACTGGCTTCGATGCAGCCAAGAAAGCCTTCGAGCACCTGGCCCTGCTTCACCCGATCGGTGAAGCAGGCGACGACCGATTCCCAGGCGGCATTGTCGATGCGGCTGGAAATGCCGCGGTCGACCAGAATCTCCACATAGCGCTCTGCTTCGGAGACGAAGATCAACACGCCGGTGTCGCCTTCGGTGTGATGCAGATTGAGTTCGATGAACTGACGCCGCGCCAGGTTGCAGGCGCGCCAGTTGCGCACCGAACGCGGGATCAGATGGCTGGTCAGCGCCGGCATGCGGAACAGCACCGCGAGCACGATAAAGGTCGCCCACTGCACCAGCAGCAGCTGCCATGCGCCAAGCCAGCCACTGAAGAACAGCAGCGCTCCGGGTAGCAGCAGCGCGATCAGGCCGGCCCATAGCAGCGGGATGTAGTGGTAGTCGTCGGCCTGCGCGGCCAGCACCGTGACCAGCTCGGCATCGGTGCTGCGCTCGACGCGCTCGATCGCTTCGGCTACCTGTTGCAGTTCGCTTTCGCTCAGTAAGGTCATCGTTCATCCATCATTGATTTACCAGCCGCCGGAAGCGCCACCGCCGCCGAAACCGCCGCCGCCCCCACCGAAGCCACCGCCGCCGAAACCACCACCGCCGCCCCGCCCCATACCGCCAAGCAACGCGCCCAGCAGCAAGGCACGACGACCGCCACCGCGGCCACCGCGCCCGCCGCCGATGACGAAGATTGCTACCAGCATGAGGAAGAAACCGAGAATCCCGAGGCCGCCGGGTTGCTCCTGCACCATCGGCATCACCGGGCGCAGCTCGGCCGGCAGCGGGTCGCCGCCAAGCACGGTGACGATCGCCTCCGCACCTTCGGTGATGCCGGCCGTGAAGTCGCCGCGCTGGAATGCCGGCGCGATGATCCGGTTGATGATGACCGAGGACTGCGCGTCGGTGAGCCGGCCTTCCAGACCGTAGCCGACCTCGATGCGAATCTTGCGATCATCGCGCGCGACGATCAGCAGCGCACCGTTGTCCTCGCCCTTCTGGCCGATGCCCCAGGTACGGCCAAGCTCCAGACCGAACTCCTCGATGCTGCGCCCGCCCAGGTCCGGCACCGTGACAACGACAACCTGCTCACCGGTCGCCTGCTCGTGGCCGGCCAGCATGCTGGTCAGCCGCGCCTCGGCCTGGGTGTCGAGCAGCTCGGCACGATCGACCACGCGCCCGGTCAGCTCCGGGACCTCGGCTTCCTGGGCGACGAGGCTACCGGCCCAGAGCAGCAGGATCAGCAGTAGTGGAAACCTGGAGGTCATTGAAACTGCACTTGTGGCGCTTGCTCGGCATTCTCGGCGGTAGCCTCGAAGTTCTCGCGAATCGGCATGTCGCTGTACATCAGGGTGTGCCAGATGCGACCGGGGAAGGTTCGAATCTCGGTGTTGTAGCGCTCGACCGCGGCGATGAAGTCGCGACGTGCAACCGCGATGCGGTTCTCGGTGCCTTCGAGCTGCGATTGCAGGGCAAGGAAGTTCTGATTGGATTTCAGATCCGGATAGCGCTCGGATACCGCCATCAGCCGGCTCAGGGCGCCGGTCAGCTGGTTCTGCGCCTGCTGGAACTGCTGCAGCTTCTGCGGATCATCCAAGGTGCTGGCATCGACCTGAATCGACGTGGCCTTGGCCCGCGCCTCGACCACGGCGGTAAGGGTTTCCTGCTCCTGACGGGCGAAGCCCTTGACCGTCTCGACCAGGTTGGGAATCAGGTCGGCACGGCGCTGGTACTGGTTCTCCACCTGCGACCAGGCGGCCTTCACCTGCTCGTCATAGGTTGGGATGTTATTGACCCCGCAGCCGGCCAGAAGCCAGGACATGAGGACGACAACCGTCAGTTGCCAGGTGTAGCGAAAACGCTGCGTATGCATGATGCGCCTGTCCATTCTGTTAACCAGTACTCAGATAAGAATAGCCAAACGCCATAAGAGTTCAGGCGCGCAACAAAAGCTCACAGCTCAAGCACGAATAACGGGTCTAAATGAGATGCCAGGGCGCGCGCGCCAACAGCGCCTTGCAACGTGTCTGCAGATGTCCATGCAGCAGCCGCACCGGCTTGCTCAACTGCGCGCGATGGGCGCAGAGCAGGCTGAGTGCCGCCGCCTCGCCAAGACAGTCCGGCAACAGCACCTGTAGACGGCCCGCGGCCACGTCGTCGGCAATGTCCAGCCAGGACTTGTAGGCCAGCCCGCTGCCGGCCAGCGCCCAGCGACGCACCACGTCGGCATCGTCACTGACCCGGTCACCGCTGACCTGCACGGTGACCGCCCGTCGTCCTTCCTGAAAGCACCAGCGGTCATGCACGCGCCCGGCGAGCATGAAGCGCAGACAGTTGTGCGCCGCCAGCTCGTCCAGCCGTCGTGGCTCGCCGTGCCGTTGCAGGTAGGCAGGCGAAGCGCACAGCACCCGGCGGTTCTCGCCAGCGACCGGCAGCGCGACGAGGCTGGAATCCTCCGGCGCGCCATAGCGCAGGACGATGTCCACCGGCTGACGAAACAGATCGGTCAGCCCGTCGCCCAGCAGCAGGCGCACCTGCAACTGCGGATGACTCGCCTGGAATTCGTCGAGCCACGGCAGCAGCACGTTGCGCCCGAAGTCGGACGGCGCCGACAGCTGCAGCACACCACTGATGGCCTCGCGACCACCAGCGATCGCCTGTGCCCCCTCGTGCAGGCTGGCCAATGCTGCCCGGGCATGTAGCAGATAAGCCTCGCCCTCGGCGGTCAGACGCAGGCTGCGGGTGGAGCGCACGAACAGCCGCACACTCAGGCTCGCTTCCAGGCGCTTCAAGGCCGCACTGGCCACTGCGGGCGACACGTCGAGCCCGCGCGCGGCCGCGGAAAGGCTGCCGCTGTCGGCGGTACGGACGAACAGCTGCAGGTCGTCGATACGCAGCATTTTCAAAATCCTGTTGAAAGAGACTCGCTTATCGCCCCGTTTTTCCGCCGAGTCAAATAAACGAGCATGCCCGCACTCAACCGAACCCAATGGAGCATCAGCATGAAAGCGGTCGCCTTTTTCGAATCCCTCGCCATCGACGATCCCCGTGCCCTGCAGGACGTGGAGCTACCAGAGCCGGTGCCCGGCCCGCGGGACCTGCTGGTGGAGGTGCGCGCCATCTCGGTCAACCCGGTGGATACCAAGGTACGCCGCAACACCCAGCCAGAGGCCGGTCAGCCGAAGGTGCTGGGCTGGGACGTCGCCGGCGTGGTGGTCGGGGTGGGCAGCGAAGTCAGCCTGTTCAAGGTCGGCGACGAGGTGTTCTACGCCGGCTCCATCGCCCGCGCCGGCGGCAACAGTGAACGCCATCTGGTGGACGAGCGCATCGTCGGACGCAAGCCGCAGAGCCTGAGCTTTGCCGAGGCCACCGCGCTGCCGCTGACCGCCATCACCGCCTGGGAGCTGCTGTTCGAACGCCTGCAACTGGTGGAGGGCCATGGCGCCGGGCAGCTGCTGCTGATCGTCGGAGCCGCCGGCGGCGTCGGTTCGATCATGCTGCAGCTGGCCCGTCAGCTCACCGAGGTCAGCGTGATCGCCACCGCCTCGCGTCCGGAAACCCAGGCCTGGGCGCGTGAACTCGGCGCCCATCATGTCATCGACCATAGTCAGCCGTTGCACGCCGAGCTGCAGCGCGCCGGTTTCGCCAGCGTCAGCCATGTCGCCAGCCTGACCCAAACCGATCAGCACTTCGATCAGCTGGTCGAGGCGCTGACGCCGCAGGGCCGCCTGGCACTGATCGACGATCCGGCCCAACCGCTGGACGTGATGAAGCTCAAGCGCAAGAGCCTGTCGCTGCACTGGGAACTGATGTTCACCCGCTCACTGTTCGAGACGCCGGACATGATCGAGCAGCACCACCTGCTGCAGCGCGTCAGCCAGCTGGTCGATCAGGGCGTGCTGCGCACCACCCTCGGCGAACATTTCGGCACCATCAACGCGGCCAACCTGCGCCGTGCCCATGCCCTGCTGGAAAGCGGCAAGGCCAAGGGCAAGATCGTGCTGGAAGGCTTCTGAGCTAGATAGCCTCCAGGCTAGATAACTCTGGCCGCGCGCAGGCCGGCGATCTGCTCGTCGTTCATGCCCAGCAGGCGCTGCAACAGCGCCTCGCTGTGCTCGCCGAGCAGCGGCGGCGGCATGCGGTAATCCACTGGCGAAGCGGACAGCCGCAGCGGGCTGGCCACCTGCGGCACGTGGCCGGCCAGCGGGTGCGGCATCTCGACGTTCAGCCCGCGGTGCTGCACCTGCGGGTCGGCGAACACCTGGGCCAGGTCGTTGATCGGCCCGCAAGGCACGCCGGCCTGCTCCAGCGCACTGACCCATTCGGCCGTGGTGCGGAACACCGTGACCTGACGAATCAGCGGAATCAGCTCGGTGCGATGGGCAACGCGCGCGCGATTTGTGGCGAAGCGCGGATCGTCCGCCCACTCCGATCTTCCGGCCACCTCGCAGAACTTGCGGAACTGACCGTCGTTGCCGACGGTGAGAATGATGTCGCCGTCGGCAGTGGGGAAATCCTGATAGGGCACGATGTTCGGATGGGCATTGCCCATGCGCTTCGGCGCCACGCCGGTGGTGAGGTAGTTCAGCGCCTGGTTGCCGAGGCAGGCGACCTGCACGTCGAGCAGCGCCGTATCGACATGCTGGCCTTCGCCGCTGCGCTCGCGGTGCGCCAGCGCGGCGAGTACGCCGACGGTGGCGTACAAGCCGGTGAGGATGTCGGTCAACGCTACGCCGACCTTCACCGGCCCGGCGCCCTCCTCCGCATCGCTGCGTCCGGTCAGGCTCATCAGTCCGCCGAGACCCTGAATCATGAAGTCGTAGCCGGCGCGAGTAGCATAAGGCCCGTCCTGGCCGAAACCGGTGATCGAGCAGTAGATCAGCCGCGGGTTGAGCGCCTTCAGGCTTTCGTAATCCAGCCCGTAAGCGGCCAGCCCGCCGACCTTGAAGTTCTCCAGCAGCACATCGCACTGCGCCACCAGCTCGCGGATGATGCGCTGGCCCTCGGGCCGGGTGAAGTCGACGGTCAGCGACTGCTTGTTGCGGTTGGCGGTCAGGTAATAGGCCGCCTCCGAAGTGTTCTCGCCGTGCTGGTCCCTGAGATAGGGCGGGCCCCAGTGGCGGGTATCGTCGCCCGTGCCAGGGCGCTCGACCTTGATCACCTCGGCGCCGAGATCACCGAGGATCTGCCCGCACCAGGGTCCGGCGAGCACGCGCGACAGATCGAGAACTCGGATATGGGACAGGGCGCCGGGCATGGAAAACCTCACAGGCTATTGGAAGGTGAAAGCACCCTAGCCTCGGTGGGAGAGGGCCTGGGTGAGGGAACCATTAGCAGTGCCAAGCACCCTCACCCCCAGCCCCTCTCCCAGAGGGAGAGGGGAGCAGTTTCAGAAGAACGCCTGAATGCCGGTCTGCGCGCGACCGAGGATCAGCGCGTGCACATCGTGGGTGCCCTCGTAGGTGTTCACCACCTCCAGGTTGACCAGGTGCCGGGCCACGCCGAATTCGTCGCTGATGCCGTTGCCGCCGAGCATGTCGCGAGCCATGCGGGCGATATCCAGCGCCTTGCCGCAGCTGTTGCGCTTCATGATCGAGGTGATTTCCACCGCGGCGGTGCCCTCGTCCTTCATCCGGCCGAGGCGCAGGCAGCCCTGCAGGGCCAGGGTGATCTCGGTCTGCATGTCAGCCAGCTTCTTCTGGATCAGCTGGTTGGCAGCCAGCGGCCGGCCGAACTGCTGGCGGTCGAGCACGTACTGGCGCGCGGTGTGCCAGCAGAACTCGGCGGCGCCCAGCGCGCCCCAGCTGATGCCGTAGCGAGCGCTGTTCAGGCAGGTGAACGGCCCCTTCAGCCCGCGCACCTCGGGGAAGGCGTTCTCTTCCGGGCAGAACACGTTGTCCATGACGATCTCGCCGGTGATCGAAGCGCGCAGGCCGACCTTGCCGTGGATCGTCGGGGCGGACAGCCCTTCCCGGCCCTTCTCCAGCACGAAGCCGCGGATTTCGCCGGCGTCATCCTTGGCCCAGACCACGAAAACATCGGCGATCGGGCTGTTGGTGATCCACATCTTGCTGCCGGACAGGCGATAGCCGCCGTCGACCTTCTTCGCCCGGGTGACCATGCTGCCCGGGTCTGAGCCATGGTTCGGTTCGGTCAGGCCGAAGCAGCCGATGTATTCGCCACTGGCGAGCTTGGGCAGGTACTTCTGTCTGGTCGCCTCGTTGCCGAACTCGAAGATCGGCACCATAACCAGCGAGGACTGCACACTCATCATCGAGCGGTAGCCCGAATCGATGCGCTCGACCTCGCGGGCGATCAGGCCGTAGCACACGTAGTTCAGCCCGCTACCACCGTAGGCTTCGGGAATGGTCGCGCCGAGCAGGCCGGTCTCGCCCATCTCGCGGAAGATCGCCGGATCGGTCTGTTCATGGCGGAAAGCTTCCAGCACCCGCGGCGCCAGCTTGTCCGCGGCGAACTGCGCGGCGCTGTCGCGCACCATGCGCTCTTCTTCGGTCAGCTGCTGATCGAGCAGCAGCGGGTCGATCCAGTTGAAGCTTGCTTTGCCGGCCATGGGGACTCCTCTTGTTTTGTTCTGCAGCGCGGCTGCGCGTGGATGGATTGATCCTAGGCGCGGCGCCAACGGGTCGCAAACGAGGATTTCGCACCGAACTGTGCGCTTTGCTCACTCCGAGATATCCTTTCCGACCAATAACCGGCTTATCCAGTGAGGTGTTCGCATAATGCGCCGCAAGATCCCTAGCACTGCTGCGCTGATCGCCTTCGAGGCCGCCGCCCGCCACGAGAGCTTCACCCGCGCGGCCGACGAACTGGCGCTGACCCAGAGCGCGATCTGCCGACAGATCGGCGGGCTGGAGGAATTTCTCGGCCTGGCGCTGTTCCGCCGTTCGCGACGCGGCGTGAAGCTGACCGCCGCCGGCCAGTCCTACGCCCGCCGCATCGCCGCGCAGCTGGACGCGGTGGAACGCGACACGCTGTCGGTGATGGGCCAGCAGGGCGCGATGAGCCTTGAGCTGGCCGTGGTGCCGACCTTCGGCACCCAATGGCTGGTGCCGCGCCTCAGGCATTTCCAGGCGCTGCATCCGGAGATCACGGTGAACCTGACCAACCGCACCCGGCCCTTTCTCTTTGCCGATACCGAGTTCGATGCCGCCATCTACTTCGGCGACGCCGACTGGTCCGGTACCGAGGCGCACTACCTGATGCCCGAGGACCTGCAGCCAGTCTGCAGTCCGGCCCTGCTGCGCGATGGTCAGCCGTTCACGGCCCACGCCCTGGCCGAAATGCCGCTGCTGCAGCAGACCACCCGACCCTATGCCTGGCGCCAGTGGTTCGATTCGTTGGGGTTGAAAGTCGCCCGCGACATGACCGGACCGCGGCTGGAGCTGTTCTCCATGCTGGCGCAGGCGGCCGAGCATGGCATGGGGGTGGCGCTGATCCCGCCGTTCCTGATCCAGCGGGAACTGGCCGAGGGGCGGCTGGTGCTGGCGCATCCGCACGCCTATCGCAGCGAGACGCGGGCGTACTACCTGATGATTCCGGAGCGCAAGGTGGAGTCGGCGGGGCTGGTGGCGTTTCGGGATTGGTTGAAGGAGGAAGCGAGGGATTGGCGGGAGGGGGCGTAGGGACGTGAGGGATTTGGCACCAGAAGGGCCGTAGGGTGGAAACCGCACAGCGTTTTCCACCACAGGTGGCGTGCAGGTTTGGGTCTGACGAGCCAGGTGCCAGGACATCCAGAATGAGCGCGCCGAATCGCGGGCACAGGCGAAACTACTTCTTCTTACGAGGCTTCAGATACTTCATCAATCCCTGAAACCACATCACCAGAGCCGGATTCCCCTGGATCTGGATGTCCTTGTTCTGAATTCCCTGCATGAACGCCAGCTGCTTGTTCTTCGCCGTCATGGTGGCGAAGCCATAGGCGGCATCCTTGAACCCCAGGGAGAAAGCCGGCTCGCTCGCCGGGCCGCGCTTGCTGGTGACGCGCTGGTTCTTCACCACGAAATGCCGGGCGACCTTGCCGTCCAGAGTGTGCAGCTGGAAGCTCAGGTCCTTATCGCCCAGCTGCTGCTGGAACTCGGGATTGGTGCGGCTGGCCTTGGCCATCAGGCGGCCCAGCATCCAAAGCAGAAAGCGGAATTTCATGACGTGTAGTCCCGACCGGTACGAGAGGAAGGCCGCATTGTAGTGGCTTGATCGGCGGGGGGAAGGACGGGTACGAACGGGTCCGGGGCGGACCGGCTGGTCAGGTTTACCCGGAGCCGATCGGCTCCGGGTCGGCGCAGCGTCAGTTGACGGCGTCTTTGAGCATCTTGCCCGGTTTGAACGCGACGGTATTGCTGGCCTTGATGGTTACCGGTTGCCCGGTCTGCGGGTTTTTCCCGGTGCGGGCACCACGGTGGCGCTGAACGAAGGTGCCGAAACCAACCAGGGTCACGCTGTCCTTGCGGTTCAGCGCGTTGGTGATTTCATCCAGCACGGCGTTGAGTACGCGATTGGCCTGGTCCTTGGACAGATCGGCCTTCTCGGCAATGGCTGCGGCGAGTTCCGGTTTACGCATTGGGAGCCTCTGAGACGTTTTTGTTGTTGTGTCCGTACTGTTCACAAGAACAGCGCTAAAGGCGCTGCAACAGCTCTAGGCTGGGGCAGACCCATGGAGAATGGCACGGCGCTAGCACCTGCGCCAGTCCCTGTAGGCGGCTCGCCAGCTCAGCCGGGGGACTTTAGCGACAGAATTTGCGGTAGTTCCGCCAGCACCGGCGGCAGCTGCTTGTTCAGCCCCAGCCGCTCCTGCACCGCCGCGCCGGTCAGGGCGTAGCCGAGCAGCTGCCCGGAGGCACCGAGATAGAGCGCTTTCACATCATTCCCCTGGGCCTCGACGGTCCACTCGCCTGCGCTACCGGCAGCGGGCAGTGAGACCACCACCGGGCATGCCGGGGTCTTTACGGTGACCGGCATGGGGCCATAACTGACAAAGGTAGGATTGCCAAACAGTGTTTTAGCCATGGCGCGCGCACCGGCCATCAGCGGCATCACGTAGAGCAGGTTCAACCCCTCCACTTCCGCGCAATCGCCGAGGGCGTAGACGTGGGCCGCCGAGGTCTGCAGCAGGCGATCAACGACGATGCCGCGCTTGACCTCAAGCCCCGCCTCGGCAGCCAGCTCGGTGCGCGGGCGCAGGCCAACGGCGCTGACCACCAGATCGCAGGCCAGCCGATTGCCATCGGAAAGCTGCGCCTGCAGGCCGTTGTCACTGCGTTCGAGGCGCTGCAGCGTTGCGCCCAGGTGGAAGCGCGCGCCTATGCCCTCCAGGCCACGCCTTACCGCCTGGGCCGCCTGCAGCGGTAGCAGGCCGGGCATGACCTGCTCGCTCGGCGCGACCAGATCGACCTCGTGGCCGCCCAGCAGCAGGTCGTTGGCGAACTCGCAGCCGATCAGCCCGGCGCCGAGGATCAGCACGCGGCGCTTGCCGGCGACGGCGGCGCGGAAGCGGCCGTAATCGTGCAGGTCGTTGATCGGGAATACCGCGTCGGCGGCATCGCCTGCGACCGGCACCTGGATCGTCTGCGCGCCCCAGGCCAGTACCAGATCGCGATATGAGACCGGTTCATTGCCGATCCACACGCGCCGATTCGCCGGATCGAGGCGGGTGACGCGGGTATGGATGCGAATCTCGGCGTTCAGCTGCTCGGCCATGGCACCGGCGGTGGCCATGCCCAGGCTTTCGGCGTTCTTGTTGGCGGCGAAACCGGTGGACAGCAGCGGTTTGGAGTAGGAGCGCCCGTCATCGGCGGTAATCAGCAACAGCGGCGTCTGCGTGTCCAGCTTGCGGAATTCACGGGCCAGGTTGTAGCCGGCCAGGCCGGTACCGATGATGACTACAGGTGCGCTCACGTCATGTCCTCGTATGGGTGGTTGGCGATACGGTTTTCAGCCGATGGCGATCATTTCGAAGTCCATCTTGCCGACACCGCAGTCCGGGCAAACCCAGTCTTCCGGCACGTCTTCCCAGGCAGTCCCGGGCGCGATGCCTTCTTCCGGTACGCCCAGCGCTTCGTCATAGATGTAGCCGCACACCACACATTGCCATTTCTTCATGGGTAACCTCGATGCTCTTTCGACTGCGACGCACGCTATACCAGAACAGCGCGCCGCACCAATCCCACAAATGAAAACGGGCGGCCTGGGCCGCCCGTCGCGCTTACCGCCAGGCTTAGCCTGCGGTACCCGCCAGCGGATCGCTGATGCCCATCACGTAGAACCCGATCAGGCCGATGGTGCCGGCCAGGATGAGGTAGTACAGGGTCGGCAGCATGGTCTTGCGCAGGGTGATCCCTTCGCGACCGAGCAGGCCTACCGTGGCCGAAGCCGCCACCACGTTGTGAATGGCGATCATGTTGCCCGCCGCCGCACCCACCGACTGCAGCGCCACCATCAGTGCACCAGACAGGCCGAGCAGCCCCGCGGTGTTGAACTGGAACTGCGACAGCATCAGGTTGGATACGGTGTTGGAACCGGCGATGAAGGCGCCCAGCGCACCGACTGCCGGAGCGAAGAACGGATAGACGCTACCCACGCTGTTGGCCACCAGCTGCGCCATGGCCACCGGCATGGACACCAGATCGGAGCCGTTCACGCCCGAGTTGATCAGGATCCGCACCATCGGGATAGTGAAGATCAGCACGAAGCCCGCGCCAAGCAGGGTCTTGCTCGACTCGGAAATCGCCGCGCCCAGCTCGCCGGCCTTCATCCGATGCAGGAAGAAGGTGATCAGCACCACGATGCAGAGAATGCCACCCGGCAGGTACAGCGGCTCCAGCGTACCGGACACGCCGGTCTCACCGAGGATGTCCTTCCAGCCGAAGCTGAACGACATCAGCAGCGCCTTGAAATCCGGGAACACCCGCGATGCCACCAGCAGTGCTGCGAGGATCAGATACGGCGCCCAGGCCATCGGCACGGAAATCGGCGTCTTGCCGGCGACGTCCTCGATCTTCATCTCGATCTTGCCCATCCACTCGGATGGCCACTCGCTCGCCGGGGCGAAATCCCAGCTGTCCTTGGGCAGCAGGAAACCGGCCTTGGCCGCCGGCACGACGATGGCCAGACCGACCAGCGCACCGATCATCGACGGGAATTCCGGACCGAGGAACACACCGGCCGCAGCATACGGAATGACGAAGGCCAGACCGGTGAACACGGCGAACGGCGCAATCGCCAGACCTTCGGTCCAGGATTTGTTGCGACCGAAGTAGCGGGTCATGATGCTGACCATGATCAGCGGCATGAGAATCCCGCACAGCGCATGGATGATCGCGACGCGCGAGAAGATCAGGTGGAAGAACACCTCCCAGTTACTGCCCACCGCTGCCAGCTGCTCGCTGATGCCGGTCTTGTCCAGACCCGCACCGACGCCGACCAGAATCGGCGTGCCCACCGCGCCGAAGGATACCGGCGTGGACTGCACCATCATCCCCATGACCACTGCCGCCAGCGCCGGGAAGCCCAGCGCGACCATCAGCGGCGCCGCCACCGCGGCCGGGGTACCGAAGCCCGAGGCCCCCTCGATGAAGCAGCCGAACAGCCAGGCGACGATCAGCACCTGGACCCGACGGTCAGGGCTGACGTTGGAGAAGCCGCGCCGAATCGAACTGATTCCCCCGGAGTGTTTCAACGTGTTGAGCAGCAGAATCGCACCGAAGATGATCCAGAGGATCGCCGCGGTAAGGATCAGGCCCTGCAAGGTCGAGGCGATGACCCGGTTTAGGGTCATGTCCCAGGCCAGCAGACCGATCAGCGCAGTGAGGACGAATACCAGTGGCATGGCGTACTTGGCCGGCCAGCGAAAGCCGATCAGCAGCACACCCGCCAGCACCAGCGGCACGAAGGCCAGGATGGACAGTAGTGTTTGACTCATTTGTTGGGTCCCTGTGTTTTTGTTGTGAACCGCTTCTAATGTGTCCGGGCGTGCCCGGTGCTTCGCATGAAACGCCCCCACGCGGTGCGTCTCGCGGCGCCGAGGCCGTAACCTCGACGCCAATGCTCGAAAGCCCCGGACGCCGTGGGGCGTCTGGGGCTGTTGCCCAGCACCGCATGCGCCGAGCCTCCGGCAGCACGCGGCCTCCTAGCCGGTCAGGCCTGGCTGGCCTTGTAACGCTGGCGCCAGGCGTGCAGCAGAGGCTCGGTGTAGCCGGCCGGCTGCTCGCGTCCCTTGAACACCAGATCACAGGCCGCCTGGAAGGCCGCCGACTGAGTGTAGTCGGCGGACATGGCGCGATAGAGCGGATCGCCGGCATTCTGCTGGTCGACCACCTTGGCCATACGTTCCAGGGTTTCCTGCACCTGCTCGCGAGTCACCACACCATGGTGCAGCCAATTGGCCACGTGCTGGCTGGAGATACGCAGGGTGGCGCGATCTTCCATCAGGCCGACGTTGTGGATGTCCGGCACCTTGGAACAGCCGACGCCCTGCTCGACCCAGCGCACCACGTAGCCGAGGATGCCCTGGCAGTTGTTGTCCAGCTCCTGCTGCTTCTCCTCGGCGCTCCACTTGTCCTCGGCGACCACCGGGATGGTCAGCAGATCGTTGAGCAGCTGCTCGCGCTCGGCGGCCAGATCGACCTTTTCCAGCTCGCTCTGCACGGCCTGCACATTCACTTGGTGGTAATGCAGCGCGTGCAGGGTGGCGCCGGTCGGCGACGGTACCCAGGCGGTGTTGGCGCCGGATTTCGGATGGCCGATTTTCTGCTCGAGCATGGCCGCCATCAGGTCCGGCATGGCCCACATGCCCTTGCCGATCTGCGCCTTGCCGCGCAGGCCGCAGGCCAGGCCGACCAGCACGTTGTTGCGCTCGTAGGATTGGATCCATTGGGTGGATTTCATGTCGCCCTTGCGCAGCACCGGGCCGGCTTCCATGCAGGTGTGCATCTCGTCACCGGTACGGTCGAGGAAGCCGGTATTGATGAAGGCGACGCGGTGTTTGGCCGCGGCGATGCAGGCCTTGAGGTTGGCGCTGGTGCGGCGCTCCTCGTCCATGATGCCCATCTTCAGGGTGTAGCGCGGCACACCGATCAGGTCCTCGACGCGACCGAACAGCTCGTCGGCGAAGGCGACTTCCTTCGGCCCGTGCATCTTCGGCTTGACGATGTAGACGCTGCCGGTGCGCGAGTTGCCCTTGCGCTTGAGGTCATGCTTGGCGATCAGGCTGGTGAACACGCCGTCCATGATGCCTTCGGGAATCTCGCGGCCGTCTTCCAGCAGGATCGCCGGGTTGGTCATCAGGTGACCGACGTTGCGGATGAAGAGCAGCGAGCGACCGTGCAATTTCAGCTCACCACCGTTGGGCGCGCTGTACTCGCGGTCCGGGTTCAGGCGGCGGACGAAGCTCGAGCTGCCCTTGGCGACTTCCTCGCTGAGGGTGCCCTGCACGATGCCCAGCCAGTTGCGGTAGGCCAGCACCTTGTCGTCGGCATCCACCGCGGCGACCGAGTCTTCGCAGTCGAGGATGGTGGAAACCGCGGATTCGACCAGCAGGTCCTTCACGCCAGCAGCATCGGTCTGGCCGATCGGGCTGTTCGGATCGAACTGGATCTCGACATGCAGGCCATTGTTCTTCAGCAGCACGGCTTTCGGCTCGACCGCTTCGCCCTGGAAGCCGACGAATTTTTCCGGCTGCTTGAGCCCGGTGACGCTGCCGTTCTCCAGCGTGACCTTCAGCTGGCCGTCCTGCACGCGGTAGGCGGTGGCATCGGCGTGGCTGCCTTCGGCCAGCGGCGCAGCCTGATCGAGGAAGTTGCGTGCGTAGGCGATGACCTTGGCGCCACGGACTTCGTTGTAGCCCGGGCCCTTCTGCGCGCCGCCCTCTTCGGAGATGGCGTCGGTGCCGTACAGGGCGTCATACAGCGAACCCCAGCGGGCGTTGGCGGCGTTCAGCGCATAGCGGGCGTTCATGATCGGCACCACCAGCTGCGGGCCGGCCTGAGTGGCGATCTCGCTGTCGACGTTGGCGGTTTCGATCCTCACCTCGCCCGGCACCGGCAGCAGGTAGCCGATGGACTCGAGGAAGGCGCGGTAGGCAGCCATGTCCTTGATTGGGCCGGGATTGGCCTTATGCCAGCTGTCCAGCTCGACCTGCATACGGTCGCGCTCGGCGAGCAGCTCACGGTTCTTCGGCGCCAGGTCGTGGACCAGGGCGTCCAGGCCCTGCCAGAAGGCGGCGGCTTCGATACCGGTGCCCGGCAGAACTTCGTCTTCGATGAAACGCTGCAGATTGGCCGCGACTTGCAGGCGGCCCAGGGTTACACGCTCGGTCATCAGTCGTTCTCCTCTCTTGTTCAGTTGGCCAGGGCGGCGACGCCGGCCTTGGCGATCTGGGCGTCCTGCGTGGCGGTCACGCCGGACACACCGACCGCGCCGATCACCTGGCCGTCGACCACCACCGGCACGCCGCCTTCCAGCGAGCAGACCACCGGCGCGGAGAGGAAGGCGCTGCGGCCACCGTTGACCATGTCTTCATAGCCCTTGGTTTCGCGACGGCCGAGCGCCGAGCTGCGGGCCTTCTCGGTGGCGATGTAGGAGGCGATCGGCGCACAGCCGTCCAGACGCTCCAGCGCCAGCGGATGGCCGCCGTCGTCGGCGACGACGATGGTCACGGCCCAGCCGTTGGCCTGCGCTTCGGCACGGGCGGCGGCGAGGATGGTGGCGACTTCGGTCTGGCTCAGTACGGCTTTGCTTTTCATCTAGATTCTCCTGTCTTCGTATTTCGGTTGTTCGCTGGCCGCCCTGGCTGGGCGACCGAACCATGAGGCGTTGCTACTGCATCGATTCCTCGACCACTTCGATCCAGTGCTTGACCGGCGTGCGGCCGGCGCCGTCGAGGTGGGTCTGGCAGCCGATGTTGGCGGTGACGATCACTTCCGGCTTGCCGCTCTCCAGCGCGTTGAGCTTGTTGTCGCGCAGCTGGTGGGAAATCTCCGGCTGGGTGATCGAATAGCTGCCGGCCGAGCCACAGCACAGGTGCGCATCCGGCACCGCGGTGAGCTGGTAGCCCAGGCGGGTGAGCACGTCTTCGACCGCGCCGCCGAGCTTCTGTGCGTGCTGCAGGGTGCACGGGCAATGGAAGGCCATGCGCTTGTCGGCACGCACGTTGAGCTTTTCCAGCTCGGCGCTGCGCAGCACTTCGACCAGATCCTTGGCAAGCTCGCTGACCCGCGCGGCCTTGGCGGCGTAGGCCGGGTCATCCTTGAGCAAATGACCGTATTCCTTGACGAAGGCGCCGCAGCCGCTGGCGGTCTGCACGATGGCTTCGGCACCGGCTTCGATGGCCGGCCACCAGGCGTCGATGTTGCGCCGCGCACGATCAAGGCCGGCATCCTGGGCATTGAGGTGGTAGTCCACCGCGCCACAGCAGCCGGCTTCGCGCGCCGGACTGACGCTGATGCCGAGCCGGTCGAGCACGCGCGCTGCGGCGGCATTGGTGCTCGGCGACAGGCTAGGCTGCACGCAGCCTTCGAGCATCAGCACGCGACGGCTGTGCATCACCTGCGGGCGCGGCTTGGCCGGGCGGATCTCGCGCGGCAGGTGGTCCTTGAGCGAGGCCGGCATCAGCGGCTTCAGCGCATTGCCGGCGCCCAGCAGTGCCTTGAACAGGCCCGGACGCGGGATCACCGTGCGCAGGCCACCGCGCACGATGCGCTCGCCCAGCGGGCGCTGCACCTGCTGCTCGATGAAATCGCGGCCGATGTCCAGCAGGTTGTGGTACTTCACGCCGGACGGACAGGTGGTCTCGCAGTTGCGGCAGGTCAGGCAGCGATCCAGGTGCAGCTGGGTGCTATCGGTCACCTCGCCGCCTTCGAACATCTGCTTCATCAGGTAGATGCGCCCGCGCGGGCCGTCCAGCTCGTCGCCCAGCAGCTGATAGGTCGGGCAGGTGGCATTGCAGAAGCCGCAGTGCACGCAGGAGCGCAGGATGCTTTCGGCTTCTTCGGCGCGCGGCAGCTTCTTTGCGGCCTCACTCAAATTCGTTTGCATACGTCGTCAGACCTCGGAATACATGCGGCCGGGGTTGAAGATCCCCTGCGGATCGAGCGCGGCCTTGAGCTGGCGGTGGTAGCGCAACAGCGGCGCCGACAGCGGCTGGAACGGGTTCGTGGTCGCACCGGCGGTGAAACAGGTGGCATGGCCGCCAATTTCGGCGGCGATGGCGCGGATGCTTGCGGCGTCGGCATCGGACTTCAGCCAGCGCTGGGCGCCGGCCCAGTCGACCAGCTGCTCGCCCGGCAGGGCCACGGCCGGCGTGTTGTTCGGCAGCGACAGGCGCCACAACGGACGCGGGTCGGCGAAGAAGGCCAGGCGCTGCTCGCGCAGATCGCTCCAGTAGCCGGGGTCGAGATCCTCGCCACCAATACGCTCGCGGGCCGCACCAACAGAGCCTTCGCCGCCTTCCAGACGCAGGTGCAGCGCCTGGCCATCATGGCTGGCGGCGCTGATCGGGATCGGCTGCTGGCCCCACTCGGCGAGCTTCAGCAGTGCGCGTTCGAGATCGATTTCCAGGCGCAGGCTGGTGCACAGGCGTGGCTTGGGCAGGACCTTGAGCGAGACTTCGGTGAGTACGCCGAGGCAACCGAAGCTGCCGGCCATCAGGCGCGACAGGTCGTAGCCGGCGACGTTCTTCATCACCTCGCCACCGAAACGCAGATGCTTGCCCTGGCCGGTGATGACCCGCGAGCCGAGCACGAAATCGCGCACCGAACCGCTCCACGGGCGACGCGGGCCGGACAGCCCGGCAGCGATCATGCCGCCAACGGTGGCAGCTTCGCCAAAGTGTGGCGGCTCGCAAGGCAGCATCTGCCCAGCTTCATCCAGCGCGGTTTCCAGCTCCGTCAGCGGCGTGCCGGCGCGAACGGTGACCACCAGTTCGGTAGGGTCATAGCTGACGATGCCGCGGTGCTCGCGGGTATCGAGCAGCACGCCGTCGACCTGCCGCCCGAGGAAAGCCTTGCTGCCGCTGCCCTGAATGCACAGCGGCGTGTTGGCGGCAAGCGCCTGGTTGACCTGATCCAGCAACTGCGCGCTGGCGTCGTTGGCGATTACGGACATCAGAAACGCTCCAGTTCAGGGAAAGGCAGCTGGCCGTTATGGATGTGCATGCGGCCGAATTCGGCGCAGCGATGCAGGGTCGGAATGTTCTTGCCCGGGTTGAGCAGGCCGCTCGGGTCAAAGGCCGCCTTGACCGCGTGGAACAGCGTCAGCTCGTCGGCGTTGAACTGCGAGCACATCTGATTGATCTTCTCGCGGCCGACGCCGTGTTCGCCGGTGATGCTGCCGCCGACCTTCACGCAGAGTTCGAGAATCTTGCCGCCCAGGTCTTCGGCGCGCTCCAGCTCACCGGGCTGGTTGGCATCGAAGAGGATCAGCGGGTGCATGTTGCCGTCGCCGGCATGGAACACGTTGGCCACGCGCAGGCCGAACTGCTCGGAGAGATCGGAGATGCCCTTGAGCACACCCGGCAGCTCGCGCCGCGGAATGGTGCCGTCCATGCAGTAGTAGTCCGGCGAGATGCGCCCGACCGCCGGGAAGGCGTTCTTGCGTCCGGCCCAGAAACGCACGCGCTCGGCTTCGTCCTTGGCCAGGCGCACCTCGGTGGCACCGGCCAGCTTGAGCACTTCGCTGACGCGGGCGCAGTCGTCGTGAACGTCGGCTTCGACGCCATCCAGTTCGCAGAGCAGAATCGCCTCGGCATCCACCGGATAACCGGCGTGAATAAAGTCCTCGGCAGCACGGATCGACAGGTTGTCCATCATCTCCAGGCCGCCAGGGATGATGCCGGCAGCGATGATGTCGCCGACCGCACGACCGGCCTTCTCCACAGAGTCGAAGGCAGCGAGCAGCACCTTGGCCACCTGCGGCTTGGGCAGCAGCTTGACCGTCACCTCGGTGACGATGCCGAGCATGCCTTCGGAGCCGGTGAACAGCGCCAGCAGGTCGAAGCCCGGCGAATCCAGTGCGTCGGAGCCGAGCGTCATGCGCTCGCCTTCGACGGTGAGGATGTCCACCTTGAGCAGGTTGTGCACGGTCAGGCCGTACTTCAGGCAGTGCACGCCGCCGGCATTCTCGGCGACGTTACCGCCGATGGAGCAGGCGATCTGCGACGATGGGTCCGGCGCGTAGTACAGCTCATAGGGGGCCGCGGCCTGGGAGATCGCCAGGTTGCGCACGCCGGGCTGGACCCGGGCGAAGCGCCCAGCCGGGTCGACTTCGAGAATCTTATTGAAACGCGCCATGACCAGCAGGATGCCCTGCTCCAGTGGCAGCGCGCCGCCGGACAGACCGGTACCGGCGCCACGGGCAACCACCGGCACGCCGCGCTGATGGCAGAGCTTGAGCAGCGTCTCGACCTGCTCAATGCGCTCGGGCAGCACCACCAGCAGCGGCGTGGTGCGGTAGGCGGAAAGGCCGTCGCACTCGTAGGGCTTGAGGTCCTCGCTGCGGTGGAGGATGTCCAGATCGGGCAACTGCGCCTGCAGCTCGGCCAGCAGGGCGGCCTTGTCGACCTTGGGCAACGCACCATCGACGCGTTCGTCGTAGAGAATGTTCATGGCAGGTTCCGGTTCTCGTGGGTTGCAGCCAGCGCGAACGACTGCGGTGGAATGACGCATCTTTAACGTCGATGACCGCTATCGTCTACGGCCGTGACAACTGGTCCTACCAGTTTTTTGTAGTTGCGCCAGGAACGGCACTACCTGATAGCCGCCCAGCCCTTGCTGCTACTGAATCGCAGGCATTTTGGCTACACTACCGCCCAACTGGTCCTACCAGTGGAGAACCGGACATGCAGAACGAAAACCACAATGACCGTCGTCAAGTCGCCGATGTCGTCGCCGAGCGCATCGAACGGCTGATCGTCGACGGCGTATTGAAGGTCGGCCAGGCGCTGCCCTCGGAACGCCGTCTGTGCGAGAAGCTGGGCATTTCCCGCTCGGCGTTGCGCGAGGGCCTGCGGGTACTGCGCGGGCGCGGCATCATCGAAACGTCCCAGGGCCGTGGCTCTTTCGTCGCCGAACTGTCCGGCAACCACGACGCCAGCCCGCTGATGCACCTGTTCAACTCGCAACCACGCACGCTCTACGACCTGCTGGAAGTACGCGCGCTGCTGGAAAGCGAGTCGGCGCGGCTGGCCGCCCTGCGCGGCACCGACGCGGATTTCGTGCTGCTCGGCCGCCGCTACGAGGAAATGCTCGCCGCCCACGCCAGCGAGGACGGCGCCGACCCCCGCGAGCACGCCCGC